>JGI12316J15310_10000165_pt1 | contig 29841 bp, 28 predicted proteins | sample MarCyaLeptolynsp_FD_15310 | JGI IMG/M metagenome (IMG submission 15310)
TATAAAGCACTCAATGAATTCCAACGCTTCACAGCGCCAAAATCCAGAATTAACAAGAGCTCAATCGACCCAAATACATTAAGCATCCAGACCAATCGATCCTTGCTGAAAGATCAGCGTACCTGCGTAACTCCTTAAAACACCCAGCATCTCTGCCAGGTATCGCAAGACCAACGCCGCCTACGCTTCCCTTCCTTCATAAAACAAATTGTCAAAGAACAGAGGACAAAATCCTCAAAAGCTCACAACCAAAACCAGACACAAAACCAACCCAGTACCGAACCTCTCGACCCGGCCAACAAGACCAACTTTTCTGGAATTAAGGTCACAAAACCCTGTCGCCAGCAGCAACGCCGCCGTCGATGAACGCGTTATACGCACACAAAACTATACCGTCAACAGCCGAATTCGAAAAAAATGCAAAAAAGCGAAAAAACTTTCAGAACATGAAGAAAGTTTAATTTTTTCAACGAGCTATCGCTCGTCCTTGTTAAGAATTTCCCGCTTCCACGGCCATTCCGGAGCCCAAACCACCGGCGGCCGCGATCAGTGCCAGACCGCGCCTTTTTCCGGATTTTCCAGCGTTCCCCGACGTCCGCGCGAGCTGTTCAAAGAGTTGTGTCACAAGAATGGCCCCGGATGCGCCAATCGGATGTCCGCGTGCCAGGGCACCGCCATCCCTGTTGACGGCATCGGTATCGAGCCCAAGCTCCGCAATCGTGACCATTGCCTGAGCTGCATAGGCTTCCATGAGCTCTATGCTGTCAAAGCCAGCTGCCGTTTCATCAAGGTCCGCGAACAGGGACCTGGCAACACCGATCGGCGCCAATGCCGGGTCGGCCGGATCGCAGCCTCCGGTTTTTGCCGCGATGATCTTGAGACCGGACGCACCAGCCCGTTTCCTCATCTTGTCCGAGACCAGTAAAACTGCAGCTGCAGCATCCGCCTCGCAGGCGATCGTTGCGGCAGTCAGTTCGCAACCGCCGCTTCCTGCCAGAACGGGGGCGCGCATGGCTGTTTTCAGTGCCAACCGCCGGGTGAAATCGTCTTCTACCACCTCCGCAGAACAGGCAACGAGGGTCGCCATCCGGCTCTCCTTTGCCTTCATCGCCTTTGTATGAGAGGCAACTGCGAAGTCCGCCTGAGCGGTTGCCGGTATTTTCCTGTCACGCGCAAGCCGCGCGGCTGCGTCCGTGAGGTCAGGATCGGCGAAAGGTGGCGGAGCGAACGCCGGCCGGTCATAGGGCAAGGGTTCCGAATTCCGCGCGGCGGGCCTGTGCATGCGGACCGGCGCCCGGCTGAAACTCTCCGTACCACCGGCAAGGATGCAATCGGCGGCACCGGCTTCGATCATCCGCGCCGCGAGCGCGATCGCGTCCAATCCCGAACAGCACTGGGTGTCTATGGTCATGGCCGGCACGCCAACGGGCAAGCCCGCCCGCAACGCCGCCAGCCTGGCGGGATTGCCGCCTGCATAAAGCGCGTTGCCCAGGATGACGTGATCGACGGAACCGGGTGCGAGTTCGCCATCCTTCAAGAGCTGTTTCAACACAGGAGCCGCGAGCTCATCGGCCTGCAAGTGCGCGAGCGCACCGCCGCGCGGGGCGACCGGTGTACGTCTGGCCGCAATGATATAGGCGGCGGAGCCACGGGCCACGGTCATTCGGCTCCCTCCCCCTTCGCCAGCATATCCGAAACGCGCCGGATATCCACTTTTCCTCCGGGCGTCTGCGGCAAACGCTCAAAAAGACGGATACGGCGCGGCAGTTTGGCTGCCTCAAGACGATCCCTGCAATGCGTCAGCAACATGTCCCGCGCGTTGTCCATGGGTTTGAAAAGCTGCACGGCCGCCTCCAGCCGGGTGCCTCGAACCGGGTCCTCAATGCCGGCCACAACAGCGCCAGCGACCGCCGGATGCGCCATCAGAACGGTTTCGATCTCTTCAGGATAAACGTTCAGCCCGGAGGTCACGATCATCCTGTTGCTGCGACCGGTCAGAAACAGGTAGCCGTGCGCATCAAGGTAGCCTTCGTCGCCGAAGGTCAGCCAGCCGTCCTTCCAGCGGGTTTTGGGATCGTCCCCACACAGGTAACCGGAAAAGAGCAAGCTGCTCTTGACCCAGACCGCACCGGGTGTTCCCTGCGCCAGCGGAGTCTCCGGATCACCGATCGCGACGCTAACTTCAGGCGGCGGCCTGCCTACCGAGCCTGGCGGAACAGCCTCGTCACCGCGTGAAACCGTGATGAAACTCGTCTCCGACGCGCCGTAGAATTCGATCAGCTGCGCATTCGGAAACAAACCTCCGAGACGTTCGCGGTCCCGGTCCTGCCACTTTGCGCCGCTGGAAAGAACGTGACGGACTGCATCAAGCCCCCCCTTGCGCTCCACCGTTTCGGCCAGAAAATGCAGCTGCGTCGGTGTCGCGTACAGCGCGGAGCCATCTGTGCCTTTTGAAAGATCGCCGAGCAGTGTCCGCGGATCGAAACGCGGCGTCAGCACCACCTGGTGGCCACGCTCCAGACCACAGACCGCCCCGTAAAGATGGAGTGAATGGGTCAGTTGTCCCGCGACGACAATGCGTTCCCTGGCCGGGATACCGAATTCCCGGTCAGACAGCTCGAAACTTCTCAGCCAGGAGCCATGATTTCTGAGATACCCTTTCGGCCTGCCGGTCGAGCCGGACGTGAAACCGCAGTAGAAGGGGTCATCTTCAAGCGGTGCCGCGCCGCCCGTGCGCAGATGCGGCTTGGTTTTCGACGTCCGTTCGCGTGCCGCGGCATAGGCCTGCCGGTCGATGATCAGGTCCGGAGCTGCGTCCACAAGCACATCGGCGCGCTGACTGGCCGGCCAGGCCGGGTCCATCACCATGGCAATCCGGCCGGTCCGGGCGCAGGCAAAAAAGCTTATGAGCAGCGCGGCAGGGTCATCGAGCAGAAGGGCGACCCGGCCGCCGCGAACCGTGCCACCGCAGATGGCGGCCTCAACGGACCCGATCGCGTCCAGGAGCGCGCACCAGGACCAGCGAACCGAACCGCAATGCAGCGCGGTTTGATCCGGCCGCTGCCCGGCAAACGCATCCAGGCGCTGTCCGACGAAGGCCATGCCGCGCCGACCTTCCCCCGGTCAGCCGCGGGACAGAATTGCCCCCGGCAATCCGCGGGCAATTGTCTGGGCAACCAGCGCGGCCAGGACAACCTTGACCAGATCCCCCGGAATATAGATCGCGCTGCCGACAGCTGCTGTCGTGAGAGGCAGGCCCGCCATATAGGCGACGCCGGGGATTCCAAAAAGGTAAACCACGAGAATGCCGCCCACCGCCGCGGCGATCGCAGCAGAGGCAAAAATGTTCATGCCCGGGGTTGCGCGCATGATCCAGCCGGCAACGAACGCGCCAACCGGCCAGCCGATCAGAAATCCGACCGACGGTGTGGCAAAGACGCCCAATCCGCCGCGCCCGCCGGCCAGGAACGGCGCGCCGAGTGCCACCAGGAAAAGGAACAGCAGAACAGCAAGCCCGCCACGAACCGGGCCCAGCATGATCCCGGCAAGCATCACGCCGAGCGTTTGCGCCGTGATCGGAACGCCGCCGAGAAACGGAATTGCGACCGGCGGCACCAGCCCCAGCGCAGCAATCAGTGCTGCATAAAATGCGATATGAACGAGTGAGCGATCAGCCATGGCGTCGATACGCCTCCCTTTTTTGGTTCTCTCTCGCGGCACCAGCGGGACCCGCCCCAACCCGGTTTCGCGGTTATGTTCACTCAGGCCGCTCCGGACCCTGTTCGAATTTCTGCCTGTCCTGAAAGTCCCTCAGAGCCGCCGCGTGCCTGCAACGCGTCGGCGACGTTGTCGGACATGCGCAGGCACTGGATGGCCAGCGGAGGTATGAGTTTCCAGGAATTCTTCGCCCCTGTACGCGCCTGATAGGCCTCGCGCATGCGGGAGAAGATCTGCATCATGTAGGGCGCAAACCGCAGCACGAGGGCAACGCAGAGCGCCGGTTTTCTTGCCGACAGCCCAATCCATTCAAGCGGTTTGAACAAGGGCACGACGGCTTCCAGCATGTCATCCATTCGGGTGGTGATGGAGACAAGGTTTGCGGCAAGGATGAGCACGACCAGTCGCAGGATGACCGAGACCCCCTCCCACAAGGTGCCGGACACCCAATGCAGTATAAGAAGGATCGCCAACAACACCGTCAGGCCGCGCAGCATCGCGAGGCGCGCCAGCCCCTCGCGCCCGAGCGATGCATAACACCCTATGACGCCTGCAAGGCAGCCCATAAAGACCAGAGGCGCTTTGATCTGGAAGAGAAGCAGGCTCGCGACCGCAACCACGAGCAGTTTAAGCCCTGCCGGGGTCTGGTGCAGCCAGCTGTCGCCCTGAAGGTAGATCGAAATCACAGCGCGGCCAGCTCCAGTTTGACACCCGATCGCCTCGCGATATCCGCCTCGAAGGCACGCAGGACCTCATAAGGCGATCCATCCATGCGCAGACAGCCTTCCTCCAGCCAAAGAACGCGGTCGAAACCTTCAAAATGGCTGAAGTCGTGGCTCACCATGACGATCTTCTGCGGCAAGGACAGAAGCTTGTCGCGGATTTTTCGCGTTGCCAGCATGTCCAGACTTGTCATGGGCTCATCCAGAACAAGAAGGCGCGGCTCCATCACCAGAACAGACAAAATGCAGATGAGCTGTTTCTGCCCTTCCGACAGCTCTGCGATCGGCATCGCCGCCAACTGATCGCAGCCATGCATGGCGAGAAACGCGCGAGCCTGCGCACGGCTTTCCTGCCGGTCGGCTCCCAACTGGGTCAACCCGAAGGCAATTTCTTCCTCGACCGTTGGGAAAATCGCTTGATGATCCGGGTTCTGAAACACAAAACCAACGTGACGCGGCAATTCGGGAGCAGCGCTCGCGGCGTCCGCGCCAAACAGCGTCAGTGAGCCATCGGCAGGCTGGCGCAGTCCATTCAGGAGCCGGACGAAACTGCTCTTGCCGGAGCCGTTCAATCCGATCACGCCGATCCGGTCCTCCTTGAGAGCCAGCGTCAGGTCGGTAAGGATCTGCTTGCCACCAAGTTTCAGCGAAACGCCATCGAAAACGGCAAAAGGGTCAGCGTTCGGATCACAGATCCGCGCCTTTTCCTGCCTGTTTTTCCTGGACCAGATCGCCATCTCACCTCGCCAAAGGCACACAGGCATCAACCGGTCAATGCTGCCGGGCGTCCTGCGCTCTCAAGGGGCCGCTTATTGACCGGATCTTGCCCGATGTCAAAGTGAGCTTATCCTACAGGGCGGCCCAGTTCCGGCAATTCGGCCAATTGGTCAATGGTCGAACGAACCTTCTCCAGCGAGCGGAAAAAGCGGTCATCGGATTCCTCCGAGCCGAAGGTAAGCCGCAAATAGGGAGCAGGTGCGTTGTCTTTTGCCTGAAAATAGCGCGACGACAGCACGGAGATCCGCTGGTGCCCGAGCGCCGCCTGCACAGCATCCGGGTCGACATGATCAGGCAGACGCAGCCACCCGAAAACCTTGTGCGTGTCGCCTTGAAGGAAATAGGGCGACAGGATTTCCAGCGCCTTCTGGAAACGGATGCGGTTCGCCTTCCGCTTCAGGCGCAGCGTCTTGAACAAATGGCCTTCGCGCACCCAGCCGGCAATCAGCTCTGCGGTGATCGGCGAGGCCATCCAGGTGCTTTCGCCAATCTTGTTGCGGATCGAGTCGCCAAAGAGTTCCGGCACATGCACGAAACCGATCCGGCTGCCCGGGGAACAGACCTTGGAGATACTGGCGATGGAAGCCGTGCGCTCAGGCGCAAGTGCTCCAAAGGCCGGAAGGCTCTCGGGCAGAAACGGCGTATAGGGGTCGTCCTCGACGATTTTCAGATCATGCGTACGGGCGACCGAAACGAGTTCCTCGCGCTCTTCAAGCGACATCGTGTGCGTCGTCGGGTTCTGCATGTTGGGCATCAGGAAGACGCCCTTGACGCCATGCATCTTTGCGGCTTGCGCAAGCGCATCGGGGTCCATGGCCGCGAAGCCGCCGTCCGGCCGCAAACGAGCCGGGATGGAAACCGCTTTCAGGCCAATGCTTGCCAGAGAAGGAAAGATCGACGGGTAAGTGAACCTGTCGATGGCAATCGCGTCACCGCTGCGAAACAGCGCCTGGCAAGTCACCTGAATGCCGTGCTGCGCGCCGCAAGTGACGGCAACCCTGTCAGGGTCCGCTTCCAAACCGTAATCCTTGAAGACAAGCACGCCTGTTTCGCGATGCGCTTTCAAGCCTTCCGACGGCACGAAGCCGTTCAGGCGGTCAATTCCGGCCGTTCTTGCCATTCGCACAAGGCCATCGGAGAGACTGGGATTCAGGTGCGGATAGGCAAAGTTGCGCGCCAGGTCGCAGACATCCGCTTCGTCTTCCGTTGGAACAAGCGGCGAGACCTTGTGCGTCTCCGGCGCGACATAGGTGCCGCGGCCCGTTTCGCCCTTGACCAGGCGACGGCGCTCGGCCTCGCCATAGGCACGCGTGACCGTTCCGAGCGTGACGCCCAGCTGATAGGCCAGCTCGCGCTGCGGCGGCAACCGGTAGCCCTGATCCAGGACACCGCTGCTGATATCGGCTTCCAGCGCATCGGCAATCGCCAGATAGATCGGACCTTGCGCCTCGTCGATCTTCGGGATCCACATTGTCATGGGAACAATGTTTACATTGACTGATACAATATCTCAAGACAATTAGTATCTCCGCCAATTTGTATCGATTGTATCGATATTGCCGCAGGAGAACACCATGGACCTGGCCACCTTCCTGGCATTTGCCATTTTCATCATTGTCATGACCGGAACACCGGGGCCGGGGAACCTGACGTTTCTGGCCATCGGCGCCTCCGCGGGCTATCGCACCGCGTTTCCGGTCATCGTGGCATCGCAGATCGGGTCCCTTCCGCTGAAGCTCAGTGTCGCTTACGGACTGGGACATGTCATGGCGGGCGGAGGACCGATCGTCACGCTCTTCAAGGTGTTGAGCATGGCGTATATGACCTACCTGGCCTGGCGAATCATATCCCTGTCGGTAAAGCCGAAAGGCGAAGTGGCTCTTCCCAGTTTCTGGGAAGGCCTGCTGATCCATCCGCTCAGCCCCAAGACCTGGGCGATGAACCTGGTCGCGTTTTCGACTTTCCTTGCAGGCAATGGCCTCAGCATTCACGAGAATGCGCTGATCCTCGTCGCAGGCTTCACCCTTGGCGGCATGGTTTTCCATTCGCTCTGGGCACTTCTCGGCGTCTCGATCCTCGCCCTGATTGGCGAAGGACCCGTGATGCGTTTCATCACCGTCCTGATGGCGGTTTCCATGCTTGCGGCAACCGTCTGGGCACTTGCGATCTGACACATGTCAAAGGCGAGGGCCGGCACTCTTTGCCAGCCCGGCGCGCTGTTCAGTAGTACATGTAATTGTAGTGCTCGGGGCTCAGGTACCCTCTTGAATCGGAGCGTTCCTTTCGCTCCAGGTCCAGTTCGGTTTCATAAGCGCTGTCGGCACAACGCTCGTCCCGCGTGCTTTGCGTATCTGCCAGCTCGCTTTCATGCATGACCGGCAGGCGGTGCTTTGCCTGCTCGTAGCAATGATTGGTGACGGATACGAAGCCAGCCGCGATCCGGCTCCAGATGCCGGACTTGTGATTGCCCGATGCCGCTTCGATCTGCTCGTTGGTAATGTATGCCATGTCCATCTCCTTCGTTCATGTGAGCTCAGAGATGGCGACGCCTAGACAAGCTTCAATTTAACTCTCTGTAATATTAAGCTTTTTTAATTCCATGATCACCCATTCGTAATCATCTAGGCGTCATGACCGGTTTCTGGTCAGTCCCTGCCTTGAAGGTCTCACTGGAAGGCCGATTTGAAGGCCGTATCCAGCTTGTCCACGATTTCCGAGACATGCGCGTCCTCGAGGATGAAAGGCGGTGCCAGAAGAACATGGTCGCCTTTGACCCCATCAATCGTGCCGCCCATCGGGTAGCAGATAAGGCCTGCCTCGAAGGCGGCTTTCTTGATCTTCTTGTTGATCCCGGCCGCAGGGTCGAAAGGGGTCTTGGTTGATCTGTCCTCCACCAGTTCGATGCCGCGGAAAAGCCCGCGCCCGCGCAGGTCGCCGACGTGGGGATGCTGCGCGAACGCGTCTTGCAGCGCCTGATCGAGCTTGTCCCCCATGGGCGAAACACGATCCGCAAGCCCACCGCTCAGTTTCCGAAACACAGCCAATGCCGCGGCGCAGGCTGTCGGGTGGCCGATATAGGTGTGGCCGTGCTGGAAAAACCCGGACCCGGTTTCGATTGCCTGATAGATTTCGTCGGTGCACAGCATTGCGCCCACGGGCTGGTAACCCGCACCCAGACCCTTGGCGATGCAAAGGATGTCAGGGGCGATGCCGTCCTGCTCATACGCAAAAAGCGATCCGGTCCGGCCCATGCCGCACATGACCTCATCGAGGATCAAAAGTACACCATGCGTGTCGCAGATCTCGCGCACCCGTTTGAAGTAGCCTTCCACCGGCGGGACCGCGCCTGCCGTTGCCCCGACGACGGGTTCGGCAACAAAGGCCATGACGTTTTCGGGTCCGAGCCTGAGGATTTCGGCTTCCAGTTCGCCGGCGACGCGCTGGCCGTATTCGAATGCCGTCTCGTCTTCCGCGCGTCCGCGATACTCATAACAGGGCGCGATATGGGTGGTTTCGATCATGAGCGGCGAGAAAGGTTCACGCCGCCACTGATTACCGCCCGTTGCCAGTGCCCCGAGCGTGTTCCCATGGTAGCTCTGGCGGCGAGCGATGACGCGATGCCGGGACGTTTCGCCCTTTTCCAGGTAGTACTGGCGTGCAAGTTTCAGGGCAGCCTCGACTGCCTCCGATCCACCCGAAACGAAATAGACGCGATCAAGGTTTCCAGGCGCCTTCGAGACAAGCAGTTTAGCCAGTTCCTCGGCAGGTTCGGAGGTGAAAAAGCCGGTGTGCGCGAAAGCGATCCGGTCGACCTGCTCCTTGATCGCACGGGTCACGTCCGGGTCGCTGTGACCGAGGCAGGACACAGCCGCGCCACCAGATCCGTCAAAGTATTTTTTTCCTGACTTATCAATAATATAACAACCCTCCCCACGGTCTGCGACGGGTGGATTGGCTTTCGTGTGGCGTGGGAAAACGTGAGACATGAAGATCAACCTGAACAGTGGTCACAATGCGAGCAAATATGATTTTGAGACATTTGTATCAGATTTTTTCGTTATCTGAAACATTTGTTTCCTGTCTTTGTTAACCACGTTTTTCATCACAATTTTAATCAAATTGCAGGAACGTTCGCGCGGGGGATATCGCAACACATTTAACAAGGCTGCCAGTCATGCCCCGACGCCTCTTTGCCTGGATATTCTTCATCGGATTCGCCCTGACGCTTGCAGGATGCGGCACGGTTGCGGGGGTCACCGGACTGGGATGGGCGACCGGCTCGCACAGCGCGATCGACTATGACGACTCGTCCTGGTGCGTACCGCGAAAGCTGAAGAAGGTCCTCAACAGGGTCGCAAGCCGTTACGGCGAAGTGACGGTTCATTCAACAAAGCGCTGGTGGCTTGAAAACTGGCGGAAGGGCGGAGCGCGCAACTCCTATCACCTCAATTGCCAGGCGGTGGATTTTTCGGTCCGTGGCGACCCCTCCACCATCATTGCCTTCCTGAAATCGCAGCCGGAGGTCGGCGGATACAAGTATTACGCGTCCGGCCACTACCACATCGACACCGGTCCGCGCAGAACCTGGTGATCAGGGTAGGTTTTCTGAATACAAGCTGAGGCATTCAACGGTGAGGCGCAGCGCCCGCCGTTACTTCAACTCGCCAAGCTCGAGCGCCATTTCCCAGGAAACTGGATCGAACCCGACAAAGTTCTTTGCTTCGCCTTCCACGATAGGACGTTTGATCGTTGAGGGATTTTCGATCATGACGTCGAGCGCCGACGCTGCATCGGTCACCCCCTCTTTGGTGGCGTCGTCCAGTTTGCGCCAGGTCGTTCCGCGTTTGTTGAGGATTGTTTCCCAGCCAAACTCGGCGACAAAGGCAGCCAGCCTGTCTCCGTCGACGCCGTCCTTCTTGTAATCGTGAAAATCATAGGCAACACCCGCCTCTTCCAGGAACTTTCGCGCTTTCTTGACCGTATCGCAGTTCTTGATGCCGTAGACTTTCATGGTTTTCCTTCCCACACGGATCGATGGGCGGAAAGTTACGGTTCCTGCAATGGGATTCAAGTCCCGTCACCCAGTTTCCCCTATTCGGGTTGACCCGGGTCCGATCTCGGGTCAGAGATTTTCAAGATTCAATCTGACTGGAAACAAGAACCCGTGCTTACAGAACCGACCGGGACGTCTGAATGAGCGTGTCAGCATCCGCCCAGGTCACGACGGCGACCGCGGAACGCAAGAAGAAAGCAGGCCCCTCCTGGGGCAACTGGCGACAACGGCTGCGTCTTTGGAGCGGCCTGATCCTGTTCGTCTACTGCCTCAGCCACTTCTCGAACCACGCATTTGGCATCATTTCGGTCGATGCCATGGAAAAGGCGTCGGTCTGGCATTATCGCATCTGGCGCAACGAGGTCGGCGAAACCGTGCTGATGCTCGCCGTGGTCACGCATGTTTTCCTGGCGCTGTGGCGCACCGGGAGGCGGCGGACACTCAAAATGCCTCCCTGGGAATTCACTCAACTTGTTCTCGGGCTCTATATTCCCTGGTCGCTTATTCCGCATGTGGGTACAACCATGGGGCTGGCGAACGAATTCGGGTTTTCGCCGACCTACCATCAGATGCTCACGATCCTGTGGCCTGAGCACGGGCTGACACAGTCCCTGCTGCTCCTCGCGGTCTGGGCCCACGCCATGATCGGCCTGCATTTCTGGCTGCGGCTCTATCCACTTTATCACCGGTTGAGATACGCCGCCCTCGGGTTCGCGATCGCCATGCCCGTGCTTGCGCTCTGGGGATTTATCGAAGGCGCCCGGCGTCTCGAGCTGGCAAAGAATGTCCAGCTCAAGGTGACGGAGGAGCAGTTCGACTGGCTGACAACCTTCGTGACCGAAGCCCGGGCTGTCGTCTTCGGCCTCATTGCCGCCAGCCTCGCGGCTATTCTGCTCCGGTATGTCTTAAGTCTGACAGCGCGCAGGCTCACGATCACATACCCCGGGAGCCTGTCGATCCGGGCCAAGCCCGGAGCCACCCTGCTTGAGATGAGCCGTATCAACGACGTCCCGATCGCGTCGGTCTGTGGCGGACGAGCACGCTGCTCCACCTGCAGGGTCAAGGTGCTCGACGGCAGCACTGCCCTTGCCGCGCCTGGAGCGGCCGAAAAAGCCGTACTGGCCCGGATATCCGCAGACGACGACGTCAGGCTCGCCTGCCAGATCCGCCCGCAGCAGAATCTCGAGGTGCTGCCGCTTGTTCCGGTCAAGGCAAAGGCGGAAACGACCGAAAATCTGAGGGATGCCTACTATTGGGGTGTCGAGCAGGATGTCGTCGTAATGTTCGTCGACCTCAGGAATTTCACCCGAATTACCGAGTCCCAGCTTGCATACGACGTTGTTCATCTCCTGAACAGTTATCTCGATCAGGCCTCCGCGGCCATTCGTGCGGAAGGCGGCTTTGTCGACAAGTTCATAGGTGACGGCATCATGGCCATCTTCGGCATGGAAAGCGACGTGGAAACCGGCGCCCGCCAGGCGCTGCGCGCGTCACGCCGCATCGAGACCGTCATGAAGGAACTGGAAGCGGAAAAGGGTCCGCAGTTCCAGGATCCGATCCGTCTCGGGATCGGTCTGCACCTGGGACCCGCGATCCTCGGGCGGATCGGCGCGGCCGGCACGAGCGGTGGATTGACGGCACTCGGCGATGTGGTCAACACGTCGAGCCGACTAGAGACCGAAAACAAGACCCACAACAGTTTTCTTGTTGTTTCCAAGGATGTGATCGATGCGGCGGACGTCACCGCGCCGGGCGCGCATTCCGCCGAAATCAAAATCAGGGGAAAGGAAATCCCCTTGCAAATCTTTGCCTTGAGCAGCTTAGATGCGCTCGATATTCCGGCAGACTAAGTCACATGTCTTCATGCATGTGGGAGCGCGGGTACAGGAGATCTTGTGAGTACACGTTATACGCCTCGGGAAATGCTGGAGAAACTGATCTCCTTCAATACAGTATCGGACCGGAGCAACCTGGATCTCATCAAATTCGTCGAATCCTATCTGGGTGAACACGGGATCGCCAGCGCACGCGTCCCGGACGAGACCGGTATGAAGGCCGCCCTGCATGCACGCATCGGCCCTTCAGGAGATGGTGGCGTCGTCCTGTCCGCGCATACGGACGTTGTTCCCGTTGCAGGGCAGGCGTGGTCCCGGGACCCGTTCTCAGCGTGGGTTTCGGACGGAAAACTTTATGGCCGCGGTTCTGCGGACATGAAAGGTTTTGCCGCGACCGTGCTCGCCAAGGTGCCCGATTTCATTGCGGCGGATCTTGCGAAGCCTATTCACATCGCGCTCTCCTATGACGAGGAAGTGGGCTGTTTCGGCGCACCTCCGCTGGTCAAGGACATGCTCGCCAACGGCCCCAAGCCAAGCTTTGCAATCGTTGGCGAACCAACGAATATGAAAGTTGTCACCGCGCACAAGGGGATCGCCGTCTACAAGACCTCGATCACAGGCCACCCGGCGCATTCCAGCCAGCTGCACCGGGGTGTCTCGGCGATTTCCGCTGCGGCCAAACTGATTTCCTGGCTTGATGCCCGAACCGCCGGGAACAAGGCGAACGCCGATCCGAACTCTGCATTCGAGCCTCCCTACACGACGTTGCACAGCGGCGTCATAAAGGGCGGGGAGGCGCACAACATCACCGCGCAACATTGCGAGTTCACAACGGATTTCCGTCTCTTGCCCGGGGACAGCAAGGAAGCCTGGCTGGAGGTCTACAAGACCTTTATCGAAAGCGACGTGCTGCCCGACATGCTGGCAATATCCGGTGATTGCGACATCAAGGTCGAGGAGTTGGCGTATGTGCCTGGTCTTTCGGAAGAAACCGATGGACTGGCTGAAACCGAAGTCCGCGGACTGACCGGCGACAATGCGCGTCATGTCGTCGTCTACGCCACGGAGGGCGGCATCTTCCAGGAGCATGGTGTGTCGACGGTTGTTTGCGGTCCGGGATCAATCGATCAGGCCCACCAAGCAGATGAATTCATAGAACTTGTGGAATTGGATCGCTGCGCGGCGTTTTTGGACCGGCTGATTTCACGTTTATCATAAAAACAGGCTCGAGCGGGTTTGAACACCGTCACTTACAGTGTCATAGTTGCCGACGGACGGGCGGTCGCACCACTCCATGAATTTGCGGCCACTGTTGCGGCGTCATTCCGGGAACCGGAACCAACGAGGGGAAAATGAACAAGAAAACTCTGATTTTCGCTGCGCTTCTTGCAGCAGGAACGGGTAGTGCTGCTCAGGCGGAAACATTCAAGTTTGCCTTTCAGGGAAGCCTGAACGGCCTTGATCCCTATAGCCTGAACGAGACTTTCACGCTGTCGTCGCTCGGCAACACCTACGAGGGGCTGACACGACGCGGTGCGGACCTTGCCATCGAGCCTGCACTCGCGGAACGTTGGGAGATCGTCGATCCGAACCGCTGGCGCTTCTATCTGCGCAAAGACGTCAAATTCCATAACGGCAATGACTTCACGGCCGAAGACGTTGCCTTCTCGATCGAGCGCGTGCGCTCCGAAGGATCCGACCTCACGACACGCGTCCCGGCCGACGCAAAGGTCGAGATCGTAGACGACCACACCGTCGACATTGTCCTGACCGGTCCGAACCCGATCCTGCACTACGAGTGGGACACGTTCTACATCATGGACAAGGAGTGGACGACGGAAAACGACGCGGTCAAGGTCACCTCCGCGTCCGATACCACACCCAACTACGCGTCGTTGAATGCCAACGGTACCGGCCCGTTCAAGATCGTCAGCCACGAAGCCGGCGTGAAGACCGTCTATGAGAAAAACGACGGCTGGTGGGACGAAGCCAAGCACAATGTCGACACGGTTGAATTCACGCCGATCCCGTCGGATGCGACCCGTGTCGCGGCGCTTCTGTCCGGTGAACTGGACATGGTTTATCCGATCCCCGTTCAGGATATCAAGCGCATCAACGACAACTCCGGAACGGTTGCCCTGACAGGACCGGAACTGCGCACGATCTTCCTTGGCATGGACCAGATGCGCGACGAACTGCTTTATTCCGACGTGAAGGGAAAGAACCCCTTCAAGGACGAAAGGGTGCGCAAGGCGTTCTATCAGGCGATCGACATCGAAGCGATCAAGAACAAGGTCATGCGCGATCTTGCAACACCTTCGGCGATCATGATCTCACCGTTCCTGTTCTCCAAGTCGAGCGAGTTCGAGCGGTATCCCTATGATCCGGAAAACGCGAAGAAGTTGCTGTCCGAGGCCGGTTATGCGGATGGGTTCAGCGTCGGTATGGACTGCCCGAACGACCGGTATGTCAACGACGAGTCCATCTGTCAGGCGGTTGCGGCGATGCTCGCGCGCGTCGGTGTGAAGGTCGACCTGAATGCTCAGCCCAAGGCGAAGTACTTCGCAAAGGTTCTTGCCTCGGGCGGCTTCGATACGTCTTTCTACCTGCTTGGCTGGACACCCGGTTCCCTGGACAGCTGGAACGTTCTGTCGAACCTGATGAACTGCCGTAACGACGCCGGTGAAGGCTCGCCGTTCAACCTTGGCGGGTTCTGTGACGACAAAGTCGACGAACTGACCGGCAAGGTCCTGACGGAAATCGATCCGGAAAAACGCGATGGCCTGATCGCTGAAGCTTACAAGATCAGCCACGACAACGCCTACTACATTCCGCTTCACCAGCAGGGTCTCGCCTGGGGCGTTGCGGACAATGTCGAGCTTGTTCAGCGCGCCGACAATCAGTTCAAGTTCCGTTTCATCAACAAGAACTGATCTCAGCCACGACTGCTCAACGCTCCCGGCACTGCCGGGAGCGTCTTTTCATGCCAGACCCTGAAGAGCCGAAATGATTGGTTTTGCGACGCGCCGCCTGATTCAGGCGTTGATTGTCATGCTGGTGGTGGCCCTACTTGCCTTCACCATGTTCCGTTTTGTGGGTGATCCGATCAATCAGATGGTCGGCATTGAGACATCGATCGAAGAACGCGAAGCGTTGCGCGAGCGGCTTGGGCTGAATGATCCGATACCGGTCCAGTTTCTGCGCTTTGTAACCAAGGCTGCGCAATTCGATTTCGGCACGTCCTACCAGTTCCGCCAGCCTGTCTCTGAGCTCTTTGCCAAACGCATTCCGGCAACACTGGAACTCAGTCTGACCTCCGCACTCTTTGCGCTAGTGGTCGGGATACCCATGGGGATCTACGCTGGCCTCAATCGGGAATCTCCCATATCCAAGCTGTTTCTGTCCGTGTCACTGGTCGGGATATCGTTGCCGACCTTTTTCATCGGGATTCTGTTGATCTTCCTGTTCTCCGTCACGCTGCAATGGCTCCCAAGCTTCGGGCGGGGCGATACTGTGCAGATCGGGTCCTGGTGGACCACCGGGTTTCTGACGGTGTCCGGGCTGAAAGCGCTGATCCTGCCCTCGATCACCCTCGGGCTCTACCAGATGACCCTGATCATGAGGCTGATCCGTGCGGAAATGCTGGAAGTGATCCGGACGGACTACATCAAGTTTGCGCGCGCACGCGGCCTGCCCGACCGGCTTGTTCATTTCCGGCACGCACTGAAAAACACGCTGGTGCCCGTCATCACGATTACCGGTCTTCAGCTTGGCGCCATCATCGCCTTCGCGACGATCACCGAGACCGTGTTCAACTGGCCCGGCATGGGATTGCTCTTCCTGCAGGCCGTCCAGAATGTCGATATCCCGATCATGTCCGCTTACCTGCTGCTGACCGCATTCCTGTTTGTTGCGATCAACTTCATCGTGGACATCTTATACTTCTACATCGATCCGCGTCTGCGGGTCGGACGGCCTTAAGGGGACACTCAAAATGCCATATGTCTCCAATGAAGAAGTAACAGCCGCCGTACAAGACCGGTCGAACGAACAGCCGCCGGCTGGGCGTGTGTCGCGAATTCTGGACAGCGACCTGTTCCATTCGTTCCTGCGCTCAAAAATCACCGTCGTCGCTGCCATCGCCACCTTGATCCTGTTTCTGCTGTCGTTTCTGGCGCCCTGGGTCGCGCCGCATAATCCGTTCGATCTGGCGACGATCTCGATCCTCGACGCACGCGTTCCGCCGATTTGGCAGGAATATTCCGATCCCCGCTTCCTTCTTGGAACCGATGACCAGGGAAGAGACCTGCTCTCGGGTATCTTCTACGGGATGCGGATATCCCTGATCATCGGGTTCTGCTCCGTCATCGCGGCCGCCGTTCTTGGCATTTCCCTCGGCCTCGTTGCCGGATACATGGGCGGACGCGTCGATTCGTTCATCATGCGGGTTGCCGATGTCCAGCTGACGTTTCCGGCGATCCTGATCGCGCTTCTGATCGACGGGATTGCCGCCGGGATCTTCGGCGGTGTCGATCGCGAGTTTTTCGCTTTCTACATTCTGATCGTGTCGCTGGCGCTGTCGTTCTGGGTTCAGTATGCGCGCACCGTGCGCGGGTCCACGATGGTTGAGAAGAACAAGGAATATGTTCAAGCAGCACGCGTGATCGGTATTCCTTCCGTCATCATTATGGTGCGCCATATCCTGCCGAACGTGATGGGTCCGGTCATGGTGATCGCGACGATCAATCTCGCGCTTGCCATTGTCACCGAAGCGACGCTCTCGTTTCTGGGGGTCGGCATGCCACCAACGCAGCCTTCTCTGGGAACACTGATCGCGATCGGGAACGATTTCCTTTATTCAGGCGAATGGTGGATCGCAATCTTTCCCGGCCTTGCGCTTGCGCTGCTTGTCCTGAACGTCAACCTTTTGGGCGACTGGCTTCGTGACGCCCTCAACCCGAAACTGCGGTGAGGGCGCCATGAACGTTCTGGATATCAAAGACCTCACCGTCGAATTTCCGGGCAGAAAGTCCGTGTTCGTTGCCGTCGATGATGTCGACTTGAGCGTGGATGCCGGCAAGATCCTGGGCGTGGTAGGCGAATCGGGCGCGGGCAAGTCGACGGTCGGCAATGCCGTCATCGGCCTCTTGCAGGAGCCTGGCCGCATCGCCGGCGGAGAGGTTTACCTTCACGGGAAACGCATCGACAACCTGCCCTACAAGGAAAAAAGGCTGCTGCGCGGGCGCAAGATTGGCATGATCTTTCAGGATCCGCTGACGTCGCTCGATCCGTTGCAGACGGTGGAATCGCAGCTTGTAGAGACAATCCGCACGCATCTGCCGCTGTCTGCCAAGGACGCACAGAAACGCGCCGTCGAACTGATTGACGCGGTCGGCATTCCCAGTCCGGGAGAACGTATCAAGCAGTATCCGCACCAGTTCTCGGGCGGGATGCGGCAGCGTGTTGTCATTGCGCTTGCCCTGTGCGCGGAACCCGAACTCGTCATTGCGGACGAACCGACCACCGCGCTTGACGTCTCGATCCAGGCCCAGATCCTCGAGTTGATGAAAAAACTCTGCGAGGAGCGGAATGTTGCGATGCTGGTGATTACCCACGATATGGGGGTCATTGCCGACATTACCGATCATGTGGCCGTCATGTATCATGGCGATCTGGTCGAGTACGGGGAAACGACGCAAGTACTGGGCGCGCCGCAACATCCCTATACGCAAAGCCTGATATCCGCCGTGCCCCGGCCCGACGTGAAAGTGGAACGCTTTCCGGTGGTCAACTACATTGAAAAAGCAGGTACGCCCCAGAAACACATCGACATTTCCACGCACTGGCTGGGCAAGTCCCGGGACTACGAGAAAATCTCCGGTCCGCTCGTCCAGATCCGCGACCTGGACATGCGTTTTGAGGTGCGCGGCAGCGTTTTCCCGTCCCGCAGAAAATACTTCCAGGCAGTCAAGAAGGTCAGTTTCGACATCGAGCAGGGCGAAACCTTCGGCCTTGTTGGCGAAAGCGGATCCGGCAAATCGACGATCGCGCGCCTGATCACCGGCCTCTACGACCCGACAGGCGGGTCAATCCTGTTCGGGAAAACAGAGTTGACGTCGCTCAAGAATCGCAAGGATGTCCTTGCGATGCGGCGGCAGATGCAGATGATTTTCCAGGATCCCTATTCCTCGCTCAACGCGCGGATGCGGGTTCGGGACATCATCGCGGAGCCAATCAAGTTTCACAAGCTGGCGTCCAGCAACGCCGAGGTCCGGCAGATCGTGGACGATCTGCTTGATCACGTCGGCCTCGGAGCCCAGGCGGGGCAGAAATTCCCGCACGAGTTTTCGGGCGGACAGCGGCAGCGCATCTCGATCGCACGCGCGCTGGCAACGCGGCCGCGCTTCCTGATCTGCGACGAGCCCACCTCGGCGCTCGATGTGTCCATCCAGGCCCAGATACTCAATCTCCTGAAGGATCTGCAGGAAGAACTCGGCCTGACTATGCTGTTTATCAGCCACGACCTCGCCGTGATCAGGCAGATGTGCAACCGGATCGGCGTGATGCGCAATGGCGAGCTTTGCGAAGTGTCTGACTGCGACGACCTTTTCGAACAGCCAAAGCATCCCTATACGCGAGAGCTTCTGGATCTGATGCCGTCGATGGAGCTGTTGTCCCGGGCCAATCTCTAGACAACATGAACCTGCAGGACTGAACCCACCCTGAAACGATTCTGTTGGTTCGAGCCCTTCTCGATCTTGACTCGGTCTGCCCGGCCGGTCCCCGCACATCAAGATCGAGATAACCACAAACGAGTCCAGCTCCGGCAAAATTTGCCCGGTTTCTGGCGCGCCTGAAGTCTAGACCGCGCCAACGACCTTCAATTGAACGATTTTTGTGCTTCTTTGCCTGATTTTCTGAAAATGAAGTTTGCACAATTCTTCATCAAGTGAAAACAGGGAGAGTCGAATAAATCTCCCTGCGGCCTATTTGTTTAAAATATTCTCATTCCGAGAAAATATTTTTTGCGTTGATCCTTAAAATTGTTTCGACTCTACTTCGATATGAACCGCATATTCTCTAGGTTTCATTTGCTTAGCAAGAGTGTTTGCGCGCAAATCATCGGCAATATTGACGAGTATTTAGACAACTCTTCGCGGCCCGGCAGGTCGTTCCGATTCGGTGACATTGTCTCCGCCACCAAGCTTTCACATGCTTGAAGCGTATCCCGAGGACCACTGGAAAGGCCCATCAGATGTGTTGCCCATAGGAACACACTGACATCCGTATCGAGAGCTGCGAACAATGCCGAAAACGTCTTTAACGACAACAATCTGGTGCACATCTATTTGCGCCTCTTTCGTTTTCCTTGGGTTTGCGCTGCTGGCTGCAGGGTGGGTCGACGGCTCCAGAGTGGACGCGGTGAGAGTGTTCGGCAGCTACTCCGCGACAATTTTCAGCATGTTTTCCGCGATCTTTGCCTTTCTGGTGCTCAGCTCCCGGCTTGCGGAAACAGCCGGGAGACCTCTGACCCTCGCCACGAGTGGCCTGTGCCTGTCTCTCCTCCTGTTTGCTGCCGTATTGCTGAACGTGACGGATCTGCAAACGGGCACCGCCAGCATTCCGGCACTTGCAGGCGCGTTTCTCATGATCCAACGCTCCGTCGGGATCGCGCTGCTGCCAGCCCGAGGCGACAGAAGCGGTCTTGCGGAAGCCGCCGGGTCCATCGGGCTCGCGGCGGCAGCGGGCGCTGTCTGGCTGGCTTTTGATCCGGCTCACTCTCCCGCAATTTTTGCTGCAGCTCTTTTGCTTTCCTGGCCCTGCCTTTTCGACGGCATCAACGCATTTGCCGACAGGGTGTTTTATCGCGCGGCAGCCGCGGCCGGTGCGCGTGATCTGGCCCCCGGAGCATTTACGGCGATCGGCCGCGCACGGCATATTCTTGTCGACAAGGCTGCCATCATGTCCGGACCGGATCTGATGGTCAGCAATGTCATGGCCTTCGACAACGAGCCCAGGACCCTGCTTGCGGTGGCGGCTTCTGCGGAGGCTTACGCTACCCATCCGGTTGCACAAGCCTTGCGGCAACTTGCCGTGCAATGGCGCGTTCAACTCAGAACACCTGACAGGTATGAACCGGAGCCCGGTCTTGGCGTTGTCGCGCTTTTGGGCGGACAAACCGTTGTCCTCGGGACCACGGATCTCCTGAAACGGCTACAGATCGACAGCTTTACCGCCGATGCGATTGCGCGCTCGCTGGAAGCGGACGGCAAAACCGTGCTGCGCGTTGCTGTCGGAGGACGCGTTGTCGGTGTACTGGGCCTTGAGGGGACGCTTCGTCAGGATGCAGGGGTTGCCGGCCGGGCTCTGCGCGGCGAAGGTCTGGAACCATGGCTTCACACCAACGACAGCCTGAAGACAAGAGAAGCGCTCGCCGGACTGCTCGGCATGAATACGCCGGAGGACACCATACCCGGAGAAAGGGCAAAAGATGCGTCTTTGCGCCTTTTCGAACCCGGTACGTGCCTGGTTCTTTCCCTCTCGGGCGACAGGCAAGCTCTTGAACTCTTCGAGCCGGCGCCGTCCGCCCTGGGATGCGACGGGGAGATCCGCGCCATTGCCGTCAGCGACTGCGAGGATATCGGCGCCTTTCCGACGCTCAAGGCCCTGGCGAGCCGGCGCGATCTGCTCGCGGTGCGCGCTCGCCGGGCCCTGATGGCTCTTTGGGTCTGTTGCGGGCTGCTCGGCGCTGCCGGCCTTGTTTCGATCTTTTCTGCCCCGCTGGTGTTTGGTGCCGCACTTGCCGTTCTGCTGCTTTATGCCCGAATATCCGTTGCAGGTGCCTTTCCCGCTCGCAGTCCAACCCAAGAATGTCAATAGGTGGAACCAGTTTGCGCGCGGACTGCCTTTACAGTGTCCAATGCCTGGTGTTTATCCTGCCCCAAGACTTGAAATGATTGAGGGATGAGGCGCCATGAGCGAGAACAAAACGCCAAAGCTGCGGTCAGCGGCCTGGTTCGACAATCCGGGAAACCCCGGTATGACGGCGCTTTACATCGAGCGCTATCTCAATTTCGGCATCACACGTGAAGAGTTGCAATCCGGCAAACCCATTATCGGCATTGCCCAGACCGGTTCGGACCTCTCGCCATGCAACCGGCACCACCTGGAACTGGCAAAGCGCGTTCGCGAGGGCATTCGCGATGCTGGTGGGGTTGCTTTTGAATTTCCCGTTCACCCGATCCAGGAGACGGGCAAGCGACCGACAGCATCACTTGACCGAAACCTTGCCTATCTCGGGCTGGTGGAGCTTCTCTACGGCTACCCGATCGACGGCGTTGTTCTCACGATCGGCTGCGACAAGACCACGCCCGCTTGCCTGATGGCCGCGGCAACGGTCAACATTCCGGCGATTGCGCTCTCCGTCGGTCCGATGCTCAATGGCTGGTACAAAGGCGAGCGTACCGGATCAGGCACCATCGTCTGGAAAGCGCGCCAGATGCTTGCGGCAGGCGAGATTGACTATGCCGGTTTCATGGATCTCGTTGCCTCAGCAGCACCTTCGGTCGGATACTGCAACACGATGGGAACAGCGACAACGATGAATTCTCTCGCCGAAGCGCTCGGAATGCAGCTGCCCGGAGCCGCAGCCATCCCGGCGCCCTACCGTGAGCGGGGCGCGATCTCCTTCGAGACGGGCAAGCGCATTGTGGACATGGTTCACGAAGACCTGAAACCTTCCAACATCATGACCCGGGAAGCGTTCGAGAATGCCGTCGTGATCAATTCAGCTATTGGCGGCTCCACGAACGCACCGATCCATCTGAACGGGGTCGCCCGGCATGTCGGTGTCGAGCTCGACAATGACGACTGGCAGAGCCTCGGGCACGATGTGCCGCTTCTGGTCAATCTTCAGCCGGCCGGCGAGTATCTCGGTGAAGACTATTTTCATGCCGGCGGCGTGCCTGCCGTCGTCGCGGAGCTGTTGCGCCATGGCAAGCTGCCTCACCCGGATGCGGTCACTGCGAACGGCAAGACCATTGCCGAAAACTGCGATGGAATCGTCACCGATCTGCCCGATGTGATCAAATCGTTTGACGCGCCGATGATGGAGCGGGCCGGCTTCATCAATCTGAAGGGCAATCTCTTCGACAGCGCGATCATGAAGACCAGTGTGATCTCGAAGGAATTCCGTGACCGGTACCTGTCCAACCCGGACGATCCGGAAGCCTTTGAAGGCCGGGCGATCGTTTTCGAGGGACCTGAAGATTATCACGACCGGCTCGACGATCCCGAGCTGAACATCGACGAAAACTGCATGTTGTTCATCCGCGGCACCGGCCCGATCGGCTATCCCGGCGGGGCGGAAGTCGTGAACATGCAGCCGCCCGCCGCGCTGATCAAGCGTGGTGTCACCGCGCTGCCCTGTATCGGTGACGGGCGTCAGTCCGGAACATCCGGATCACCTTCGATCCTGAATGCTTCGCCCGAAGCCGCCGCGATGGGCGGCCTGGCCCTGCTCAAGACCGATGACCGCGTGCGAATCGACCTCAAGAGAGGGACGGCAAATATCCTGATCCCGGACGAGGAACTGGCGCAACGCCGGAAGGATCTGGAAGCTGCAGGCGGTTTTCAGATCGCCGAAAGTCAGACCCCGTGGCAAGAGATCCAGCGCGGCATCGTCGGCCAGTTCGACAAGGGCATGGTGCTCGAACCGGCCGTCAAATATCAAGACGTTGCGCATCAACGAGGGCTGCCAAGGGACAATCACTGACCACGCTGCCGTTGGCCCCCAAAGTCGCAAACTTCTCTCTTGACGATTACGTAAAGGTCATGCTTCAAGGGGAATGAAACTGGCGTTGGCCAGACCAAGATGGGAGAAAATTCATGTCCTTGGAACAGCTCACAGAAGGTGTTCGCGGAAAGGTCGCAGGTGGCGGCATCGAAGAAAGCGTCAAGTTCGACCTGGGCGGTGACGGTGTCATCTTCCTGCAGGGTTCGGATGTCAGCAATGACGACGCCGAGGCCGACTGCACGATCAAGATTTCAGCCGAAGACCTCGCTGATCTGCTCTCGGGTGAACTCAACCCGACAAGCGCCTTCATGGGCGGCAAAATGCAGGTCGAGGGCGACATGAGCGTTGCCATGAAGCTTGGCAGTATCGTCTGAAAACAGCCCGCAGGCTAAAACGTTCAAGCCGGTCCGTTGGGCCGGCTTTTTCGTCGCTGCCAGGCTTCGGTTTCGCTGGCTTGAGCCTGTTCGAATGTTGCTACCAGAGGTCCAGTTCGCCTTTTTCCTTCAGGCTTTCAAACCAGTCCTCGGGACTCATCGCGATCCTGGCATGCTTGACCATGGCCTCATTCATGTCCGCCATGCCCTCGGTGCCGGGCCACTGGTCCGGTTGCCAGATGCCCGATCTGAAGACCCATTTCGGGCAGTGCATGAAGGCACTGTGCACATGAACGACAAGTGCGAGCTTCGGCGCTCTGTCGTTCACGGCCATGGAGGCGAGGAGATCGGAATCGCGCACGATCCGCGCCTCCCCGCGAATGCGCAGTGTCTCGCCTCTGCCCGGAACCATGAACAGCAGGCCGATTCTCGGGTCCGCCAGAATGTTCTGAAACGTGTCGACACGCCTGTTTCCCGGTCTGTCGGGGATCGCGAGCAGAGATTCACTCAGGATCTTCACGAAACCCGGCGGGTCGCCTCTTGGGGACAGGTCCACGTACCCCCCCGGGTTTGCGGTCGCTAGGAAACAAAAGGGGGCATGCTCGATGAAATTCCGGCAGATGGAATCGAGCGCCGGGATTTCCTTTGCAGCGATTTGCGGCAACGGATTGCCGGTGATGTCCCCAAGCTCATCCGCGCGCGTCACGATGTCGGAAAATCGGGAAAACGGATCGGTGTCGGTCGTCATCAAAGGCTCTCCCTGTTCTTTGAAAAACTAAAGAACGTCGTCTTTGACCTGTCAACAAGCCACCCGCATCACAAACGAAAGCGGCCGGAAAACTCCGGCCGCCTGCAGACTGTTTGTATCCTTCCTACCGGATGATGATTTCCGGCCCCATGAAGTAATAGGGAAGGAAGGTCGAGAGCGCCGGCACATATGTCACCAGGACCAGGAACAGCAGCAACACCAGTACAAACGGTGCGGCAGCCTTTACCACCTGGACGAGGCTCATGCCCGTGATACCCGAAGTCACAAAAAGGTTCAGGCCAATCGGCGGCGTGATCATGCCGATTTCCATGTTCACGACCATCAGGATGCCGAGGTGAATCGGATCGACGCCAAGTTCCAGGCCGATCGGAAACACCACGGGGGCCACGATCAGGAGCAAACCAGACGGTTCCATGAACTGACCGCCGATCAACAGGATGATGTTGACTGCAATCAGGAACGTGAACCAGTTGAAACCGGCTTCGACCATCCAATCCGTGATGAACTGCGGGATCTGTTCAGCCGTCAGCGTGTGCGCGAACAACAGGGCATTGACGATGATGAACATCAGCATGATTGTCGTCTTCGACGAATCCGTCAACACCTTCTTGGTGTCCTTGTGGAACAGGGCAGGCAGGAACTTCCAGCCGATCATGCCGAGGTTCCGGCCCCAGACCTTGCCACCGACCGCATAGGTCGCCGGCAGTTCGGCCGGCGCAAGACCGTGCCGCAGGATCGGATAGCCCACCAGCGCCGCCACCAGGACAATGGCGCTGTCGATGCCGAAGAAGGCCGCCCGCTCCGTGAAGATGGAGCCAAGGCCCGACCAGACAAAGACGGCGACAACCGCGTAGGTGATGGTCTTGAACCCGGTCAGGCCCAGTGCGCCATCCTTTTCCTCGACCCAGCCGACACCGGCCAAAGGCCCCATGTCACGATAGACGAACAGCGCGATCAGGCAGGCGTAGACGGCGGCAACGGCAGCCGCTTCCGTCGGCGTGAAGATGCCGCCATAGATGCCGCCCAGAATAATGACCATCAGGAACAGGCCGACAGCGGCCTGCGACACCGAACTCCATAGTTCCTTCCATCCTGCCCAGGGCTGCGCCGGCAGCTTCTTGACCCGTGCCATGATGTAGATGGCGGTCATCAGCATCAGGCCGGCGATGATGCCGGGCACGACGCCTGCAAAGAACATGCGTCCGACCGAAACGTTGGTTGCGGCGGCATAGACGACCATCACGATTGACGGCGGAATGAGGATGCCGAGCGTGCCCGCATTGGCAATGACACCTGCCGCGAACTCCTTGGTGTAGCCTGCCTGACGCATGCCGGCGATGGCAATCGTGCCAATGGCGACAACCGTCGCCGGGGAAGAGCCGGACAGGGCGGCAAACAGCATGCAGGCAAAGACGGCGGCGATGGCAAGACCCCCGCGGATCCAGCCTACAGCGTCAATCGAGAAGCGGATAATGCGCCGGGCGACGCCGCCCGTCGACATGAAGCTGGAAGCCAGAATGAAGAACGGAATCGCCAGAAGCGTAAAGTTCTGTGAAGCGTTGAACAGCTGCACGGCCACGGAACTCATCGAGTCATGGCTGAACAGGGCAATATAGAGAACGGCAGAAAGGCCGAGCGAGACGGCAATCGGAACCCCGAGGAACAGAAAGCCGAAAACGAAAATGAACAGAAATGCGGTTTCCATCGACCTAGTCCTTCAGCACGTCTTTGTTTTCGGCCACCAGCTCCTCCGCCTCATGCGCGGCAATGATGGCGTCCTTTTTTCCAAGAAGGATCAGGATGAATGCCTGGACGGACCGATAGGCCAGCAGCGCCAGGCCGATCGGCAGAATGATGTAGGGGATCCAGCGCGGCACACGCTCGCGAACCTCGAACCATTCGATGATAAAGACCGGCCACTTCAGGTCTTCCATGCCAATCGGCAGCTTGTAGAACCTGGCCACGTAGGCATAGGCACCGCCGCTCGATCCCTTGTTTTCAAGGGAAAGAAGCGCGCCGAGCCAGGCCGCCTCGAACAGAAGGGCCGCGTAAAGGATGGTCAGCGCGGCGCCCAAGAGGGCCGCAACGCGGAACAAGCGCCTGGGCAGAAGATTGATGATCGCATCGACACCGAGATGGGCCCCGATCTTGATGCCGTAGCTCATGCCGAACAGGATCAGCCAGGCAAACAGGACGCGCGTGAATTCGAGTGCGCCGCCCCAACCGGAATTGAAGCCATAGCGCGCGACCACCTGGGAAAACGTCACCAGGGTCATCAGCGCCAGAATGATTGCGATAAAGGTCTCGTCCAGCGACTCGATGAGTTTCGGTCTTACGTGGTCAAGCACGACATAGAGACAGAAAAACCCGACAATCAGCACGACCGGCCAGTATGTGGCCAACCAGGAGCCCATATTACCCTCCCCCGTTGAGAGTATTCAGAATTTTTATGAGGTTAGGTGATCGACGAGGAAGGCCAGGAGGCCTTCCTCGAAACATCACTCAAATCAAGGCAGATTAGCTTGCCTGATTGGACGAAACCGCAGCATCGATGACGTCCTGGCCGATATCGTCCCGGAATTTGTCCCAGACCGGCTTCATGGTCTCAACCCACTGATCGCGCTCTTCAGCGGTCAGCTGACGGACTTCGCCGCCATTTTCCATGATCTTCTTCTTGTTGTCTTCGTTGATCTGCGCAGCGCGCGCATTGTACTCATCGGCAACTTCATTGAAGATGGTCAGGAACTGGTCCTTGACGTCGGCGTCCAGGCTGTCGAGCCACTCCTGGGACGTCACGGCCAGGTAGGTCAGCAGCTGGTGGTTCGTTTCGGTGGTGCCGTCCTGAACCTCAAAGAACTTCTGGGTGTAGATGTTGGACCAGGTGTTTTCCTGTCCATCGACAACACCGGTCTGAAGTGCACCGTAGACTTCCTTGAACGCAAGCTTCTGGGCGTTGGCGCCAAGCGCCTCGATCATTGCAACGGCAACGTCGGAGGTCTGGACGCGGAACTTCAGGCCCTTGGCATCGGTCGGCAGCATCAGCGGCTTGTCAGCAGAAAACTGCTTCAGGCCATTGAAGACATAGCCGAGACCGACAAAGCCGTAGTCGGACATTGCACCGAGCAGTTCCTGACCCTTCTCACCCTTGGTGAAGGTGGTCACGGCATCCATGTTGGTGAACAGGAACGGCAGGTCAAAGACGCGGTATTTCAGCGTGTAGGATTCGAACTTCGACAGGGAAGGGGCAGCCAGCTGGACGTCGCCCAGCAGCAGGGCTTCCATCACTTTGTTGTCGTCAAACAGCTGCGAAGACGGGAATACCTGCATGCAGGCCTTGCCGTCCATTTCCTTGTTGATGCGATCGGCGAGAGCGCTTGCCATTTCACCCTTCGGGTGACCCTGGGCCGCAACAACGTGGCTGAACTTGATGACAACTTCGCCGTCGGAGCAATCATCGGCGGCGAAGGCCGAAGACGTCATGGCAAAGGAAGCTGCCGTTGCAGCGGCAATTACAAACTTTTTCATCGGATGTCCTCCCAGACATTTCAATATGACGGCCAAAAGGGCCGGACAGCACGGAGGCTGGTCGCAGAACTGATCGCAAATCGTGTGCCAGTTGGGGGCGAGTTGCCGAAAAGCGCTGATTTCCGCAGGTTAGCAAACTCGTTCACGCGCGACAGTCCGGGGAAATTCTTATTGAATGTGCAGGTTCCGACACATGGAAATCGCCGATGTGTCGGAACCGACACATCGGCGGTAGGCACCTCACGCTACTGCCAGAGCGCTCCGTTGCTGGGATCGTGCCGTGTTGGCATCGCCAGACGCTCCAGCTTATCCGGATTTCGGACGATATAGATCTGATCGACTTTGCCTTCGTCCGTGAAGCCCAGCGTCATGGCGGTAATGACCTTGCCGTCTTCCAGCTGTGCCAGGCCGCGCATCCCGTTGATCTGAAGCTCGACGATCTGCTCGCGGTCCCACAAGCGGCTAATGGCTCTGGTGATGAAATTGACGACTTCCTGGCCTTCGATGACGCGGCTGATCGCAGCAGCCTTGCCACCGCTGTCCGTGCGCAGCTGAACCGACTCCGCCAGGACATCGGCGAGCTCATCGGGCGACCCCGTTTCAACCGCCGACAGAAACGCTTTTAGGAAAACGTCCTGTTGTTCCGGTGTTGGCGCGGAACGCGATGACTGGGACCGCACGAACCGGCCCGCGCGCGAAACCAGCTGACGGCAGGACGCCTCGCGGAGCCCGAGAATTTCGGACACTTCGCCATAGGACTTGCCGAACACTTCCCGCAACAGATAGGCCGCCCGCTCTTTCGGCGTCAGCCGTTCCAGCAGGAGCAGAAAGGCGGTCGTGAGCGACTGGGCACGCTCCAGATCAGCTTCCGGATCCGCGCCCGCCTCGATCTGAAGCGGTTCCGGGATCCACGGGCCGACATAGTCGACCCGCTTCCTGTGGGCGGCCTTCAGGTAGTCGAGACACCTGTTGGTACAGATCGTCGTAAGGTAGGCCTCCGGGTTGGCAACCCCCGCCCGGTCGGTGTCCTGCCACTTGACGAAGGTATCCTGCACGGCGTCTTCCGCATCCGCCATCGATCCAAGCATACGATAGGCAAGTCCGATGAGACGGCCTCTCATGCCCTCGAAGGCCATGCTGTCTGAAGGTCCTGTCATACCGCCCTCCCGTTTCATCAGTGATTGGATACCTGGATCCGGTTCCAAAGATTGATCATTGCCACAGCGGAGGTAAGCGCACTGATCTCGCCATCACTGAAATGCGCCCGCAGCTCTGCGCGCAACACGCCATAGTCCGTGTCGATGCCAAGGCCGGTCAGAGCTTCGGTCCAAGCGAAGGCCGCCTTCTCTGCCGCCGTGAAGTCGTCGACGTGCCGCCAGACCGTGATCCGCTCAAGGCGCTGGTGGCTCTCGCCATCCTTGAGCGCTTCTCCGGTATGCATCTTCACGCAGTAGGCGCACTGGTTGATCTGCGATGCGCGCAGTTCAACGAGATGGCGCAGTCCGGGCGCCAGTTCGGTCTTCCCGATTTCAATGCTGGCCGCTTCGAAGCGCTGCAGCACGCCGGGTACATGGTCGAGATAGTTGATTGCGTTTTCAGTCGTCATTGGTGTCTTCCATTTGAAGTTTGAGAGGGTGACACCTCTTCGACGAACCGACAGCCGGGTTTGTGACATCTGGCCCAACTTTTTTGCCCATCGCAAATTTGCTTTTCGCAGACGTGGCCCCCAAACACCCCGAAAGGTAACGCGCTGAAACGTCAAGGATGCCATGATCAAGTCCGGCAATGACGGGAGGAAACAGTCCGCTTTGGCACGCCCGTTTGCGAACGTGGCCCTGTCGAAATTCAACCTCATCCTGAGGAAGGCCGCAGGCCTGTCTCGAAGGATGCGCGGCATGCTCACAGTACGCGGCCCATCCTTCGAGGCTCCGCTGCGCTTCGCACCTCAGGATGAGGCGGTATTGAAGGAAAGCCATCCGTCGAACCGGGATGACAAACCTTCTTCCAGTGCCAAGCCTACGGACGCAGCTTCACAAGCCTCGCCAAACGCCTAGACAAGCTCGCTTTCGTCCTTGCCGAGCGCGTATTTTCGCATTTTCTCGTAGAGCGCTTTCCGGGACAGTCCGAGATTTTCGTAGGTGGGCTTGATGGCACCGCCATTGCGTTTCAGTTCGGCGGCGATCAATGCCTTTTCAAAGCCGGCGACCTGCTCGAAAAGACTTGCACCCGTGGCCGATGCCGGTTCAGCCTGCTGTTCCAGGCCGAGGACGAAGC
>JGI12316J15310_10000125_pt37 | contig 29815 bp, 24 predicted proteins | sample MarCyaLeptolynsp_FD_15310 | JGI IMG/M metagenome (IMG submission 15310)
CTGCTTGCCGTGATCTACGGCTTTTTCAGCCAGGCAACGCGCGCCGAACATGCCGACGAGATGTACGCAGCGACGCGCGGACGGATCGACACCGCCCTCACCCATGGTCGCTGCGGACTGTTCGACTGGGACCTATCGCGGGGACGCATGTTCTGGTCGTCATCGCTTTATGAACTGCTCGGACGCGAACCGAAGGACGACATTCTGAGCTTTGCCGATGTTGCCGACATCACGCATCCGGAAGACATTGACCTGCTTGGCCTTGCAGAACACCTGCTTGAAACCGGCGAAACGCTGGTGGACGAAACCTTCAGGATGCGTCACGCCGACGGCAGCTGGATCTGGCTGCGCGCGCGCGGTGAAATCCAGTCCGAGCCGGGACGCGCGGAACCGCACCTGATCGGGATCTGCATCGACATTACGGAACAGCACCGCCTGGCCGAACAGAGCCGCATGGCTGACCTGCGCCTTCGCGACGCGATCGAAACCATCTCCGAGGCCTTCGTGCTTTGGAATGCGAAAAACGAGCTCGTGATCTGTAATTCCAATTACCAGTCGCTGCACAGCCTGCCGAGCTATGTCATCAAGGCCGGAACGCCCTATGGCGACGTGATGGCGGCTGCCTCGAACGCGGAGGTTGCCCCGCAACCGGTGACGGTGAACCAGCGTGGCGGTGCTCCAGAAGGGTCTTACGAGGCGCAGCTGGAAGACGGGCGCTGGCTGCAGATTTCCGAGCGGCGGACCAAGGACGGCGGTTTTGTGTCTGTCGGGACGGACATCACGGCGCTGAAAAAACACGAAGAAAAGCTGATGGAGTCCGAGAAGCGGCTGAAGGCAACCGTTTCCGATCTCCAGAAGTCGCGCCAGACACTTGAATTCCAGGCGCGCCAGCTTGTCGAGATGGCGGACAAGTACCAGGAAGAAAAGACCCGCGCCGAAGCGGCCAACCAGGCAAAATCGGAATTCCTCGCGAACATCTCGCACGAACTCAGAACGCCGCTCAATGCGATCATCGGTTTCTCCGACATCATGACGCAGGAGATGTTCGGGCCGATCGGAACCGACCGCTATTCGGACTATTGCAAGGACATCTATTCTTCCGGGACCTATCTTCTCAACGTGATCAACGACATTCTGGACATGTCGAAGATCGAAGCGGGACGGATGTCGATCGACACCGAAGTCGTCTGTGCTTCCTCGGCGGCCGAAGACGCCAGCCGGATCGTCACGGGAGCTGCCACCGAGAAGAACATTTCCGTCAGCACGGATGTCGGGCAGGACCTGATGGTTCATGCCGACAAGCGGGCACTGAAACAGATCCTGCTGAACCTCCTCGCAAACGCGGTCAAGTTCACGTCGGACAGCGGTGTGGTTACGCTCAAGGCCGAACCGCGTGGCGACAAGCTCTGGTTCGAGGTCAAGGATACGGGGATCGGCATTTCAGAGCGCGATATCGAACGGCTTGCCCAGCCCTTCGTTCAGGTCGAGAACCAGTTCACGAAAACGCACCAGGGATCAGGTCTCGGCCTCGCCATCGCCCGTTCGCTGGTCGAGCTGCATGGCGGAAAGCTCACGATTCATTCCGAGGTGAAAAAAGGCACGACGGTCAGCTTTACCCTGCCACTGGTTGAGGAAGAAACCGACGCTTAGAATTCTTTCTCTCAAGCGCGGGAGGCAGTCACAACGCCGCCCCCTTGCAAAGACGCTTTGATTTTCGGGCGATCGCTTCAGATCCTGATGCCCTTGAGCCAGTTCAACAGCCGCATTTTCTCGACCATTCCACCGTTCAACCCGTTCATTTTACTTGAGTATCTTGTCAGGCTTGCCCGGTCGGCCATGCCTTGATAGTCGCAAACAAACGTTGTCATGTTCGTCCCAGGGGTTGTTTCCATTTGGTACCCGAACATCTCCAGACCCACGAGTTCGCGGCCGGTTACGAAGTATCTGTTGTTGTTTGCGTCCCAGAAGCCGTTGGCGCCGTTGATATCAGTCTCAAGAACGAAGCGTTTGTGAGCATGGACCGCGCCAAGCACCCAGCAATCGTTTATCAGGATCGACCAATCCTTCAGTTTCTGGACATTGATTGCGCCGCCGGGTGACAGGTTGTACCGGTTCTGACCGTCAAGATCGAACACCCAATAGAGCTGCCGCGTCTGCGCAAGGCGGCCCATGAACATGTCACCGCCCTGCTGGAAAGACTTTTGATAAACACGCCACGCAATATCCGATGACAGCCTGGCCAAGGTCGCGTTCGCACCGACCGTCAGCCTTTCGTAGACCTCCCGCTCGCGCGGATTTTGCATGAATTGCAATTCGCCAAGATTGTAGTTGGCCCTGGCGGAGCGCATCAGGTCATGTTCGAATTCCATTCTTGAATACATGTGCTTTGCCTCGTTTCCAGTGTTTCGTTGGGGTGTGGTTGCACAAAGAAACATGGCAACTGAGGCCGTCCCTTCCGTGTGACACGCGGCACAGCGAAAGTGACTTATCGGCATTTTCGTGGATTGCGGGAGTACCCGGCCTGTCGGAAGAAGACACCGAAGGAATCTCCGCGAACCACGAAGATTGCAGACACAGAATAAGTGGTTGTGGAGACCTGCTGTCTCATTTGGCAAACGGCGGCTTGAAGAGGGTTTTGCCGCCACGTCGGCCAGGACGACCGACGGGCCCAGCTTTCGACCGCTCGCGGGTCGAGCTTCATGGCGGAGTGCACCAGGTTCATTGCAAGGCGCAGAGGGGGCCACCCTCAGTTTGACGGCTCCGGTTGCGGAACACGATATCAACTGAGCAGCGGCACCCCTGGCATTCCTGCTTCATTCAATTTGCAACCGGCGGTGCAGGAGCCTAGCTCACGATCACGGCTTCCTGTGTTTCCGGATGCTCTGGGTTCAGTCCGGCGAGCCGGAAAACCTCTCCGACCCGAACCTCGAACTCCGTCTTCTGTGCCCTCTGTGCGACGGCATCTAACTTTCTTTTCTGATCGCCTTCGATGTCCAGCTGCATCCCGTGTCTCCGGTTGGCGTTCTGAAATCTGCGCAGATCCAAACCTGCCCTGCGGCAGTCGTGGTTCATATTCTCCGGAAACTGCGTGCGCTCAAGCGCAACGAAGATGAGTTCTGCCCGATAAAGTCCGAAACTCTGACCCTCTTTTGCATGAACTAATTCGAAGCTCTGGCTGGTCACGCGTTTCGGATGTGCGATCGGTGGTTCAGCGCCGTGTCCGATGCCAAGTCCATCAGGCGCGACCAATCTTGGCAATTCTGAAGCAAAATGGCTCTGGCGCCTTCTCTGATGCTTCTTGACTACCTCGATGACTGCTTTCCGCGATTCTGAAGAGTCACAGTAAATCACGACGGTGTCGCACTTTCTTGCACCTGGCGCGGCGACCTTCGCAGCGTACAACCCTGGTATGTCCCAGATCTTTTTCAGGATCGTGGTGAACGCACTGGCGCGCGTCTTTTCCTTCAGGTTGATATATACACGTTCCTTGCACTGGACCCGCTGTGATGTCCGGTAGTGGATGAATGATCCGATCCACTCGTCCCAATTTGGAAAGTCGCTCACGTTTTTCATTGCTTTCCATTCATGGCTCTGGATTATGCTAGTGACACCGGGGAGTTTGTTTTGCAGCTTATTGCTAAGCATTCTTCTGAAGCTGTCCATCGTACTCCGGGATACACGATCTTCGGGGTTTGCAGGGTTTTCGCTGCTGATGTACCCGTAGATTTTACCGATCGCGCGGTTTTGCTGTGACAGATGCGTTAGTCCTTTCGGTTTATGAGTACTTTCAACGGCTATGCGCATCAGTTCCGCACGGTTTTGCCATGTCCAGTCAACTACGGTTTGCAAGTTCCGATGAAGTCCCATTTGATCGCTCCGTGTTCAGTTCGTGACCTGAAGATGGAGGAGCGGGCGCGGCTTTCCCTGTGACGCGCGTTACAGTGCAAGCATGCCGGTGCGCCTTTCCGGATTGAGACGAACCGTCTGAATGTCGGGATTCGAGGAGGTTTTGAACTCTTCGCGTGTTGTCACTCCGGCCTGACACCACTGCTGTCCGGTTTGGAATTTGCTGTCGAACTTATCTCATTGAGAAAGAGGCAGTATTCCGTTCAGCGTCAAGTTGGGACAAGGACTGTTTCCCGGATTTGTCGTTCCGGTTTGGTGCGTAAGCGGCAAGACCGGGATCTGGTACGCCGTGTGGCCTCAGGTTAGAAGAAGCGGGAGAAACAAGGGGTTACTGGTTCCCTGCCTTCCGCTGCGCTTCAGCAGGGATGACAAGTCAGCATACGCAAGCGCGCCCAAAGGGACCCATTTCGTCTTAAACCGGACAGCAGTGGCCTGACACCGGGCATCGTCACCCCTGCAGGAGAGCAAGAAACGGGCGGATCAGCTCTCCACCACCTCGACCTCGCCGATCAACCTGACAAACGCAGCGCGTACCTGCGCCTGCAAGTCGGCGAGTTCTATTTCCAGCCTGGAAAAGGTCGGACTTCCCGATGCCTGGACCAGCAGATCAAGAACGCCGCCTGGCGCTTCAGCAGGTTTGAAGTCTCCCGAGAGCGAAAGCCGCAGAACCTGTGTAAGCCGCTGGTACATCCGGAGCGCCTCCAGCAGCAAGGCCGCATCACCGGGCTCCAGCAAAGCAGCCTCCCGGAGCCTTTCCAGCGCATCCTCGGTTCCCTGTGCCAGGACGCCGGGCGTTTGATGGGCGTTGGCCAATTGCAGGTACTGAGCCAGAAATTCGATGTCGACGAGACCGCCCGCGACCTGTTTCAGGTCCCAGATATTCTTGGTGCCCTTTTCCTTTTCGATGCGGGCGCGCATGGACCGGACGTCATCGGCGAGTTTCGAAAGGTCGCGGGACTTCTTCAGGGTTTCGCAGATATTGTCGCCGATTTTCTGGGCGAATTCCGGGGAACTCGAGGCGATCACCCGGGCCCTTGTCAGGGCCATGTGTTCCCAGGTCCAGGCGCTGTTTTCCTGATAGGAAATGAAACCTTCCAGGTTGGTCGCCAGAGGCCCGGCGTTTCCGGACGGACGCAGACGGAAATCAACCTCATAGAGAAGGCCTTCCGCGGTTGGTGCCGACAGGGCCGTGACCAGCCTTTGCGTGAGACGGGTATAGTATTGCGTGATCGCCAGGGGCCGGTTTCCGTCCGACTGCTTGACGTCCTCCGGTGCTTCGTAAAGCAGGATCAGGTCAAGGTCTGACGACGCGGTCATCTCCCGTCCGCCGAGTTTGCCCATGGCCAGAACCGCGATGTTGCCGCCCGGTACGACACCGTGGGTTTCGGCAACATGCCGGATCACCTGTACAAGAGTTCTGTCGACGACCACTTCGGCAAGACGCGCCAGCGCAAAGCCGACACGGTCCGCCGAGAGCGTATCGGAAAGCAGCCTGAGGCCGATCAGGAACTGCTGCTCCTGCGCGAAGATCCTGGCGCGGTCGAGCGCCTCCTCATAAAAGCGCGCCTGTGACAGGGTCTGGTCCAGTCCCACCCGGAATTCCTGTACGCTCGGCATGGCGCCGAAAAAGGCCGGATCCAGCACGGCATCCAGAACGTGAACCCGTTTGGAGACGGTTTCCGCCATGCGCGGCGCCGTCCCCATGGTGGTCGCGAGCAACGTCAACAACTGAGGATTGGACCTGAGCAGCGAAAAGAGCTGAACCCCGGCGGGCAGTTTGGACAGGAAGCTGTCGAAGGCCACCAGCGCAGCATCGGCATTATCCGTTGCCGCCAACGCGCCGATCAGCGTTGGATGCATTTCCGTCAGCCGTTCGCGCGCCTTTGTCGAGCGCGTGCACGGATACCGCCCGAAATGCCAGGCTTTGACGATGTTCGCGGCCTCATCCGGTTTCTTGAAGCCAAGCCGGGCAAGTGTCTCAAGCGTATCGGGATCATTGTCGTCGCCGGTGAACACAAGGTTGCCCAATTCCGACGACAAGCCGGGTTCTTCTTCAAAGAGTTCCGAATAGTGAAGCTGCACCTTCTGCATATGCGTCAGTAATTCGGTCTCGAAGGCACCGAAGGTCGGAAACCCCATGAGCGCGGCGACGCGATTCAAGCCGTCTGCATCCTTGGGCAAAAGCTGGGTCTGTTCGTCGTTCAGCATCTGGATCCGGTGTTCCACGTTGCGCAGAAACACGTAAGCATCCCGCATTTCGTCGCGGGTCTTCAGCCGTATCCAGTCCGCATTGCTGAGGGCATTCAGCATGTCGAGCGTCCGCCTGCCGCGCAGCGCGGGGTTGCGTCCGCCCGCGATCAGTTGCTGCGTCTGAACGAAGAATTCCACTTCCCGAATGCCGCCGCGCCCGAGTTTGACATTGTGCCCTGCGACCGCGAGCACGCTGTGGCCCTTATGCATATGGATCTGGCGCTTGATGGACTGGACATCTGCAATGGCCGCAAAATCCAGGTATTTCCGCCAGACAAACGGCACGATTTCGTGCAGGAACGCCTCACCGGCGGGAATGTCACCGGCACAGGCCCGGGCCTTGATGAGCGCAGCGCGCTCCCAGTTCTGTCCCAGCGATTCATAGTAGACCAGCGCCGCAGGCACGGACATCGCCAGGGGCGTCGCTCCGGGATCAGGCCGCAAACGCAGATCCGTGCGGAACACGTAACCGTCCTCGGTCCGGTCCTGCATGATCTTGACGAGACGGCGCGTCAGCCTGACGAACTCGACCGGTGCTTCCGCTCCACCTGCCATGGGTGCCTTGTGCGGGTCGTAAAGCACGATGAGATCAATGTCGGAGGAGTAATTCAGCTCGTTCGCACCGTGCTTGCCCATGGCCAGCACGATCAGACCACTGTCGATTTCCGGCTCATTTGGGTTGGGCGGGTCAAATTTGTTGCGGCGCGCCAGATCATCAAGACAAAAGCGGATCCCAGCGTTCAGCGCGGCGTCCGCAAACCCGGCCAGCGCGCGCGTCACCTGATCCAGGTCGATTGCGCCAGCGATGTCGGCAAGCCCGAGGGTCAAGGCGAGATCCTGCTTGAGACACCGGAGTTGCCGCATGATCGCGGCCTCGTCCTCCGCTCTTACCTCAAAGGCCTCGCGAAGCAGGCGTTGAATGCGTTGCTCCGGAGCTTCGCGCAATATTCCAAATGCTCTTTCGGGATCAGAGAGAACAAGATCGCGGAGAAACGGCGAGTTCCCCAGAACACCTGCGAGAAACCGTTCCGCGTCCGGTTTCTCCTGAAAACAGGACCGGAAACTCTGCCCCATGTCCGGGTGATTGAGGAGGTCCTCGACAAAGAGCGCGGCGCGCGCTGCGTCCGGTATCTCCGGAAAGATCGTGACACGATTTATCAGCGCCATCGGGACAATGTCAGTTGCCGTTTGGCTGTTCGCTCCTGCCGGATCTTTCTTCTCCATCCCCGCTCCTGACACTTTCATGCGAAACCGGCGTCAAATCGATGCGGGCGCATAGTCCTGGATCTTCATTTTTGAAGCGCAAGTCTCCCCCATGCAAGCGGGCAACTGCCTTGACCAGGCTCAATCCCAAGCCTGTTCCAGGTTCCGACCGGCTTTCTTCAAGCCGCACGAAGCGATCCATGACCCGGTCGTGATCCCTTTCCGGTATCCCGGGACCGTTGTCGGCAACCGAGAGCATCACACGGCCTTCTTGCTCGTTTGCCGATAAGCGCAACACAAGCGCGCCATCTTCCGGTCGGCCGTATTTCAGGGCATTCTCAATCAAGTTGACAAGGACCTGACTGATGAGGTCCCGGTTGCAAACAGCTTCCAGATTGTCCGAGACATCGATTTCCAGACGACCGCCCTCATCCTCGATCAACGGCTCGTAGAGCTCCGCGATTTCCGCAACGAGAAGGTTGATATCCGCGGGTTCCATCACCGCACCGGGAGCCATCGATTCAATGCGGGCAATCCGCAGCAGAGCGTTGAAGATCCGCAAGAGATGGTCTGTCTCGTGAAGCGTGCTTTCCAGTGCGTTGCGATATCCGTCTTCGCCCTTGGCGTCGCGCAACGCGGTTTCCACACGTGTCTGCAACCGGGTCAGTGGGGTCTTCAGGTCATGTGCAATGTTGTCTGTTACATCCTTCATCGACTGCATCAGCAATTCGATGCGGTCCAACATGTCGTTCAGATTGACGGCCAGCCTGTCGAACTCATCATTGGTTCCGGCGAGCGACAGGCGTTCGGTGAGATCTCCGTCCATGATCATCCGGCTTGAAGCGGAGATGTCGTCGATCCGCTTCATCACCCGCCGGCTGACGAAAAGCCACGTGATCGCGGCCATGACCACCACAACGACCAGCCAGAGGCGCAAGGCATTTGCGAGCAGATTGGAAAATCTCAGCTGGTCGCCGAGGTCCCGTCCGACAAGCAGGCGGAACCCGCCGCGCAGTTCGAACGTGCGCACCATCGCCTGCCGCTCGACATCCTCGGTCCCCTGTCCAAGAAGCGTGTAGCGCACGCGGCGCAAACCGCCGTCCGCCTCTTCCAAGACGACCGTCGGAAGACGCGAGATGTTGCCGACCAGGGCATTTCCCGCGAAGTCGACCAGAAGATAAAGGCTGGCGTCAGGGTGCTGCGTGCGGTCGTCTATGGTCTCGACGAGATTGCGGATACCACCGCGCACGTAAACATCCGCAAGGCCTTTCAGTTCCGCATCCACGGCCTGAACGACCTGTTCCGACATCAGATTGTCCGTGCTCTCGGAAACATAGACAACTAGCACGCCGGACATGACTGTAAAAACAGCGATGTAGAGCAAGGACAGCTTGAACGCTGTCGTGCGGACAAATCTAGTGAGCCGCGTCACGGATGGTGTATCCGGCCCCGCGGATTGTATGCAGGAGCGGCGTTTCGAACCCCTTGTCGATCTTGCTGCGCAGACGTGAGATATGAACATCGATCACGTTTGTCTGGGGATCGAAATGATACTCCCACACATTTTCCAGAAGCATCGTCCGCGTCACGACCTGACCGGCATGCTGCATCAGGTATTCCAGAAGGCGGAACTCGCGCGGCTGCAGCGGGATCTCCGTTTCACCGCGCCGGCAGGAGTGTGCCATGCGGTCCAGCGTCAGATCGCCAACGGTATAGGTGGTTTCGACCTGGCTGGATGATTTGGGTCTGCGGGCGAGCGCCTCGACACGAGCCTGCAGCTCTGTAAACGCGTAGGGCTTGGGCAGATAATCGTCACCGCCTGCCTTGAGCCCCTTGACCCGGTCGTCGACCTGGCCGAGCGCCGAAAGGATGAGCACCGGCGTGTGATTGTCTTCCTGCCGCAGTTCCTGAATTATCGAAAGTCCGTCAAGCTTGGGCAACATGCGGTCGACAATGAGGATGTCGTAGCTGCTGTGCAGGGCCATATCCAGGCCGCTTTGTCCATCTGCAGCATGATCGGCCGTGTGACCGAGTTCGCTCAATCCCTTTACGAGGTAGCTCGCCGCTTCTGGATCATCTTCGATAACAAGAATTCGCAACATGAAACCCTTTTACCTTGAGTTATCCTGAAATGGAATGGCTGGCGGCGGCAATGGATGTGAGGCGCCGCCGCCAGTCCGGCTGGGTTTACGGGCGAAACCCATGGCGAAGACCGGCCCGTCGGGGTTGGGGGCAGAGGGCAAGCCGGTCCCGCCAGTCAGGTTCCGGTTCCAAGACGAACCGGTTCCTGATCAGGCCAGGTTCATGGGTAGAGCCACGAACCGGGTTGTGTCGTTTGTCTCGATCCGGAAGAGGACTGCCTTGCGGCCGTCGTTTTCCGCTTTGTCGAGCGCTTTCAGAACGTCGTCGGCCGTGTTGACCTTCATGCCGGCGACTTCGAGGATCACATCACCTGTCGAAAGGCGCTTGTCGGCGGCCGGTCCGTCCGGATCGATTTCCGCGATGACAACACCCTCACCTTCCAGACCGGCTTCCGCCTTGGTCTGAACGGTCAACCCGAGATCATCCAGGCTGGTCGTGGTTTCTTCAACCTGGGGCTCGGCGGCTTCCGCGACCTTCTCCTGGTCCTGGAGACGTCCAAGGGTCACAGTGATGTCCTGCTCCTTGTCGTCGCGCCAGATCGTGACCTCGACCTCGGTGTCCGGCTCATAGGCCGCGACGATCTTGGACAGGTCGCGCGGGCCGTCCACCTTCGTGCCGTCAACGGCAAGAATGGTGTCGCCTGAGCGCAGGCCAGCCTTCTCAGCCGGGCTGTTGTCCTGCGCTTCCGCGACGATGGCGCCGCGGGCCTCCGAGAGGCCAAGGCTTTCCGCGATGTCATCAGTCACGTTCTGGATCTGAACGCCGAGCCAGCCACGAACAACGGTGCCGTCGTTCTTGAGCTCCATGATGACATCTTGCGCGGTCGAAGCCGGGATTGCGAAAGCAATGCCGACATTGCCACCGGACGGCGAGAAGATCGCCGCATTCACACCGATTACCTCACCGTTCATATTGAACGCCGGGCCGCCAGAGTTGCCCCGGTTCACGGGAGCATCGATCTGGATGAAATCGTCATAAGGACCGGCTCCGATATCACGCCCGCGGGCAGACACGATACCTGCGGTCACCGATCCGCCGAGCCCGAACGGATTGCCGATCGCAACGGTCCATTCACCGACCTGCGGTGCTTCGTCGGCAAAGTCGACATAGGTGAACTCGTCACCGCTCTCGACCTTGAGAAGAGCCAGGTCCGTGCGTTTGTCGGAACCGATGAGGGTCGCGTTGTATTCGTCGCCGTTCTTGTCGATCACCGTGAACTCGGTGCCACGATCAATCACGTGGTGGTTGGTGACGACAAAACCGTCCTTGGAGATGAAGAAACCGGAACCCTGTGACATGCCGTACTGGCGCGGCGAACGGCGCTCATTGCGGCCTTCGTCACCGCCACGGCCGCCGAAGTCGCGGAAGAAGCGCTCGAACGGATGACCATCCGGCATGCCTTTGAAGAATTCCTCAAAACCATTGCCACCGTTGCCGCCGTTGAAGTTCATCATGCGCGGCTCGGCGGCCTGCTTGACGCGGACACTCACGACAGCCGGGCTGACCGTGCGCACAACATCTGAAAAGTCTACTGGTGCTGCAGCGTCAACCCGGACGGGTTCCGCCTGAGCCAGCTGGCTCGGTACGAGCGTCTGCGCGGTCAAAGCACCGGCTGCGCCCAGAGCGACAACACCGGCCAGCAATTTGGCGCGACGCGAACGCAAGAGAGAAACTGACCCACGATTTTGCATATTATCTTCCTCTGTCGACATAAATGTTGGAGGCCAAATCAGAGCGCATGGGGACCTGCGTTCTTGGCTCAAGGAAGAAAGTAGGTAGTCCTGCCTTACCGTTGCCTGTCGGGGGAATTACAAATTCGTAACGTTCCCTTTGCGTCGACAAAGAGATTCAATACTACGCGACAAACTATTGTTTTCATGAAGATTTTTCTTGAACACCCGGCCGCGCAACGCTACCAAGACGCGCCATCACACTCGTGTCAAGGACGTCTGTTCGGCAGGAAACCTGACCGGCGCATCGCCTGAAACCCATTTTGCCCATTTGGGCATGACGGTCTGAAAGGCATCGGACGATTCGAATGCTTCCAGCCAGGTCCGCAACGGTTGCCAGGACTGCCTGTCGAACCAACCTCGATCGGCATTTGCAAACTGACGGACGAAGGGCAAGATCGCAAAATCCGCCAACGAAGCGGAACTGCCAAAGAGCCACCGTCCTTGTTCAAGACGCTCATTCAGGTCGAAAAGATACTCTGCGGCGAGTGCGCGTTCGTCCTCGCGGTGCGCGTCCTCGTAGCGCACATCATACTTATAGCGATCAAGATGCGATTTGAACGGGCCGTCGCAATGACGGACCAGTTTCTGCATCTCGGCCATGGAGCCCGACTCGGGTCCAAGCCAGTTTTCAGGATCCGAGAATTCCAGCGCCCACAGCATGATGTCCCAGCTTTCATCAATGACTTCATCATGTGTCTTGAGACACGGCACTGTTGCAGAGGGCGAGGTTTGCAGAAATTCAGGTGCCTTGTCACGCAGCACAATTTCGCGCAGCTCGACCGGCCGCCCGCTCGAGGCGATGGCCAGCCGCGCGCGAATGGCGTAAGGGCAGCGCCGGAAGGAGTAAAGAACCGGAAGATCACTCATGGCACTGAAATGCCGCAAGCCGGGCTCAAGGTCAACTGCACCCAGGGATTGCATTTTCTCTAACTCGAACGCGGTTTTTCACGAGATGTAAAGAAAATGTGATGATACTCTTCTTCATAGGGTAACAACATGACTGACTCGCTGCTTCAACTGGCCAAGGACAGTTCTTCGGAGAAGAAAAACGCGCTTGCAGAGCACGTAACAGGTCTGCTTTCGTCGCGATCTGAAGAAGACAGGACCAAGGAAACCGACCTCCTCAACAACATGCTGGAGGGGGTCTACGATTCCCTGAAGCCCGAAGTCCGCCAGAAAATGTCCGAGACACTCGCGGATGTGAAAACCACATCCGCAACGCTTGCCGGGGCGATAGCCAAGGACGAGATCCAGATCGCCCACGCCATGCTGGAACGGTCGGCTTCGATCACGGACGACATGCTGCTGGAAATCGCCGAAGTCAAGGACCAGGGTCACCTGCTCGCCATGGCCAAGCGGGACCATATCAGCAAGAAAGTTACTCAGCAGCTGATCAAGCGCGGCGGCAAGGAGGTCAAGCAGGCCATTGCCTCCAACCTCGGTGCCGAGCTTGAAATGCCGGTCTTCGAGGATCTGGTCAAGGATATCCCGAAACAACTGGGTGACCGGATGCGTCACCTGCGCAAGTCAAACGAAGAACTCATCGAGGACCTGTTCCGGGAAGACGGAGAAATCGCCTCAGGCCCGAAACTTGAAAAGAAGCCGTCGAAAATCAGTCCGAAAGCCTGGCTCGCCGGGATCCGGCTTGGCAAGACCAACCTGAACAAGGCCGTCTACCAGCTGTGCATTGAACACAATCTCCTGGACATCGTCGGTCTCCTGTCGGTGTTTTCAAACCTTGAGATGAAATACGTTCACAACCTCATGGTCCGCTTTGATGCAACGGGGATCGCAAGCGTTTGCCGCGCAAGCGGTATCGGTGCAAGGGAGTTCCAGGCGATCTGCAAGGAGCGCTGCAAGCATCTGAAGTTTCCCGAAAGCACGGGCAGCAAGTGGTTGACCAACTATCACATGCTCGACGAAACCGATGCCCGGCGCCTGCTCGCGGTCATGAGGGTCAAGCTGGAGAGCCAGGCGACGCACCAGGCTGCCTGACACGCGACCCGGCGCTTTGAGGATCACGCATCGCCCTTGCCAAGATCATCCTTTCATACAGGCTCCGATAGGGCGGTGATTGGCATCGCCTTGAATGCTTTTACGTGTCATCTGAGCGGTCCATTTAAATCTGAGCGGACATTTGAAAATGAAGGCCGCCACGCTGCACGGATTTTCATTGGTATTTCTGCCAAGCAACACCGAAGACTTGCGCAAATTTCCTTCTACTCCTTAGACACTTGTAAACTGTCTGTGGGGTATTCTCCGATCCAAACGAATGGATGGATCCGACATGCTCAATGATCTTCTCAACCAAGCGCAGGACAGTTCTCCTGAAAAACGCCACAAGCTGGTTGAACATGTCACTGACCTGTTTGTCACGGGTGCGAACAGTTATCAGACCGAGGAAATCTCGCTTTTCAACGCCGTGCTGGAACGCATGCTGCCGTCGATGGAAGCGGACCAGAAGCAGACCGTCTCGGAACGGCTGGCTCCGATCGATTCAACATCTCACGCGGTCGCCTACGAACTGGCCAGCGACGAGATCGAGATCGCGCGTCCAATGCTGACAACCTCAAAGGCGCTGAAATCCGACGATATCCTCCGGCTCGCGAAAACAATGGGACAGGGTCACCTGCTCGCCATCTCGAAACGCGATCATCTGGAAGCCAAGGTCACGGACGTCCTGCTCGAGCGCGGTGAAAGCCCGGTCAAGCAGTCTGTTGCAGCGAACTCGGGTGCGGAGCTTTCCGACTGGGGTGGACGCCTCCTTGTGAAGCTGGCTGAACGGGACGAAAAGATCCGCGACGCGATGATCGAGCGTTCTGATGTTTCGGAAGATGACTACGAGAAGCTGATCTCGCAGATGCCTTCGCAGCAGCAGAGCAAGATCAGGAAGATGCGCGAAGAGAACGAAGAGCTTGTGCGCTCGCTTTTCCACGAAGCCAGCAAGGTTGTCGCAAGCACCAAGCTGGAGCGCAAGAAGACCCGTATCGATGCGAAGGTCGCCCTGAAGGATATTCGCGAAGGCCGCGGGGCGCTTGGACAAGCGTTGACGCAGATGGCGCTGTCGAACAACCTGTTCGACATCTGCTTCCTGCTTGCGGAACTGGCGGGGCTAGACCAGAAATACGTTACCAACGTCATGGTTCGCTATGATGCGACCGGCGTCGCGGTTCTGTGCAAGGCGCTTGGCGTCGACAAGAACGGCTACGTCGCTCTTTGCCGTGCGCGCGCATCGAACAACAAGCAGCCGCAGACCACCGTTCAGAACTGGATCAACGACTACCAGGAACTGACGGACAAGGATGCAAGACGTCTGCTGTCATTCATGAAGGTGCGTCTGAGCACACTTGAAGAACAGGCAGCCTGACCCGGCCGCCTGCACTTGCCTGTCCAGATCTCAGCTTGAGGCGGCTTCCCGCGTGACGACGGCGGCGCCGTGCTCCAGCGTGCGGTGAACCGGGCACTTGTCGGCAATCTCGAGCATGCGCTGCCGGGTTGCGTCGTCCAACTCGCCTTCCAGGGTAATCAGCCGCTCGAAACGGTCGATTTTTCCGCCCTTTTCCTTCATTTCTTCTGAGCAATCCGCGCAATCGGCCGCGTGCACCTTGTTGTGCAGGACCTGGGTCCCGATCCGGTCAACTTTCAGTCCCTTGCGGTCCGCATACATGCGCAGCGTCATGACGGTGCAGGCACCCAGCGCCGTGGACAGAAAATCATAAGGCGACGGCCCGCTGTCGAAACCGCCATAGCTGATAGGCTCGTCTGCGATCATCCTGTGCTGGCCGGCAGCGACCATCGCCTGGAACTTGCCCTGGCCGGTCTCCACGACGTCTACACCTTCCTTCGCTGCCTCTGCCGGCTGCGACCGTTCTTCCTTGTCCAGATATCCGCTGGCCCAGCCGGCAATCACTCTTGCTGCGTAGGCAGCGTCTTCGCTGCGCGTCAACAGATGATCCGCCTTGTCGAGCGACACAAAACTCTTCGGATGTTTCGCGGCCACAAAAATATCTGTGGCGTTCTGGATGCCGACCGTGTCGTCGAGCGGCGCATGCATGACCAGAAGCGCCTTGCCCAACCCTGCGGTTCTTTCCTTTACGGTCTGCGCCTCAAGATCCTCGAGAAATTCCCTGCGGATCGTGAAGGTGCGGCCCGCGAGGTCAACACTCCCGGACCCTTTTTCGCGGATCTCGTCTTCCGATCCCTTGAAGTTATGGATGACATGGTCAGCATCCGACGGTGCACCGATGGTGACCACGGCCCGAACCTCGGGGATGTCCGCAGCGACCGACAGGACCGCTGCGCCCCCCAGAGAATGGCCGATTAGAAGCTGAGGTGCCTCGTAATTGGTGCGCAGGAAATCGGCCGCAAGCTTGAGGTCATCGACATTGGATGAGAACCCCGTTGACGAAAAATCGCCACCGCTGCCACCCAGACCCGTGAAGTCGAACCGCAAAACGGCAATGCCCTCAGCGCTGAGTGCTCCGGCGATATGGCGGGCAGCCGGTATGTCCTTTGAACATGTGAAGCAATGGGCAAACAGCGCGAAGGCGCGGATTTTCCCGGCTGGCAGGTCCAGCCTTGCCGCCAGTTTTGCGCCATGTGCGCCATCAAATTCCAGTCGCAACGGTCTGTTTGCCATGGTTCAACCCTCCAGCGTTTCATCGCGCCTGAGGTAAGCATGAACCCTTGCCATGCAAGTCACGGCTTGGTGTGGCTCCTGTGAAGACGTCCTGTCGCCTTCACGCAAGGAGAACGGGTGCCTCAGGCAAATTCCTTGAACGTTTCAAGAGCGGCCCGGTCATACCCCTGTGACGCGGTCCACAGTTGCCGCGTGTAGTCGTGCCGGACATTTCCGGAGCGCATCTGCTCTTCACTCATTTCCTCGACAACCTCGCCGCGATTCATGACGGCGATCCGGCTGCATAAATGACCGACGACGGCAAGATCGTGGCTCACCATGATGTAGGTGAGACCATGTGTCTTGCGCAGTGCCGACAGCAGATTGAGGATTTCGGCCTGCACCGACACATCCAGCGCGCTGGTCGGTTCATCCAGAAGGATCACCCTGGGCTCGAGGATAAGGGCGCGGGCGATGGCCACACGCTGGCGCTGGCCACCGGAAAGCTGGTGCGGATACCGAAACCGGAACTCGGGTCCAAGCCCCACTTCCTTCAGAATTTTCAGGACGCGGTCTTCGCGGTTCTTGAGCCCATGGATGATCAATGGCTCGCTCAGCGTGTCGTCGACGGTCCTGCGTGGATGCAGCGAGCCGTAAGGGTCCTGAAACACCATCTGCATGTGTTTGCGCGACGATACAGACCTTTTGGCCTTGAGCGGTTCACCCGCTATCCGGATGGTGCCTGTCCAATGCGAATAGATCCCGACCATTGCCCGCAAAACGGTCGATTTTCCAGACCCCGATTCACCGACAATGCCGTAGCTCTCGCCTTCGGCGACGCTCAGACTGACATTCTTGACGGCCGCGATCTGGGACTTTCCCGAGCCGAACACAATACCGAGGTTTTCAATGTCGATCATCGTGCACCCGCCTCCCCGGCGATGTCCTGTGTCTCATCGAGCCACGCTGGATCGCGCTTGAGAACTGGCAGATCATCGTGTTTGCCGTCAAGCCGCGGCAGGCAGTTCAATAGGCCTTTGGTATAGGGGTGCTGCGCGCGATCCAGATGTTTGGCGTCGAGCGTTTCCATGATGCGCCCGCCATACATGACCAGCACGCGATCGCAAAAGCTGGAGACAAGATTGAGGTCGTGGCTGATCAGAACCAGTCCCATGCCACGCTCGCGCACCATGTCGTCGAGGAGCGACAGGACCTGCATCTGCACGGTCACATCCAGCGCGGATGTCGGTTCATCCGCAATCATCACCTTCGGATTGGTGATCAGCATCATCGCGATCATGATGCGCTGCCCCATGCCACCCGACACCTGGTGTGGATAGAGCGCGTAGACTTTCTCAGGTTCGCGAATACGAACCGTCTCGAGCATCGCAAGCGCCCTTTTTCTGGCCTCTGGACGGGAGACGTTTTCATGACGGCGGCACGATTCGGCGATCTGGGTGCCGACTGTCAGCACCGGGTTCAGGGAGTATTTCGGGTCCTGCATGATCATCGAAATCTGTGAACCGCGAATGCTGCGCATGGTTTTCGCACCGGCCTTCATCAGGTCCATGCCGTCAAACATCATGCGGCTCGCCTCGATGGACCCGTTGCCAGCCGTCAGGCGCAAGAGGGCGCGGCCGGTCTGCGACTTGCCGGACCCGGATTCACCAACGATCCCGAGCCGTTCGCGCCCGAGATCGAAGCTCACGCCACGGACCGCATGGACAGGCCCTTTCGGCGTCGAGAACCGGACGTGGAGATCGCGCACCGAGATCAGAGGGTCTTCGTTGGGGTCGTCTGGCTGAAAACCAGTCATTTTCATCTCGTTCACCGTCAGTGCCCTCCCGAACTGCGCGGGTCAAGCACGTCGCGAAGGCCATCGCCGAGCAGATTGAAGCCAAGCGATACGACAAGAATAGCAATACCGGGGATTGTCGGAACCCACCATTGATCGAGAAGGTAGTCCCGGCCGGATGCGATCATGGCCCCCCATTCGGCAAGTGGCGGCTGCGCTCCAAGTCCGAGGAAGCCAAGCCCTGCTGCCGTCAGGATGATGCCTGCCATGTCGAGCGTCAGGCGGACGATTGTCGATGACAGGCACATGGGCATGATATGCGCGAACAGAACCCTGATCCGGGACGCGCCCATGATTTGCGCGGCCATGATGTATTCGCTGTTGCGCAGGGTCAGCGTCTCGGCACGGGCAAGCCGCGCATAAGGCGACCAGGTCGTGAGGGCAATGGCGAGAACGGCATTTTCGAGACCCGGTCCAAGGACGGCAACAAATGCAAGGGCGAGGATCAGCCGGGGAAACGCCAGGAAAATGTCGGTGATGCGCATCAGCGTGGCATCGACCACACCGCCGAGAAGCCCCGCAGTCGTGCCGATAATCAGCCCGATTGGCATTACGATGATGGACACAAGGAAAATGATGTAGAGCGTGACCCGCGAGCCCCAGACGATGCGCGCGAAAATGTCCCTGCCGAGTTCGTCCGTGCCGAACCAGTGTTCCGCGCTTGGTGGGGCCAGACGGTTGGCAAGATCCTGGGTGGTCCCGTCCCCACCGGCAATCAGAGGCGCGAACAGGGCGACAAAACACAGGAACAGAACGATGGCCAGCCCGAACATCGCAATCGGATTGGAGCGGAACGACATCCAGCCGATATAGGCCCGCTGACATTTTGCCTGGAAAGCATTTTTCGGCGAGTCGGCCAAAAGCCAGGATGTCGAACCGGATTTTTGATCAAGCGCTGTTTCGGACATCATTTCGCCCTCGGGTCGACGATCCGGTAGAGCATATCGGACAGCATGTTGATGAAGACAAACGAGATCCCGACAACCAGCGTACCGCCGATCACGGCGTTCATATCGGCGTTGAACAGGGAGTTGGTGATGTACTGGCCGATACCTGGCCATGCAAAGACGGTTTCCGTCAGCACTGACCCTTCGAGAAGACTGGCATAGGTCAACCCGATGATCGTGATCAGCTGAACAAGAACGTTCCGGAACGCGTGATACCAGATGACGGTTCCCTCGCGCAGACCTTTGACCCGGGCGGTCAGGACATATTCCTGATTGAGTTGATCCAGCATGAAGGAGCGGGTCATGCGGGCGATATAGGCCAGCGAATAGATGGCAAGCATGGAAGCCGGCAAGATCACGTGCGACAGGGCGTTGTGGAAGACGTCCCACTCACCGGCAATCGCAGCGTCGATCATGATGACACCCGTGACAGGATCAACGATGCCGTCATAGAAGAAGTCGATCCGTCCCGGCCCGGCGACCCAATCCAGCTTTGCGTAGAAGATCAACAAAGCGACCATGCCCAGCCAGAAAATCGGTATCGAGTGCCCGAGCAGTCCGACAACGCGAACGAAGTGATCGATCAGGGTTCCCTGGCGAACGGCGGCCAGAACACCGGCCGGAACACCGATGATCACCCCGGCAACCGTCGCGATGGTGGCGAGTTCAAGCGTTGCGGGGAAGAAGCGCTTGATGTCCTCGAGCACCGGCTGCCCGGTCATGACCGAACTTCCGAAATCGCCGCGCAGGATATCGCCCAGAAAGATCAGGTATTGCTGCCAGATCGGCTTGTCGAGGCCGAGCTGCAGATACATGGCATCATAGACTTCCTTCGAGGCCCGGTCGCCGACGATGGCGACAACCGGATCGTTGGGCATGATGCGGCCAATGATGAAGGTGATTGCGGTCAGACCGATGAAGGTCAGGAGCAGCATGACAATGCCGCCGCCAATTTTTTTAGCCACGCCCAGATACGGCTTGAAATCCACCGTGGAGCGCTGCATTGCGGAACTGTCGCTCATCGAGAACGAAACCCCCGGTTGTTCCTGCTTGTCCACACGAAGCCGCGCTTCCTCATCGGATAGATGCGGAAGCGCGGTTCATCCCGAATGCGGCTGGCTGCACGGTTCAAAGAACCACACTGCCGCCGATGCAGCTTATTTTGTGACGGTCTTGTAGAACGCCTGGTCGGACGTCACGCCGTTGACGAAGCCATCAACATTGGCCCGTTTGCCGTAGGTGCCGATTGCCTGGAACATGATCGTGAAGGGGGAGTCCTCCTGAACCATCTTCTGCAGCTTGGCGTAGATTTCCTCACGCACTTCCGGATCGGATTCAGCAGCCGCCTGGTCCGTCAGTTCCGTCAGACCGTCTGCCGGCCAGGCGTTGCGCCAAGTCAGTTTACCGGTCAGCTTGGCTTCGAAGTCATTGTTTGGATTGTGGGCAAACGCATCGGCGTTAGAATGCGGATCTGAATAGTCCGGGCCCCAGCGTGCAACGATCAGCTCATGCTTGCGTGCACGGTATTTCGGCCAAAGCGTTGCACCGTCCGACAGGATGATTTCAGAATCGATGCCCAGCTCCTTCAGGCTGGCCTGCACGCTCTGGGCCACTTCGGTGAAGGGTGACTTGTTGAGCGTATCGATGGTGATCTTGGTGTCGCCATCGAGGCCGGCATCGGCGATCAGGGCTTTTGCCTTGTCCATGTTGTAGCTGTACGGCGTATCTGTTGCGGCAGCCCACATGCCAGACGGCCAGAAATTCTGATGGATCTTGTACTGACCATCGAGGAACGAGCCGACCATGCCGTCATAGTCAACCATGTATTTCAGGGCTTCGCGAACCTCTGGCTTGGACAGGACCGGATGCTCCATGTTGCTCGCCAGATACATCAGGTATCCCTTGGGATAGCTCTCAGCCGAGACGTCCGCGTTGCCCGACAGGCCTTTCAGCTGGTCGGCGGTCAGCTCCATCGCTGCATCGACATCACCCTTTTCCAGAAGAAGACGCTGTGCGGACGGTTCCGCGACATGGCGGATAACAACGCGATTCATGGCCGGTTTGCCCTGGCGGTAGTCGTCAAAGGCTTCCAGCATGACGACTTCGTTGGCTTTCCAGGTTTTCAGCTTGTAGGGGCCGGAGCCCGCCGAGTTGTCCTTCAGCCATGCGTAGCCCATGTCGCCATCAACTTCGTGGCTCTGCACTTCCTTCATGTCCACGATAGAGGCAACGCTGGAAGATAACAGGTTCAGCACAAGCGCGGGCGAGAGGTCCGCAAGGATGTTGATCTCGACCGTGCTGTCGTCAACAGCCACCACGGCTTCGTCAACATTGTCAGCCGTCCAGCCGATCTGCTTGATGATGAAGGCTGGTGTCTTGTCCAACTTGACCGCGCGGCTCAGGGAATAGGCCACATCGGCGGAGGTCACCGGGTTTCCGGAATGGAACGTCAGTCCGGGGCGCAGCTTGACGGTGATTTTCTTGCCGTCTTCGGAAAACTCGTAGGATTCCGCGATGCCGCCGACGAGCTTGGTCAGATCGTCCGGTTCAAACAGGAACAGGCGCTCGTAGATGTTGGCGACGATCCGGCTTCCGGTGAATTCAAAACACTCGGCAGGATCGAGCGTGATGGCGTCAGCGGTGTTTCGGGCAATCACGAAAGTGTCGGCTGGTGTTGCGGCAATCACCGGAAAGGCGACGGATGTCGCAAGCAATGCTGCGAGCGAAATACTTTTCAATGGCGTTGTGATGTTCACGATCATTCCCCCTCTGGAACAAAACGAATGGGATGGAACCGGAAGATCCCGGCGGGATCGTGTGCGGTCACGCTTCTTGGGTTGAGCGCGGTTCCCACACCTGAACCAGAAGCTTAAACCGGCTGGTTGAATTCAACCAACAGTCTTGTTATGCAAATTTTGCATAGTTATTCATACTGCTCACTTATTCGGCAGTTTCCCTAAAGGAATGATGCAGTGGACACCAACTGGCTGGCAGATTTTCTGGTTCTGAGCAATCGCGGAAACTTTTCCCAGGCCGCGGACGAGCGAAACATCACCCAATCGGCCTTCAGCCGCAGGATCAAGGCACTTGAAACCTGGCTTGGCACCGAATTGTTCGACAGGAGCAGCTACCCTGTCACGCTGACACCTGAGGGGCAGATCTTTCATGTAACAGCCCAAAACGTACTCCGGGAACTGGAACTCAATCGGGTGGAGTTTCAACGGCGCAACTCGGGCGCGACACCGGATATCCGGCTGGCGGCCTCAACTTCCCTCGCCCTGAGTTTCGTGCCGGAGTGGCTGCAGCAGATCAAGGACGCCTGTGGCGCATTTTCAGTGTCACTCGACACCTATGACTTCTACGAAATGATCGAACTGCTCGGGGACCGGAAAATGGATCTGGTGGTGCTCTATTCTAAGCCAGAAGTACCCGCATTTTTTGAGCATCAGGCCTTTGAGGCGATCAAACTGGGCGAAGACACTATGCATCTTTGTACTGCCCTTGATGCCGAAGGGCGGCCAGCATTCGACGTCGACAACCCGCCCAGAAGCGGACTGGAGTATATTGGCTACGGTCAGACCGGCTATTTTTCGAAGGTCGAGGATCTGCTTTTTTCAACCATGACCGCCCAGGATCCGGAATTTGTCTGCACATCACAAAGCGGAACCTGCGAATTCATGAAGCGTCTCGCCCTGATGGATCAGAAAATGATCTGGCTTCCGGCCTGCAGTGCCTATGAAGGCGTCAAGTCAGGACAATTCGCGCTGGCGGGCAACGGAAGATACGACACCAATCTCGACATCTGGGTCTATCGGAATCGGGAAACGACATCTGCGCTTGTCGAGACGATCTGGGCGCATCTCAAGACGGATCCTTGCACAAGCCACCTGGAAAGATTCCAGCTGATCCAGACATGAGCACCTGGAGTGGCGGTTTGACCCGACAGGGGCAAGCTTGATGCGCGCGCCCTAGCGCTGACCGTCCCCGTCCCTCTTTTCAAGGAGCGCCCGCAGCCGCTCTTCTTCGCTCTCCGAGAGCTTCGCAGCGCCTGCGGAAGCGATTTGGGGACTGCGTCTCGATCTGTTTCTGAGGGCAAGAACAATTGCAATGATGCCGGCGACAAGGGCAATCGGCCCTGCGGCCCACAGCCCAAGCGTGTGCCAGGCCAAACGCGGCTTGAGCAAGACAAATTCGCCGTAACGTGAGACGAGATAATCGATCACCTGTCCATCAGTGTCACCCGCAACCAGTCGTTCGCGCACGAGTACGCGCAGGTCCTTGGCAAGCGGTGCGTCGCTGTCATCGATCGACTGGTTCTGACACACCATGCATCGAAGTTCGGCCGACAGGGCTCTTGCCCGTTCCTCAAGCGCGGGATCGTCGAGCACCTCGTCGGGGGCAACTGCAAATGCCGGGACGCTCAACATCGGCAACAACAATACCAGGCTGGCAAGAAACGCGCGCAAGCTCATGTCCTTACTCCGCCGGCGCGGGCTGCGCCGACTTACGTTTTGCCGCAGGTTTCGGCGCGCCGATCCGCAGCCGACGGTCGGCCATGGAGAACACCGCGCCAATCGACATGATCACGCAGCCGATCCAGATCAGCGTGATCAGCGGCTTGAAATAGACGCGCACATCGACAGCCCCGTCTCCGCGGCTTTCGCCAAGGGAAAGATAGAGCTGCGAGAACCCGATCGTGTGGATACCCGCTTCCGTCGTCGGCATCTGCCGAGCTGTGTACACCCTCTTGGACGGTTCCATGTCGGTCACCAACACGCCGCCCTGGCGGACGGTGAAATGACCAACTTCTTCTGTAAAGTTGGGACCCTGCCTTGGAACCGCTCCGTCAAACGTGATGCTGTAGCCATTGACCTCGACCGTATCGCCCGGCCGCATCGTTTCGATCCGCTCGTCCTGGAAGGCCGATGCCGTCACGATGCCGAGCACTGTGACACCCACACCAAAATGGGCGACAGCAGTTCCCCAGGCAGACCCGGGCAGTCCAACCAGCCGCGACAGCGCGCGTTTCGGACCGATCTCAAAGAACTTCACGCGCGTGACGATTTCCGAAACGGCGCCAGCCATGACCCAGACCGCGAGGCCGACCCCGAGAGGCGCCAGGACCTTTTCCATGCCCCAGAGCCAGAAGGTGACGAGCGTGAGCAAAAGCGCCAAGCCGAAGGCAGTATAAAGCCGCTGACATGCAGCCAGAAGATCACCCCGTTTCCACGACAGGATCGGGCCGAAGGGAATTGCCATCAACAACGGGATCATCAGCGGGCCAAAGGTCAGATTGAAGAACGGTTCACCGACCGAGATCTTCTCACCCGTCACCGCATCGAGCGCCAGTGGATAGAGCGTACCGACAAAGACGGCGGTGCAGGCCGCTGTCAGGAAAAGATTGTTGAGCACCAAACCGCCTTCGCGGCTGATCGGCGCGAACAGGCCCCCTTGTTTGAGCGTTGGTGCGCGCCACGCATAAAGCGCCAGAGAGCCACCGATGAAGAAACAGAGCAAGCCGAGAATGAAAACGCCGCGTGCCGGGTCTGTCGCAAATGCGTGGACCGATGTGAGAACCCCGGAGCGCACCAGAAAGGTTCCCAGCAGCGAAAGCGAGAAGGTGAAGATCGCCAGAAGAACGGTCCAGACCTTCAACGCCTCGCGCTTTTCCATAACGATCGCCGAATGAAGCAATGCCGTGCCGGCAAGCCAGGGCATGAAGCTGGCGTTCTCAACCGGATCCCAGAACCACCAGCCACCCCAGCCGAGTTCGTAATAGGCCCAGTAGGACCCCATCGCAATGCCAAGCGTCAGGAAGCACCACGCGAGCAGGGTCCAGGGCCGCACCCAGCGTGCCCAGGCCGCGTCGGTCCGACCGAGGATCAGCGCGGCGACCGCAAAGGAAAAGGTGATCGAGAACCCGACATAGCCGATGTAAAGAAGCGGCGGGTGGATCGCCAATCCGATGTCCTGGAGGATCGGGTTAAGGTCAGCGCCTTCAAGGGGCGGATTGGGCACGCGTGCAAAGGGATTGGACGTCGCCAGAAGAAAGAGAATGAAACCGCCGGTCACCCAGGACTGAACGGCAAGCGTTGCCGCCTTGAGATCCTGCGGCAGGTTGCCGCCGAAAAGGCCGACAAGCGCGCCAAAGAACACCAGGATGAGCACCCAGAGCAGCATCGAGCCCTCGTGGTTGCCCCAAACACCGGTGAACTTGTAGAGCAACGGCTTTGCCGAATGCGAGTTCTGCAGAACGTTGAGGACCGAGAAGTCCGACGCCAGATACGCAATCGTCAGCGCGACGAAAGAAATCAGGATCAGCATGAAAAGCGTGACGGATATCGGCGGTGCGACAGCCATCAGCCTGCTGTCCCCTGACAATGCCCCCCACAATGGCAGCACGCACTGAACCAGTGTCAGTGCGAAAGCCAATACGAGTGCGTAGTGTCCCAACTCTACGATCATGTTCGCGTCCCGTGTTCCCCCTCAGGCCCCAGGTTCCTAGTTGGCTTCCCCTTCACCGCCTTGCCAGTGTCCCTGGTCTTTCAGCGCTTCGGCGACTTCCTTGGGCATGTAGTTTTCGTCGTGTTTGGCCAGGACGCTGTCAGCAACGAACACACCATCCGAACCGACAATTCCTTCTGTCACCACACCCTGCCCCTCGCGGAACAGGTCGGGTAGTATTCCTTTATAGGTAACAGCAACCGCGTTCGCCATGTCGGTTACCCGAAAACTCACCTCGGCATTGTCCGAACGCACCACCGAACCTTCTTCCACCAGCCCGCCGAGGCGGATGCGCTGCCCGGCGGGGATCTCCTTTTCGGTGATGTCGGTAGGGCTCTGGAAGAATACGATCTGATCATTGAGCGCAAAAAGGATCAGGCCGAGCGCGACTGCGAGCACAGCGCCTGCCGATCCGATCAGGGTCAATCTTCTCTGCTTCCGTGTCATTTTTCTGCGTCCACTCATTTGCCGGTGCAGATCTAGTCCGCGCAGGCTTTTCTCTCCCTCAGGACCCGCTTAGCCCGAGTGCACTGGCCGTGTCCTTGATCAGTGACAAATCTTCCGGTTTATCAGCATATGCGGCCTCCGCGGCTTTGAGCGCGTCCTGCGCTTTTTGTTGCTCGCCCAAAACGACGTAAGCCCGGATCAGGCGGCCCCATTCCGCCGCGCTGCCACCATCCGACGCCAGTCTTTCCGCAAGCCCTTCGACCATTCCGGTGATCATCGCCTGCCTGTCCTCGGAAGACATCTCCTGCGAGGCAGTAACGTCTTCTGCGGTCGGACCGCTCAGGGAGCCCGCCGCAGACGGTCCTCCCAGTCTTGCCAGCTGCTGACGCGCAGCCGTCACCCAGGGCGCCGCCTCATCCGCTCCCTCAAGAAGCTTGTTCCAGGCTTCAACAGCTGCGTCCCTGTTGCCGTCCTGCCCGAGGGCAATTGCAAGAAAAAAGCGCGGTTTGACGGCGGATGGTTCGAGCGAGACGGCCTCTTCAAATGCCCGTTTGGCGTCGGCAGTGACCAGACCCTGGTTCGCCATGGTCAGAGCCTCTCCCATATCGGTCAGCCAATCGGGCCTGGGTCCGAGAATACGCAGCGCATTCGCGTATGCGCGCGCCGAAGCCTGCGGCTGACCCATGGACAGATAGACCGGCGCCACCACTGCCCAGCCTTCCCCGTCCTGCGGATTTTCCGACAAGTGGCGCTCTACGCGCGCGACAAGCAACTCGACAGACTGCTCCTCCGCCGGTGCGTTCAGCCGCGTGACCAAGGGCTGGTCGGGTGTTTCAGGGGAACCGAGTGCGAAGTAGGTCGCAAGCGAGATAAGCGGCAAGGCAGCAAGAGCAAAAACCTGTGCCATTTTCAGCCGGAACCCGGAGGATGAGCTTTTCTGCTTGCTTTCATTCTTTTCATGGGCAGCGAGCAGCCGCCGTGCCGTTTCCGTGCGCGCTGCCTCTGCGGCTTCGGGATCGATCAGGCCACGCTCCAGCTCGCTCTCGATCGCCGCAAGCTGTTCCCGGTAGACCGCCTCGTCGGCACTGCCAATCGTCTCCGCCTGCGACCGCCCTGCCCGCGCCAACGGAATGAGGACCGACAACGCGGCGACCCCTGTCATCAGTGCGAGTAAAATCCAGAATATCATGAGCGCACTATAGACAGTGCAATACCGGCAAATGCAAGACGAACCGGCTGTGACCCGCCGTCGCGCCACTCACAATCGTGTTGGCGAACTCCGGGACGTAAAGTCTGCCTCAGTACCTGGCGAGGACGCTCGAAACCAGTTTGCGCTCCGGTGCCGGTTCACTCGGTGGTTGCTGGTTGGAAGCCTTGGCATAGGCGGCTTCCCGGCTGCGGCGCAACTGCGCTGCATAGTCGGCGCCGAAATAGATTTCCGAGAGCCTGATCGCCACGTCGGCCGCGGAAGCGTGTGCCTCGACCTGCGCACCTTCCGACTTTCCGAGGTCCGTGATCAGCGACCGCGTCACGATCTCAAGCGTCTGCTCAACTGCCTGGCGTGTCTGCTTGCCGATCTCGTTCACGGCAAACGTTTCCGAAGCCGTGCGCGCCATCGTAACGACGCGGAGTGTCCGCACCGCATCGTCAATGGCTGTCTGATCAGTTTTCAGTACACCGTCTTTATCGATCTTGGGCACTTGCAGTGCCCGGCGGATTGCTCCGCTTGCGCCTTTCAGTTCGCGGGTGACCTCGCCGGAGATGTTGCGTTTGGTGTCTGCGAGCCGCTGATGCCAACGCCCTGACAGCGACAGATCCATGTCGCGTTCAACTCCGCGCACAAGCGCATGGTAGTCGGAAAGAGCTTCTGAAAAGGCGCCCGGGTCGTCGCTGTTGTGACGATGATCCAGCGCGCGGATTTGCAAGCGCTCCGCTTCGCTCATCACAATGTCGACAAAGGGGGCGAATTTCGATCCGGCGATCGTTCTGGGGTCTTCGTCGCCGGCCAGCCGCCCTGCAAAAGTGCACAAGGCGGAGGGTGTATCGGAGCGCTCCACCAGGGCTGCGGCGATGATCGGAACGTGATCGGGAAAGCGGTCGGAGCACTTGTCCACCAGACGCAGAACATCGTGGTCCTGCTTGAGGCGATGCTCGTTGACCCTTTCTGGAATGCTCTGAAGGAACGGTGTAAGCCAGCGTTCGGCAGCAAAGACTTTCTGAATATCTTTCAGTTCGGCTATGCCGCGCTCACCACCGAGCTCAACGCCGATAATGCGTCTTTTCTTTTCGGATATTTCGCTCGCTTCCAGGGCTTCACCTAGTGCGTCGACTGCGCGGGTCCTGAGCGCCTGCACGAGCGCGTCGACCCTTTCACCGCTGACGGCTGCGTTGCCCGCCTGATCCAGAACGGTCTTGACCTCGTTGGGCATCACATCGCGGCCGAGCCATTTCCAGACCCTTTCGAGCATCGCGCGATGGATGCGGCCTTCCTGGCGGGTCGGCAAGGTTTCATCGATAAGGAAATCGTCAAGCGGCGAGAAAAAGAGTTTGTGAACCTGTGCCCGTCTCAACTCCCCGTTCGGAGCCTCGACCGCGGACGGCTGCGGATTTTGGACCAGAGCTGCGGCCGCCGTCAGAATCAGATCAAGATGCGGATCCGTGCTTTCCTTGCGCTTGGAATTTTCCAAGTTTCTGACCAGCGAACCCAGCGCTTTCGGACTGAGACTGCTCAGATAGGTTCTTATTTTGGTTTCAAGCTCGTTTGAACGGGTCATCCAAGGGTTCAGCGCAAGATCTCGATCCAGCCAATAGTACCCGCACAAGGATTAAGCAATTGTTGAGAGAAAACGTAGCGACGTCAAAGGTTTTAGGGCTAAAAACCTATCCGATTACCAGCCAGTTGCCACGGTCTGTTTCGCACGCGGTTCCGCGCGCCTGTAGTGTGCGTCCACGCAGCACCATTTCATGCGTGAACTCCCTGCACCTGGTGTCATTGACCGTATAGACCGGCCCGGGACGCACCTGACCGCTGCGGCCTGTGCGTTCGTTCTGCCAGGCAACCGCCGCACCTAGTCCACGTGCCCGCAAGGCACGGTTCTGCGCGTCCTCGGCCGCACGGCGGTCCGACGGGTCCAGCGCATCGCCAAACTCGTTATTCACGAGAACCGAGATAGCCGTGTTGGCTTCAGAGCCTGCAACGTTCTGAGACGGATCCCCGAAAAAAGACCCCAGGCCTTCCGTATTCGTGGCACCGGACGTCATCGAGCATCCGGCCAAGGCGGCGGCAAGGGCAACAATGGCGATATCGCGCAGTCGCATGCTCGGAAGCTCCCAGGGTGTGTGGCAGCCGGACTAAACCCGGCGACGGACAATTGATATTTTCAATTTGTGGCCGAACTTGGCCACAAGAATGTCTTTTCGGTGTGGCCTGCGCTCCCTTCCTATCACAGCTCTTCGACCTGATTCTTAACAAGAACTTGAAAATAACTAATCAGGCGACAGTGCGGGAAGGATCAGGCTTGCCTTCAGCCCGCCGAGATGTGAGCCAGCAAGCTTTAACTCTCCGCCATAAAGCGCTGCAAGGTCTGCAACAATCGATAGTCCCAACCCCGTTCCAGGCACGGTTTCATCCAGTCTGCGCCCCCGTTTGACCGCCTCGGCACGCTGCTCCGGCGACAGGCCCGGACCGTCGTCTTCCACAGTCAGTGCAAACATCTCGCGATTGCTGTCAGGTCCGCTCATGGCTTCGATCCTGACGTTGACGCGCGAAGACGCCCACTTGCAGGCGTTGTCGATCAGGTTTCCGCTCATTTCCTCAAGGTCCTGGCTTTCTCCCCTGAAACGCAAATCTCCGCCAGGCTGGAAGGAAACCTTGATCCCCTTGTCCTGATAGATCTTACCCATCGCGCGAATCAGTCTGGCAAGCACCGGTTCGGTTTCGCAGGAAACACCGATCACCCTTCTTTGCGCCGCCATGCGCGCGCGTTCCAGGTGATGCTGTATCTGTGTCGACATGATCGCCGACTGCTCGGCGACCTTGTCCGCCAAGGCGCCATCGGATGCCCGCGCCTCGTTGGAAATGACCGAAAGCGGCGTCTTCAGACCATGTGCGAGATTTCCTACATGCGTGCGCGCCCGTTCGACAATCTCCTTGTTGGAGACGATGAGCGCGTTCAGCTCGACGGCCAGGGGCGCGATTTCCGTGGGCAAG
>JGI12316J15310_10000016_pt16 | contig 29710 bp, 23 predicted proteins | sample MarCyaLeptolynsp_FD_15310 | JGI IMG/M metagenome (IMG submission 15310)
TCGGCGATCGAGGTGCGATTGGTCGCGCCGACTTCACGCAGTCTGCAGCCGGAGGCTTCCATGATTTCCGGGATGCGGAACCCGTCGCCGATCTCGACTAGTTCTCCGCGCGAGACGATCGCTTCGCCGCCTTCGCCGAGTTCCTTGAGCGCCAGGAAGATCGCCGCCGCACAGTTGTTGACGACGAGGGCGCGCGCTCCGAGCAACCTTTCGAGCCAGCGTTGGGCGTGCGTGTCGCGGCGGCCGCGTTTGCCGGCGGCGAGATCGAACTCGAGGTTGGCGTAGCCGGCGGCTGTTCGCGCGACCGCTTGGACGGCGGCTTGGGAGAGCGGCGCTCGGCCTAGGTTGGTGTGCAGGATGACGCCGGCGGCGTTGATGACGGGGCGTAGGGACGGTCGGTCGAGTTCGCGCAACTTTGCGCGAACGGCGGAGACGACGTCTTTCGGCTCCGCTCCCTCGCCGATCGCGCGGCGCGCGTCGTCGAGCGCGCGGCGGATCTCGGCTGCGAGCAAGGGGCGCGAGAGATCGGTCTCGGTTTCGAGCGCCCGCAAGGCCTCGTCGACGGAAGGCAGGCGGCGGTAGAGTTCCTGCGCGTCGTTCGGCACGTTCTTCAAAAGCATAGCTTGCCGATTTTTCCGAAACGGCGGCGGCCGGTAGGGCGTAGACTCACCACAGCAGTTATTTCCCAAAGCTTGAGGTTCGGATGAGAACGCTCATCACGCTGACTATTTCCTGCGCGCTCCTGGTCCCGGGGTTACTGGTTCCCGTACTGGCGGCCCAAGCCTCGATCTCGGGCCGTCTCGTTGAGCGGCGCGGCGACCGGGTGCTGCCGGTCGCCGACTGTCTGGCCTTTGCGCAATCGATCGAGAACGGCGGATTGTCGGGCGTGTATTCGGACGGCGACGGTCGCTTCGAATTGCAGTTCCCGCAGCAGGAGCGGGTCTTTGTCGCGACGCGCTGCGACGGCTATCGCTCGGTCGGGGCGAACGGGCGGCCCGGGCTGCGGCCGACGTTCGACTGCTCGCAGCCGGGGCCTTGCGGCGAAGTCGAGGTCGAGCTGGAACGGCTGGCCGTGGTGGACGGCATTGTCGCCGGTCCCCAGGGGCAGCCGGTCGAAGGGATTCAGCTCGTCTTGACGGCGGCGTCGGCGCGCAATCCCCGGAGCGGCCCGAGTCGGCGCGGGTCTTCCGACGACCGGGGCTACTACCGCATCCACTCGGTCCCGCCCGGCGAATACGTGCTGCGGACGGAGGTGCGGAACAGCGACCCGTCCGGCCCGATCTGGGAGGGCGATCCGATCGGGGTCAGCCTGGCGCCGGGGGCGGACTCGACGGGCCTCCAAGTCCCCGTGCGCATTCGCCCGCGCGCCGTGCTGCGCGGCCGCATCGCCGACCTGGCGCCGGGAACCGAGCAGGTTCAGATCGAGCTTGAGAGCGAAGGGAGTTCGTCGACGGAGACGGTGACGGTCGACGAGAACGGCGTGTTCGAGATCGAGGGCGTCGCCGCGGGCCCCTACCGAGTCGCGTTGTTTGAAACCACGGGAGAAGGCGCCGAGCGACAGGCGAACCGTCGCTATCTGGGCGTGGCGGAAGCCGGATTCTCTTCCGCCGTCACGCCGTTGGCGGTTCTCGCGCCGGCGGTCGTGGAGGGGCGATTCGTCGAGGTGCGCTGGCCCGAGCGCGAAGACGTTCGCCCGGACGAAGACGCGCTGCGGGTCCTTCTGCGCAGCACCGCTCCCGACGCCCGTCGCCACGGCTACCGGGGCGGCGTCGCGCACGGCCCGGAGTACGCGTTTCGGCTCAGCGTGGAAGACCCGGGCGAGTACCGCTTCTCGGTGAACGGCCCTGGCCCGGTGCTTGAGCAGATCGCCGAAGACGGGACGAGGACGCCGTTGCCGGAGACGTTCCGTCTGGAAGCGGGCGACCATAAGCAGCTCAAGCTGGCTGTTCGCTTCTCGCTCAGCCGTTTGACGGTGCTGGTGTCGCCGGCGCCGGGATCGCCCGAAGCCGAGCAGGGGCGTCCGGCCGCGCACTACGTGGTTGCGCTGCGCGACGGCGATCGGCTGATTACGTATCCGACTGACCAGAACGGGCGGCTGCTGTTGCGGTACTTCTTTGCGGGCGATTGGGAGATTGCGGCTTGGCGTTCGATCGATCCAAGAACGCTGCGCGACGAGGCGGTGTGGGAGGCTGCCGGGGACGCCGTTCGCCGATTTACGCAGACGGACGCGTCGGACCTGGAGATCACGCTGACCGCCGTGGCCGTGGGCGCAGACGGCGAGGAGCCTGGTCGATGAGGGGGTTCGCCCTGGCGCTCGGTCCGTTGTTGGGGCTCGCGCTCGCCGCCTCGGCGGAAGATCCCGCCGGCGTGATCGAAGTGCAGGTGCTCCGCAACGCCGACTCCCGGCCGGCCGTGGGCGCGGTCGTCACCTTGAACGGGAACGCTATCGAGAGCCGGCGCGTGGTTCGCCGCGAGGCCTTGGCCAACCCGGCCGGTCGCGCGAAGTTTGAGAAGCTTCCGCTCGGCAACTACCACATGGTCGTGCAGTTCGCCGGGCACAAGCTCGCCCCGGACGCCGACCGTTCCGTTTCGCTCGAAGCTGAAAACCCGCATGTCTCCCGGGTCGTTCGGCTCAGTCGCAAGCCGGTCGTCACCGGCATCGTGACTGACGCCGACGGTCGTCCGTTGCCGCGCTCGCGGGTGGAGTTGTATCGGCGCCAGTACTCCGAATGGGGCTCGTCGCTACGAGAGTCCGGCGGCGCCCAGACCGACGACCGCGGCGTCTATCGCATCGTGTTGGAGGAGCCCGGCGTCGTTTGGGTGAAGGCGTCCCATTCGGAGATCTCGTTTCCTTTCGGGGGCGGCGAGCGCACGACCGGCGTGGTCTTCGCGCCGAACTCTCCCGATCTCGCGGGCGCGCAGCCCGTGGCGTTGCGCTTCGACCAGCAGGCCGTCCAGGCCGACGTCGCGCTGCCCTGGGCGCCCGACGTATCGCTGGCCGTTTCGGTGATCTCCGGCAAGACCGGCCAACCCTGCCGCGCTTGCTATTTTCAGCTCCTCCGCGAAGAGCCCAACGGCCTCGCCTACTCCATCATGAACGGTCGAGTAAATCCCCAACGATCGCCCGCAGAGTACGGTATTTCCGCATACGGCATCCCCGCCGGCGACTACCGCCTGATTGTGCGGGAACAGGACGGAAGCGGCGGGCAGCTGCTGGCGAGCAGTCGTTTGAGCTTGATGGAAGGGCGACCGCAGCCCTACGCGGTGGAGACCGCTCCGATGTTTCCCGTCGCGGGGCGGATCGTCGTCGAAGACGCTCTCCCTGAGACGCTGTCCGAACTCCGGGAGGCGGGCGAGAACGCTCTTCAGATCGCGGTCCGGCAAGCCGGTGAATCTCCGCTGGGCGGCATTCGAGACGGCCAGCGGTCGGTCGCGCTGGACGAATCTTTTTTCGAAGTCGGCCCGGCGCCGCCGGTGCGCCTTGAGGTCGAGGTTTCATCCTCGGCGCAGAACGCTTACGTCGCGGCGATTACGCGCCAAGGTCGGAAGACGCCTGGTCGCGTGATCGATCTGTCTCGGGGCGGCGACGCCTCCGATCTTGTCGTCCACGTCCGCTTCGACTTTGCCGAATACAAGGCCGAACTCAGCGGCCCGCGGGAAGAGGGGGCGGCCTACCAACTTCGCTTGACGCCGGAGGACCCGGCGCTGTTCGGCCAGATCACTGCTTACTGCGACGCTCAGGAAGGGGACTGCCGGGGAGGCGGGGCCGCTCCGGGGCGCTACCGGGCGGTCGTCCTTCCAGGCCGCCGAATCGATGAGAACGATTTTTATCGCCCGGCCTTCCAAGCCGCTCTGCGAGGATGGGTGCGCGAGGTGGAGTTGCGCGCGGGCGACAACCCGGCGTTCAGTCTGCGGCCGGTTCCGCCGGAGGTTTTGGAGGAAGCGCTGGCCGCGTTCTAGCCCGATGAAGACGTTTTTGGTATTCGTTGCGGCCTGGCTGTTGGTCGGGAGCGCGGCTCAGGCCGCGGACGCGGTGATCGAGGGGCGAGCCTTTGTCCGCCAAGCCGAGCGCGAGGCTCCCGTCGCCTCGCTCGCCGTCTATGCGTTCTCGGACGCCGAGGGCAGGCTCATCCGCACGCTGACCGACGCCGAAGGCCGCTTCCGCCTGGTCTTCCCGCCGCAGCAGGCGGTTGCGGTCTACGAAGACAACAGGGGCTACCGCATCCGCGCGCTCAACGGTCGCGAAGGCTCGCGGGCGAAGTTCGACTGCTCGCAAGCGGGCGCTTGCGGCGAGGCGGAGCTTGAACTGGAGCGACTTTCGGTCGTTGAAGGCACGGCGCTGGGGGCTGAAGGGCAGGCCGTCGAAGGCGTCGACCTCGAACTCCGTGACCCCGATGCCCCGCCCCTAGAGGCGGGCCGGTACCGTCGCGTACCGCGCGCTCGTACGGATGATCGCGGTCGCTTCCGTTTCCACGGGATCCGGCCCGGCGCCTACGAACTGACGGTCGACACGCGCCGGATGCGCCAGGATCGACCGGGTTGGGAAGGCGACCCGCTGCCGCTCTCGGTGCGCGAAGGCTCGGATGCGCTCGGCCTGACGGTTCCGCTCCGGCTCGTCGTGCGCACGACGCTGCGCGGCCGGATTACCGGGCTGCCGCCCGATTCAAGAGCGATCAGCCTCGACCTGCGTTCGGCCGACGGCGCCCGTCGGATCCAACGGGTACAGTTGGCCGCCGACGGCGGCTTCGAGATTCCCGGCGTGCCGGTAGGCCGCTACGCGGTGCACTGGATGGAATCGCTGCCGGAAGGCTCCGATCCGCCGTTTCGTTTTCGCTTCTTGGGTATGGGCGAGGCGGGCGACGCGCCTCCGCCGGCGGCGCTCGAGCCGCGCGAACCGGCGCGGGTCCGGGGCCGCTTCCACGAGATCATCTGGCCGGAGGACGCGGGCGTGGAGCTGCCGCGCGACTCGCTGACGATTCGGCTGCCGAGCCTGGAGGAGGGCGCCGCTCCCGACGTGTACCGCGTGATCCAAGCCGACGGACCGGACTTTGTCTTTGACTTCACGGTGGAGCAAGCCGGTCGTTACGGGTTTCAGGTCAACGGCCCGGGGCCGGTGGTCGAGGAGATCGCCGCCGACGGCTCGCGCAAGCCTTTCCCGGGTGCGTTCGATGCGGTCGAAGGCCAGACGCTGGAGCTGGCTTTGGCCGTACGTTTCGCTCAGAGTCGGCTCACGGTGACGGTGGTCGGCGCGCTGAAGGCGGACGGGAGTCGCGAGGAATCGGAAGACGGACGCTACGTGGTCGTGCTGCGCGACGGCGAGCGCGTGGTTACCTATACGACCGACCAAAACGGCCGCGTGAGCACGCGATATCTGCGGCCTGGGAACTGGCAGATCGCCGCTTGGACGAAGGTTGATCGGGAGCGGATCCGCGACGACGCCTACTGGGAGGCCGCGGGCGACGCCGTCCGGCGGTTCGAGCATCGCGAGGCGGCCGATGTGGAGATCCGCCTGACGGCGGTGCCGGGGGAGGTCGCGCGGTGAGATCTACTTGGTCGCTGTTGGCTTGTTTGTCGCTCGCGCTTGCCGCGCCGGTCGCCGCGGACGAGACGACGGGCGTGTTGGAGGTTCGCGTTTACCGAGGCTCGTCGAAGGTTCCCGCGGCCGGGGCCGTGGTCGGGCTTTCCGGCGGGGGCGGCGCGCAGTTGAGTCGCCAGGCGGTCGCTAATGCGGTGGGTCGGGCGCGCTTCGAGCGATTGCCGATCGGCGTGTACGATCTGAACGCATTTTTCGCCGGGCACGTGTATCGGGGAGTTGGAGGATCGCGCGAGAGCGTTGTGATCCGCGCCGGAGAATCGGTCGAGCAGGAACTGACGGTGCGCGCGAAGCCGATCATTACGGGGGAAGTCAGCGATCCGGAGGGACGACCGCTGGCCGGAGTGAAGGTACGTTTGCTGAGGCCGACGTACGCGCGCCGAGGCTCGACGGTCGAAGAGGCGGAATCAACGACGACCGACGACCGCGGCGTCTACCGGTTCGCGTTGGAGACGCCCGGGCTCTACTGGGTTCTGGCGTCTCGCTTCGAGCGCGAGTTCCTTTACGGCGGCGGGCGCCCGGTCGGCTTCGCCTTCTCGCCGGACGCTCCCGATCTCGCCGGGGCGCAGGCGGTGGACGCCGCGTTCGACCAGCCCGAGGCCCGTCGCGACGTTCGGTTGCCCTGGGCGCCTGCCGCCGCGTTGACCGCTCGCGTTCGCTCGGGGCGAGGCGGCGAGGGATGCCCGCGCTGCTCCTACGTGTTGTTGGGGGTCGCGGGCGACGCGAGGTATCCGATCCACGACGGCTTTGTGCGGCCGCACGAGCCGCCCAAGAGCTACAGCGTGCGCGTTCCGGGACTGTCTGCCCGGCGGTACCGCTTGGAGGTTCGCGACAGTCGGTCGTACGAAGACTACTGGAGCGCGTCGGGCGAGGTTGCGCCGTCGGACGCCGGCGACGTCTATGCCTTGCGGACGCGTCCGCCGGTCGTGGTTTCGGGGCGAGTGGAGGTCCCTGATACGGTCCAGCCGACTGAGACGCGAGGTCGACGACGAGGTCGCAGGGCGCCGTCGCTGCGGTTGACGATGCTCCCCGACGGCCGTAAGCTGCCGCCGTTCTTCGCGCGCGAGGCCCAGGTCGCCGAAGACGGGAGCTTTGAGGCGGCGCCGACGGCTGCCGGGCTCTACGAACTGACGGTTCGGATCGACGGATACGGCTACGTGGCCGCGATCGAGCGCGACGGACGGGCGCTGGCCAGCCCGGTTCTCGACCTCGCCGACGGCGGCGACTGGTCGGACTTGAAGGTCGTCATCCGCCGCGAAACGGCGGAGTTCCGACCCACGCTTACGGGCGTAGAAGACGAACGGCCGCGCTCCTACCGTATGCTGCTGACGCCGCTCGACGACGACTTCACGCAGCCCGCCTACGGTTTCTGCGCGGCCCGCGGCCGCTGTAGCGCCGACGATATCGTGCCCGGCCGCTACGCCGTACGGGTCGTGCCGGAGACTGGCGAGCGGGGTCGGCTTCCCCGCCTACGCCATGACCCCAGTCTGAAACCCTGGACGCGCGAGATCGAACTCCGTCCGGGTGAGAACGTGCAGGTCACGCTCTCGCCTGTTCCCGACGACGCGCTGGATGAGTTCTAGGCGGCCCCGCAGACGCGGCATACAAAATGTTGCGGTCTGGACTTCGGGCGTCCGCAATTGGTGGGTATCACCTTGCCCTTCTCAGGAGACGATTCTACACTTGAGTACGTCCCTTGAGCTTGCGCATCTCCATCCTCGGCAGCGGATCGAGCGGCAACTCCACTTTAGTTGCGACCGACCGCGTGCGCGTGCTGATTGACGCCGGCTTTAGCTATCGCCAGATCGGTCGGCGGCTGGCTGAAATCGGCGAGGATCCGGAGACGATCAACGCGGTCGTCGTCTCGCACGAGCACTCGGACCATGTGGCCGGGCTGCGCATGATGGCCAAGAAGACGCAGGCGGCGCTGTGGATGACCGAGCGTACGTCGCGGGCGATCGACTTTGCATCCGACGAGTGGAAGGGCGTCGACCCGACGCTCGAAACCTTTGAAGCCGGGGCTCGTCTGGCGATCGGCGATCTGGAGATCGACACCTTTACGATCCCGCACGATGCGGTGGATCCGATCGCTTTCCGAGTTCGGCACGAAGGCGTCAAGGCGGGTTTGGTGACTGATCTCGGCTACATTCCGCAGTCGGTAAAGCATCACGTGCGCGGTTGCGATTTTCTGCTGCTGGAGTCGAACCACGACGCCGAGATGCTGCGGGTCGGACCGTATCCGTGGTCGGTGAAGCAGCGCGTCGCGGGCAAGACCGGGCACCTGTCGAACCACGCCGTTGCGGAGTTCCTGCGTACCGATTTTGACCGTTCGGCGCGCACGCTCGTGCTGGGGCACTTGAGCGGCGAGAACAACTATCCGGCGACCGCCGAACTGGAGGTCGGCGCCGCCTTGGCCTCGGTCGGCTGTTCGGACGTGCGCCTGCTGACGGCGGCGCAGAACGCCCCGAGCGAGGTTTTTCGGTTTTGATCGAGCGTTACACCCGGCCTGAGATGGGCCGCATCTGGTCCGAAGAAAACAAGTATCGTCAGTGGCTCGAAGTCGAGCTGGCCGCCTCGGAGGCGCTGGCCGAATTGGGAGAGGTCCCGGCTGAATCGGCCGCTGCTTTGCGCGCGCACGCCGATTTTTCGGTCGCGCGGATTCAGGAGATCGAGGCGGAGGTGCGTCACGACGTGATCGCCTTCACTACGGCCGTCGCTGAGAAGATGGCCGAAGCCGGGCAGGCCGAGCACTCGCGCTGGCTGCATTTTGGACTGACTTCGAACGACGTCGTCGATACGGCGCAGGCGTTGCTGGTCAAGCAAGCTTCGCAGCCGGTCGCCGATCGTCTGGCCGAGCTTCAGGCGACGCTCAAGAAGCGGGCTTTCGAGTTCAAGGACGCGGTGATCGTCGGCCGCACGCACGGGGTGCACGCCGAGCCGACGACGTTCGGTCTGAAGCTGGCGAACTGGTACTCGGAGGTCTCGCGGCACGTGAAGCGCTTCGAGGACGCTCGCGAGCAGATCCGGGTGGGCAAGATTTCGGGCGCGGTCGGGACGTTTGCGCACATCTCGCCGCATGCCGAGGAGAAGATCTGCGAGCGTCTGGGGCTCGAGCCAGCGGCGATCTCGTCGCAGGTGCTGCAGCGGGATCGGCATGCGCACTACCTGTCTACGCTCGGGCTGATTACGGCGACCTGCGAGAAGATCGCCGTCGAAGTGCGCCACCTCCAGCGGACGGAGGTGCGTGAGGCGCAGGAGTATTTTTCCAAATCGCAAAAGGGTTCTTCGGCGATGCCGCACAAGAAGAACCCGATTACTTCCGAGCAGATCACGGGGTTGGCTCGCGTGGTGCGCTCGAACGTGCAGGCGGCGTTTGAGAACATCGCTTTGTGGCACGAGCGTGACATCTCGCACTCCTCGGTCGAGCGCGTGATTCTGCCGGACTCGACGACGCTGGCCGAGTATCTGCTCTACAAGACGAACAATCTGATCGAGCGTCTGCTGGTCTATCCCGACCGGATGAAGAAGAATCTTTCAGCCGGGGGCGGGCTGATCTTTTCCGGCCAGTTGTTGCTCGAATTGACGTCCCAAGGCGTGTTGCGCGAGAAGGCCTACCGTATGGTGCAGCGCAATGCGATGCAGGCGTGGGAAGAGGACGGCGATTTCCGCGCGCTAGTCGAAGCCGACCCGGAGATTCGCGCGGCGCTGGAGGATTCGCATTACGAGCATGCGTTTTCGCTTGAGAACCAGTTGCGGCATGTGGACCGGATCTTCGAGCGGGTGTTTGGTTCGCGAGGCTAGACCCCGAGTCCGTAGCGTCGTCAGATTTCCGATATTCGTATCTTCAGGTACGAATATCTGGTAACCTACTATCCGCTCGGCGCTTGGTATCCCTTCAGATACCGATTTTGCTTGGTCTATTCGCCTTTCGCGGATAGTATTCCCAATAGGAGAGTTCGTCACGGCAATGCAATCGTCTGCATGGAGTGCGCCCGGACGGCGTGCGTTTGGAGGTCTTGGAGCTCCGCGCATCTTGTTGGCCGCCGATGCTTTGGCGGCCCGGCTCACTTTGCGGACTTTGCTCGAGAAGAGCGGGTATCTCGTCGATACGGCGGTCTCTCCGACGGCGGCGATGGAGAAGGCCGAGACGGAGATCTACGATCTCGTCTTGTGTGCGTCTTGCAATGGAGACCAAGAGGCCTGCGATCGACTGTTTGCGGTCGCTCGGGCGCAGGACCATCGGCCGGCGACGGCGATGTTGACGATCTCGTCCGAGTTGGCCGAAGACCACGGCGACGAACTCTACATTGAGCCGGTGGACGTGCCGTTGCTGCTGACGCAGATCACCGAGAAGCTGGCCGGACGCGCTTACGGACGAGCCGCCGCTTCGGCCGCCCGGCGGGTCAACAACGGCGCCGCGGCTTAGTCTCCTGGGCGGTTACCTGTCCGCCATCGAACAGGAGCCGTCGAACAGGAGTAGCCTAGAGGCGGGAGATCCGCCATGACTCGTCGCCAACTGATCGCCGCCTTCGCCGCTTGGCCCGTGCTTGCGCGTCAACCGGTTCAGGGCGCCGCGGGGGCGCCTCGCTTCTCGGACTATCCGTTCTCGTTGGGCGTCGCTTCGGGCGATCCGGACCCCACGGGTTTCGCTCTGTGGACGCGTTTGGCGCCCGAGCCGCTGCTGGGCGGCGGCATGCCGGCTGAAGACGTTCGCGTCGAGTGGCAAGTGGCTCGCGACGACCGGTTTTGGGACGTCGTGGCGCGCGGCGAGGCGGCCGCCAAGCATGAGCTGGCGCACTCGGTTCACGTCGAAGTCTCCGGGCTCGAACCGGGCCGCTGGTACTACTATCGCTTCCGTGCCGGCGGCGAGATCTCGCCCGTCGGGCGCAGCAAGACCGCGCCCGCGCCCGGTACGACGCCCGACAGCGTCCGGTTCGCCTTCGCCTCCTGCCAGCACTATGAGACCGGCTATTACACGGCCTACGAACACATGGTGCGCGAGGCGCCGGACGTCGTCTTCCACCTGGGCGACTACATCTATGAAGGCGCCGGGCGCGACGGACGCGTGCGTAAGCATACCGGGTCGGAGATCGTCGAACTCGACGACTACCGCAACCGGCTGGCGCTCTACAAGGCCGATCCGAACCTCCAAGCCGCCCATGCCGCGGCGCCCTGGGTGGTGACCTGGGACGACCATGAGGTCGACAACAACTACGCGGACCGCATCTCGGAAGAGCCCGACGTCGCCGTCGACGACTTCTTGACGCGGCGGGCGCACGCCTATCAGGCCTACTTCGAGCACCAGCCGTTGCGGCTGCGTTCGAAACCGCGCGGGCATGACATGCAGCTCTACCGGCGCATTCCTTACGGCGACCTGCTCGACTTTACGGTGCTCGATACACGCCAGTACCGCACCGATCAGCCTTGCGGCGACAAGAACGGACCCGGTTGCGGCGACGACCGTTCGCCCGACGGCAACCTGTTGGGCGACGAGCAAGAGAAGTGGTTCTTTCGGACGCTCGAAGACTCGCCGGCGAAGTGGAACGTCGTGGCGCAGCAGATCATGGTGGCGCCGATCGATCGCGACCCCGGACCGGACGAGGCCTACTCGATGGACCAGTGGCCGGGGTATCGCGTCTCGCAGGAGCGCTTCCTCAAGTTCTTGGGCGAGAAGAAGCCGTCGAATCCGGTCGTGCTGACCGGCGACATCCACTCGAACTGGGCGAACGATCTTTATGAGGACTACGCGGCCGACAACCCCAAGATCGTCGGGACGGAGCTGGTTGGGACGTCGATCAGTTCGGGCGGCGACGGGCGCCAATCGATTGAGGAGGCGAAGGCGTTGCGGGACGCTAATCGTTGTTTGCACTTCCATAGCCGAGAGCGCGGATACGTCCACTGCCTGGTGACGCCGGAGACGCTGCGAGCCGACTATCGCATGGTGGAGTACGTGAGTCGGCCGGGGGCGCCGGTGAATACGCGGGCGTCGTTCACGGTGGAAGACGGGCGGCCGGGGCTGCAGAAGTCGTAGGCGACGGCCCCGGACCGGGCGGGAAGCGTTAGCATGACGTTTCGCGATCCCCGGTTTCGCGATTCCAGATGGATGAACTTTCGCTGACGCTGCGCCTGGGCGTCCTGATCCTTCTGCTCGGCGTGAACAGCTTTTTCGCCGCGGCGGAGGTGGCGCTGGTCTCGGTCCGTGCGACGCGCATGCGTCAGTTGGCCGACGGCGGCGACACGCGGGCCGAGACGGTGCTGGGCTTGCTGGATTCGCCCGACCGAATGCTTTCGGCGACGCAGTTGGGCGTCACGCTGGCGAGTCTGGGCCTCGGCTGGGCCGGGGAGAGCACGGTGTTTCAGTTGATCGAGCCCGCGCTCGGCTGGCTGATAGCGACCGCTGGGGAGGCGGCGGCGCATGCCGTCGCGTTCTTGATCTCGTTCGCCTTGATCACGTACTTGCATATGGTTTTGGGCGAGGTCGTGCCGAAGAATTTGGCGATGGAGCGCTCGGAGCGTTTGGCCTTGGCGGTCGGGCCGCCGCTTGAGATCTTCGCCGGGGCCACCGGGTTCTTCGTGCATGCGGTGAAGAGCACGGCGGCGGCTCTTTCAAAGATGCTCGGGCTGAGGATGGCGCCGGCCGAGGACGGCCTGACCGCCGAAGAGCTGAAGCTGGTGGTCAGCGTCAGCGGGCGGGAGGGCGAGCACGCCGAGCGACAGCAAGCGATGCTGCATCGCGCGATCGACTTCTACGACCTGACGGTGCGCGAGGTGATGGTCCCTCGCCAGGAGATGATTGGGCTTCCGTTGGATGCGACGGTCGAGCAAGCGATCGACCGCATCGCACGCAGCCGGCACTCGCGGCTGCCCGTGTTTGACGGGGAAGAGGAGAACGTCGTCGGCGTCGTCCACGCGAAGGATCTATGGGGCTTCGTCGAGAAGATGGAGCGTTGGCGCGCGCTCGATCGCCCGGCGCCGAAGTTTCTGCTGCGGTCGTTCATGAAGACGGTCGAGTACGTGCCTGAGACCAAGATGGTGTGGGAGTTGCTGGAAGAGTTTCAGCAGCGGCGGACGCAGTTGGCGATGGTGGTCGACGAGTTCGGCACGGTGGTCGGCCTGGCGACGGCGGAGGATGCGCTTGAGCAGATTGTGGGCGAGATCCGCGAGGAGCACGAGGCGCACCCGAAGCAAGCGGCGCTCGAAGGCCCGGTCGAACTCGACGGCAATATCCCGATCCGCGACCTCGAATCGCAGTACGGAATCGAGCTTCCTTACGACTCTGGCTTTGAGACGCTGGCCGGATTCTTGCTGAGCCGTTTGGGGCATATCCCCGAGCCCGAGGAGTCGGTCGCGTACGACGGGCGTTTGTGGACGGTGAAGCAGATGGATCGGAACCGGATTGCGCGGGTGGAGATTGAGTCCGCTGACCGCTGACCGTCGCTCCGTCGTCCGGAAGAGGGCCGCGGCGCGGGGACGAGGCAGCGAACGAGATCCGGCTGATCCGACATAATGGTCGATCGCCTCGTGACGGTCAGCGGACCACGGAGCGACGGTCAGCGGATGTACCACGGCCACAAGATTACGGCGATCATTCCCTGCCTCAATGAGGAGCAGGGCGTCGAACAAGTGCTTGCTCGTATGCCGGAGTGGGTCGACGAAAAGATCGTCGTCGACAACGGCTCGACCGACCGTACGGCTGAGGTTGCGCGCGCTTACGGCGCCGAGGTAATTCCCGAGATGGTGCGCGGCTATGGGCGGGCCTATAAGAAGGGCTTCGCGCATGCGACCGGGGACGTGATCGTCACGCTCGACGGCGACCACTCTTATCCCGTGGATGCGTTGAGTTATCTGCTGAGCGCGCGCGAGCACTTGGGCGCCGACTTCTTGAATGCGTCGCGCTTTCCCGTCCGCGATCGCAATGCGATGAGCTTCAAGCACAAGTTTGGGAACTGGGTGCTGTCGTTCTTCACGTCCGTCCTGTTCTTCCGCTGGGTCGCGGATTCGCAGTCGGGGATGTGGGTTTTTCGGCGCGACATCTTGAAGAAGATTCGCTTGGAAGCCGACGGTATGGCGTTCTCTGAAGAGATCAAGATTGAGGCGATTCGGCATCCGGACATTCGCTTTGAGGAGATTCCGGTGCAGTACAGTTCGCGGTTGGGCGAGATCAAGCTCAATCCGTGGCGCGACGGTTTCCAGAACTTGGCGTTTCTGTTCAAGAAGAGATTGGGGCTGTGAGCGAGTACCGGCTCTACGACGTCTTCGCCGAGGTTTACGACGAGCATTGGGCGCAGGGCTATCTGGCTGATGCGCGGGAGGGCTTGGAGCGGTTCTTCGTGCCGCGGATACCGGCGGGCGGGCGGGTGCTGGACGTCTGTTGCGGTTCGGGCCGGATGGCGCGCTGGTTCGCCGACCGAGGGTTTGAGATCGCGGGCGTCGACGGGTCGCCCGCAATGATCGAACTGGCGCGCAAGAACGCTCCGAGCGGCGATTTCCACGTCGCCGACGTGCGGGACTTTCGCCTGGCGCCGCCGGCGCATGCGGCGCTGTCGACGTTTGACAGCGTGAACCATCTGGAGACGATCGCGGAGGTTGCTCGCATGTTCTCGAACGTCGGCCGCTCGCTCGTCCAGGACGGTTGGTTCTGTTTTGACGTCAATACCGACGCCGGTTTCCGCGCCAACGACGGGGAAGAGTACGTCTCGGTCGAGGACGATCGCGCGGTCTTCGTCGAGAGTCGCTATGAACCGGAGTTTCAGATCGGAAAGTCTCGAATTACGATTTTTCGGCCGAGCGGAGGGGACTGGAAGCGCTTCGATTCGACGATTCCCGAGTACTGTCACCCGACGGCGGATCTGCTGGAAGCGTTGGAGGCGGCCGGGTTTGAAGGGCCGACGATTCTCAAGGCCGACGAGGACTGGAAGATGCCGCTGGGGGAAGGGCGGTTGTTCGTGTTGGCGCAGAAGGCTTGATTCCGCTGACCGCTGACCGTCGCTCCGCTGTCCGGAAGACGGAGCGCTCCGGGCGGCGGAGCGACGGTCAGCGGTCAGCGGATTCCTACAGCGCCTCGCGTAGGCTGCGCGCTTCGGCTAGGACCTGTTGGGCTGCCGCCAGCGCTGTGTCGGGCGCCGTGATTTCCGGCTCGTCGGGGTCGCCTAGGCCGGACGCTTTGGCTTGGCGCATGTGATCGAGGACGAGGTCGCGGATCTCGGCTGCGTTTTCGACGCCTCGGAAGTAGGCCATGTGCAAGTTGTGGCCTTGGCCTCCTTTGTCCTCGGCCGCGGCGGCGCCTCCTCCTCCCGCGGATCGGACCTCGACGTCCGAAATTCCGAAGAAGCGCTCGATCGGTCCCTGGCGGACGGCGACGTTCTGGACGTTCGAGAACGTCATGGTCTGCTCCGAGACCCGCCAGACGCCCTCGCGGATGCGCAAGCTGCGATCGGTGACCATGTACCAGCGGTACTCGAAATCGAGGAAGACGCCGATGAATCCGAACGGCGCCTGGAAGAGGAAGAAGAACAGGGCGATCCACTCGAAGAATCCGAAGGACCCGGCGAACTGCAGGAATACTCGCACCGGAGGGACGGGAATCTTCTCGACGGCCGCGCGTACTTCCGGGATGTGCGCGACCGCCAAGACCAGCAAAATGCCGAGCAGCACCATCGCCTGGCGACCGAGCCACAGGGCCAGGCGATAGCGCAGGTAGCCGTCTCCGGCGCGGAAGACGCGCACGGAGCCCGGCTCCCCGGCCGGAGGCTCGGGCTCAGCCGGTACGCGCAGCCACCGGACGATGGCGGCTTTGACGGCGTCGACGGGGCCTAGGCTCATGACCGGCTCTCCAGTTTTTCGCGGACGGCGCGCAGTTCGCCGGCGATCTCGCGGAGCGTGGCGGCGAGTTCGTCCGACGGGGGGCCGGCGGCGCTCTTGGGCTTCTTGGCGGCGCCGCGCATTCGGCTGTAGAGGAAATCGCGGACGGCGGAGTATTCGCGCAGGCCCTCGATCGTCATCTCCGCTTTGGAGCTGCCCGAGGCCGTTTGGATCTCGATGCGGGCCAACCCGAGGCGCCGCTCGACGACGTTGCTCTGCAGGTGAATGTCCTGGATGCGCGCGTAGGCGAGATGGATCTCCTTGCGGAATAGGACGCCCCAGCTCATCGAGACGCCTTCGTCGTCGAAGCGGTAGCGGAGGGTCCGGTAGCGGAAGTAGGAGACGGCGAAGAGGATGGGGAAAGCCGGTCCGCCTAGGAGGGAAGCGAGAGCGTAGTAGGTGAGCAGCTCGGGCTGCGGACGCTCCAGTGCGCTGACGTCGAATGGGGGCGGGTCGGACACGGTTCTACTTTAGCTACGGAGGCGGCGCGGCGTCCGTTCGTAAAAAGCAGGGGGTTGCGCCCTGGGGCAACGAGATGCAGCCCTGGGGGCTGAGCCCCAACGAGCGAAGCAACGGGCTCTCGCTTCGCGAATCGCCTTGGGACCCGGCACTCACGTACCGGGCTCTGACGGATTCGACCGCCGTTGGTTTTTTGACAGACCCTCAGGGGCTGTGAAAAATTCGAACCGGGCGGTCGTGAATGGATCGTCGAAGTCTTCGTAGCTCTTGCCCTTGCGGGATTGGCGAAGGGCGCCGTGCGCAAGACGGCGGTCAAGATGAATGACGGAAACGGATGTAAGTAACGGAATCTAAGAATTTTTGCTTGCGAGGCCATGTCGCAGCGGGCGAGGCTTCACGTGCGACCGTGGTCACGGGCTCACGCCCGCGGCACTGTTGTTCGTTCGCCGGCGGTCGTGGGGAATGCGAAAGGTCGTTGTATTTTTCGTAGCCCCTAACGCTCACTTCTTGAATCGCTCCAGCAGCTCGGGGCCGAAGGCCGAACCGAGTGCCGCACCGATCGCGACGCCGAGGGCGATTCCGATGGCCAGGTTGTCCAGGGCGGTTCCGATGGCCGCGCCGACGGCGACCCCGAGGGCGATCCCGACCCCCTGGGCCTGGCTCTTCGGCGATTCCTTCGGCGGATTCTGTGGTCGATGGGGCATGCTTCTTCGCGTCTCTAGAGCATAGGACGCGGGCGGGCCGCCGTCTCTTGCCAAAAAAAAGGGCCCGGCGCTGATCGCGCCGAGCCCGTAGCGTTCGCAATTGCCGTCTGCTTGCTCTAGGCGGTCACGGCTTCGGCGTCGGCTTCCACCGGCGCCGCCGCGACTTTCTCGAAGGTCATCTTGTCGCCGTCGCGCACGGCTCGTAGCGAGTCGCCCTCGCCGAACGTGCCGTCGAGCAGGGCCAGGGCCAGCGGGTCTTGGATGAGTCGCTGGATCGCTCGCTTGAGCGGACGGGCGCCGAAGCGGTCGTCGTAGCCCTCGTTGAGCAGCAGTTGCTTGGCGCCTTCGTCGAGCTCGATCGTCATGCGCTTCTCCGCCAGCCGCTCGCGCAGGTAGCCGAGTTGCAGGTCGACGATGCGGTCGAGGTGTTCGCGGTCGAGTTTGGAGAAGACCATGATGTCGTCGACGCGGTTGATGAACTCGGGCCGGAAGCTTCGTTGCAGCTCCTCCATCAGCCGTTCGCGCATCTCGCCGTGGCCGTCCTCTTTGTCGTGCGTGACGGAGAAGCCGATCTTGCCGTTGGTCTGGATGACGCTGGAGCCGATGTTGGACGTCATGATGATGACGGTGTTCGAGAAGTTGACCGTGCGGCCCTTGCCGTCGGTCAGCCGCCCGTCGTCGAGGACTTGCAGCAGGACGTTGAAGACGTCCGGGTGCGCCTTTTCGATCTCGTCTAGCAGGACGACCGAGTAGGGCTTGCGGCGGACGTGCTCGGTGAGCTGGCCGCCCTCCTCGTAGCCGACGTAGCCGGGAGGCGCGCCGATCATCCGCGCGGTGGAGTGCTTCTCCATGTACTCGGACATGTCGATGCGGACCATCGCCTTCTCGTCGTCGAACATGAATTCGGCGAGCGCACGGGCGAGTTCGGTCTTGCCGACGCCGGTGGGTCCGAGGAAGATGAACGAACCGATCGGCTTGGCCGGGTCGGATAGTCCGGCGCGGTTGCGGCGGATGGCGTTGGCGACGTGGGTCACCGGCTCTTCCTGGCCCACGACGCGCTGCTTGAGCCGTTCTTCCATGTGAACGAGTTTCTCGATCTCGCCTTCGAGCATCCGCGAGACCGGGATGCCGGTCCACTTGGCGACGATGCGCGCGATATCTTCTTCGGTGACTTCGCCGCGTAGGAGGCTCGAGTCCGAGTGTTCCTCTTCGAGCTTCTTGGCGGCCTCGGAGACCTCCTTCTCGAGCTCGACCAGGCGTCCGTAGCGAAGCTCGGCCGCTTTCTCGTAGTCGCCGCGGCGCTGAGCGTCTTCGGCGGCGTTGCGCAGCTGTTCCTGCTCGGCCTTGAAGTTCTTCACGCGGTCGATGAGCTGCTTCTCTTGCTCCCAGGTCTCGCGGAGGCCGCTGGCCTGGTGGCGCAGGTCTTCGAGTTCGCTCTCGACGGCTTTGAGCCGCTCTTTGGAGGCGCGGTCCTTCTCTTTGTGGATGGCCTGCTTCTCGATTTCGAGCTGCATGATTCTACGCTCGATCTGGTCGACTTCGACCGGGACGGAGTCGATCTGCATACGCAGCGTGGCGCCGGCTTCGTCGACGAGGTCGATGGCTTTGTCGGGCAGGAAGCGGTCGGCGATGTAGCGGTGCGAGAGCATCGCGGCGGCCACGAGGGCCGAATCGCGGAAGGCGACCGAGTGGTGGATCTCGTAGGTCTCTTTCAGCCCGCGCAGGATGGCGATCGTGTCTTCGACGGTCGGTTGGTCGACGAGCACGGTCTGGAAGCGCCGCTCGAGGGCGGCGTCTTTCTCAATGTATTTGCGGTATTCGTTGAGCGTGGTCGCGCCGATGCAGCGCAGTTTGCCGCGGGCCAGAGCGGGCTTGAGCATGTTGGCGGCGTCGATCGAGCCTTCGGCTCCGCCGGCGCCGACGAGGGTGTGCAGTTCGTCGATAAAGCAGATCACCTCGCCGTCGGAGTCTTCAATCTCTTTGAGCACGGCTTTGAGGCGGTCTTCGAACTCGCCGCGGAACTTGGTTCCGGCGACCATCGAGGCCAGGTCGAGCGAGATGAGTCGGCGATTCTTGAGCGTCTCGGGGACGTCGCCGTTCAAGATGCGTTGCGCCATGCCTTCGGCGATGGCGGTCTTGCCGACGCCGGGTTCGCCGATGAGTACGGGGTTGTTTTTGGTGCGGCGGGAGAGGACTTGAATGACGCGGCGAATCTCTTCGTCGCGGCCGATCACGGGATCGAGTTTGCCTTCGCGGGCCTGGGCGGTGAGGTCGAGGGCGTAGCGTTCGAGCGCCTGGTATTTGGATTCGGGGTTGGCGTCGGTGACTCGCTGGCTGCCGCGAACGGTTTGGAGCGCGGCGAGTAGAGCGTCTTCCGTCGCGCCCATCTGCTGGAGCAGACGCCCGGCGGGGTCGCCGGAGTTGGCGGCGAGCGCCATGAGCAGGTGTTCGGTCGAGATGAACTCGTCGGTGAAGCGCTCGGCCAGTTTTTGGGATTTCTGGAAGACGTCGTTGAGCGGCGCGGCGAGATGCGTTCCGCCGGGCGCGCCCTGCACTTGCGGCACGTCTTTGAGGAGCTTGCGTCCGTCTTGGGCGACGATCGCGGTTTGGATGCCGCATTTGGCGAGCACCGCGGAGACGACGCCTTCCTGCTCTTCAGCCAAAGCGACGAGCAGGTGGAGCGGGACGACCTGTTGATGGGACGAGTCGGAGGCGAGCGTTTGGGCGCGCTGGACGGCTTCTTGAGCTTTTTGGGTGAACTTGTCGAATCGAATCATGGTGTGGGCCGCCTCCTCGCGTGGGGTTGATGGTTTGGAGCGGGGCGGCGCGCCGTTGGGTTGCGACGCGCCGCTCGCTGGGTTTCTAAGCAGTACTTAGTTGGCGTTGACGGTGATCGTCCGCGCCGACTTGGGTTTTTCGAGCTTAGGCAAGCGCAAGCGTAGTACGCCCTTCTCGTACCTGGCGTCGATGTTCTCGTCGTCGACCGTGTCGGGGAGCGAGAAGGTGCGCGTGAAGGCGCCGTAGCGGCGCTCGACGCGGCGGTAGTTGTCCTTGGACTCCTCGTTCTCGAAGCGCCGCTCGCCCTTGATGGTGAGATGGCCGTCTTGGACGTGGACGTCGATGTCTTTCTGGTCGAGGTCGGGGAGATCGGCCGAGATGGTGATCGCCTGCTCGTCTTCATAGATGTCGACGGCGGGCTGGAAGCTCTGACCGGTGCGCGCCGGCGAGGCGCCGGCCGACTTCTCAAAATCCTCGAAGAATCGATCGAAATCGAACCAAGGAGTCAGGGAGCGGGGATTGTAACGAATCATGGACATGGCTTTGTTTCCTCCTTTTGGGTGAGTGATTGCTGAGTTGGTTACTGAACGGAGATCGTGCGTTTGGTTTCAACCTTCGGCACGTGAATGGTGAGGACGCCGTTTTCGAGAAGGGCGTCGATTTTGTCGTCGGCGACGGCCGACGGGAGTTTGAAGACGCGCTCGAACGAGCCGGCGCGGCGTTCGGCTACGTGGGAGCGACCGCCGTGGGTCGCCTCGCGGGAGCCGGAGACAGTGAGACGGCCTCGGTCCATCTCGACCTGGAGGGCGTCTTCGGAGACGCCGGGGACATCGAGGGAGAGGACGAAGGCGTCATCTGACTCGACGACGTCGACGGGCGGGCGCCAGGCGCGCGCCTGGTTTTCGCGCGGGGGACTTTGAGGTGTGGGCCGGGCGGCGAAGCGGACGGCCGAGAGGCCGGGATGGGAGCAGCTGCGGGCAGTCATGAGAGCGTTGAGGATCCTCCTGTTTTCAAGATCATCATAAAATATGACTACAACGCTGTCAAATAAGTTTCAACAAATCTACACTGACCTACTAAGATCACTGCAATTCGTTGATTCTTTGGGGCTTCTAGCGCCCGAACGCCCAGGCGCGGAGTTCATCCGCCAGCTTTCGGGTGCGGGAGGCGCGGCCGCGGAGACGGGAGCAGCCCTCTGCAATCTGCCCGGCGTCGTCGGCGTTGCGGGAGGCGCTGGCGTCGAGGCGTTGGGCGTTGAGGGCGGCCTCTTCGATCTGGCGGGACTGTTGGTCGGTCGCTTGGTTGACGGCGTTCATGAGGCGGCGAATCTCGTCCATCGACTCGCGCAATTCGTTGAAGGCCGTCGTGACCTGCTCGAGCGGCGCGGAGCTGGAGCGGGCGCATTCGAGCGAGCGGTTGACCAGTTGGGCGGCGTCTTGCCCGGACTGCATGACGCGTCGGGAGAGGCGTCCGACCTCGTCGGCGACGACGGCGAATCCGCGTCCGGCTTCGCCGGCTCGGGCGGCTTCGACGGAGGCGTTGAGGGAGAGGATCTCGGTCTGGGTCGAGATCTCGTCGATCACGCTGATGATGCGAGCGGTCTCTTCGGCCGAGCCGCGGACGTCGGACATGGCGGCTTCGAGTTCGGCGACGAGACGGTTGGAGCCTTCGATGGAGGCGAGGCGTTGAGCGGTGACCTCGGTCGTATCGCGAGCGTGGGCGGCGGTAGCGCTGACGATCTCAAGCACGCGCGAGAGAGCTTGTTCGCGCTGTTGGGCCTCGTCGCGCTGCTCGGCCGCGGTTTGGGCGACCGAGGCGGCGGTCTGGGAGAGCGCTCGGGAGAGGTTGGCGGTCTGCTCCGCGCCTTCCTCGACTTGCTCGATCCGCGACAACAGGCCCGCCGTCGCGCGGTGGCCGATCCACCAGCCCGCGCCGCCGGTCGCGGCCAACAGCAAGAGTAGGGCGGCGACGGCGTCGAGCGAGCCGGCTTCGGCTTGTTCGAGGGCGATACCGACGACCATGGCGGCGTCCGGCCCGCCTCCGTTGAGCGGGAATCGTATGGCGAGCAGCTGGACGGCCGGGCCCGCGTCGGCATTCTCAACCGCCAGCCGCATCGACGTCTCATCGCCCCGAGCGAAGTCGCGCAAGGCCTCGAGTTCAGAGCGGTACGGCGCGTTGGCGGCCGCCGTGGCGTGCGGCAGCAACAGGCCGCCGTTGGGACCGAGCAGGCGCGCGCGACGGCCGGGGCCGTTGTGGGTGCTGACCTCGTCGAGCGCCGGGCCGCAACGGAAGTCGACCAGCACGGCGGCGTTTGGGTTCGCGGTTGCGGCTGCAATCGACCAGACGAGGCGCGGCCCCGAATCGTCGTTGACCCAGCGAGCGGCGCTGACCCAGAGGCCGTCCGGGCCGAGGGCGATCGGAGGCGTCTCGGCGACGGTCTCAACCGAGCCGGAAGGGGTTTTTGCGACGGAGAAGAGCGCTCGACGAGCTCGGAGGTCGTACCAGGTGACCCGCTCGAAGATCATGCGGGTCTCCACCTGCCGATGGAAGAACTTCAGAACTTGCTCTCGGGCCGCCGCCGCCTCGGCGTCCTGGTCCGGATCGACGGCGAGTTGCCGGCCCGATGCTGTTTGCGCGAACGCAGTGACGAGCGGGTCGGCGGCGACGCGGCGGGTGTGCTGCACGTGACCGTCGTGCCGCATCTGAAGATTGCGCACCACGGCGTTGGCCTCCGCCTCAAGCGCGGCTAGATCGCGCTCCGCGGTCACTTCTCGCACCCGCTCGGAGGCGGTCCAAGACGAGAAGGCGGCCGAGCCGACCGCGGTGGCGGCGACTAGGATGCTTAGGCGCGTTCGAATACCAAGGCGCGACCAGACGGACACGGAAACGACCTCTTGCGGACAGGCGGAGCTGATCCCTGAATCACCTTATCGGCGTCCGGCGGCTTGAGCGTTATCCTGGGACTCAGTCGGGCCGCCCGCCCCGTCACCCTGCTCATGTCCAGCGAATACACCCCTGACCACGCTCGTTCCGGCGTCGGCGCCGAGTTGCCGGAGATTGAGACTTGGCCCAACCAGTACCGCGGCTATCGCGTGACGGCGCGGATCGACGAGTTCACCTCGGTCTGCCCCAAGACGGGGCTGCCGGACTTCGGCGTTCTGACGATCGAGTACGAGCCCGACGCTCTGTGCTTCGAGCTGAAGTCGTTGAAGATGTACCTGCTGGCCTACCGCGATCTGGGGATCTTCCAAGAGAACATCGTCAATCGCGTGCGTGACGATCTGGTTTCGGCGCTGCGGCCGGTCTGGCTGAAGGTGAGCGGCGAGTTCACTCCGCGGGGCGGAATCTATTCGACGGTCGTCGCCGAGTACCGTCGCGACGAGAGCTAGTTCGCGATCTGCGGCGCCGCCTGATCCCGAGGCTCGAAGCTCAAGCCGAATGAATCGACTTGGCCCGGTTGGGCCGGGCTAGTCGGCCTGCTGAAGCTTCCCGCCTTCGCGCAGGCGGTAGCTCCCCGCGGCGATCTCGGTGAACGCTTGCGGCTCCGAGTTCGGCCAGGCGACCGTGATCTGCTCGACTGATTTCAGACTTCCGAGTCCGAAATAGAGTGCGAATTCGCTTTGCGAATAGTAGCTGCCTCCTCCGACGACCTGTTGCATCTGCGTTCGGCCGCCGGCCTCGATCTCGATGCGGGCGCCGATTGCGCTGCGGTTGGACTCGACGCCTTCGAGTTCGATCCGGAGAAAGGCGCCGGGCTCGGCGGCGTTTTCGAGGACGCTTGGCCGGTCGTTCACGGCTGTGATGACCACTTCCGGTCGCCCGTCGCCGGTCAGGTCGCCCAAGGCCATACCGCGCGCCGGTCGATTGACCTGGAGCGCCGGTCCCGCCTCGGCCGAGACGTCCTGGAAGCGGCCGTCACCGAGGTTGCGGTAGAGGATGGTCGGCTGTCGATAGGACTCGCCGATGGCGGCGCCGTCGACCTCGGGGTAGACGTGCCCGTGGGCCATCAGGACGTCGGGACGGCCGTCGGCGTCGAAGTCGTGGAAGAGCACGCCCCAGCCGAGCAGTTGATTCTTTCCGAGCCCCGCGGCGGCGGATACGTCCTCGAAGAAGACGCCGTCTTCGTTGTTGTAGAGCGAGGGGAGATCGCCTGAGAAGTTGGTCTTGACGATGTCGAGTCGGCCGTTTCCATCGTAGTCGGCTACGGAGACGCCCATGCCCGCTTGGAGCTGTCCGTCGACGTTGAAGGCCGTGCCGGAGATTGATCCGACCTCCTCAAACGTGCCGTCGCCCTGGTTGACGTAGAGCAGGCTGGGCGTCATGTCGCAGGCTACGTAGATGTCGGTCAGGCCGTCGTTCGTGAAGTCCGCCGCGACGACTCCGAGCCCGTAACGGCCGCCCGGCTTCAAGATTCCGGCCGCCTCGGAGACGTCCTCGAAGCGGCCGTCGCCGAGGTTGCGGTAGAGGGTGTTGCGTGCGCGTGGGAGGCCGCGCGGACCGCACATGACGTCGATGCCTTTCCAGTTGCACTCGGACGACTCGCCGGGTTTCGGCGTCCTTGCCAGATCGAGGTCGACGTAGCTTGAGAAGAAGAGGTCGAGCCGGCCGTCGCGGTCGTAGTCGAGGAAGGCGCAACCGGCCGCCCAGCGGTCGTTCGCTGCGAGTCCGGCCGATCGGGTCACGTCGCGGAACTTGCCGCGACCGAGGTTGTGATAGAGCACGGGGCCCGAGAAGTAACCGACGGCTAGGTCGGCGTGTCCGTCGTTGTCGAAGTCGCCCACGCAGGCGCCTTGTCCCCAGCCTCGCTTCGTGAGGCCGGCGCTCGCGGCGACGTCCTTGAACCGGCCGCCTTGGTTGAGAAATAGTTTGGCTAGCGGCGCCCGGTCCGAGTCGCCCGCCTCGAGCGTCGTGCCGTTGACGAGGAAGACGTCGTTGTCGCCGTCGGAATCGGCGTCAAATACCGCCACACCGGTCCCAGTCGTCTCTAGGATGTAAATATTTTTTTCCGAATTTCCGTAGGTGATGGGGCCGTCGAGTCCCCAGGCCGAAGCGCGGTCGGCGAGGGAGATCCGGTGCGGGGACTCGGCTGTTAACGTAACCGATCCGGCTAACGTGAACAAAACAGGGGCCCAAAGGACGAGGCGGGAGCGACGGAGCATCCAGTTCGACCGTAGCAGTCGTTTCGGGTCGGGACAAGCGTGGGGGCGGCAAATGTAATCGTTCTCACAGATCTTCCAAAATCCATACATGCGTCGCCAAGTCTATGAAATTGCGTCGTTTCGGGCGATTGACGCCCGGGCCGCTTCCCCGCATAATTTCACGTGGGTTTGGGGGATCCGATGATCCCCTTTCAGAAAGAGGTTTTGAGTTTGAAGAATCAAGAACGACTAGGAGGAAATCCGACTATGCGCCATGCCGCGCAAATTACTCTCCTGGCGCTCCTCGTAACCGTGTTTGCTGCACCGACCTTCGCGCAGCGCGACATGGGCACTTTGTTGGGCGCCGTGACCGATCCTTCCGGGGCAGCAATTCCTGGAGCGACCATCACGATTTCAGAAGACGCGACAGGCGTCACGACCGTCGTCCAGACCGACGAATCGGGCAACTTCATCCGTCCTTTGCTGAAGCCGGGCAGCTACACCGCCAGCGCTGAAGCCGAGGGCTTTAAGACGACGATCCAGACGGGGCTGATCGTGCAGTCCTCGTCGCGCGTGCAAGCGAACTTCATCCTGGAGATCGGCGCGGTGACGGAGACGATCGAGGTGACGGCGCTTCCGCCGGCATTGCAGACCGAGTCGACGCAGATGGGCGGCACGCTCGAAGCGCGTCAGACCTCGGAGCTGCCCTTGGGCGGTCAACGTCGTTTCGCCTTCTTGGCGCGGACGGTCCCCGCGGTCGTTCCGGCCGAGCCCGGCGCTCGTGATTCCGCCGGCGGCGGTTTCTCGGCGAACGGCGTTCGTTCGAACGGGCAGAACAACTTCCTGCTGAACGGCGTGGACAACAACGTCAACGTGATCGACTTCATCAACCAGACGGCCTACGTCGTCGGACCTTCGGTGGAAGCGATCGGCGAGATGCAGGTGTTGACCAACGGCTATAACGCCGAGTACGGTCGCGCCGCGGGCGGCGTGGTCAACGTGACGATCAAGTCGGGTTCGAACGACGTGCACGGCACGCTGTTCCACTTCCTTCAGAACGACAACATGAACGCCAACACCTGGGAGGCCAATCGCCAGGGACAACAGAAGGGGCTGTTCATCCAGAACCAGTTCGGCGCCGCCGTCGGCGGTCCGATCAAAAAGAACAAGACGTTCTGGTTCGCCGATTTCCAGAGCACTCGGATTCGTGACGGATCACTTTCGTCGACGCTGACGATTCCGGCGGCGGGCATGGCCAACGGCGATTTTTCGACGCTGCCGACGGGTATCTATGACCCGACGACGCAACAAGATCTGCCTGACGGAACGATTCTGCGCGACCAGTTCGCCAACAACCAGATTCCCGCCAGCCGGTTCGACCCGGTAGCGAAGACGCTGATCGACCAATACCCGCAAGCCAACCAGAACATCACGCTGCCCGGCTTCCGCCCGGAGAGCAACTACTTCATCCAGCGCGGCTCGCAGGCTGACACGGATCAGTGGGACGTCCGTCTGGATCACAGCATCTCGGAGAACGACTCGATCTTCGGTTCGATTAGCTGGAGCGAAGAGGAGAAGTTCCAGAATCCTCCGCTGCCGGGCGACCTAGACGCCGGCGGATTCCTGGGCGAGCAAGAACAGAACCAAGCTCGCAACGTGATGATGAGCTACTCTCGCATCTGGAGCCCGACGGTGATTACCGAGACGCGCGCCGCGCTGAGCCGCTTGATCACCACCCGCACCCAAGCCAACGCCGACGTCAACAGCTTCGAGCGTTTGGGTATCGGCGGCTTGAACCCGTTCACGACCAACAACGGCGGCATGCCGAACTTGAACATTGACGGGTACTCGAACGTAGGCGGCTCCAACTGGTTGCCCACGCAGGAGTACAACAACGTTCTGAACTTCATCCAGAACGTATCCTGGAACAAGGGCTCGCACGCCTTTAAGTTCGGCGCCGAGTATCGCCAGATCCGGTTCCCGTTCTTCCAGGTCCCCTCCCCGCGCGGCCAGTTCAATTTCAACACGGAGCGGACCAACCTGCCGGGTCTCTCGAACACGGGCGACGGCATCGCCACGATGCTGCTCGGCGACCTGGGAGGCTTCGGCTCGCGGATCACGACGCAGAACTTTATCTCGTCGTTCCGCGACGCCTACTCCTTCTATGCGCAAGACGACTGGAAAGTTACTTCGAAGTTCACTCTGAACATCGGCATGCGCTACGAACTGACTTCGCCGATCGGGGAAGAGTTGGGTCGTCAATCGAGCTTGGACTGGCACCGCGACATCAACGCTCCGACGCTGGTGATTCCCGAAGGCAAGGATCAGGACGCCCCGCTCCCGCCGAACTTCGCGGATGACTTCCCGTTGCTGAATGTGGAGCGCGGCCAAGCTTCCAAGTTCTTGCACGACTGGGACAAGACCAACTTCGCTCCCCGTATCGGCTTTGCCTACGAGGTGATGGAAGGGACCGTGATTCGTGCGGCCTACGGCATCTTCTACGGCGCCGAGGAGAACGAGGGCGGCAACCCCAATCGTGGTGAGAACATCCCGTTCAACCAGGAAGTTCGCTTTGAGCCCGAAGCGGCGACGGATCCCAACCGATTCATGCCGGGCGGACTTGCCGGCGGCTTTCCGCTCAACTCCTTCACTTTGGATGCGCCGATCTCGTTCCGTACGACCGCGCCGTTCCGCAAGTGGCCGTTGGTCAACAAGTGGAACTTCAACATCCAACGCGACATGGGTTGGAACACGATCTGGGAGCTGGGTTATATCGGTTCGACGGGCAATCGTCTGACGGTCAACTTCGATCCGAACCGCCCGGTCAACGATCCGACGCCCGGCGCTAACCGACCCAACCGTCGCTGGATCAAGGCCCTGGGAGACAGCGGCGTAAACGAGACCAGCAACTTCGGTCAGTCCAACTACCACGCTTTCACCTCGAAGCTCGAAAAGCGCTTCTCGAATAACCTGCAGTTCTTGTGGTCCTACACCTGGGCCCATGCGCTGACTGATGTCGGGACGACGTTGGCGGGCGGCCCCGGCCGTCGCGACAACGACATCTCGGCCGAGTACGCGCACGCGAACTTCGACATCCGGCATCGGTCGGTGACGAGCTTCCTGTACGAGCTGCCGTTCAACTTCGAGAACAAGGGCGTCGACGCCGTGATCGGCGGTTGGCAGTTCAACGGAATCTACACGCTGCAGACCGGCAACTACTTCAACCTCGGCACCAACGGCGCCGTCGGCTCGTTCGGCACCACGCGTCCGGACGTCGTCCCGGGTCGCGACCCGAACGCGGCGCCGTCGGGCGGCCGTTCGCCGGAGGAGTGGTTCGACACCAGCGCCGTTACGGCGCCGGCGGTCGGCACCTTCGGCAACCTGGGCAACTACTCGAACATCGGACCTCCGCGGTTCAACTTCGACTTCTCGCTGTTCAAGGATTTCCGGATCAATGAGGAGATGAAGGTGCAGTTCCGCGCCGAGTCGTTCAACCTGTGGAACTCGCCGCAGTTCAACAACCCGAACCCGACGCAAGGCGGCGGCAACTTCGGCCAGATCAACAACACGCTGCGCGTGGGCGGTCGCGGAACCGCGCGCAACTGGCAGTTCGCCCTGCGCTTCATGTTCTAGGCTGAACGCTTACAACGTAACCCTCTAACCGGCGGCCCCCGTCCTTCGATGGACGGGGGCCGTTTTGCGTGGCTCGCGCGTAAGACAATAGAGATGCGTATGAAGTTGGTCGTTGTCACCTTGGCGTTTGCGGGAGTCATCCTGGCGCAGGACGCCGCCATGGAGGCCTTTGAAGCGCTCAACGACGGCCGGACCCACGAGGCGATCACGAAGCTTGAGCCGCTGCGCGAGACGCGTGCCGACGACGGCCGCGTGCGACTGGCCTTGGCGCAGGCTTACCGTCTGGTCGATCGCGACGACGAAGCCGCGGCCGAGATCGAGCAGGCCTGGAATCTCGCCGAGCAAGACCCGGCCCTGTATCGCGGACTCTCCGTCTATTTCGAGCAGGACGAGAAGGCGCTGGAGGCGGCACGGGCCGAGGCCGCGTACGCCAGAGCCTTCCCGCAAGACGTGACTGCTTTCGGGCGGGCGGCGACCTTCTACCTCGAAGCGGAAAACTATCTCAAGACGGTCTCGTTCGCACGGGCGGGTCTTGAACTCGGCCCTTCGGCGCCGCTTTATGACATCCTTGCGAAAGCTCAAGCGGAACTCGGCCTGATCGACGAGGCCGAGCAGGCGTTTCGGGCCGTGGTCGACCTCAAGCCCTATGACGAGGACGGTCACTACAACCTGGCTTATTTGTTCCTCAAAGCGCACCGCTACGAACAGGCGCTGGAGGCGTTCGCGGACGCGGAGCGTATCTTCGACAAGAGTGCGCGTATTCAGCTTGGCATCGGTACGGCCCAGTACGCGCTCCGAAAGTTTGACGATGCGCTGGACGCCTACCTGCGCGCGGCTGATTTTGCGCCCGGCGCGCCGCAACCGCATTACTTTCTTGGGCGCATGTTGGAGCACCTTCCGGCGAGGTCCGGCGATGTTCTGGTGCGGCAGAAAGCTTTCGCCCAAGCGCGGCCCGCCGATTATTTGGCGAACTACCTGTACGCCGAGGCGCTGCTCGCCTCACTTCCCCCCGGCGCTGAGGAGGAGTCGCTCGCCGAAGCCGAGAAGCTGCTGCGCAAGTCCGTCGAGGCGCGCGGCGACTTTTGGGAGTCGCGTCTGGAGCTAGGGCGTCTGCTGATGCGCCGAAAGGACTACGCCGCCGCGGCCAAGGAGCTCGAGCGCGCCGTCGAACTGAACCCCTCGTCCTCCAAGCCGCACTACCATCTCGGCCGGGCCTACGCCCGGTTGGGCGAGACGGAGAAGTCGGCTCAAGCCCGTGCGGAGCACGAGCGTTTGACCGAGGCCGAGCGCAAAGCGATGGCGGGCGGTATGGCGAGCGAGATAGACGGCGGGCCTTGAGGGGCGGGTCGGTTGGCGGTTGTAGTCGGCTGGGGACAGATGGGATGAGACGGCTGGTTCGCCTTGGCAGCGTAGTAAGCTGCTTGGCGCACTCAGGAAAGGTGCAAAGGAGAACCAGCCATGAAGAAGAATACCAGTGCGTTGCGGAAACGAACAGCGAAAGCGAAGAGGATTCGGGCGCAGTTTCCCGCCCTGCCGGAGTTTTG
>JGI12316J15310_10000031_pt21 | contig 29640 bp, 17 predicted proteins | sample MarCyaLeptolynsp_FD_15310 | JGI IMG/M metagenome (IMG submission 15310)
CCTGCCTCTTCCACTTGTCCCCGATTTCCCCAATGGGGCAGGGCTGCTCGATACACTTATCAATCGTATGCATCTTTCCGGTCTCTATCAGGACGAAGATATTTGCGGATGCTGGGATGCTACCCTTGCTACTGCTCCGGGTGTTCTTCTTCGGCCCGATGGCACAGGCCAGGGAGTTCGGATTCTCGACAAAAAATATGATATCATCAACTCCTTTCTCGAATGTACCGGAAGGGCACTCCTCGGTATCTCCAACACGCCTTACGCTAAGTCTGGTACTGATGGATTTATCACTGATGCCTACCGCTACTTCAGATATGTTGATCCCGATCCGCTGACTGATGACTATTGCGAAACCAGTTTCTATCCCTCTGGTGGCTATGCAGGCGATACTATTGGCGGACTTAATACTGCCAACGAAGACCTCAAAAAATGGGAGCTCTTCTATAGATGTCAGCTTGGACAGCCCGGCCTCGAAGACGAAGTCCGTGAGCAATTCTCCGATCAGGATCAGGCTGCCCAAAATAACGAGAGCCGCCAGATACTTACTGAATATCTCGATAGCGATCCCATAGCTGCAGCCATGTTCAAAATAAAGGATATCATACTGGCCAATCCTTCTCCTATAGATACTACAGCCATAAAAGAAATCGTCAGCGAACTGGAAAACATCTGCCAGGCCAGGATACAGGAGCGCGAACGTGAGCTGCAAGACTCTATCGCATACTTCTATATCGATAATGGCCATTATATCTCAGGCAGCGATTATCCTCTGCCCGATCCCGCTACCGATACAATCGGTTTCGATCTTGTTAAAGCCTTTACCCGTGCCGTTGTCGAAGAAATATCAAATAAAGATTGCGATCTTGAATACGACGCCCTTGCCCAGACTCTTACAAACAATGGCAACTCCAATCTCGACATGTTCCAAAAAGTTATCGATCGGGAGAAATTCGATTTTGCCTTTCCCGATACCTCTTCCTATCCCATTACTTGCGGCGGAGATTATAGGGTAATACTCGAAGGTGACTACCGCCTTACCAGTCTCGAAGCCCAAACCCTTGTCGATCTCCTCAATGATAAGGTGGAAGAATTTGTCGATACCACCCTCTGGTCATCCACGCCTATGGATACTATTGCCAAAGTTTTCAATCTCTTCGAAAAAAGAGAAGAAATTTGTGATACCATGGTTGCTGTTCTGGATCGATTCATGGCTGATCCTTCCAGGTCTACACTCGAGGAATTACTAAATAGAGAATGCGGCGATTCTATCTATATTCCGCCTCTATATCCTAACTGCTGGCTTGGTATCGAAGATACCATCAATTTCACGGGCTGGGATCCTACATCTTATTATTTCTCCCAATTAGGCTATTATTCACGTACATATCATCCGTATGAAGTACTTTTAGCCGAAAACTGGAATCTTGGTTTATACGATCGATCTCCTTATGAGAGAAATGCCACTCAAACTAGTAATAGTAATAGATGGGGATTCTTTCGGCCTAATATTGCTCTTGTAGGACCTGACAGTGTACCTATTCCGAAGAATAAAACTCCATATAGCTTTGATGTCGGTACTTATGGTACAGACATGGCGATGGCATTCGTTCTTAGGCCAAAGCTATTCTTTACTAGTTATTGGGAAAATATGGGACACATTGGATCCGTATATGGCCAAAAAGATTCCGAAGCTTTTTATACCTATTTTGTGATCGATACTAGCCGTCTTTCATGGCAAAGAGCTGTTGGAAGTGACCCTATAGTACCATTCATACCAATAAAGCTAACTACTGACCATTTGTATACAATGAATGGTGATACCATACTTAATAAGTTCTTTGGTAATAATGGTATTCTTGGTAGCTACGGCCTCGATCTTCATTTCGCGTGGCTTAAGGCTGATACTATTCTTCCGGAGGCTATTTGTTTCCGATTCAATGGGCCACTTACCGCTGGCCCCGACTTTGCCTATGAGCGGCCCAAAACATGCCTCGACATCATGGGCGAGCGCGTGCGTCAGTCCTCCTATAGCCAGGTTACCTCGCATGTACTCGAAAAAGTAGCCCTTGCCGATCTCGAAATACAAAAGCTTTGGAAGGATGCCCCGCGTCAGCTTAGTTACGATGTCTCCGTTTCCTATAGCGAAGACACCGAAATGTACACCCTCTATTACTACGACCGCGCAGGCAATCTTGTCCGTACAGTGCCGCCGGCTGGCGTTAAGCCTTCCGCTGCCTATACCCGTGATTCCATGCCGGCGCATACTATGGCTTCTGTCTATCGCTATAATTCTCTTGGCCAGCTTGTTTCCGAGATAGGCCCCGATTTCGGCGAGAAACGCTACTGGTACAATCGCCGTGGCCAGCTTCGTTTCTCACAGACAGCCGAGCAGGCCGATTCCCTCGTTACTGCCCCTACCGAGTATACCTACTTCAAATACGACCGCCTTGCCCGCCTTATCGAGACGGGCGAAATTACCGGTAACTCCCTTGCCGATAGTGTAGATACATTCCTGGATAGTGCCGACTGGCCCGTCTATGGCCACGTCACTATGACTAATTTCACTCGCACCGTCTATACTGAGGAACCCGATAGCCTGCCGGTGCCTTATAATAGTGGCTTCGGGCAGCGCAATCTTCGCAATCGCATCTCCTATACATATCACGACCCCGACGGTACCGATGGCGCCCTTATCCCTACGGCCGGAAACGCGGGCGACCCCATCGTTACCTACTATTCCTATGATCCCCACGGCAATGTAGAGTGGCTTCTGCGCCAGATACCTATCGATGGCACTACCCATATTGGTTTCGAGCCCTATGTTTCCGCTAAGCTGGATTATGAATATGATCTGGTGAGCGGCAAAGTAAACCAGCTTACCTACAATCTGGGCCGTGCCGACGAGTTCCACCAGCGATACGAGTATGACTCACAGAACAGGCTGGCCAGGGTTTATTCCAGCCGCTATGGTAATCTTTGGGATAGGGATGCTGAGTATGAATACTATGCCCATGGCCCGCTTAAGCGTATCAAGATGGGTGAGGATAGCCTTCAGACCCTTGACTATGCTTATACGATAGAGGGTTGGCTAAAGGGGATTAACAGTCCTTGGAATGATCAGTTTGGTGCAGGTGCTCAGACTACCCAAAGTCTTGGCTATGTTGAAGATGGTTTCTCGATGGTACTGCATTATAATGGTGCTGATTTTGTGCACGATATGGATAGTATTTATAATGGTACAGTTCCTCAGGGTATTCAGGATTTATATAACGGCAACATCTCAGCCTGGGAGAGTGGCTTTGCACAGCAGCAGGCAGATCTTACGGTTAATATGCATCGTAACTCCGCCAATGTCTATGAATATGACTTGGCTAATAGAATTAGAAATGCTGATTGGCAGGTACGTTCTGCTATGGCTTCCGCCTTCAGTGATCCGGGAGATGAATACGATGCAGCTTTCGAATATGATCCTAATGGTAATATTACCGATTTGCGTAGATCAGGATATGATAGAAGCGGTAATAATCTTATGGATTCATTGATATATCTGTATAATCCATCCACCAATCAACTCGATCAGGTACAAGATATAGCGGGAGAAGTATATGGTACCGACTTTGGCAGTCAAATCTCACCATCAACCTATGAGTACGACCTTGAAGGAAATCTGACACGTAACCTTGAAGAAGGAGTAGATTCAATAGGTTGGACCCATGATGGTAAAGTAGCTACAATACGGCGCGCTGGAATAGACGCATATCAGCCAGGCACAACAGATTACCAATATGATGCCCTTCGTCAGCGAGCTATCAAGACAAACTCTCCTGATGGAAAAGATCCCAGCTCAGAATACTATGTGCGTGATGCAAGTGGTAATACTATTGCTGTCTATACCCTTAAGAATGTGGTCGAAGAATTACCATTTGGTAGTGAAGGTGGAGAATTCTGTTTAAGTTTTACAGTATTCTGTCAAGGATCAATACAGGACAGATATTTAACAATGGATACCTGCCTGACAGACTTTACTTATGATAGTACCAGCAACGAACTAACTGTGAAGATAGCAATCCCGAGCTGTACACCTCCTGATACTTGCCATCGAGAACTTACTATAAATTTAGACTCACTATCGAAGCCAATACCTAATGTATCGTGTGACTTTGATAACAGTGGTTGGTTCAATTTCGTGAATTACGAGCAACCGGAGGAAGCCTATCAAGAGCTGAGACTAGCTGAATATAATATCTATGGTAGTGAAGGCCATGGTCGTTTCGTGACCTGGAAACCAGATTCACTACTTTATCCACCAACTCTGGATTCCTATGCTCAATATGGTACTGATTCAGTTTATCATTATCGGGAGAAAACCCAAATCCCAAGAATCATAGGTGAGAAAGAGTATGAAATAAAAGATCACCTCGGTAATGTAAGGATGACTTTCTCAGATATTAGAAGTCCTAATGATCCATTCGACCTTTCTCTAGGTTCTCATTTAAATCTGCTAAATATCTCAAACTACTATCCATTTGGTATGCAACAACCTGACAGAACTTGGACAGCTGGTCAGGATTATAGATATGGATTCCAAAATCAAGAGAAAGACAGCGAAGTGTATGGAGAAGGAAATTTAGTTAATTATACATTCAGAATGAATGATACCAGACTAGGTAGATTTTTTGCACTTGATCCACTGAAAAAGAAATATCCATCATTAAGTCCTTATCACTTCTCTCATAATTCGCCAATAGGTATGGTTGAGATTGAAGGTTTAGAAGGAGATGAAGTTCGCTTCAGACTATGGCAATATTCTCAAGGAGGAATTCAAAGAGAAGTTGCTGAAAGAGTGATGCGGGATAATGGCGAAAGTAAAGTCGTAATGGAAATTGGATTGGGTTTTATACCTTATGTAGGACAGACTATTGATGCAAAGGATACTTATCAGGCCTTTAATGGTGGAGATACATATGATAAGATTTTTGCTGTAGCAGGTTGGATACCAGGTCTTGATCTACTAAAAGCATTCCGCAAAATTAAAAAGGGAGTGCAAATCTCCTCAGATGCAGCAAATTTCAAGCACGTAGAATTAGATTATGATCCTCCTTATGTCAAAGGCTCAGATGTTCTGGAAGTAACTACTGGTGAAACAGAAAGCTTTGTAAGATTATACAAGGAAGGTTTCAATGAACCACAAGGAGCTTTTATGATGAAAGAAGCTGATTTATATGATGTGGATGGAAATCTCCTTTCTCCAGAGCAACTCCAAGATAAGTTTGCACTTGACTACTTGCCGGATGGTATCGTTGACGTATCAGTACCTCCTAATACAACACTAAGAACCGGAACCGTAGCATCAAGACAGAATGTTGGTAATGGTGCTTCTCCTGATGGTGGTGCACAGCAGTTTCAATTAATAGATGAGATTGATAAAAAGAACTTCAAGAACAAACGAAAATTGAATGAAATGAAAAAGAAGAGAGATGGTGAATAATGTATGTAGTAAATGAAAATAATATTTTAATTGATGATACTAAGATCAGTTTTAGGAATACTATAGATAAAGTTATTGAGTACGATACAATTTTATTAGTACTATTGGAGTATGAAGCCAATTCTGGTTTCTTTCAGAATGTATATGGAATTGATAAAGGAAAAAAAAATATTTCGTGGCAAATTCCCAGGTTAGAAACCGAGGAATATGAAGGTAAAATTTATCCAAATATTTGTCACCCTTATGTAGGTATTAGAAAAGTAGATAAAAAAACAGTAAGATTAATAAACTGGGATGGTACTCAATTTAACGTTGACGTGGAGACCGGACAGCCTACAACTAGTATGGTTGAATTTAGGAGAGGCAAACGACCATGGTAAACTTTCGATCCTTGTAACCATATTGGAAAATAATTACCATAGTATTTGGAATGGTAAATTTAGAGGTGAGAAATCTCTTCGAGAAGCTTTACACCCTCTTCTAAAGTATGGGAAATGTGTTCGAAACGAAGTGAATGATATTCGAAATGACCAGAAAGGTCTTAGAAACGAATGGAAGACCATTCTAAATGGTGAGGCAACCTTTCGAAAGTATGAGGAGAGCATTCGAAAGAGTGTGAGTCCCTCTCCAAATGGCAACATAGCTTTCTTAGAGCGAAACGCTTATGTTTACAATGGCTTCAGTGCCACGATAGACTCCATGTTCTACTTCTACAACAACGAGACCAATCAATTAGATCATGTCGTAGATCCCGCAGGCTCTCCCACAGGTTCGGATATAGAGTCCAATCAGAGTGCAGGCAATTATAATTATGATCTTGAAGGCAATCTAACTTCTGACATAAAAGAAGGTATATCAAATATCTCCTGGACCCACGATGGAAAAGTAGCAGAAGTCACCCGAAGCGGTGCTGGTCCCGGTACAGCCGGAACTACAGAATATGAATATGACGCTATGCGTCATCGATCAGTAAAAACAGACTCAGAAACAGGGGAAGAAGCATCAAGTCAGTACTACGTCCGTGATGCCGGGGGTAATGCGATTGCCGTTTATACCCTGCAAAATATAGTAGAAGAATTAGAATATGGCTCGATAGGTGGTAAGTTCTGTTACAGTTTCGTAGTGCATTGTATAGGATCACTGAATACAACTTCCCATACAGCAGAAGGCTGTGTAGATACCTTTGCTTTTAACTCAACCACACGAGAGTTAACCTTTACCATCAAAGTACCAACGTGCTTCGATGGCTTGGATACTTGCTACAAAGAAGTAACGATAAATGTAGATTCGATACCCGTACAACTAGCCAATATCTCTTGTGATTCTGACTATGACGGGTGGATAACAGCCCTAAACTATGAACAACCGGAAGAAGCATATAAAGAACTCAGGTTAGCAGAATATAATATCTATGGTTCAGAAGGTCACGGCAGATTTGTAACTTGGAAACCTGATAGCCTAGTATCAACAACAGCAATAGACTCTTATGCCCAATACGGTACTGATTCAGTCTATTATTATCGAGAGAAGACCCAGATACCACGGATAATAGGTGAAAAGGAATATGAAGTCAAAGACCATCTTGGTAACGTGAGGATGACCTTCTCAGATATTAAGTCTCCTAATGATCCTTATGATCTGAGTTTAGGTTTCCAATTGAATTTATTGAATGTAAACAACTTCTATCCCTTCGGTATGCAAATGCCAGACAGAACTTGGAGTGAAAGTAGCGATTATAGGTATGGATTCCAAGGACAAGAACAAGATGATGAGGTTTATGGTAAGGGTAATAGCACTACAGCAGAATTCTGGCAGTATGATGCCAGATTAGGAAGAAGGTGGAATGTTGATCCAAGACCAGTTACCTCATTAAGCAGTTATGCAACATTTTCTAATAATCCATCCGTATATAGTGATATAAAAGGAGATACAGCTACAGTAACAGGAGGAGAATCGGAGATAGCTTATACAAACCCAATTACCGGAGAAATGAAAAATGGGACAATACAATCAGCATTTTTAGATTTATTAAGCTCCCTGACAGACAATAAATATGATATTGATGAAAATAACCATTTAATTAAAACAGAATCGAGAGATCCTGATGCATTTTCAGCCGGATCACAATTACTCTCGGATTATATTGATGATATGATAAATAATGAGACTAATATTCCTATGGAACTTGTATTATTTGATCCAAAAGTCTTAATTGATTCATATGATACAGGTCAAATAGATGTTGGCGACCTATTGATACTAAATAACAATTACTTTCAAGGTGGTCAAATAGCTCATATCATAGGTGAAAGACTTAATCACCCTGGTGATTATAATATTAATAAGAATCGCAATTCTGCCAATTTTGATATAGCTCATAACGAATATGGACTGGTATATGAAATGAATGTAATTGGTGATTTCTTCGGTGAAAAACCTATTGGTATAAAACAATATGACCCACCTGCCATTTATAATGATCTTAACACTGGTTTTAAGTATACAGTAACACAATCTAGAGTAAAGTTAGAAAATGGAATAACGGTAGAATTTGAATATTATGTATATAAAATAGAAGCTAATAGTCCAAATGGTCCGGTTAGTAGAAACACTGGAGTAATTTATGAGCCTAGAGATAAAAAAGGATTGAAAAAAGGCAAGACTTTACGAATGAAAATAATTCGAGACTAATTATGAGATTAATTTTAACAATTTTTTTTACAATTACATTGATATCAATTTGGTAGTGTATCAGAATGGAGGATGGCCTCGGGAGAGTTGATGAATAAAGGGCTAGCGAGTAATGGCAGTAGATTTTAAGGCATAAAACAGTGCATGTTTGAATACGTAGAAGTTCTGTAGCTCCCTTTAACAGGTGATTTCCGTGCGAAGCTCAAACCCTAGTGTATCAGATTGGAGGATGAAAAAAGTGCATTGCAGATACTGCCACGGTTCATGCGTGAAAAATGGCTGTAGAAATGGTAAACAACGCTATCGATGTAGGAACTGTAGACGTGGTTTTCAAACAGAATATAGTTATAGAGCTTGCAGTGGAGGTATAAAGAAGATGATCACCAGCTACGTCAAAGAAGGCTGTGGCATACGAAGTATCTCAAGGCTATTAGGCATTTCACCCACCACAACAATGCGAAGAATATTGAAGATAGCAGGTACTTTAAAGCCTCCATCTGTTCAAGCCTTTAGTCATTTCGAGATGGACGAGCTGAGCACTTATATTGGCAATAAAGCACAAAGAAATTGGATAATATATGCTATGGAACGAAAAAGCAGATCTGTTGTTAATTTCTGTATAGGCAGGCGCACAAGGTCGACATTAAAAAGTGTGTCAGACTTTCTTTTAGGTCTGTTTCCAACCAAGATATACACTGACAGACTTAATATTTACCGGAGTATTATTCCCTTTAGTCTACATGATACTAGGCAATATGGCACGAACCATATAGAGAGAAAAAATCTTGACCTGCGTACACATTTAAAGCGTCTAAATCGCAAAACAATTTGCTATTCGAAAAGCTTCATTATGCTAAGTGCGTGCTTAAAAATATATTTTTGGAGTCAATAGTCATAAACTATTTCTGCAAGTTTAATTGCAACCACTAAAAGCCTGTTTTTATCACAAATTTTTATCAGATTGGGAAGACCATCAGTATGATTTAATAGTATTTATCTTGTTGCTCTATTTCTTTGAAAGATCATAATTATTTATGACATTGTAACATTTATGGAATATAATGACAATTTTCACCATAATGAGAAAAATTAGAGATGCCGGAGCTCTTCGGAAAGCTCAAAAATCTTTTTAATTATGCTACTAAGACAGCAACCATCGGGATTAATAATATGGAACATATCTGTAGAGTTTGTGGACTAGACTATGGTCCTGACAATCTTACTTGGTGGGGAGATGGTGATGCATCATTTGAGATTTGTTCGTGTTGTGGAGTAGAGTTTGGAATTCAAGATACTCATTTGATGGGGGTTAGACCATATAGACTTGATTGGTTAAAAAGAGATGAACTATGGTTTGAACCCTCTAAGAAGCCAGAGCAGTGGGATGTTTTTGAGCAGATGAAGAATATTCCAGAGAAGTGGTGGTAAATGTTGATACCCCCCCTAAGTCAGGGTATCCCAAATGCAAGCTGTACAATAGACTTCTACGGCTGGATAACAGCTCTTAACTATGAGCAACCCGAAGAAGCATAAAAATTGACTACATCAGTCAATTTTTATTAAATATTTGCAATGAATTATTTCTTTTCAATGAAACAGGGAGAACTCTAGTCTTTATTTTTCTCTTCTTTTAACCAATCCTGATATTTTCTTAATAACTCGAATGACTGTTTTATCTCTTGCATGGATAGTTTGTTCTTTATTGCAAAATCAAGAACATCAACCACGTCATAGTCTGTATTGATGTTTGAAGTATTGATTTTATTATCTCTATACTCACGTCCTTTAGGGGTTTCATCTAAACTAATACTACGCTCACCTGTCATCAATTTTGTTACATCAAAGCCTAGCTCTACAAGTCCCTCAAAAAAATCGGCTTTTGGCTGTGTTTTGCCTCGAAAGTACTTGTAAATAATATTATAGTCTTTGCCCAGCATCTCTTGAAACATACGTTTCAAGTCAGCAACAGATAAACTCTTCTCCTTCAATTCATGATATAATCTTCTAAAAAAGCCGGACTTTATGTCTTCAAGTTCTAACGCCATAAGTCTTGGATGAAATGTTTCCAATTCATATTCGGAGAGTAGTATCAAGTCGGTTCTGATGAATTTAGCATCACTAGAGGTGTATCCCTGGCCGAATAACAGAGGTTACCATTGAATAAGCTTCACAAACAAAGATATATCAAATAAGCATAAATACAAATTGATAAGTGCTTGCCAGATTGTGTCTTATAAATAGTAGGTGCTTAATGCTTGAAAAGCTTTGCTGTTGTAAAACAAAATAAAAATGCCGGGATGATGATTTCTCCTTGAAATTTATTAAATTAGGAACGTATGAAACTCCTATTTATAACATTACTATTTATACCAAGCTTATTAATGGCGTCTCTTGATTCAACAAGTGATGCATTCTATTCAGGTAACTACCGACTCGCTATAGAAACTGCTGCTCGCCATGCGGCCAGGTTCCCGGATGATAGTCCTCAAGTTGCCAGATCACTTTCATGGATTGGGAATAGTTACGCCAGGATGGGTGACCATGCTGAAGCTTACAGAGCGCATTCGGAAGGTCTCAGAATAGCTGAACTTAATCAAGTTATATCTGATGTTTTGGCTGCGTATAATAATCTGGCTAATCTCTTTAGGCAGAATAATGATTTAGTGAAAGCTGATTCGTTATTCAAGTTGATGGCCGAGATTGCTCTGGAAAATGGAGAGGATCGATATTATCTCATGGCACTCAACAATCTGGCTGATCTTGAGATTTCTCGGGATAATTATCAGATTGCTTTGGATTATTGTGACAAGGGATTGGTCTATACACAGAAAGAACTGATACAGAGTAGCCCATACTTATTACTAACTAAAGTAGAGTGTTTGCTGAATCTTGATAGTTTGGATGGAGTATCTAGTATACTGCAGCATATTGATGAGAATAATACTGTTGCTGACGAGCAACTCATTAGCAGTACCTTGGTGCTGTTGTTACAGATTGCAAAGAAAAACCGTAGAGAAGTTGAGTATAGACTATTACAGGATCGATTGTTCGGAATGGAGCGCTATGCGCTGAGTACTACAGATGTGAAGTCGACTTTGATACAACTCAAACAGGCAGCTCGAAATTCGGGAGATTCCACTTTAGCTCTTGATATTTCTGATATTATCGAAGAGGTGCAAACTGAAATCGATACAATGTCTCATGTAGCGAGAGATTTGCGCTGGAAGGATGTATTGGAAGAAGAGCAGAGTGATACCAATAAGTGGCGTTTGGTAAGCCTTGCAGCTCCTTTTGGTTTGATGATAATGATCTTTATTTTTCTTAAGAGTGAAAATATAAGGAAGAAATTCCTTCATCTTGATAGAATATATCAAGATCACCGTAGACGGCAAAAACTGCTTGAACAGGAAGTAGATCTTCTTAATGCGTTAATGGCTTCGGCTTTGTACTACCTTGCTAATGGAGGTATTCTTACGCATGAAAAATATATATCGCTGATGAGAGTGGCAGGTGTGTATCAGTTATTATTAAAGGAGACTAAAATGTCATTATCGCCATCTAATTTCCAGTTTACTCCTGGCAGTGGAGCTTCCGGCACTCTGACGTGGACAAAGGGTGACCTTGCTTACTATACTAAACTGACTATTCGGGATCAAGGCCAACCAGTTTCATCCGGTATAGAGATTTACCATGGCACTGGGACTACTTGTCCGGTAGTGCAAAAAGAGGGTATAACACAGATAGTATGGGGGATATCACAGGATGCTAACCAAAATGAGCAGGGACAGCCCGTTGAGACTGAAATTGAGCCTTATGTACCTCCTGCCTAATTTTATCTACAGATATTGAACAATATTAAAGCCCCGATAAGGGGCTTTTTTTATGTCTTATTGGTATTCCACTATAGCAATCTGCTAAAAAATCACCCTCCACCTCACCCGAAATATCACCATTTAGGTGATTGATTTTAGTTGATTTGTAGGATAGATTCTCCTAGTAGTTATTCTTTTCCTTCAATAAATACTAATCTCAGAGGTTGCCATGAATTTACGTTATAGTATCTTGTTTCTATTCATCCTATTTCTATCATATAATTCTACTGGTTTTGGGATACCTAATGAAAGATCCTTGATCCCAGGCACCCCTTCTAGTGAAATTCGAAGCGATGGTGGTAGCCTAGGACCACGTAATAAACACCCTACAGGATTTGGGTGGGAGCATTACTCAGTTAAAACACCTTTAGCCTGGGAAATAAGCAAGGGTCGTCCTTCAATAGTTCATCATGTTCGTGATAATTTTGAAGGCATTTCAGTAGATTATATTCCTTATGTCAATCCCGGTAGTCTTATTCCCCACGATATTGAAGTGAAGTCATCATTATCTGAAACCGGCAACTGGCTTTACTTCTATCTAGATCCATTGAATCAGACAGATCACAATCTTGGTGATACAGATGACCCCTTTCAAATGTGGTATGATTTAAAGTTCAAAAAGCCTGTAATTGCTGGTTCGGGTTCAAACGAATTACATGGAACCGATGTATTGGGTATGACCATTTCAAGGATTGATAATGATAATATGCAGTTGCCATCAAACGGTACACCAATGGGAGCAAAAATTGGTTCGTGTCCTGAGTGTTCAGGAGTAGCAACTAGTTCTAGAGGAATGGAATATCAATTAGATATTGACATGGAATACGGTAATGGTATTACAATATTGGATTCCAGAAGTCATAGTACTTCGGGCTCAGATGCTGATAATATGAAAGATAATATGAAGCATGGAATTATAGAACTAGTCGGAGGCGGTAATGAGATAAAGAACTCTACTCATTTATTTCCTCCCGATAATAATGTTTATAGACCTAGAGTTTATTTTAATGGTAATGCGATTGTTCCTCATGCTACTGACCCAGCAAAGGATGTAAAAGTAATTACTGTTGGTGGACTCTCAAATGGTGAAACTGGATGTCACCCAATAAATAAAGTTTTCTCAGGAATAGAGGAGTTTCCCAGAAATCCATCTTATAATTATTCTGTGGATACAGATAAATTTCATATACCAACAGACCCTAATGCAACTCCACAGGATAGAGCCAACATAAGAGGCCAAGCACAGATTGATGTGGTGGCTCCAGCTAGAGATTTGCTTATGTATCAACTTAGCAACCCACAAAGAGGATATCGTATAGGTCATGGTACTTCACATGCCACACCCTTTGTTGCTGGTATTGTTGATTTGATGCTATCAGTGAATAAGCGTATGGGGATTCCTATAGATGCCAATGGAAACCCTGCCCAGCCAACAGTAGATGGTCTGGATGTACAAAGAAGAGCCTATGATATAGTTACATTCACTGCTACTAAAGTAATAGATGATGGGGTTGTAGATCCTCCAAATGGTGGCTTCCCAATTCAAGTCCCGATTCAACCCGAGTACTTGGAACAAGCCAATGATAAACTCAAGCGTTGGTGGGCACAGCGAATGGGATTCGGAAAAGTAAATGCTTACAGAGCAGTAGCCCATTCAATCAGGAACGAAACACCATATAGCATCAACAGTAGCTATACTCTTCCTTTTTCTAGTGGAGGTAGTGATCCAAGAGGATACGTCAATCCCGATGGAAATCAACTCATGCACATGGGAGCATGGGCAGACGATGGAACCAATACCCTGTACGAAACTAATATATCCAGAGGCCCTACAGCCAATGACGACTCACCTTGGAAAGTACTGGAGTATGGGGGAGCCTCCAACCCCACAGACCCTCAAGCATACAATAATCATGGAGTGACACTACTGGATGACAACACCCGGATAGAACTAATAGTCAATGCAAGTGGTTCTTTAGACAGGATACTAGCGATAGATGGCAGTGTAATAGGATTGCAGCCAACCGCCAATCATACAATATCAACAGATATTCAAAACAATAAAGGTCTGATATTGGCAGAAGGCTATATCAAGGATGTAGAGCTCAAAGGAAAGATGAGAATAGGTGATCTGGATGTAGATGCTTCAAGTAATGGTACAGGCCGGATATCCTTTGGTGGCAATAGCAATATAGATGCAGAAGTATATGGCAAAGTCACATCATACAATTACGGTCAGATAAGAGGTAACGGAGGAACACTGATACTTCGACCTGGCTCTGCACTAAGAGCTGCCGGTAATAAAGACATTCATATATCAAATGATTCAGAATGGCACATGAAAGGAGCCTCTAGGATAAGTGCTGTCAGTATATCTTATGATGCAGATGATTTTGAGATAGAGACAGATAATAATAATGTGTTACATGTAGAAGCCGGCTCCAAACTATATATAGATGAGAACCAGAAAACAGAGCTGAATATAGAAGTGAATGTCCACCCTTGTGCAGAGCTGATAATAGAAAAGGATGCAGTAGTAAGGATCAAGAAGCTAAATGTTCAGGTAGGAGGTACACTGACAGTCAAGAGTGGAGCCATGCTTATTCTAGAAGATACTGATCATTACCTTTTAGGAACTAATAACTTTACCGGCACACCTAATCAGATAAATCTCTATGCCAAGACCAGTAGGAATATATGTGTATACAAAGAGACAAGCACAGGAAGTAATACAGCTAATATTCATGTATGTAATGGAGGGTTTAACTATCCAACCAGTGAAGTTAAGCTCAATAGTATTACACAAGTGCCATATACTTGTGGCACACCTTGTCCTTCAGATTTCAAGATCATTCAAACAACAGATGACAGTGAAAACTGCTGCTTTAAAGTACAATTCAGACTATATAATACATGTTCTGCTTCAACAGTATCTTCAGTTGAAATCATAACAGATGAGATTAATGGCCAACAGGGGAGTTATACTTTTGACTTGACGGGTGAAAATGGACTTTATATAACAGATGAGATCTGCCCAATTGAGCAATTAGAAGGTGTCAATGAAGATATTCATCTATCTTTTTATGATGGAAATAATAACTTAATGTGCCAAGAAAGCTTAGACTTTTCTTGTACAAGCTGTTGTAGTCTGCCAGGTGAACCAAATGTCACATATTATAATTCTCCGGAAGGCAATGATTGTTGTGTAAATATCACTATTGATATGAATGCAGCCCTGAATGATGGATGTATAACTTCTGCTGAACTTGATCCTATTTTATCAACAGCAAATGTAAGTGTGTTTAATCTGGATCCAATAACCGGTATCTTAACAATTGATGCATGCAAATCGCTTGCAGGTGATATCATTGAAATAATTTATGTAGATAACGAAGGTGAAGAAGTATGTAGAAAAACAGTTAAATCAGATTGTCCTACTGACTGTTGTAGTCTTTTACAAATAGAAAATCTTTTTTACGACCAAGTGCCAAACCCTTCTAACCCTTTTGGGATACCTTGTTGTCAGGTTAATTTTGATGTCACATTTGGTAATGATGAAAATGAATGCTTGAATAGTGTTCAGTTTAAAAGACGTGTCAAAATGTTGAGTATGACTAATCCACCAATGTATGAAATTATTGAAGTCGATCTGGATAATTCATTTATAACTATAGGTAGCAATTCGATTAATATCAGTGGATGTTTTGATGACGGTGGTTTTAGCACACTAGGCATTAACATATATATTGATGGTATATTATGCGAAACAGTTTATTTCGCTAATTACTGTAATCAAATTATATTACCTAAAGAAGGGCATAATCAGGATGGTATTGAAACAATTAAGCTAGGACTTAATGTGATACCAAATCCAGTAACAGATCAGGCTAGGTTTGAGTTTAATACAGCTCAGCAAACACAAACGGTAGTCGAGATATACGACCTGCAAGGTCAGAAAGTATCGACAGTTTATCATGGACTCTCGTCAGAAGGACCAAACAGTTATAGCTTCAGCACAAGTAGTCTTTCGACTGGTACATACTTGATCAAGCTAAATCTTGATGGCAGTATTTACTCCTATCAATTCATTAAAGAGTAAATAGATTTTAGAATTGATTATCTAGCTAGAAGCCTCCCAGAAATGGGGGGCTTTTTTATATGCAGTTTCAAACTCTTATCCCGAATTGCACGGAGGTGAGTTTTGTCATAGTTATCATAACAGTTATTATTCTCTAGTACTTGAGAAAAAGAATGATGGAGAATCCAGTATCCTTTTTAGGGTTTTATTTATAGAAATAGTTTCTTGTAAGAAGTAAGTAATCTATTGAAAGATCAGGGGAATAATATAATAGGCAACAAGACAAAGAAGTAGTACCGAGATTATATTTAATATTATACCTATTCGTGCCATCTGAGATACTTTAATATGCCCTGATGCGAAAACTATAGCATTAGGTGGTGTAGCCATGGGTAGCATGAAGGCACATGAAGAAGCGAGGGTAACGGGTATTACCATATTTAGAATAGGAGTTTCCAGACCTAAAGCTATTCCAACTACTAAGGGGACCAGTATTGTTACTAATGCTACATTACTCATAAGTTCAGTCATAAATAGCATAAGAGTAATTAAAACAGTTGTGATGAACCATATACTCCAATTATTCTGAGAGGCTATGAAATCACCAATCATATCTATAAAGCCTCCCTGCGTAAGTCCGCTAGCGAGTGCCAAACCACCACCAAAAAGAATTAAAATTCCCCAAGGGAGTTTTGTAGTGTCTTCCCAACTCAATGGAAATTTTGCTTTCTTCAAATCTAAAGGAACTATAAACATGGATAGTGCAGCAATCATAGCTATAGTAGTATCTGTTAAGTTCAGCTCGGGAAACCATGAATTGATTATACCTCGTAACATCCAGGATACAGCTGTCAACAGAAATATTATAAGCACTACTTTTTCACCCCTTGACATAGAACCAAGTTTATCCAGTTCTTTTTGGATGATCTTTCCTGAGGATTTTATAGTTCCTAGGCCGTTGGGATAAAATACATGAACTATTGCACTATAAGTAATGATAAGCATTATAAGCGAAAAAGGTACACCCATTTTCATCCATTGGAAGAATCCGATATCTATACTGTATTGTTCATTGAGAAAAGCCAGCATTACTGAGTTTGGAGGGGTGCCTATAAGAGTTGCCATCCCTCCAATATTTGCAGAAAAAGCAATTCCCAACATAATGGCTAAAGCAAAATTTTGATCTTTTTGAGTAAATCCATCAGCATCATTTCTTAAAAGAGCAATGACGGAAACAGCAATGGGCAGCATAACTACTGTAGAAGCCGTATTGGAGATCCACATACTCATCAGAGCAGTCGCAATCATAAACCCTAGAATTATACCATTAGCTTTGGTGCCGGTAATTTTCAGGATGGAAAGTGCAATTCTCTTATGCAGCTGTACTTTTTCAAGCGCGAGTGCGATTACAAATCCGCCAAAGAATAAGTACACAATTGGGTTAGCATAATTGCTGGATACAGTTTTAATATCCATTATTCCGAGTAATGGAAAAAGTGCCAGCGGTAATAATGCCGTTACCGAGATAGATACGGCTTCGGTTATCCACCATATAACCATCCATCCTGCTACTGCTATAACCGGATCCATTCCAGAATTGATTACGTTTCCAGGAATAGCTAGTAATGCAACACACCATAGTGGCCCCAGCAAGAAGGCAACAGATTTAAAGAATGTATACTTACTCATACTCACTAAAATAGGAGATTGGAGGATTTAAAATAGTTCGTTAAATATTTTATTGATATGAATTAGATGTTATATAGACCTTATCTAATTACTTGCTTGATTTTGTAAATTTATTTTTCATCTGGTTCGGTTAATTTATAGGATCCAATTTTATCAATTTCAACTATAAACTTTTCTTGTGTTCTATTGAGCATATCATAGCCCGAAATTTTTGCTATAGCAACATTGTCAATTGTTTTAAATGAATCAATTTCTATGTGCCATATCAAACCGCCATCTTTAAGTTCTGTTTGGTCTAGCTCTAGTTGACTTATGATTTCATCACCTTCAAATGAGTACTTAATCCATTGGAAAATTATTTTAGAACTAAGTTTATATTTGTCTGTATGATAGTGAAGAATCCTAATTCCTAAAGATTCATTATCAATGGTTATTATTGAAGTATTTGCATACACTAATCGAGCATTTAACGACCGCGAATACTGCTCATATTCAACTTCCTCTTGTGCGAAAATAAAGCTTGTGGAAATTATTACAGACATTATAATTAGGTGACCATATTTTTTAATCCCACTCAGTATAATACACTCCCCCAACAATATTATGAAAACCCTCTCTCTGTTCAAAGCTATGAATTAGCACCATATTAATTTTATTATTTGCAATAAAATAGTCAACAGGTTTATCTACTTTTCTTTTTGGTTTACTAAGCGAATTCATCTTATCCATTCTTTCTAAATATGCTTTTTGCATAGATGAATTACTGTAAGCAAGATCGATTCTGCAAGTATCTTTAAAAATCATCGGATACTCGCAAGGTTTCGTTTTCATAAAAAAATCAATGTATCCTGTAAAATAGATTGCAGCTATTTTATTATTTACTAAACACGAATCAATAATATAGTCCTTGTTTTTGATTAATGATTCAACAACCATCTTCCAATCATTATTCTTTGCGCTATCAACAAGTTTCTCATACTCTGTTTCATTTTTGATTCGAAAGCTCTTTCCTTCTTCCGGATATTTCATTATTTGAACTCTCTGAGCAGGCAGATTAAGATTCGAACCAGAAATTTTATTTTTTTCATTGAAATATTCATAAATAGGTTTCTTTAAAGAATCTTCTACAGGGTAGTCCCAGTCCCAACCTAAATGATATTGCATCTCATCCCAGTTTTTTTCTATTTTTATTCGGCCTATTTTCTCAATCCATTCACGGCTTCCATAGACATAATAAAGGTGAGGATTAAAGTAATCCGTTCCTTCAATTCTAAGCAGAGAGTCAATCAGAAGATTAGGGTTTTGTTTTAACCTAAGCCTTTCTTTTTTTAATCTACGCCTCTTTTTACGGTCATTATCTATAATAGGTAATGCATTTTCTTCTGGAACAATATCTCTTCTATTTTTGGTCAGTATATTCAGATTAACTTTTTTTTCTACAATAAAAGCTCCTTGATCTTCAACTTGAAATAGTAAGATATAATTATCTTCAAATGGATAATGCTGTGCTTGGATTGTAGTGAGTATGAGGAAGAAGAAAATTAGAATTTTCATTTAACAGTTGAAGGATCATTATTAGGCAGATTCTTTTGTTTTGATACAAAGAACACCAGGAAAGGTTTCAAGATTTTAAACTAATTTTAGTCTTGTTGTGGTATGATTATATGGAAGCGTCACTATGATTAGAAATATATGTCTTTCTAGCTGGAGAGCTAAAGTAACTAGATCAAATTTCTAGCTCAAGAAATAAGATGAAACAATGAAAGGAAAAATCGCGCAGTACGATTATGATCTGGAATGCTCTTATTCAGATGAAGTTTGGAGGGCTATGGATGGGTGCGAGATTGATGCCAGGGCGGATTCTTTATGGGTATTGACTGTGGGTTGCTCTTTCCGTTGTTCGAGATATTAGTTATAATATTTTAGATTATTTTGCTCATATATTAATTTTAAAATGAGGAAACACATTGATTAATGGATTATCTACTAAATCTGGATTCTTCAGTTGAACTATAGTTCTCCTGCAGAATAACGAGAAGAATCAATAAGTGATACTCGGACAGGTTTAGCAGCATAGAAAAGCTCTACCTCAACCCTCCCTTGGAGGGGAGGGAGCAGCCCTCCACCTTTAGAATGGGGCTATATAATCTTTATGTTTGTATGCAAAAACTTGTGGCTTTTAAACCATTTTCATACAATTCTAAATTCTCCCACGAAAAAAGTTTGGTTCTAAAAAGTATTCCTCGTAAGTTGCCTACGTAAACTTTTAGCGTTCTGAAAGTTTTTAGCGTTTTCGAAGTTTAAATAGTTTGTAACTTGAAAGAAAGAATACTTAACATAGCTTGCCAGAAATTCCATTCCATTGGTTATTCTAATGTCAACATGGATGATTTATCCCGTGAGCTGGGTATTAGCAAAAAAACTCTCTACGAAAATTTCCCATCCAAAAAAGACCTGTTTGTTGCTTGTGCTAACAAAATAGTCTGCGAACACCAAAACCAAGCTCAAGAGCTATTTGCAAGAATGACTGAAGGTGGGGACTTCCATTTTATCGACGAGATATTGAATCTTTGGGATACTATTAGCGAGCATATAAGACTGTTCACTCCGAAGTTTATCGACGATCTTAAGAGATATGCACCTGATACATGGATGGACTGTAGTGAGAATGATGAAAAGAGAAAGCAATTCTTTGATATTGTTTTCAAAATGGGCAAGGAGCAAGGTTTTATCCGAAAAAATCTCAACAAGAATATTTTCTATCTGATGTACTTTAATTCGATCACTACTATAATGAAAACGGAAATCTTGGCTGAGCTTTCACTAAACTCCAAGCAGGCTCTAAAAATGATCTTTGAAATACTTTTCAAAGGCGTTCTTACCGAGCACGGAATAAAAGAATATGATAATAAAATAAACAACGAAGGATCTAAGTAAAAATGAAGCTAAGACTCATAATCATGGCTCTTTTATCATCAAGTTTGGTGGCTTTGTCAGCGCAGAGGATTACACTTGATGATGCCGTCCAAATCGGATTGGAAAAAAATCACAACATTAGGCTTGCAGAGCATGATCTGAGGATAGCCGAAGAAGATGTATCTGAAGCATTTGCCTATGCAATGCCTAATGTAACTCTAAATTCGAGCTATACCAGAAATGTTATCCTACCGAAATTTGTTTTTGGTGGTGGGTTCTTCCCCGATCCATTCATGGATTTTAATAATCAAGTAGCTAATGCTCTCAATCTTGGGTATGTCCCTTTCCCGGATGAGATAAGAAATGCTGATCCCCAGCCTGTGGCGGCTGGTCTCAGAAATGCTATTAATACAACAATAGAAATTAATCAGCCTATCTTCGACTATGTGTTATTCAATGGTATCGGAGCTACCTCTATCTACAAAAAAGCTCAGGAGGAGAATCTCAATTCCAATCAAGCATTAACTGTTAAGGATTCCAAACTAGCCTTTTATAGTGCATTACTTGCCAAAGAAAGTGTGGATCTTGTGGACGAAAGCTATAACAATGCTCAGCAAAGAGCAGGGGAAATAGCAATTCTATTTGACAGTGGTTTGGTTTCGGAATATGACAAACTTCGTTCAAGTGTGCAAGTGGAGAATCTGAAAAGTGAAAAAACAAACGCAGAGACTAACTATCGCAATGCACTAAACGGTCTGAAAATAACTATTGGGATGGATCCGAAGGAAGAGATAGAGCTAGATGGTAGCTTGGAGCAGTTCGAGAAATCATACTCTACACCAACGGTAGCTGATGCTGAGAAGGAAATATTCGATGGTAATTTTGATCTAAGAGCATTGGACTATCAGGTAGAAGTTCAGGATGCTTTCGTTGAAAACGAAGTAGGTTCTTTTTTTCCTATAGTAAATCTATTTGCTAATTATTCCTACCAAGGACAAGCAGATGATTTTGACTTTATTACTTTCGACCAATCGGCAGTAGGAGTTCGTCTTTCTTGGACATTATTCCAAGGCTTCAAAAGATCAGCGAAACTTGAGAAGGCAAAGATCAATAAAGAGAAGGTATTAGTTCAAAAAGATTTACTCAAACGCTCACTCAACAATCAGGCTGAACTCATTTCGCTAAGGATGCAGACAGCTAAAGACCAAATAGATGCTGGAGAAAAAAATGTTTTTCAAGCGGAAAGGGGCTACGACATTGCAGGCATTCGGTATAGAGAGGGTGTGGGTTCGCTCTTGGAGATCAATGATGCCGACCTTGCTCTCAGGCAAGCCAAACTCAACAAACTCCAAGCAGTGTACAACTACTTATCTGCCAAGGCAGAGTTCGAAAACCTTAAAGGAAATAAATAATTAATCATAAGGTATTTTCCAAAATGAAAAAGCTAATCATAGTATCACTTGCCGTCCTATTTGTATCGGTTGCTTGCGATGAAGCTCCTTACAACACGATGAATATCAAAGGCAAACTGGAATATTTAAGATCTAATGCTCAAGATGCAGATGAATCTACAAAAGCCGATTTAAAAGCTAAGCTCAAGGCTCTAAACGGTGAGCTAACAAGTTACTCTTCTGAAATTCAGGAGCTGAAGGATTTGCTTGGTGAAGCAGAAAAGAGAACACCAGTGGAAGTTACTTCACTTGCACGCTCCAATTTCGACAGATACGTGAGCTTGCAGTCGGTTGTCGAATCGGATAGAAACTCGCTTGTTTCTCCTAAGATGTCGGGCGTCGTAACTGCTATTAAGGTTGACGAAGGTCAGCATGTAAAAAAAGGTGATATTTTGGTTGAGCTTGACAAATCTATCCAAATGAGAAGACTGGCTCAGGCAAAAAATCAGTTATCGTTTATCAAGACCGTTTACGACAAGCAGAGCAAAGTGTGGGAGCAAAAAGTAGGATCTGAAATAGAGTATCTCAAAGCTAAGAATGACTACGAAAACATGACCGAAAGTATCAATCTTATAAAAGAAGAGATAGAGATGCTAAATGTAAAAGCTCCGTTCAGTGGGATTGTAGACGAAGTCCTTCCGAAAATTGGTGAAGCGGTTGCACCTGGAATTGGTGTGATAAGATTGGTATCGAGTACAGGTCTTCAGATCAAAGTAGATTTTGCTGAGAATTATATCACTAACTTCAAGAAAGGTGATCCTGTAGATGTCTATTTCCCAGATGTAGATCTGGATACTCTTACCTTGAGGATTAATTCTATATCAGGCGCAGTCAACTCCAAGAAGAGGACTATTAGTGCTGTTATCAATGTTCCATCTCAATACTCTGGGATCAAACCCAATATGACTTGTATTACCAAATTCAATGATTTCTCTATGGATTCTACTATAGTAATTCCCCTCAATTTGGTACAAAAGTCCAACACTGAGGACTTTGTATATATAGCGGAATCAAATGCTAATGGTGAATCTGTAGCAATAAAAAGAGTAGTAAAAGTTGGTATGGCTTATAAAGATAAAGTAATTATCATGGAAGGATTGGAAGAAGGCGATATACTTATTACTTCAGGCGAAAATACTGTTCAGCAGGGTAAAATCATTAATATACTAAACCAATAAGCAGAAGGATGGATAAAAATTTCAAGCCTACTACGTGGGCAATTAATAATACTTCTACAGTCTATATCATAGGTTTGTTCTTAGTGATTGGTGGCTTGATGTCTTATTTGAGCTTGCCTAAAGAACAGTTCCCTGAAGTTGTACTACCGACAATATATGTAGGTACACCTTATCCGGGTACTTCACCGACTGATATAGAGAACTTAATTACCAGACCTATCGAGAAAGAGATCAAATCGGTGGTTGGAGTTAAGAAAATAAAAAGTAATTCAATACAAGACTATTCGGCAGTTACAGTGGAGTTCAGCTCCGATGTAGAGCCATCTCTTGCCAAGCAGCGTGTATCAGATGCAGTCGATAAAGCAATGAGTGAATTGCCGACTGATCTGGATCAAGATCCATCTGTACAAGAAGTGGACTTTTCTGAATTTCCGATAATGTTTATCAATATTTCAGGACCATTTGATCTGGACAAGATCAAAGATTATGCCGAGGAAATAGAAGATAGAGTAGAGGCATTGCCGGAGATTACTAGAACAGATATGATAGGAGATTTGCAGAAAGAAGTAAAAATCGATATAGACATCTACAAAATGCAGCTTGCTAATATTGCTTTTGGTGATATCTCAAATGCAATCAACAATGAAAATATCAATCTCTCGGCAGGTAACTTAGATCTTGGCAAACTGCAACGTACTCTAAGAGTAGTAGGCGAGTTTGATAATGTGAATCAGATAGGTGATATCATCGTGAAAGGTGCCGAAGGCTCTGCCATATATCTAAGAGATATAGCCGATATCAACTTAGGAAATGCTGAAAGAGAGAGTTATGCCAGATTAGATGGTGATCCTGTTATAACTCTTAACGTGATCAAGCGAAGCGGAGAGAACCTTATCTCTGCTGCCGATCAGATATCTGCTATACTTGACCAACTTCGAGAAGATAAGTTTCCGGAAGACTTACATGTAGTAATCACAAGTGATTTGTCTGTAAATACGAAAACATCTATCAACGAACTAATCAACTCGGTGGTAATAGGATTCTTGCTTGTTACTGTTGTGTTGTTATTCTTCATGGGAGTTCGCAATGCACTTTTCGTAGGATTAGCTGTGCCTCTGTCTTCTGCTTTGGCATTTATGATTATTCCTAATTTTGATTTCACTTTTAATATCGTTGTTACATTCTCATTCCTGCTGGCATTAGGAATTTTAGTGGACAATGCGATTGTTGTAATAGAGAATACCTACAGACTATACACAAAAGAAGGCAAGACCCGAAAGGAAGCTGCCAGAATTGCAGCGGGCGAGGTTTTTGTTCCGGTATTAGCGGGAACAGTTACTACAATTGCTCCATTCTTTCCGCTATTGTTCTGGCCGGGTTTGATGGGAGAATTTATGTTCTTCCTTCCGGCAACATTGATAATAGTATTAGCTGCATCGTTGTTTGTTGCTTTCATGCTCAATCCTGTTTTTGCAGTTACTTTTATGCAGAAAGCCAGAAAAGAAGAGAAACAGGAGCAAAAGAAAAATCCGATTATCAATATGATGATATTCTCGGGTATCGGAATCCTGTTTGCATTGATTTTTCATTTTGCTGGTACAAGTATCGGATCTGTATTAGGTAATTTACTCTTAATATTAGTAGGAATATGGTGGTTCAATGTGTTTATTCTAGAACCATATATGATAGAGCCATTCCAGAAATATGTTATTCCTCTTGGGATGAATACTTACAGAGCACTGATAAAATGGACACTGAAGGGTAAAAGACCCTGGATACCCGTTTTTGCAACTGTATTTCTTTTATTCTTGGGGATAATTCTCACAGCGATTATGCCTTCAAAAATTGAATTTTTCCCATCTCCTGATCCAAACACTGCTAATGTTTACCTTGAAATGCCGATCGGCACTAGAGCTGAAGTGACTGATTCTATCATAGCAAACATTGAGCAAAAAGTATCTAGGATTGTCGAAAAAGATATGGATATAGTGAAATCTATTCAATCGAACGTTGGTATTGGTGCAGGCGATCCTCAAAATCCTGATAGAACAGTAAAGCCTCACAAAGGTAAAGTAACAGTATCATTTGTAGAGTTTGGTAAGAGAGGCGGCAAGAAGACCAATACTATTCTTAATGAAATCAGAGATTCAATAAGGGGTGTTCCTAACGCCTCGATTAGTGTAGAGCCAGACCCGGCAGGCCCGCCGACAGGTAAACCAATTAATATCGAAATAAGTGGAGATGATTTTGATCAGCTAGTGGACTTAAGTCATCAGTTTAAGCAGATAATTATCGACTCTCTGAAAATTGAAGGCGTTGAAAATCTAAAATCTGATCTCGAACTAAACAAACCTGAGATTATCATTGATATCGACCGTGAAAAAGCGAACAGTGAAGGAATCTCTGCTATTCAAATAGCTTCTACTCTAAGAACTGCTCTATACGGATCGGATGTATCAAAATATAGATTGGGAGAGGATGATTATGATATTGTTGTTCGAGCAAATGAAGCCTATAGAAATGATATTTCTTCGCTTATGAATCTCAATATCTCGTTTAGAGAGCCAACGGGAACTTACCGCGAGATTCCCATTTCTTCTGTGGCTGACATTAGATATGACGCATCTTTTGGTGGTATCAATAGAATTGCTCTGAAGCGTGTTGTTACATTGTCTTCAGGTGTGATTGATGGTTACAATGCCAATGAAATTAATACAGAGATCAGGGCTGCTGCAGTGGGCTTCCAAATGCCGGATGGTTATGATATAAAACTTACCGGCGAACAAGAGGATCAGAAAGAAACTACAGACTTCCTTGGTGTTGCTTTTGGTCTCTCTATAGGATTAGTGCTTATTACTCTGATGCTTATGTTCAATTCGATTGTTAAAGTAGGGATGATCCTTACTACTATTCTCTTCTCTGTAATCGGAGTACTGATGGGCTATGCTCTGACAGGAATGGACATTATCATTGTGATGACTATGGTGGGTATAATTGCCTTAGCCGGAATTGTTGTGAATAATGGTATTCTTCTAATAGAGTTCATCGACGAGATGAAGAAAAGAGGACATACTATGAGGCAAGCTATTCTAGAAGGAGGCTCCATTAGATTTACGCCTGTGATTCTGACAGCATCTTCGACTATGCTTGGCTTGGTACCACTGGCATTAGGGATGAATATAGACCTATATTCTTTCTTGGAAACTTGGGACCCTAAGATTAATTTCTTGGGTAATGACAATACAGCCTTCTGGTCACCACTTTCTTGGGCCATCATTTTTGGTTTGACATTTTCTACGATCCTTACCCTAGTAGTAGTTCCGGCTATGTACGAAATCCAGTATGTATTTATCCTTAAATACAAGTTCTTTAGAAATCGTGGGTACTGGTTTGTGCCTTTACTTTTTGCGGTCTTATTTAGGAAATTGCCAAAACTCGGTAATTAATCAAAAAAGCCTCCATTCGGAGGCTTTTTTATTATGCATAAAGAATATGACTGGAAAAGTATTCAAAACAATATCAATTCTAGTCAACAACTCGCTATCAAAGTTCATGAGAATGTTCTCTATAGAATTTTCATTTCGTATACATTGATATACTATTGAGTTTATACCATTTCTCAGCTCTTTAAAGTATGATGTATGGCTTTTTACTTTATTAATGATTTTTTTGATAGTCTAAATACCATCCTTGAGACCATAATTCATAGCGCAATTGATATAGCAACTACCTCAATTAAAATATATAATACTAAATCTTCAGTTATTCTAAAATCTTTAATACACCTCCAATCCTATTTTCAACTATTGAATAAAGTTCTCTAGTCTCCTTGCATGTCTGTTGAGCATTCAATTGATAAACAATTATCTATATAACAAGAATGGCACATATCTGGCACACACTCTAAAAGCAAAAAGCCCTATGAACTTAATGTTCATAGGGCTTTAAGTAGAATTATAGTACACCCGTAGGGATTCGAACCCCGGATCATATTGTATTTCATTCTATTTCTTAATTATTCTCTAATGCCTTTGATATAAAGTATTGTAGAAAATATACTCCATTCTTATATTAGTGTAATTCACGTTTTCTCATGACATATTTGTCCCTCATTTGTCCTTAGCCTTGGGATTTCAGGACTTAAATCTTAATTGTATTTTAGCGAATCGGGACAAAATTGTAATCGGTAAGCACTTTCGAATTAAAAGCAAATTTTATTATGAGCAGTAGTAATCAGCTTTACAAAGGGAATCATGTTACTTTAAGAAAGAAGATGACGAGGGACAGGTATAGCTTATTTCTTGATATCTATTATAACGGTAAACGCAAAAAAGAATATCTAGGACTTAAGGTATCTCAAAATAAAAGACCTACCGCTGATGACAAAAATACTATCGATTCAGCTATAGCTTATCTCAAACAAGTTGATTCTGAGATTGTCAATGGGCGATTTGATATAGCAAAGGTGATTGATGAGCAACCTCAGTATATAATACCGTTTATAGAAAAGTATATTGCAGAGCGCACAGATTTACAGTCAGGTTCAAAGAAAAAGTATAGGAATACTGCTCTTCATTTAGGAAAACACTTTGGTGAACTTGCAGATTTCAAGAAAATAAAGGAATCTGATATTGAAGGGTTCAAATTATATTTGAAATCTAATCTCTCTCAGAATTCAGCTGATAGTTACTTTGCTGTAGTCAAGGCTATCTTCCGGGAAGCAAAAAAGAGGAAGCTGACGGATAGTAACGTTACTGAGAATATAAAAGGGGTAGGTAAAAAGAATAAGCTGCCAGTGTACTTGACAGAGGAAGAATTAGATAAATTGGCTAGTACCAAATGTAAACATGAAGATACTAAGAAGGCATTTTTATTCAGTTGCTATACAGGACTCAGGTATAGCGATTCTGAGAGTCTGATGTACGGACATATCCAGAGAAATGATGAGATATGGCAAATAAGGTTGGCCCAGGTCAAAACAAGAAGCGAAGTCATCATACCAATAAATGAGAAAGCATTGAAGATGATAGAACCGTTTGGAGAATCAAGTGCAAAAGTATTTGAACTTTGGAAAGACGACCATACTCGAAACATTGTAAGAAAATGGGCTAAAGATGCTGGAATAGTTAAAAATATAACCTTTCATGTTGCCAGACATACTTTTGCGACACGCTTAATCACCAGTGGAGCGGATCTATATACTGTATCTAAACTGTTGGGACATACGGATATTAAACATACACAGATATATGCTCAAGTGATAGATAAAGTGAAAGTGGATGCAGTAATGAGATTGAAGTGAAGAATTTAGTAATTTCTAGTCACTATAAAATTTGATGATATTATTTACTAATACAATTATTTATAATACTCATGGGTAGACTACAATTAATTGAAAAATCTCTGCAAGGTTTAAACAATGAAGTATTTGCAGAGCTTTGTGCAGGTTTTTTATATCTCGACAATTCTAGTTATGCTGCTTTTTCAAGAAATGGTAGTATGAAAGGAAAGCAAAAACCTGTGAAAGGGATACCTGATGTTTTCATTCTACAAAAGGATGGTAAATTTATCTTTATTGAAATTACAACTAATATTTCTAAGGGAATCTCTAAATTAATAGAAGATGTAAACAAGTGTCTAGACGAAGAGCGCACTCAGATTAAAATAATCAATATACAAGAAATTATTATCTGTATAAATTTCGGATTATCTTTTAAAGAATATCAAAAACTTAAAAAACTAGCGAAAGATAAGAATATAAGTTTAAAAATATATTCACTTGATGACATCTCCCTAGCAATCTTACTAAAATATAAAAATCTAGCCTCAGAATATTTAGATTTATCATTTGATACAGGTCAGCTAGTTTCTAGAGAGAAATTTATTTCGGAATATAACAGTATATCCAATAATATCGCTACACCCTTAGACAATGTTTTTCTACATAGAGATAATGAGCTAATAGAGTTTAAATCGGCTTTGAATAATTCTGATTTCGTAATACTTAAAGGGCATGCTGGTATAGGTAAAACCAAACTAGCACTTAAAGGAATAGCTAATTATATAAGTTATAATACTGATTATATGGACTATTATATATCCTATAAGCACTATGATATACTTCCAGATCTACAAACCGGACTTAACGATGAGAAAAAATATATTCTATTAGTTGACGATGCTAATAGGGTTGAACATCTTGAGCAGATCATTAGTTTCTATCAGCAACATTCAAACTCTCTTAAAGTAGTTTTAACAGTACGGGATTATGCCT
>JGI12316J15310_10000224_pt7 | contig 29591 bp, 22 predicted proteins | sample MarCyaLeptolynsp_FD_15310 | JGI IMG/M metagenome (IMG submission 15310)
ATAAGAGAATTTGAAATCCAAGATAGCTTAAGGGCATTAGAAGAATCTGCCTCTTAGGCATTTATTTCTACATCTTCATTTGCATAGAGCAGAAGTTTTGTTCTCAATTGTTCAACACTAAGGTTGGCGCTAATTTCACCTCCTTTAGCCAAAGCAATTTCACCACTTTCTTCTGAAACAATTATGGCTATAGCTGTGGAGTCTTCCGTGATTCCGATGGCTGCTCGATGTCTTAATCCGTATTTTGCGGGCAAGTTCATCTTTTCTGTCAATGGAAGGATACATCTTGCGGCTTTAATTCTATTGTTAACAATTATAGTCCCGCCATCATGAAGTGGACTGTTTTTGAAGAAAATAGATTCCAATAACTCGGTAGAAAGCAATGCGTCAATCTGATCACCAGTAGCAGCATGGAATTTTAAAACGGTATCTTTTGCAATAATGATTAAGGCCCCTGTTTTGCTCTTGCTCATATTTTGACAGGCTTTAATTATTGCCGTTACATTCAATGCTTCTCCTTCGTTCTCTTGTTTGGACCAATTCAATATTTTTTTAATGATACCTTGTCCAGCAAATGGTCGTTGAGATCCTAATAACAAAAGAAATCTTCGAATTTCTTGCTGAAATACAATAATCAAAGCCAATACACCAACACCAATAAATTGACCCAATATTTCAGACAATAGTTCCATTTGTAAAGCGGAAACCAATTTCCAAAACAGATATATTGCTAGAATTCCGAGGAAAATTCGGATGGCGACCGTTCCTTTAACAAGTTTGTATAATTGGTATAATAATATGGCCACAAGTAAGATATCCAATACATCGAGCCATCGAACTTGAAGAAAGAGTAATACTTGAAGAATAAATGCATTCATTACAACAATATTACTGCTTTTGATAAATGTCTACAATCTCTATGGCTTCCTTTGCGGCAAGGACATCATGAACGCGGAGAATATTTGCACCATTCATTAACGCTAGTACATGAGCAATGGTCGATCCATTTAAAGCCTCCGAAGCATTTTTCTGGACAACTTTTTGAATCATTCCCTTTCTACTTATTCCAACTAAAATAGGACAGTCTAAAAATTTAAAGAATTGTAAATCCTTCAATAGTTTATAATTATCGGCTAAGTTTTTCCCAAAGCCAAAACCAGGGTCTATAATTAGATTACTCGCACCGACTAAATGCAATTGTTGCAATTTCCCTGTAAAATATTGAAATACCTCTTTGCTTACATGTTCATATTTGGGATTGTCTTGCATATGTTCTGGAACACCTTGCATATGATTTAGCACATAGGGATAATTATGCTTCCCAATTAGTTTAATCATTTCTGGATCAATATCTCCAGCGGATATATCGTTAATAATGCAAGCACCTTCTTCCATAACTTCTTCAGCTATCTTGGCATTGGTAGTATCCACAGAAATGATTAAGTTTTCAAATTCTTGAATTATTAATTTGAGTATTGGAATTAACCTCTTTCTTTCTTCCTCATAAGGGATTAATTTGGAATTCGGCCTACTAGAGAATGCTCCAATGTCTACAATTTCAGCTCCTTGTGCGATAAAAGTTTCTACTTTTTCTAACGTGTCCTTTTCACTTTTTAAACTTCCACCATCATAGAATGAATCAGGGGTTAAATTTATTATGCCCATGATTCTTGCTGTTGAAAAGTCCAACAGTTTACCATTGATCTTAATGGAAGTATTATTCTGAAAAGGGCTATTTTCGTTTTTCATACAAAAGCTCAAATTTAGATAAAAGCATGTCCAATACTTCTATACAATACGATGATGCGATAACTATCTGCAAAGATATTTTTGATAAAAAAATGAAGGATTATGGTAGTGCTTGGAGGGTCTTGAGAACGAGCTCCCTAACGGATCAAATTTACATCAAGGCTAAACGAATAAGAAGTATTCAGGAAAAAGGAATAAGCAAGATTAATGAAGGTATTCAGAGCGAGTTTATTGGAATAATAAATTACTCGGTAATGGCATTAATTCAATTGGAATTGGGCATAAGTGAAGATGCTAACCTTGCCTTTGAAATAGCTGAGGAAAGATATCGTAGTTATGTTAGTACAGCTAAGAAATTAATGGAAGATAAAAACCATGATTATGATGAAGCTTGGCGGGAAATGCGGATATCTTCTTTAACTGATCTAATTCTTCAAAAATTATTGAGAATAAAACAGATAGAAGAAAATGAAGGAAAGACTTTAATTTCTGAAGGATTAGATGCCAATTATCTAGACATGATTAATTATGCAGTCTTCGCACTTATTAAAATTAGTGAAGAATAATAAGCTCCGTTAATGCTTGTTAAGGAACCGTTTTGCAAATAATTTGATCCTTAAATTCGCAACAAAGATCTAAAACATGAAATACCTACTTACTATATCCAGATTTATCGTCGGTAACTTATTTATTTTTAGTGGTGTAGTTAAAGCCAATGACCCATTAGGCTTTTCTTATAAACTGGAAGAATACTTCCATGAATTCGGAATGCATTGGTCTTGGTTAGATGAAATTCTAGTACCCATGGCTGCAATTTTATGTATAGTTGAAATTGTGCTTGGCGTTGCGGTTTTGGTTGGATATAAAATGAAATTGGTTTCTTGGTCCTTACTGCTGATGATAGTGTTCTTTACTATCCTAACAGGAGCCTCTGCCATATTTGAAATTGTAAGATCTTGTGGCTGTTTTGGTGATGCAATTCCATTAACCCCTTGGCAGTCGTTTTACAAGGATTTAATACTACTTGCATTGATTATAGTGATCTTTTTCAAGCGGAATGAAATTAAAGCTTGGGAGGACAAAACACATCTTCTTTACGTTTATATATTTTCCACAGGTACAATGTTCGTTCTGGCCAATATGTTGAAATGGAATATGGTAGCTCCAGTTTTTGCCTTGTTGTGGTTAGCAGTTTTAGTCAAGTGGTTATATGCTAAGAAAGATTTGGCTGCTCCTGTTGCAGTTGCAATTAGTGTTTTTTATGGATTGTATCTAACCGTAGTAGCAATAAATCATTTGCCATTTAAAGACTTTAGGCCATATGCGATTGGAAAAAATATACCAGAACAAATGGTACTGCCTGACAATGCAAAGCCTTCTGTCTATAAAAATGTACTTACTTATAAGAACTTAAAGACAGGAGAAGAGAAGAAATTCTCGGAAGAAGAATACAATGCATCTCAAATATGGAAAAATAAAGATTGGGAATGGGCCAATACAGAATCAGAGCTTATTCAACAAGGGGATGAAGCGAAAATAACAGACTTGACATTTTTAGCACCAAATGGAGCAGATGTTACTGATAATGTATTAATGGAACCTAATGTATTGTTTTTTGTGATGTACGATTTTAGTAAGACAGATACAGAATATTTAGCGGATGTATCTTCATTAGAGAAAGAATTGGCACCACATAATATGAGAATTGGTGGATTATCTTCTGCAAGCCAAGAGGAGAACAAAAGCTTCGGAGTATTGCATGATTTAAGTTTTCCATTCTTAACTGTTGACGGGATAGTCTTAAAAACCATAGTGAGATCTAACCCTGGAGCAATTTACTTACATAGAGGTGTAGTGAAGGCCAAATGGCATGCTAATGATTTACCAACTGCAGAAGAAATAATTAAACTTCAAGCTCCATAGTGGTTTCTTTCATCATAAGAAGATTGTTTTACGGTCTTTTAGTACTCTGGGGGGTAATTACTCTGGTGTTTTTTATCTTCAATTTATTACCAGGAGATCCAGCAAGAATGATGTTGGGTCAAAGAGCCGATCAGAGTGCAATTGAAGAAATTAGACATGAATTGGGATTGGATCAATCTGTAATATTTCAATACTGCCTGTATATAAATGACTTATCTCCAGTATCAATTCATTCTGAAGATGAAACCAGTAGGATTTATTTTAATAATTCAAAGTACAGTGGTTTTAAACTTCTAGGATATGATAGATTAAACCTCTATTTAAAATCACCTTACCTTAGGAAATCCTACCAAACAAAAAAGAGTGTTTCTTCAGTTTTATCAGAAAGCATTGTTGAAACTACAGTATTGGCAGTAAGTTCTATTTTATTGGCTAGTATTCTAGGCATCTTGATGGGCATAATAGCAGCATTTTGGAAGGATAAATTTTTGGATAGATTATTACTTTTCATCGCTACATTAGGCATGGCTTTGCCTTCTTTTTTTGTTGGAATAATTTTCGCTTGGCTCTTTGGCTTTGTATTAGCTGACATTACTGGCCTGCCAATGAGCGGTAGTTTATATGAGGTAGATGATCTTGGTCGAGGAGAATACATACAATGGCAAAATCTAATCTTACCAGCGATTACTTTGGGAATAAGACCACTTTCAGTAGTGCTTCAATTGAGTAGAAATTCCTTTTTAGAAGTACTGTCTATGGATTATATCAGAACAGCTAAGGCAAAGGGATTAAATTTTTACAATACCATTGTGAAACATGCATTGAAAAATGCTTTAAACCCTGTTCTAACAGCTGTATCAGGGATGTTCGCTAGTTTGATGGCAGGAGCAGTTTTTGTTGAAATAATATTTTCTTGGAAAGGTATAGGCTGGGAAGTCGTAAATGCATTGGAGAAATATGATTTACCCATTGTAATGGGAGCCGTTTTGTTAATTGCATTTATTTTTGTGTTGATCAATATTTTGGTAGATATACTTTATGGAGTATTAGACCCTAGAGTAAGTGTAAAGAATTAGGAAGATGAGAAAAAAGATAGTTGCAGCAAATTGGAAAATGAATAAAGATTTACAAGAGGGAATTCATCTTGTCAATCAAATTAAAAATGAACTTCCGATCTTAGAAGAGGGTCAATTGGTAATTATAATTCCATCTCATGTGCATTTAGCTTCAATTGGCAATGTTTTAGGGCCTATTCTTACACTTGGTGCTCAGAATGTACATCATGAAGAGGCTGGTGCTTTTACAGGAGAAGTTTCTGCTAAAATGCTAAAATCAGTAGGAGCAGAGTATGCTCTAGTTGGTCATTCAGAGAGAAGAACCTATTTTAAGGAAGAAGCAACTGATTTTCAAGGAAAGTTTAATCAACTTTTTTCGGAAGGAGTTAAGCCAATTTATTGCTGTGGGGAACAATTGGAAGATAGAAATAGTGGTGTTCAATTTGAAGTGATTGCTAAACAATTGGAAGTTTTGTGGCCATTGAATGACAAGGAGATTGATCAAATCGTAATTGCATATGAACCAGTATGGGCCATTGGTACAGGATTAACAGCTACTGCTGAACAAGCCCAAGAAATGCATGCCTATATCAGGGCATTAATCTTAGATAAATTTGATGAACAAATTGCTTCTGATATTTCTATTCTTTATGGTGGAAGCTGTAATGCGAATAATGCCCAGGAATTATTTTCAAAGGAAGATGTTGATGGAGGACTAATAGGTGGAGCATCTCTTAAGTCAGATGATTTTCTTGCAATAATTAAGCAATTGCAATAATGAGTTATTTGGAAGGTCGTTTTCATTTGGACTCATTTGATGAGCAAAAAGATATCCTAATTGCAATTTTGAATGAACAAGGTTTTGAGAGTTTTGTAGAAGAAGATCCCGATCTATTGGCTTATATACAAAGTGACATTTACAATAAGGAAGAGATTGAAGAAGCATTAACTGCTTTTGAAATACTTAAAGGAGTGTCATTTCAGACCAATGAAATCCCAAAGGAAAATTGGAATCAAAAATGGGAATCGAATTATGATCCAATTTATATAGACTCTTTTTGCCAGGTATATGCACCATTCCACGATAAAAAATCAGGGTTCAAGTATGACATTTTATTAGAGCCAAAAATGTCATTTGGGACTGGTCATCATGCCACTACACAACTTATGGTTAAATCCATGTCACCATTGGACCTTTCCAACTACCAAGTATTAGATATGGGAAGTGGAACTGGAATACTTGCAATTCTTGCATCTTTAATGGGTGCTGAGAAAGTTCAAGCAGTAGATAATGATGAATGGGCGTATTTAAACATGCAAGAGAATGTAGAACGCAATAATGTCGATGTTAGCTGCTATCATTCAGATGGAACGTTTTTAGAGGAGACCAATGAAAAATTTGACCTCATATTAGCGAATATAAATCGCAATGTGCTTCAGAGCGATGTTCCTAAATATGTAAAGAGATTAAATAAAGGTGGAACTATTATCCTTAGCGGTTTCAACTTAGAAGATAAAGAGGCAATAAAATCTATTGACCCATTAAAAAATAATTTTCTTCTAAAGACAGAGTTGGAATTAGAAAATTGGGTGGCCATTACTTTTACTTCGCTTTAACCGGATTGCTGTTGATATCTGGCTTGAGTTTTGATAAGAAACTCAAAATTGTTTTATTTACAGTATAAAGCCAAATGATGTATCGCAGGTATTACCTCATCTTTATTTTCTTCATGGCGCTAGTTAATAGCGATTTAAAGTCACAACGCCTGCAAAGTTTTCCGTCTGATTCGGTCGCCTTCTATGAAACCATGACAAGGTTTCTTGAGGAAGCTAGGAAAGAGGGAAAGGCCTTCATGAAAGAATTCGAGGAAGTGTGGTATGGGGGGTATTTTTCAGAGAAACAAAGGCAAGGGGTTTATGAGGTAAGCAATAAGATGCTTAAGAAAAAGTTGAGGGCTTTTCCGGATTTCAGAAATTACTTGTATACGGTAGGGAGTTTTGTTACCGATGATAACCAAACGGAAGAAAGTTATGAAGCTTGGCAAAATATCATACTTAGGTTGTTAGATAAAAGAAAGAAAAGAGATTTTACGGAATTCTTGGATTTTTGTAATTCATTGTTCCGAGAGAATTCAATTTATTCTTCAGCTTCTACAAGATGGGCAGCCAATAATAAAGACTATGTTTTTGGTTATGATAGTCTACCTAAAATTTCTTTTGAAAAATTAGATCTGATATGTTATGCCAAGCGTGATAGTATGAAGATTTTAAATACAAAGGGTGTCTATTACCCAACAATAGGCATTTGGAAGGGAGATGGTGGCATTGTAACATGGCAAAAAGCTGCATTATTAGCCGATGAAGTATATGCTGAATTAGTTAAATATGAATTAGAAACAAGAACATATTCATACAAAGCAGATTCTGTTACCTTCTACAATTCATTTTATTTGGATAAACCGTTAAAAGGAACGCTGGAAGATAAAATATTAGCGAATATGGCCCCAGAGAGGGTTTCCTATCCCAGGTTTGATTCCTACAACAAGAGAATTAGAATTGAAAATATATCTCAAGGAGTAAATTTTGATGGTGGATTCTCTATGGTTGGTGCTAAATTTCTTGGGAAAGGAGATCAAAAACAAGATGCAATTATTGAATTTATTAGAGGGGATACACTATTTCTAAAAGCCGCTTCTGAGAATTTTTCGATTCGAACAGATAGAATCATTTCAACTAAAGCCTCAATACGGATATATTTTGGCAAAGACTCTATAAGTCATCCTGGTCTGGATTTTAAATATCTAATAGATCAGAAATTAGTTACATTATATAAGGCTAATGAAGGAGTTGCGATTACTGCCTATAGCAATTCATATCACAATATTGAGATGGATTTTGAGGTTCTTAACTGGAAAACAGACGAACCCATAATTCACTTTACAAATCTTCTGGGAGGAACAAAAACAGATGCAAGGTTTACATCTAAAGATTACTTTAAGGAAGAGTTGTACCATCAAATTGGAGGCATGTCTGATGTAAACCCATTGTATACCATTCGAAAAATGTACGATAAGTTCGGAACGGAAAAGATGACAGTAAGGGATATGACTCATTTCATGAATATATCTCCGTCAGCTGCTCAAAACTTAATCATTCACTTCAGTACAATGGGTTTTCTTGATTTTGATTTTGATGAAGGAACATTTACGGTTAAAAAGAAATTGTTTGACTATGTGAATGCTGCCGCTAGAAAAATTGACTATGATGTTATCAATATATATTCTGACATCGATGGGAAAAGCAATGCTAAAATCAATTTGTTGAATAACGACCTTTTAATTAATGGAATTCAAGGCATCGTATTAAGTGATTCTCAACAAGTTGTGATATTGCCATCAGCAGGGCAGGTCAATATGAAAAAAGATAGAAACTTTGAATTCGGTGGTATAGTAAAAGCGGGAAGATTTGACTTTTTTGGTAAGGAGTTTGGGTTTGATTATAAGAATTTTAAAATTGATTTGATCAACGTTGATTCCTTAAGCATCAAAGCGGAAAGTGGTGAGAAGGATAGAGAAGGCAATCCGCTACTTAAGCCGGTAAAGACAGTAATTGAAGATGTACGAGGGGATTTATTGATTGACCATTTTTCGAATAAATCTGGTCTCAAAGATTTTCCAGAATATCCAATATTTAATAGTGTAGATAAAAGTTATGTCTTTTATAACAAGAAGGAAATTCTTGGTGGAGTCTACAAAAAAGACAATTTTTATTTTCAAGTTGATCCTTTTAAGATTGATAGTCTAGATAACTTCTCAAACGATCAGTTGGCATTCGAGGGATCCTTTACTTCAGCAAATATTTTTCCGGAATTTAGAGAAACATTGCGTTTGCAGGAAGACTTTTCTTTGGGATTCATAAGAAATACACCTGATGGAGGATTTCCAATGTACGGCGGCAAAGGAGTTTTTAATAACGAAATTCGATTGAGTCATGATGGATTGAGGGGAGATGGTGAGTTAAAATATATTACATCAACAACTTATTCTAAGGATTTTATCTTCTTTCCAGATTCCATGGAAACGATTGCGGATCAACATTTTGTAGAAAAACAGAAAGCAGATGTTGAGTATCCTCCTGTTAAGGTTGAAGGCGCTAAAATCAAATGGTTACCAAAATCAGATAAGTTGTTAGCCACTACTAAGGAGAATGGCATGGAAATGTATGATCCGAAAGCCAACTTTGAAGGAACAACTACCTATACTCCTGATTACATGAAAGGAAATGGAGTATATCATTTCGATAGGGCAGACTTAAAGTCTGACGAATTTGTTTTTGAATACATAACATTCGATGCAGATACTGCAGATTTTCAACTGAAAGACGAGAATACCAGTGGTTTTGCCTTGAAAACTAAAAATGTTAATGCCCATGTAGATTATAAAGGTCGATTTGGAAAATTTAAGGCCAACGGAAAAGCTGAGCCTATTGAATTTCCCATAAATCAATACATCTGTTTTATGGAAGAGTTTAAGTGGTATATGGATAATGGAGCCATTGACTTAAGTAGCTCATCTTCAAGAACGATTGCCGCTGATGTCAAGCTTGAAGGATCAAAATTTATCTCCACGCATGAAGACCAAGACAGTTTGTTCTTTTACTCACCTTTAGCAAGATATGATTCCCGTAGGCATATTATAAAAGCAAGAGATGTATTGTTTATCAATTCAGCAGACGCCAAAGTTTATCCAGATAGTGGGGATGTGGTAATCCGGAAGAAAGCAAAGATGGATCCATTGGTCAATTCAAAAATTACGGCCAATAGTGTTACAGAATTTCATCAAGTTTATAATGCGAATACCAATATAAGAGGTAGAAAAGATTATACTTCTTCTGGTAATATAGATTACGTAGATCAAGATGGTAATAAACAAACCATCTATTTGCAATCCATTACGGTTGATACAACGGGACAAACTATTGGAAATGGCGAAATTGCAGACTCCATAACATTTACGCTTAGTCCGTTCTTTGCTTTTGAGGGAAAGGTGAAACTATTCGCGAACAAACAGTTTTTGGTTTTTGATGGTGCAACACAAATCAACCATGAATGTGAAAATGTTCCCAGACCATGGGTGAAATTTGAATCGGAAATCGACCCAAATAATATTTATATTCCAGTTGATACTTCATTGAAAGACAAGAATGGAGCAATACTATCCTCAAGTATTAATTTAAATGTTGATTCGGTATTTTTTTATACCGCTTTTATGTCACCTAGGTCAAACTATTCAGATATCTATTTATTACCAGCCTATGGTTTTGCCAATTACAATAGCCAAACCAAAGAGTATAGGATTTCTTCCAAAGAGAAAATTGAAGAGAATACATTGCCTGGCAATTATCTAAGCCTTAATACAGACAATTGCAAGGTAAATGGAGAAGGGTTGATTGATATAGGAGCTAGAACTGGTAATGTAAAATTTAATGCTGCTGGAACAATTGTCCATAACCAAATCGACAATTCTTCAGTACTTGAAATGATGATGACTATAGATTTCTTCTTTGATAAGGGATTGGTCAAAAGAATGGCAGATGACTTCAATGAAAATATCAATTTACAAGGATTTGATTTTAGTAAAATTTCTTATGAAAAGGCTCTGAGAGAGATAGTTGGGCAGGAAACATCAGATGAAATAATTTCTCAATTAAACCTCAATGGTAAAATTAAAAGGTTACCAGAGGAACTCGATAAGAAAATTGTATTGAGTGATTTGAAAATGAAATGGCATGAAGACGATGAGGCATTTAAATCATTTGGAAAGATTGGGATTGCCAATTTCAATAAAGACGAAGTGAACAAATATGTTGAAGGTGGCGTAAGAATAGCAAAACGCAGAGGAGGAGATGAAGTGGACATTTTATTGAAGATGGATGCTAAAAATTGGTATTATTTCAATTACCGTCGAGGATTGATGAAAGTAATTTCTTCCAATGAGGATTTCAATACCAAAATCAAAGAGATGAAAAAGGCCGATCGAAAATACCAAAACGAAAAAGGCGAGGAACCATTTAGTTATATGTACGGGGATGAAAGAGAGAAGAGGGATTTCGATAGAGAAATGGAAAGTGATCTTTAGGTCTGTAAATGATCACTTTAAAACCAAATCGATTTACACACTGATTTGTTGATTAAATAATGTTAGTTTACAAATGCATAGCAGGAATACTAGTCATATTTGTACAATAGCAGTTAATTTATTTGACTCAATGAAGAAGAGCCCTGTAATTTTATTAATATTCTTAATGCTCTTCTCGTCTGCGTTCTACGCTCAGGGTGGAGACGGATTTTCATCAGAAGAAGATCTTAAAAAACAAGCCAATACCTATTTTGAGGAAGATAAATTGCTGGAAGCTAAACCACTATTTGCCCAATTATTAAGCCTATATCCTCAAGATCCCAACTATAATTATAAATATGGTGCTTGTTTATTGGCTTCTTCTGCAGATAAGTCAGAACCATTAAAATATTTGCAATTTGCAGTTTCCAGAAGAAATAGTGTGGATGATTTAGCCAATTATTATTTGGGTAAGGCACATCACCTCAACTATAATTTTGCAAAAGCGGTAAAGGCATACAGCAAATACAAAAGAACTGCATCTGCAGAAAATCTGAAGAAATATGAAGTTGAACGTCAGATTGAAATGTGTAAAAATGGGAATCAGCTTTTATCTAAGCTTAATGATGTTCAGGTTTTAGAGAAGCAAGAAATTTCAGAAGATAATTTCTTTAGAATCTATGAATTGGAAGGTATAGACGGAAGAATTATAGCGAAGCCGCAAGACTTTAAAAGTAAGTATGACAATAAAATAGGAGAGAAATCGATCATCTACCTACCTTCCAATGCCAATGAAGTTTATTATTCCTCTTATGGGAAAAAAGGGGATAACGGAAAAGATATTTACAAATCGGTAAAGCTCAACGATGGGAATTGGAGTGAAGGAGTACCATTAAATGGTGGAGTAAACACACCTTATGATGAAGACTATCCATTTATTCACCCAGATGGTCGAACACTTTATTTCGCATCAAAAGGGCATTCCAGTATGGGAGGGTTTGATTTATTTAAAAGCACATTTGATCAACAGAGTGGTAGCTGGTTAGCACCTGAAAACCTTGACTTTGCTTTCAGTTCAGCTGATGATGATATCTTATTTGTGACGGATAAAGACCAAGTATTGGCCTATTTTGCTTCTAATCGAACTAACGAAAGTGGAAAGATCACAGTTTATAAAGTCTTGGTTGAAAAAGCACCAGCAGAATTAACTGTTATTAAGGGAGTTTTCGTTGCGGAGAGTAATCCGGAATTAAAAGCAGCAAAGATCACTGTTGTAGATTCTGTTACCAATAAAACTATAGGTGTATTTGAAACAGATAAACAAGGAAACTATAAAATTGAAATTGCTAAGAATGGTGGAACCTATAAATTTTTGATTGAAACTACTGAGGATGCTCCAATTCATTCAAGTAATATTCAGATTCCCAACCAAGAAGAGTTTGAAGTTTTAGGTCAAGAGTTGATGTTGGTAGAAAAAGATGGAGAACAACAATTGGTTATTCGAAATATATTTGATGGTACTGCCGCATCTAATTATAAAGGAGCTGGACCACAAGTTTCAGCGCAAACTTTAAGGAGTCGAGCCCGTCTTGAAGTCAATGCGGATGTGGATCAATTGGCAATCAATTCCAGAAATAATAATTCTACTCCTAATAATGGACAGGAGAATTCGAGTTCATCTAGTCAAGAATCTAATTCAAATACGGGTCAAGAGTCGAATGCTAACACTACAGATAAGAGTGCTGAAGAATTGTCCAGCTTATTAGCAAACAATCGCAACACTATAATAGATGTTGAACAAAACGACAACAAGTTCTTGAACACAGCATATCAACAAGCGAATGCGAATCGAAAAGAAGCAGAGAAACTATTCGATGAAGTGGAGCAATTAGAATCTAGTGGTACGGATGAAGAAACTATCAATTCTAAAAGACAAGAAGCAGAAGAAATGGCCACCAAGTCTCAGTTTACCGCTTCTTTAGCCAATAAAATTGAGAATCAAATTAAGCGAAATAATTCAGTAAGAGAGAACATTAGAAATGACCTAAATAGAGCCAACGATAATATTCAGGCTGGCCAGCTTGCAAATGCAGACAATTCATTAAATCAATCGAAAGAACAGATTGATAATATGAATAGTGTTTCTGATTTTATAGAAGAAGAAAGGAATTCTGCGAAGGCTGCTTACGATAAAAGTGCTAAGGAACTAAATGATTTAGAAAGTAAAATAACTGCCTTAGAATCGGAAAAGGAGCAATTGGAAGAACAGTTGGTTACGGTAAAAGAAGAAATCACAAAGACTTCTGGCAAAGCATTGGTTGATTTACAAGACAGAAAACAGCAGATTGAATTGGATTTAAAGGATATAGACTTTCAATTGTCTAAGAGCAAGGAAGAAGTTGAGCCAAAGACCAATGAAAAAATGCTTCTGGAAATAAAGCAGAATGAATTGGTTCTGATTGATCAGAAAGGAAGTAGTCAAGAAAGCATAGCTGAATTAGGTGCCGCGGAAAAAGAAAGCATGAATAATGTTATACAACAATTTATTGACAATGATCAATTGGCTTATATTGATGGTAACTCTCCAGATCTAAGTGCCAATCAGACTGACAGTAACACTTCAGAGCCTTCATCGGCACCAATATCTAGTTCCGCTTCTATAGATGTAGCGTCTTCTTCTTATAATGAGATTAATGACCATTTTGAAAACAAGATAAACGGAACAAATTCTACTTCAGATGATGATTTGCAGAAAGCACAGCAAATTAAACTTTATGATGAATGGTCCTCTTCATTGAATGATAAATTAGTAGAAAGGGAAGCCGTTTTGTCTGCTACTTCAGATCCTGATACGCGAAGCATAATACAATTGGAATTGGATAATATCGTGGAGAAAATCAATGAGATTGAAAATTCAAAATCCGCCATAAGTGATGAATTAACAATTGATTCGCAGCCATCAACTTCGAATCAAGGATCTGTTTCAAACCAGAGTACAGAAAGTATAAAAACTGGTCCAATTGATATATCTGAAGTAAATCAAAATTCAATTGTAGATGACAGCTTCTCCAATTTTACATTCGATCAGACTTATGATGTCGGTAATCAAACCAATAGTCAAGATTTATTGAGTGCTAAAGTTGCATTGTTTGAAGCTAAAAAAATATTTGAACAAGCAGATGAAGCCAGAGAAGCCGCATATAATTTGCCAACTATTGAACAAAGACAAGCAGCCTTTGATAGAGCAAACGAATTAGAAAAAGCTTCTGAACTAAAACAACTGGAAGCTGCTAATGCATTTGCTAATTATAATGCAACGGAATTCCAATTGAATAAGGAGAGATTGGCTAATGCAAACCAGTTTGGAGAAGAGTTTGAATCTGATAACTTAGAAATTGCAAATCTCCTGGCAGAAGAAGCAGAAGTATACTTTGAAGACGCATCTGAAATTCGTGCTGCAATTAATCCTAGCGATAGACTTTCCAAGAAAGAAGCTGATTTACAAAAAGCGTATGACTATGAAATGTTAGCACTTCGCAAGCAAAGAGAAGCATTAAATGTATTGGAAATTGTTGATGATGAGTATTTAAATCAACCTGTTACAGCGAGTACTAGTGGAAGCCAAGGATTTGTTCAAACCATAACAGATGCGGAAGTATTGGCAGTTAATGATGCAGAATTAGCACGAAAAAAAGGAGATTCACTTCAAGCGGCTGTTGTTAATCTTGAAAACGAGATCCAAATAAAAGAAGCAGAAATTCAAAATGCTCCGGAAGGATCTGCTCGAGATAGTTTATTGGCAATTACAGAAGAATTAAAAACAAAAGCAGATCAAGAAAGAAAGAAGGCAGAAACTTATTATGAGAGAGAGAATCAACTGAATAGTGGAAGTGAAGCACAAGCATCCAGAGAAGATCAATTAATTGCTCAAATCACCAAGCCAAGAAAAATTAATGCTGCAAGAGTTATTCAAGTAGATACTGTAAATGTTGATGAAGATCGTGAACAACTGGTATTAGAGTCTGAATCGTTTTTGATTTATGCTAAAAATGAGCAAGAAGTAAAGCGATTGATTAGTGAATCCGAAGTTGAATATGTAAATGCTACAAATCTTGCAAAAGAAAAAGCCAGACTCGAAAAACAAGCAATAGTAGAAAGAGAAAAGGCAAATGCAACCCAAGATGAGGCGGAAAGAGAAAGAATAATCAAACAGGCTGAGGTGATTGATTTGAAAGCCAAAAGATTGGAAGGAAGTATCGATTCATTAGAGAAAATAATCAAAATCAAAAACTATTTGATTTCATCGGCTGAAAATCGGAAAAATGCCTCTCTTGCGAATCTAAGTCCAGTTGAACAAGGAGAAATAGTAAGTCTATTTTCAAAATATGAAGGTGATCCTCAATTGGCAGAACGTATTGACCAAGCAAATTTGCCAGAAGGAACTACTGGAGGTGGAATTTTAGGTTCTTCAGCAACTAGTCAAGAAATTGCTCAATTGGATTCTTTAGGGTCTGACAATTTCAACTTAGATCAAGTGCCTTTATCGGATGAAGCATTAGCCAATGAAGCGAATAATGATGGACAATCCACTTTGAAATATGATGAAAGACCTGAGGGAGGAAGTGGAGTTAGTGGAGCAACTGGAGGAAGAAGTTCTTCATCTGGTTCAAATAATGCGAATCGAAACACGACAAACAATAAGGTTGGTGGAAATACTACAGTTGAAAATACTACTCCATCTGTTGATATCTCTGCAATCGATGTAATACCAGAAAAAATTAATCGCCCAATATTTTTAAGATTAAACTCCAATGAATCGGCATACAACGATAGAAAGCCAATACCATTAGATGTTGAAATGCCAGAGGGTTTAGTGTATAAAGTTCAAGTTGGAGCATTTAGAAATCCATTACCACCAGATCACTTTAAGGGATTTGCACCACTTACTGCTGAATCTAATTCCAGTGGAATTACACGATATACAGCAGGCTTCTTTTTAAGCGAAGGAATCGCGGTTAAGGCTCGTGACGAAATACGAGCTAAAGGTTATTCTGATGCATTTGTTGTTGCTTTCCTTAATGGCGAAAGAATATCTATAGTGAGTGCAAGAAATCAAGGAGGATCGAATACAAGTTCAGAAGAGGCAATTGCTTTTAATGAAAATGCTTCTTCCAGCCCTAATAGTTCTACCTCCAATACCACTAATGTTGGGAAAGTAGAAGGTGGAAGTAAAGAAGGATTAAATGCTGAATTGACAGCAGCTGATGCAGCTGAAGTTAAGAATACGGAGACCATAGAAGGTTTGGTCTTTACTGTACAGATTGGCGTTTATTCTAAAGCAGTTAAATCGGGAACATTTAGTTATCAAAATCTACATGTTGTACAACTTCCTGGTGGTATGTTGCGTTACAATGCAGGAATTTATCAGAATGCCATAGATGCCGCTGATGCCAAAATAAATATCCAGGGGGACATAAGTGATGCATTTGTAGTTGCATATTATAATGGCAAGAGAATTACTTTAAATGAAGCCGCAAGAATCAGAAACAACGAATAATATGAATACGCAAGAAGAACATAAATCCATGCTGGAGGAAGTTCTAGCAAAAGAAAATGAACTGATATTACACAATGATGATTTTAACACATTTGATCATGTGATTGATTGCTTAATTGCAATTTGTGATCATAGTGTTGAACAAGCTGAGCAGTGTACCTACTTGGTACACTATAAAGGAAAATGTGCTGTAAAAAGGGGAAGTTTCGACAAGTTAATTCCCATGAAAGAAGCTTTACAAGATCAAAAACTAACGGTAGAAATTAAATGAAGAAGGGCGTCCTTATATTATTAACCATTGGACTATTGGTTCAATGTGCTAAAGTTCCAATCACAGGCAGAAGACAATTGAATCTCTTTCCATCAGAACAAATGACTAGCTTAAGTTTTTCGCAATACGAGCAAGTTAAAAAAGAAGGGAAGTTATTGCCAGAATCAGATGAACGCCTACAAATGGTTAGAAAGGTTGGGAATAAGATATCGGTAGCAGTTAACCAATACCTGAGTCACCATGGCATGAAGGCTAGAGTTAGTGAATTTGAATGGGAATTTAACGTATTGGATGAAGATATCGTTAATGCTTGGGCAATGCCAGGTGGTAAAACCATGTTTTACACCGGAATCTTACCAGTTTGTGATGGAGAGGCTGGCATTGCAACTGTTATGGGGCATGAAATAGCACATGCTGTTGCACGTCATGGTAATGAAAGAATGAGTCAACAATTACCAGTTCAATTAGGGGCTATGGGATTGGCATTGGCCACTCAAGATAAACCAGAAGAAACTAGAAATCTTTTGATGGCTGCTGTAGGAGCTGGCTCTACCTTTGGATTATTGCATTATTCTAGATTACACGAATCAGAGGCCGATAAAATGGGCCTAGTATTCATGACCATGGCTGGGTATGATCCAGCAGTAGCTATTAATTTTTGGCAAAGAATGGCTGCCTTAAAAGGAGGATCTGCACCGCCTGAATTTTTAAGTACACATCCTAGTGATGAAAGAAGAATTAATGATATTAGGGCATATTTGCCAGAAGCAAGGAAGTACGCACCAAAATAATTAATTGATATCTGTACTAATTCGGAAACCTATACTCTGGTAATCGCTTCCTTCAAATCCTACAAATACTCCTGCGTTAAACAATAGAAAAATTTGTTTTAAACTGTATCCAAATTCGGTATAGGTTTTATTTCCTTCTGTAATCAAATTATTTACTTCTATTTTTTCCTTCAATCCAGTATCTCTAAATATTGGCAAGTACTTTAGAAAAAGGTGGTCATTTTCTACAGAAAAGTGACCTTCAAAGTATTGCTTATTGGTATTGCCCGTGTAATAATCTAATAACTTAAAGGAATTGGTATTTGTGCTTGACATCAAGTAAAATGGCTCCACATGAAAAGATTTGTAGTCTGCAAAAAAGACACTTTGTCGATCCAAAAACTTGCCTACCTCAAAGTGATATTGAATTTGATCAATTAAGCGATAGGATAAGGATTGATTAATCGAAAAGGATAGACTTTTAAAGTCTGCTTGACTTTCCAATAAACCATCAATACCTTGCCTATAGTTCAATTTAAAAGTTGGATATTTCGAAGGAACTACAGACTTAATATTCCCAAACATTCTAAAATATTGTTGAGGAGTATAGGATAAAGAAGTACTGAAAACGGAAGAAATATTGTCACTAATAATACTAGGATTCCAAAGTACATCCTCATTGGGTGGTAGGTTAGGAGTGTACTCTCCTTCATTATTAAATAAATTAAAATCACTTTTATTGCGCAACTGAATTCGATCTGCGTATTTGAAGGATGCACCCCAATAAAGTCCATTGATAATATCCGTACCATGACTAATTGAAAAGTAATCTTCTTGAAAAATTTTGGAATAATTATCTCCAAAGGCTAGGGTAGAAATAGAATTTAAGAAGTCATTAAAAGGGAAATAGCTGTTAAAATCTTTGGAAGTTCTTCCAGCTGACAAATAGATGTTGCTCCTATTTTTTCCATTGTAGTAGTAGTATGTGCTAAATTTTCCAAGAAAAGTCTGTCTTGCTTCAGCATAACCTAAATCCGTATTTAAATAGGCACTCTTACCTTTCTTATTGTCCCATTTTATGTCGAATATATCTTTCCAGAGTAACAATCCATCAACCGTATTGAAATTGGGATCTATTTGGGATAAAAGACCTTTGGGTCTATAATAGAACTTTTTATTCTTGCTTTGTATACTACCACTATACCATAAAATATTTCCTAGAGTGCCTCTCTTTTCATTATATACCGTATCTCCTCGTTCTTCTTTCACAATTGAATCTCTCGCCTGATATATCTCCTTTTCTTCATCTGATAAGGGAACAATTCTTTCGGTATTCCACAAGCTGTCACTTTGCACAAATGCACTATCCTCGTATTCCAATTTATAATTGGTTGAAAGTTCATAAGTATGCGATGTGTCTTTTTCTCTTTTTTCAGCCTCTAGACGTTCTTGTTTCTTCATCAAACGAACCAATTTATAGGTCTCTTTATTGGTTAGTTTATCCTTTTGGATGAGCTCTTCTATTTCACTATCAATCTTTTGCTCTTTCTTGCTGGCAACAATTTCATTTTCAACAACAACATTTTCTTCCTCAACTTCCTCCTTAATATTAAGCTGTTTGGCAATTTTATCATTGACTATAGAATCCGCTTTAACGTTTAGATCATTAAGTGTAGCCAGATATTCTACATGCATCTTGAAACCCAATGCACCAAATTCTACTCTAAATTTATGATTGGTGGGCATCCATACTAATGGCTCTATTTCATTGTATATCTGCTTATAGGCAATTTTAGCCACAAGCTGATTGAAAACCACATCTACCTTATTGATATTCCATAATCCATCATTGATATAAATGGTTCCACTCATTAAATCGTCTCCTTTTCTTCTCGGAATCAATTTTATTTTGTGCACTTGTTGTTCACCTTCAAAAAAGGAATATTGGAACTCATACTTATAGACTTGAAGGGCATATCTGCTTAAGGGATTGATAATGGTCGATCCACCTAAATCATAGAAATTTAGATTTATATACGATGATCCTGTTTTTAATGTATCCTGATCTCCAGATTTTTTTGCAATGATTTTTTCCTTGACAATATTTGGTCTTTGGAATGAGTAATAAGTAATGCTTTCTTCGATATTGCCCGTTTCCATTTCCTTTAAGTCTTCTTCATCTGCCAGCTTTTTAACCATCCAAGGAATATTGTCTGTATTGTAAAAGCTACGTACATAAATGCTGCACTGATAAGCCTCAATTTGCTTTTTATAGAGGTCGGCCATAGCAATTGATTTTCGGATGATATTGTAAGCAGGATCTTCTTGTGATGGATCAATCACCACTTCATCGATTAATACTGCCATACTTTCCATTGTCACATTTAATGTATGTTCTGCTTCCGAAATTGTTTGTATAATACTTTGTTTTTTATATCCGATACTTTGAAACTGAATTTCAATATCTCCTAGAGGTACTTTTATTTCATATTCACCCTCCGCATTGGCCATACCGCCCTTAGCTATTGCAGGTATATATATACTCGCATAAGGCACAGCTTCATTATTAGAACTACTTATTTTACCCTTAAGTCTTGAATAATTTTGAGAATAGGAGGCAAGAAAAAGAAAGAAGAGTATGGAGGCTGTAATTAGTTTATTCATCTTTAGTTTTGAGTACAACGTTCAAGATTACTGAAAGTTACTTTTAATTGTTACCAAATTGTGTTATAGATATAAAGCGTTATATCTGAATGGTAAAATCATATTTACATAAGGATCCTAAAGAGAAGCTTGAATTTCTTCATCGCAGTTATGCTAGCTTATTATTGGCTTATGCTCAGAAGAACTGGAACATAAATGAGGATGATTTATGGGATATCATATATCAGAGCCTATTTAAAGTTTCCGAAGTATGGTTGAAATACAACTTAGAGTCAGAAAAGCAACTCAAATCTTTCTTGTTTAAGGTATTTATCAATGGCTTGAAAAATCATTTTAACCGAAGCAAAAATCAAGAACATGAAAATATAGATTCATTGAAGGATGCTTTGAATGAAAAAGAAGAAGCTAGTGAAAGCCAGGAGTTGATTACGCTTAAGGATATATTAGATGGATTGGAAGAGTGGGAGAGAATCTTGTTGCATTTAAGAAGTCAAGGATTGCCATATGCAGAGATAAGTCAATATGTAGACAAAGAAGAAAAGCAGTTAAAGGTTTATTACCAAAGGCTTAAAGCGAAAGTCAAGCTTAAAATGGAATCTATCACCAAAAAACAATTGGAATATGAATAAAAACTTAGACACATTAGATCTATTGATCAATCGATCTTTTTTAGAACTGGATTTTGATCAAAAAGTAAATGAGGTGATTTTGGATGCTAGTTTAAACTTTCACCTTAACAGCGCAAATTTTGCTGCTGAAACAAATACAAATTGGCTTGAAAAATCCATAACTCATTTAAAAAGTAAATTTTACCTCTACCTCCTTGGAATTATCGGTATTGCCTCAATATATGTTATCTCAAAGAATGAATTTATTGGGGGAAATAATGATTATGGAAATAACAGATTACCTGTGTTGGAAGTTAATCTAAATCCAGATTCAACTATAGATAGCATGCAACAAATCAAGAAATATGGAAGGATAAATTCCATATCAAAATCTCATAATAGAAATCTTACACCACTCAAAGCACCTAAAATTGGCCAATTACAAGACAGCAGTATTCCAATAGAGATGGTGGATGATGAAAAGATTATTATTTATTTAAATCCAAAAGAAAAGTTACCTGAATTAACTACAGAAGAAATAGCGCAAAATAATAGCATAAAGCAAAAGTTGTTGAAGCAATTGATCAAATTGGACAAGAAATGTTATGCGCTAATTGAAATCAAAAAAGAGGAAAATACTTCTGATAATGATATGCTTCTTAAACCATTTTACATGCAAACTACAGAAGTGAGTAATCTGGAATACAGGACCTTTTTAAATGATCTTATTATTCAAGGAAAAAGGGAAGCGTATTTTATTGCAAGACCAGATGAAAGTAAGTGGCAAATGGATAGTTTAGAGTATAATCAACCGCTAGTAGAACAGTATTTCACACATGAAGCCTACAACAAATATCCAGTTGTAAATATCAGTAGGCAAGCCGCAATTTTGTATTGTAATTGGCTCTTGGATCTTGTTGGTAGTGCCGATAAGAATAAATATGAAATTTCTGAAATAAGATTACCCTCCGATAAAGAATGGATGTTTGCTGCTTCTGGAGGAAAAGAATATTACAAATACCCATGGGGTGGGCCTTATGTAAGAAATTCTGAAGGGTGTTTTTTAGCCAATTTTAGACCATATAAGGATGATTATTTAGCCGATGGAGGATTGCATACCGTCACGGTTAAGAGTTATTCTGCAAATCACTTTGGTTTATATTGCATGGCTGGTAATGTAGCTGAAATGGTAAGTTACGATGATGGTAGTATTGGTACAAAAGGAGGAAGTTGGACTTCTGTTGCTTTAGACATGCAAATTAATGCACCCAGGGACACTTTTAAAGGGATAGAAGAAGCCAATAGAAACATTGGTTTTAGACCCGCAATTTTTTTGGATGATGAGGACCTTTAATTAATGTCCAATATGCGATAAAAGTTCTTCTGACTATACTTCTTATTATCTTTTAACTTTTTAGAATAAAGAATTCTGCGAATTTTGCAGCAAAATTCTCATTATCCTGAATTCAAGCTCATATCACTTAAGTCTACTATTTGCGTTATTACTATTCTTAAATGTTAAAGTAGTTCATGCACAGCAAGATACCATCATGCTTCGATCTATGAATGCAACCTTTGTAGATGATGCACCGCAAATAGATGGATTGTTAAGCGATGAAATTTGGAAAAGTTCTAATGTAGTAGGAGATTTTATTCAATCTACACCTAAACCAGAAGTAGATGGTTCTCAAAAAACAGAAGTACGATTTCTGTACGACAACGAAGCCATATATATCGGAGCAAGGATGTATGAAGAGAATCCCAAGGATATCTATAATTTTCTGACAGAACGTGATTGGTTTGGCAATGCGGATTTCTTTATTGTTGTTTTTAACACCTATAGAGATGGAATAAATGGAGAAGGGTTTGCGGTAACACCAGCAGGTGTTCAAATAGATATAAAATATTCATCTGATGGCGAAAGCAATAGTTGGGATGCAGTCTGGGAGAGTGCTACATCTATAGACGATAAAGGCTGGGTTGCAGAGATCAAAATTCCATATTCCGCATTGAGATTTCCGGAATCGGAAGAACAATTGTGGGGTATTAATTTCGGAAGAGAAATCAGAAGGAATAGAGAGCGCGATTGGTGGAATTTGGTTAATCCTCGAATAGATGGCTTTCTGACTCAAACAGGAGAACTAAAAGGGATAAAGAACATCAAACCGCCAACTCGATTGTTTTTCTTTCCTTACACTTCTGCAATTTTAGAGCATAATTCTGCCCAAGGTGGAAGTGAATCTTATTCCTTTAATGGGGGAATGGATGTCAAATATGGGATCAATGATGCATTTACATTGGACATGACCTTGATCCCTGATTTTGGGCAAGCCAGATTTGACAATCAGGTACTTAACCTGACACAATTTGAAGTGCAGTTTAATGAGAACAGGCAGTTTTTTACCGAAGGAGTTGAACTGTTTAATAAGGCTGGAATTTTTTATTCCAGAAGAGTAGGTGATAGGCCTTTAAACTTTAATGCCGCAAATAATGACTTGGCCATTAACGAAGTGGTAGAAGAAAACCCTAATCAAAGCAGATTAATAAATGCAACAAAAATTTCTGGTAGAACCAAAGGTGGTTTAGGAATTGGTGTTTTCAATGCTTTGGAGAATAGAACATTTGCAGAAATAAAAAATATAGAAAGTGGAAAAACGAGAAGCTTAAAGACCAACCCTTTAACCAATTATAACATGTTGGTATTTGATCAGGTATTGCGGAAAAACTCTTTTATCACATTCTCTAATGCCAATACTTCCAGAGAAGGAATTTATGATGATGCCAATGTAAGTCAGTTAGATTTTCAATTGGCAGACAAAAGCAATAAATATGCAATACGTGGTTATGCTGGAATGAGTCATATTGAATCCAATAGTGGTGTTAAGAGTGGTAGTAATTGGCAAGCGGCATTTGCTAAAATCAGTGGCAATTTTACTTTCGAGCTTAGCCAAGAGCAAATCAGTAAAGATTATGATCCGAATGATTTAGGATTTTTGAACATTACCAATATCCGTAGAAGTGGCTTCTTTGCGCAATATGCGCGGTACAAACCATTTTCTATTTTCAATTTTGCCCGACACAGTTTCGATGTCATTTATGAGAGTCTAGATCAAGGTGGTGAGTTTGTAAATTTTGCCATGAATTGGTCTACAGTTTATTCTTTGAAGAGTTTTCATGCAATAGGTTTAAATGCTGGCATAGAGCCGATAAGAACCAACGACTATTTTGAAACAAGATCTTTTGAGCAGTATTACAATTTTCCAACAAACTACAATTTCGGTGGGTTTTTCTCATCGGACTATAGCCGTCCTTTTGCTTTAGACATAAGAATTCAGAATAGGTTTTTTGATGAGCCTGGACGAAGAAACTTCTTCTACAGTATAGCACCTAGATTCCGTCCAAATGATAAGTTGTTTTTTGTTATCGGACACAACAAAGACAAGCGAAGAAATGAAATCGGATTTGTTACCAATCAAAATGATAGCATCATATTCGGCAGCAGATTAGTAGAAGAATTTGAAAGTTTCATTAATGGAAGTTATATATTCAATAATCGCATGGCCTTATCTTTAAATTTAAGGCATTACTGGTCTACGGCAAGATATAATCGATTCAATAGGGTAGATCCAGGGAATGGAGATTTGCTAAGCACTGATTATTTAGAGATCAACGAAAATGGTACTAGTAGCGAAGATATTAGCTTCAATGCATTCAATATAGATTTAGGATTTAATTGGCGATTTGCACCAGGAAGTGAAATCAATGTTGTGTGGAAAAACATCATTATTGATGAAGGTACACCTTTAGACATAAATTATTATCAAGACCTAGAAAATACCATTAAAGCACCGCAGATCAATAACTTTTCAATAAAGGTATTATACTTTATAGATTACTTAAGTCTCAAGAAGAAAGTTTAATCTTTTTTCTTCTTCTTTTTACTGCTGATTAAGCCAATGCATAGACCTAAACTTGGTCCCAATGCTACTCCAAGAGCAATATTGTCCATTGCCGCGCCCAGAGCTGTTCCTATTGCAACACCTATAGCCATCCAAAAACCAATTTTACTTCCCATAATTATATAATTGTTATTCTTTGTTGCAATATTAGAATTAATTAATTTCAACCAAATTTTAGAAAATGAAAAAGTTAAATATAATCTTAGTTAATGCTTTGATAATCACATTAATGTCTTGCAGTGGTGGAGAGGCTAATCAGGAAGAAACATCTGCTGCAGCAGAAGCTACAGAGGTTGCAGAAGAAAAAAAGGACAATGCCAATAGTCGGGAATCCAAAAATGTTGTTATGCATCATCTGAGTGCATTTCAAAGTAATGATATTGGAGCAATAATGGAGGATTATGCAGATAATGCTGTTTTAATGACTCCAGAGCAATCATTTGTTGGTAAAGATCAAATTCACGATTTCTTTGTGGAACTGTTCAAAACATTTCCATCGGAGGGTACCAAAATAGAAATGGATAGATTCGATGTAGATAATGATTTGGTTTATATACTATGGAATGGAAGTACTCCATTTGTCAATGTAAGAATGGGTTCAGATACTTTCATTATTAAAGACAAATTAATTCAGAAGCAGACATTTGCTGGTTGGATAGAGCCTATAAAACAAAAGAAAAAGGCCTCTTAAAGACGATTTAGTCTATTTAAGATTTTCTTGCCTCTGTTTTTTACACCTGCACTTTCAGTAAATTGAAGTAAATCCTCAATGACTGGGATGACCTCAACTTTAAGTTCTGGATGTTTTTTACAGATGTTGGCAATAATGCCGAGGCTAAAAGCTACTACAGCTATAGTTTCTTTTGGATCTGCAACAAATTTTAGACAATGGTCAAATAATATGGCTTCTTGCTTCTCTGGAATTTCAACAAATTGAAGCAATCGAACAATGTTTCTCTTAATAGCAACATGTAAATTGTCTTTGCTTAACTCTTCTACCATTCGATCTAAATAGGGTCTCATTAACTCTATATGTTGATCAAAGTAATGAGAAACGGCCATCGCAGCCCTTTGACTTACTCTATAAGTATTGCCAAAAAAACAATCCATTAATTCTTGAAGTTTTAGTGGATCATTGCCAATGTATCCAACTATAAGTTTGGTATTGGCTTTGGAGTGTTCAAGAAGAAGTTGTTGTTTAATATCCATCTATCTAGAGGCTTGCAATTGTTGTGCTTTCCTCAAATAAACATTTGCCTCTTGCTGATTGCCTAAATTCTGGTAAGTGACCCCAACCATTCGATAGTAGTTCGCATTATTGGGTTGAATTGCAATTGCTTTCTTAAAATAAACGATGGCCTTGCTAAACTCACCGATAGTACCTAGGGTAGAAGCATAATTGGCAACTGCGTCCAGATGATTTGGATTAATTTTTAATGCTTTTTCGTAAACTGCTAAAGCTTCTTGGTACTTTTTCTGTTGAAAATACATGCTCCCCCAATTGGATAAAACGGTAACATTATTGGGATTGTATTCAACTGCTTTTTGGTAGCCCAATTCTGCCTTTTGAAAATCTCCCAACCTATAGTAAGCCAAGCCTATTTGTCCCCAAGCATCGGAATATTTAGGAAGAATCTGAACCGCTCTGTTAAATGCCTGTAAAGCTTGATTCAAATACTCATTCCGCTGATTGATATCTTGTAATTGCATGGCTTTTTCTTTCATAAGGCCAAGACCATGGTAGTAATGACAGCGTGCACTTTTATCACAATTGACTACATCTGTACTGTAAAGGGTATAATTGTCTTTCCATGCCTTATTTCTATCCATGGTTTTAAAGCCATAAGTAATTACTAAAAGACCACATATTAGCAATGGAGTTGTAGCTTTTTGGTGCCATTTCTTAGAAGCAAGATTTACTTCCTGGTTTAAAGTCAATTGAATCAAATAGGCAATTAATATACAGAAGCCTAAAGATGGAATAAATAAAAGTCTTTCTCCGAATGAAGTCCCTATTGTAAATACCAAATTGGAATACAAGGATATTGTTAGAAAGTAAAATACTATAGCAAAAGCAATTACTTTATTGTTTTTCCAACTTTTAACCAATAGGTAAATCAATGCCAAATGGATTAGAATTGAAAACCATACCCATTGGTTGCCAAAATTTACCATGCTTATTTGGTTCATGGAGTAATCATTCATCAAAGGATGAGGGAAAACCAATTTCCATAAATAAAGGCCCAAAATTTTAATGGCAGTTGCCAATCGTACCGCCTCATTTGGAGCAGCCATTAACATATTGTCGATTTTAGCGATCGTTTTATCTCCACTAAAAGAGCCGAGAACAGAAATCCTAGCAAGAAGGTAAATGCCAAATGGAATCAAATAAAGGGCAGATTTAAGCACTGCTTCTTGGATTGATTTTCCTTTGAATAAAATCAATGCAATACCAATTACTGGAATAAGGCTAACCGCACTTTCTTTGGAAAAACAAGCCAAACAAAATAGAATCAAACTAATATAAAGGGATTTCTTTTTCTGTTGATCTAAATATTGAAAGAGCAATATAAAGGCAGATAATGCAAATCCAAATGCAAGAATATCATCAATACTCTTGATGTTAGCTACAACTTCGGTATGAATTGGATGTGCAACAAAAAGAAGGGTACTAAGAAGCGCTAGAAATGCATGTTTATTTCCTAAAAGTTTGATTAGAAAGAGGTAAATAAGAGATGCCAATAACATAAAGGCGATGACATTAAACCAATGAGCAAATGCCGGATTGTCAGGAGATAACTCCCATTGAATAGCAAATAGTGTAAGCGGAATAGGGCGGTATAGATTGGCCTGTTGGTAACCATAACCATATCGATAATGGGTTTTAAAAATGGTCGATATTCCCTCTGTTCCTTTTTTGACTACGAAATTTTCTTTGATGACTGAGAAATCATCTAAGACATATCCATGATTAAGGGTATTGGCATATAAAATAAAACCCAAGGCCCATAAAATCAGATAGTAGTTTCGATGAGTTCTCCATTCCATCCAACAAGTATAAGAAAATCGTTGGCGCTTCTACAATATACATCCTGCTTTATTCGTAATTTGGCAAACTTTATGAAGACACTTTCCCCACTTCGTTTTAAAAATTCAGAACAAGTAGATTTTGTTCGTACACTGCGGAAAAGGGTAGATGCCTATTTCAAAGAAAATCAGATTTCTAAAACGGGTGGCTTACCCATAAAACTGAAGGCAGTTTTCATGCTTCTCCTATATACTGTTCCGTATTTCTTATTGATATTTGGCGTAATTGAGCAATTGTGGTTGATGTGGGTGATGACTTTTGTGATGGGATTGGCAATGGCAGGTATTGGTTTATCTGTAATGCATGATGCTAATCATGGTAGTTTTTCTAGGAAAAAGTGGCTCAATAAAATAGCAGGCTTTTCGATCAATTTTCTTGGTGGAAATGTAAATAACTGGAAAGCACAGCATAATATTCTTCACCATTCTTTTACCAATATTGATGGCTATGATGAGGATATTGAACCAGCAGGTGTTTTGCGATTCTCACCCAATGCATCAAAAAAGAAGATCCATCGATATCAACATCTATTTGCTTGGTTCTTATATGGATTAATGACGGTTTCTTGGACCTTTAAAAAGGACTTTGTTGATGTTAGTCGTTATAAAAAAATGGGACTTTTAAAACAGTTGCGTACAGATTACAATAAGGAATTGTGGTTAATTATTGCCACAAGAGTGATCTATTTCATTTATATGTTGGTTGTGCCATTTCTTTTATTGGAGGTGAGTTGGTGGCAGTTGTTGATAGGTTTCTTTACCGTACACTTTGTTGCAGGTTTTACTTTGGCCATTATATTTCAATTGGCCCATGTTATGGAAGATACAGATTTCCCCATGCCTAAAGATGGTGATATTGAGAACCAATGGGCAGTGCATCAATTGAATACCACCTTGAATTTTGCCAATCGAAATAAAGTTTTGACCTGGCTTATTGGGGGCTTAAACTTTCAAGTAGAGCATCATTTATTTCCTAACATAAGTCATATCCATTACCCAAAAATTGCACCTATAGTGCGTAAAACAGCGCTAGAATTTAGTTTGCCTTACCACTCCAAGGCTACTTTCTTTAAGGCCTTGGCTTCCCATGGAAGAATGTTATATCAGTTGGGTAGATAATTAGTATCTATTCCTCAATAACTTCAAAATCGACATTTAGATTTAAAATATTGGGATTCGAATTACTCACAACGGTAAATTGAATATTAGAAGAACCACCAAGTGCTTTGGTATCAATTTCTAACCATAATTTTTGACTTTCACCAGGAGCTAAAGTTTCTTCATAATCAATACTGGCACAATCACAATTGGAATTGATATTGTAAATTTTTAATTCCCCTTTGCCTTTATTTTCCAACTTAAAGAATCGCTTAATTAGTGTACCGTTAGCGATCTGTCCTAAATCATATTGTTCTGTATTGAATTTGGCAATTGGCTGTTCTTCCATATTCAATTGGGAATTGTCAGAACTATTGGTAATCCCTATGAGTTCTATCTTTCTTTGTTTAGCCGCCAAAGGACTATAAACAGCATTGATTTTATCTTCTTCATTAAATCTTTGTTTGATGGCAAAGTCACCATAAGGTACCTTATTGATTTTTAAGGAACCACCATTGGGTGCAGTTCCATCCAGATAGGCATTAAATGCACCATTTAATGCAATTTTTAAATAGTTAATTAAACTTTCTATCCTTCTTTTGGTAAGGTTTAAGTTATAATCCGATTTGGATACTCCACTGGCAAAACCTTTGATGCTCAATTCAATTTGACTTCCACTTTCTAACTCTTTCAATAAGAGTGGAACAAATTCCTCCAATTCCTCCATACCATTG
>JGI12316J15310_10000088_pt286 | contig 29533 bp, 30 predicted proteins | sample MarCyaLeptolynsp_FD_15310 | JGI IMG/M metagenome (IMG submission 15310)
CAGCGCCTGTCTTGTCCGCAATGCGCCAGGTCTTCGGCAGTCCTGCGCGCAAGGTCTTGTTGCCGACCTTGTTGCCTTCCAGCCAGTCCGTGAAACGTGTTCTTGCCGTCTCGGTCAGCCCCTCTTCAAGGACAAGTTTCTGCAGCGTTTCAGCCGCGGCACGCGGCGTCGTCGTGTCTCTTTCATCGCCCGGGATGCCTGTGTTTGAGTCTGGCTCCCATCGGTCCACCCGCGTTTTGTCATCACCGATGCTTCTCAGAAACGCTGTCACTTCCTGTGGTCCGCCGAGCGCCTGCATCACAAGATTGGCCGCGGCGTTGTCGCTGATCGTGACGGTGATCACGCAGAGTTCTTCAAGGGAGATACCTTTGCCGCCGACCAACTTTTCCGTCACTGGTGAATAGGAAACGATGTCGCTTTCCTCAACAATGAGGGACTGTGTGCGATCAACCGTTCCTTTGGAGTCGGCGTCCAGAAGAGCGGCGCAAAGAAACGCCTTGAACGTGCTGTTTGTCGGAAACCGCTCATCGCCCTTGTGCGACCAGGTCGTCCCGCTTTCGGTATCGATGATTGTCACCCCGACCCTTGACGAGAGCCGGCTTTCGATGTCTTCCACGACAGATGCGATCGGTGCCGGATCGAACTCAGCAGCCTCCGCCGGGGCTAGGGCCGCAAATGGCAACAGGACGCCCAGAAGGGCGTGTTTGCAGATGCCTGATCTCATGATGGTCTCCTGAAGAGGTCTTCTAATCTGCTTGCCGAACCAACCCCCCGGTCGGGTGTCGAGCAAGTGAGTTCGACAGTGCCCTCCCTCGACACATTACACAAATGATGATTAGTGGGGTCAGACATGAGAAAAACTTGGCCGTAGAGCACACCCATGGAATTTTCAAGAATACCTCTCAACGCCTTACGGGCATTCGAGGCCTCCGCACGGCTGCAGAGCTTTACCCGCGCTGGATTGGAACTCAGGGTGTCTCAAACTGCCGTCAGTCATCAGGTGAAGGTCCTGGAGGAAATCCTGCAGGTGTCCTTGTTCAAGCGTCAGCCGCGAGGCGTGACGCTGACCGATGAAGGCCAGGCTTTGCTGCCTGTTCTCAGTGACGCCTTCCGCCGCATGAGCGATGCGCTCAGCCGATTTGAAGACGGCAATTTCCGGGAAGTTCTGACAATTGGTGTTGTATCCAGTTTTGCGAACGGCTGGCTGCTGAACCGCCTCGGCGATTTCTCGTCTCTTCATCCCCACGTGGACCTTCGCCTGAAAACGAACAACAACCGCGCCGATTTGCTGACAGACGGGCTGGATTGCTTCATTCGCTTTGGAGACGGCAGCTGGCATGGCACGGACGCAATCCGCCTTTTCAGCGCCAGGCTGTTTCCGGTCTGCGCACCTGATCTGGCCAAGAAGATTTACGAACCGCCGGATTTGCTGGAAAGACCCTTGCTCCGCTCCTACAGACTGAATGAGTGGGCGCAATGGTTTCAGACGGCCGGCTTGCCGTCTCCACGCAGTCGCGGCTGGATGTTCGACAATTCGCTTGCCATTGTCGACGCGGCGGCAAAAGGAGCCGGCGTCGGCCTTGTGCCGGTCCGTCTGTTCGAACGCGACCTGGCAGAGGGACAGATTGTTCAGTTGTTCGATATCGGCATCGAAACCGGGAACTATTGGCTCACCTGGCTCAAGTCGCGCCAGGAGACAACCGCAATGCAGGCATTCCGAAGCTGGATTACGAACCAAGTTGCTGCAGAAACATAAGACACATCAGCCCCTGCGACCGACGACCATTTCGCGCTTGCCGGCAAAACCCTGTTTCTTCTCAACGGAAAAACCGGCGGATTGAAGATTGCGCCGAACCCAGCCTGCGGCCGTGTAGGTGGCGAGCGTTCCATCCGCCGCCGTCAGGTCCGCGGCCCTTTTCAGGAGGTCCGCGTCCCAAAGCTCCGGGTTTTTCGCCGGGCTGAAACCATCCAGATACCAGGCATCCACGGCTGGAATCACGGTGCGGCCACCTGCTAGCGTTCCGCTTCCCTCAACGAGATCCGATATCATGACCCGCGCATCGCCGATGCCGAGCAGAAGCTCCGCACCGGCTACCGTCATCCGGTTCCAGCCCGGCGCCGGTGACCAGGCGCGAAGCAGTTGGTCAGACAAGCCGGTAAGCGCCGGAAATGCAGCTAGCGCTCGCTCCAGCTGATACGCGGAAAGCGGGTAGAGTTCGAAGGACAGAAACGTGAGGTTCGGGGCCTCTTCCAAAGCGGCGATCATGTCCAACGTCGTCAGGAAATTCAGCCCGGTGCCGAAACCGAGTTCGGCAACGGTGAAAGACGGTCTGCCCGGTAAACGCTCCAGCAGCCGGTTGCCATCGATGAAGACGTGCCGTGTCTCTTCCAGCCCTCCGGCTTTTGAAAAGTAAGTGTCACCAAAGCCCGGCGCATGCGGAACATCGCCTTCCAGCCATTCAAGTTCGGGTGCCCCTTTCGACATGAAGTCCGCCTTGCCGGTTCCCGCATTCCTTCCGCACCGGTACAGCACGGACATGCGGTAAAGTCTTTGCCAAATCCGATCTGTTCTCATAAGAGAGCGGTCCATTGCTTTCAATCCCGGGATCCGCTTGACCATGTCATCCCCGTCCGACGCCCCTTTTGATATAGCGGTAGCCGGTGCCGGTATTTTCGGACTTTCGATCGCGCATCGCGCGATCAGGAAGGGACTGCGAACGATCGTCTTTGAGGCTGCGCATGTCGGCGCCGGGTCGAGCGGCGGTGTCCTTGGCGCCCTGATGCCGCATATGCCGGCGCGCTGGAACCCCAAGAAGGAATTTCAGTTTCAGGCCCTTCATTCGCTTGAGGGCCACATCCGCCAGCTGGAGGAGGAGACCGGCCTGCGCTGCGGGTATACGCGCTGCGGCCGCATCCTGCCGATGACCACGCAGGACAAGCTCGACCATCACCTGGAACTCGCCGAAGAAAGCAGGCAGCGCTGGCATCCGAACCTGACCGGGTTCACCTACAAGGTCGAACCGGCGGGCAGCCGGTCGGACTGGCTAGATGCATCCGCTGCCCCGTTCGGCATTGTCTATGAAACACTCGCGGCGCGCACCTCACCGCGCGGCTATCTTGCTGCACTCGCAACCTTTGTCCGCCGTCACGGGTCCCTGAGCGAAAACACAGAGGTCGCAACCTATGACCAGGCATCATCGACGATCCGCCTTGCCGATGGTGCAACGATTTCGTCCAGGACCCTGGTGCTGGCGGGCGGATTCTCCGCATTCGACCTGATCGAACACTTTACCGGCGAAAGAATCGGCCGGGGAGAAAAGGGACAGGCCTTGCTGATGGACGGCAAAGGCCTTGAGGACAGGCCGGCGATCTATTGCGACGGGCTGTACGTTGTGCCGCACGGAGACGGAACTATTGCCATCGGCAGCACGTCCGATCGGGAATTCGCCGATGCGGCCCCCTCGCTTGCGCGCAGCGCCGAACTCGTCGAGCGCGCGACCCGTTTCTGCCCGCAGCTTGCCGGCCGGAAAGTGCTTTCGAACTGGGCAGGCATTAGGCCGCGTTGCCACAAACGGGACCCTCTCGTGGGCCGTCTGCCCGGCTCGCGTTCCCTCTATGCGGCCACAGGCGGATACAAGATTTCCTTTGGTATCGCCCATCTCGTAGCGGAGTGCCTTGTTGCTGAGATCATGCAGGAAGGTGCCGGTCAGAAACTCCCACAAACCTTTGCACCGAAACATCATTTCGGTGAAAACCGTCTGGTAGCTGACGGATATTGATTGTCAATGGAAAGGAATCTTGGCGCTGTGCGCGCGATCCAGCAGACTTCCACAAGCAAAAAAGATTGCCGGACTGGTTACAGGCGGGAAACTATCGAGTGATCAAAGAAGCGTCACGGCCGTGTAGAGGCCGTAAAGGCTCAGGGAAATGGAACCCCAGAAAAGGATGTTTTTCGCCAGCAGGAACGGAAGAGTTGCAACTCCACCGCGATCCTTCAAAACGGCAGACTTTTCACACCCACCCAATTTGGGGTTGTGAACTTCTCTGGCAGCTGTCATCGCTCTGGCCATATGGGCGTTCCTCGAACCTTCGCGCCCTCAAGACGCTTGCACGTATTTCTCCGTCACATTGTCAATAAGCATTATGGAGCAAGTGTTTAACTCTCGTTTAAATTCAGTATGAACGCTTTGTTAATTTCGAACAGGTAAATTTTAATTTAATTCACAAGTAGTTTTCGTGCCTCTTGATTGTTCTCAAACCTGAATAATGTCAATTTTTACGATCTCATTACTAACAATAGCTGCCTGAAACAAATGAGCCTAGCCAGCGTACGCCGACACCTTGAAATTGCAGCGCCGGAACTGACCATCATCGAAACGGACCAAAGCAGCGCAACCGTGGAGCTGGCGGCGGCGGCCTATGGCGTTGCTCCCGGCCAGATTGCAAAGACGCTGTCATTTCAGCTGAAGGACCAGGTCTTTCTTGTCGTGGCGCGCGGGGATGCCCGCATGGACAACAAGAAGGCCAAGGCGGCCTTCGGCGGCAAGGTGAAAATGCTCGGCCTTGAGGAGGTCGAAGCGTTGACAGGTCATCCCGTCGGCGGTGTTTGCCCCTTTGGGCTGGCCCAGCCATTACCGGTTTACTGCGACGTTTCCCTGAAGGCGTTCGACATCGTTATCCCGGCAGCAGGAGCGACCAACGCTGCCGTCAGAATCAGTCCCGAGCGTCTCGCGGACATCACGGATGCACAGTGGGTCGATGTGTGCCAGCCGCCACCGGAGGAAGACTGACGCTCAGATCTGATAATATTCCCGGTACCAGGCGACAAATTTGGCAATGCCCTCGCGTACGGAGGTTTTCGGTGTGTAGCCGGTGAGCCTTTGCAGCAGATCGGCATCCGCCCATGTCGCAACAACGTCGCCGGGCTGCATCGGCATCAGGTTGCGGTCGGCGGTCTTGCCGGTCGCTTCTTCGATCGCGTCGATAAACTCGGTCAGCTGAACACTGGTCGAGTTGCCGATATTGACGATGCGCCACGGGGCAACCGGAGACAGACTGTCGCCTTCGGGAACCGCTTCCCCTTCGGCCGGGCGAACCGGAACCGCGTCCATGAGCAGGCGGATGCCTTCAACAAGATCTTCGACATAGGTGAAGTCCCGTTTCATATCGCCGTAGTTATAGACGTCGATCGGTCGTCCCTCGAGAATGGCCTTCGCAAACTTGTGATGCGCCATGTCGGGCCGGGCCCAGGGCCCGTAGACGGTGAAGAAGCGGAACATGGTGATCGGAAGATCATAAAGATGGGCATAGGAATGCGCCATCGACTCCGTGGCCTTCTTGGTTGCGGCATAAAAAGACACCTGATGATCGGCCTTGTCCGTCTCCCTGTAAGGCATAACCTCGTTGGCGCCATAGGCGGACGAAGTCGACGCCAGCAGCATATGCTCGGGCGGATACGCCCTTGCGGCCTCAAGCAGCTCGAAAGTGCCGCAAATGTTGCTTTCCAGGTAAGACCGCGGGTTTTCAATCGAGTACCGAACCCCAGCCTGCGCTGCTAGATGAATGACGAAATCGGGCGTTTCGGTCCGGAACAGTGACATCAGCAGGTCTGCCGTCTCGACCCGGTCATTCAATGCCTCGAAATGTTCATGCTGAAGCAGCATTTGCTGCCTGCGCTCCTTCAGCCGGACATCGTAATAGTCGGTCATGGCATCCAGACCGATGACCCGGAAACCATCCTTCAACAGGCGTGTGCACAAGAAGTATCCGATAAATCCGGCTGAACCGGTTACCAAAACGGTTTTCATCTACGCACGTCGCCCTTTAGCCGAGAGAGAATGATTGTTGCTCGTGTCTTATAGGGCTTCGGCATTGCGGGCAACGGCAAACTCCTGTTCCACGCCCATCGACGGGCCAACCCGGACACCTGGCAAGAAACGCGACCCCACTGGATGAGGCCGCGTCTTTGAATTTTCGTCCAGTGTTCTCGCCGAAAGACGATCAGCTGCCCAGGAAGCCGCCCTCGCGCAGATACGTGATCACATCTTCTGCAATGTTTTCCGGGTCCCGGTCCACGTTCCGAATGTGGATTTCCGGGTTTTCCGGCGCCTCGTACGGGCTGTCGATGCCGGTAAAGTTCTTGATCTCACCCCGATCCGCCTTGGCATAAAGACCCTTGGGATCGCGCTGGCGGCAGATCTCGATCGGCGTATCGACGAAGACCTCGACAAATTCCCCTTCGCCTAGCAGATCCCTGGCCATCCGGCGCTCGGACCTGAATGGTGAAATGAAGGAAACGAGCGTGATCAAACCGGCATCGGTGAAGAGTTTTGCAACTTCGCCGACACGGCGGATGTTCTCGACGCGGTCCGCGTCGGTAAAGCCCAGATCCTTGTTGAGGCCATGACGGACATTGTCACCGTCGAGCGTATAGGTGTGTTTGCCGTCGATATGCAGCTTCTTTTCCACGATCGAGGCGATGGTGGATTTGCCCGACCCGGACAGGCCCGTGAACCAGAGCACCGCCGGCTTCTGACCCAGTTTCTCCGAACGCGCTGTCTTGTCGACGTCGAGCGCCTGCCAGTGGATGTTGCTGGCCCGGCGCAGTGCGAACCAGATCATGCCGGCGCCAACCGTTGCGTTCGACATGCGGTCGATCAGGATGAACGATCCCGTGGAGCGATTGGCCTCGTAGGGGTCAAACGGGACGGACGACGACAGCGCGAAATTGCAGAAGGCAATCTCGTTGAGTTCAAGCGTCTTGCCCGCCATATGCTCGAATGTATTGACGTTGATCTTGTGCTTGATTTCAGAAACCGTCGCAGTGACCGTCTTGGTGCCGATTTTCAATAGGTACGGACGGCCCGGAAGCAACGGCTCGTCGCTCATCCAGATGACATGGGCAGCGAACTGGTCGGCGACGTCGGGCCTGTGTGCGGCCGAAGACAAAAGATCGCCGCGCGAAATGTCGATTTCGTCCTCGAGCGTGATCGTGACCGCTTCGCCGGCCTTGGCTTCGGGAACTTCCCCACCCGGACCGACAATGCTCTTCACCTTGGAGGACTTTGCAGGTCCGGCAACCACTAGCTCTTCACCGACCGACACCCGTCCGCTGGCAATCGTGCCGGAATAGCCGCGGAAATCGAGATTGGGCCGGTTGACCCACTGCACCGGGAACCGGAAGGGTGCTTCCAGGGCATGTTCGCCGACCTCAACGGTTTCCAGATGGTCCAGCAGCGTGGGGCCGGAATACCAGTCCATGCTCTGGCCCCTGGCCGTCACATTGTCGCCGAAGCGGGCCGACATCGGAATTGCCTGAAGGGTTTCAAAGTCGAACCCGTTCGCGAAAACCTCGAACTCCTTGCGGATTTCCTCAAACCGCTCCTGCGAGTAGCCGACAAGGTCGATCTTGTTGACCGCCAGAACCACATGGCGAATGCCGAGCAGCGATGCGATGAAGGCATGCCTGCGGGTCTGGACCATCAGTCCGTTGCGGGCGTCCACCAGCAACACCGCCAGATCAGCCGTCGAGGCGCCGGTTGCCATGTTGCGGGTGTACTGCTCGTGACCCGGTGTGTCGGCAACAATGAACTTGCGCTTGTCGGTCGCAAAGAAGCGATAGGCAACGTCAATGGTAATGCCCTGCTCGCGCTCGGCTTCCAGGCCGTCGACCAGGAGCGCGAGATCGATGTCTTCGCCGACAGTGCCGTGTTTCTTGGAATCGCGCTCCAGGGCCGCCAGCTGGTCCTCGAAGATCAGCTTGGTGTCATAAAGCAGCCGGCCGATGAGCGTCGATTTGCCGTCATCGACGGAACCGCAAGTGAGAAAGCGCAGCTGGTCCTTGGATTCTTGCGCAAGGATATAGTCGGTGACCGCCGTTTCAGCGGCTTCCTGAACGTTTGTCGTGCTCATCTTAGAAATACCCTTCCCGCTTCTTTTTCTCCATGGACGCGCTTTCGTCCTTGTCGATCAACCGGCCCTGCCGCTCGGAGGTGCGGGCAATCAGCATTTCACGGACGATGGCGGGGAGCGTGTCGGCATCTGATTCAATCGCGCCGGTCAGCGGATAACAGCCGAGCGTGCGGAACCGGACCTTTCTTTCCTGGATGATCTCACCCGGCTGCAGCTTCATGCGGTCGTCGTCGACCATGATGAGCATGCCGTCGCGCTCGACCACCGGCCGGTTGGCGGCAAGGTAGAGCGGAACCATTGGAATGTTCTCCGTCAGGATGTACTGCCAGATGTCCAGTTCGGTCCAGTTGGACAGTGGAAAGGCGCGGATGCTCTCGCCCTTGGCAACGCGGGCGTTATAGAGGTTCCACAATTCCGGGCGCTGGTTTTTCGGGTCCCAGCCATGGCTGGAATTTCGGAAAGAAAAGACGCGTTCCTTTGCGCGCGACTTTTCCTCGTCCCGGCGCGCACCACCGAATGCGGCATCAAAACCATATTTGTCGAGCGCCTGTTTCAGGGCTTCCGTTTTCATGATGTGCGTGTGAACCGAAGAGCCGTGGTCGAACGGATTGATGTTCTTCTCGACGCCTTCGGCATTAGTGTAGACCAGAAGATCGAGCCCCAGGCGCTTTGCAGTGTCGTCACGGAACTGGATCATGTCCCGGAACTTCCAGGTCGTGTCGACGTGAAGCAGCGGAAACGGCGGTTTGGACGGATAAAACGCCTTCATCGCCAGGTGCAGCATCACTCCGGAGTCCTTGCCGATGGAATAGAGCATCACCGGATTGGAGAACTCGGCCGCGACTTCCCTGATGATGTGGATGCTTTCCGCTTCCAGGCGCTTCAAATTGCTTAGGCGCTCGGGCGTGATCCCGTGAGATTGCATATTCATTTTCACTTTTCCAATTTGTCCGGCGAGCCGGCTTTATCTTTGTGTGACCTGTCTTTTTTGTGGCAGCGCATCACACCGCCGGCACCGGTTCCGGCAGGAGTTCCCTTGAGCTGACGGCGATGAAATGCGGGTTTCTCAGATCGTCCTTGGAAGCGCCTTCCGGCACTTCGTAGACAAAGTCCTCTCCGTTTTCGGCCAGAACGACGCAGCCGCCCGCCGCACGCACCACCGCGTCTCCAGCGGCAATGTCCCATTGCATGGTCGGTGCAAGCCGGGGGTAGAGATCGGCCTTGCCTTCCGCCACCCAGCAAAGTTTCAGCGACGAGCCGACAGACAGACGCTCAGCGACGTTGAGCCGGTCAATCAGGGCGGATGTCTCTTCAGACAAATGCGACCGGCTCGCCAGTACGCTAATGCCGGCAGATGGCGGCGTCCTAACTTCGACCGGGGTCACGTCAACTGCGCGCCCGGCGTCAATCCGTGCCTTGAATGCACGTGCGGCGGTTTCATCACTCGCCGTCACCCCACCCCAGAAAATCTCGCCGAGCGCCGGCGCCCCAACGACTCCAAACACCGGGCGTCCGTGTTCGATCAAGGCGATATTTACGGTGAACTCACCGTTTTTCTTCAAGAATTCCTTGGTGCCGTCCAATGGGTCGACGAGGAAGTAACTGTCGCCAACCGCCGGCAGGTTGCCCGCCTCGACGGATTCTTCTGCGACGACCGGGATTTCGGGAAAGACGTCCGAAAGGCCCTCCAGGATGATCTTTTCCGCGGCAGCATCTGCCTTGGTCACCGGCGACCCGTCCGCCTTGCTCTCGGCTTCAAACGGCTCGGCATAAATTTTCAAGATTTCCTCGCCAGCCCGGATAGCAAGCTGGATCAAAAAGGATATCCGGTCTTCTGTCATAGACGCCTCTGGTTGCCCGAAACCTCAAGGATTTCGGGCGGGTTCGGTAATTCCTGCATGGCCGTAAGTAACGGGAACGCATGTATCAATTCAAGAAACCACGTTCCACGAATATGCTGGAATGGAAAATGCTTCGGTTATCGGCCGCCCCTCCGGGGGTGTTTGTTCCTCGCACACGTGTCCCATCGAAGGAACCGGGCACGGGTAGATACCAACAGATACGGCGCTTATCGCCATTCCTCCCGGACGGCCGCACAAACAGCACCAAGTCGGCGGATGACCTTGCGGCCAACGCTCCCCTTTCATGCTGCGTTGCGACAGCGCGTCTTTTGGCCAGTCTAAAATCTGCGTTTAGAAATCGCAACAAGACTCTTGTAAAAATTGCAAGAGATGGCGAGCATTCAACCAGAAATTACTTTGATTTTTATTTCATTTTTATCTTTTTACGTTAACAAACGAATACAACGGTCAAGACGTGGAAATATCTTCATTAAGAAACTAATATAGTCCTCTATTTACGCGACGGAAATCAATAAAACGCAGATATCCCTTCGATTCTCGAATTCGATTCACTTATTGGCAAGAGCTTTCAAGTAAATTTGTAACGGAAAAGGGGCTGACCGTATTTATCTAGCCAATGCGAGATGACCATGTCGAATGTTGATCCTGCACCGCAGCAAAATGCGGACCCACAAGAGGCAGAGGACTTTGTGCCGCGCGCCCGGCGCGCCCGTGTCTACAAAAAAGGCAAAATGGTCTTTCAGAACGGGTTGAGGTCCATCCCCTGCGTTGTCCGGAACATCTCCGACGGCGGGGCCATGCTGGAATTCGAGCAACCTTATATCCTGCCAAAGGACTTCGAACTTTATATCGATCTGGAAGACTATGAAGTGTCCTGCGAGCGCCGCTGGGAAGAAGGCCTGAAATGCGGGGTCATGTTCACCAGCTCAAAGCGGCATGTCAGTCAGCAGCGCGCCCAGGTTCTGAAATCTTCCGAAACGGCGCTGCAGGCCCGTCTGGACCCGGCCTGGGGTGACCTGGAAAAGCCTCTGGAAGCTGAGGAGCACGAGCAGGAGCCGGATGCCTCGGAAGACACTGGACGCCGTAACACTCCGCCGGCTGGTGGCAAGCCGGCCTTCGGCAAGCGCCGCTGATGATCACGCCGTCCATTTGGATACCCTCCGCAGATTCACCGAATGACAAGGTATTCCTGTTAAAAAGAACAGGTTCACGGGTGACCTTCACCCCTGAATAGCCTTGAGATTTGGAACGACCATGTCAGACACGATGCCAGAACCGCAGCAGACCCCGGAAGACAAAGACGGCGACCCGACCGAACGTGCCAGGCGCATGCGCGCGCTCAAGAAGGGCAAACTGGTCTTCAATCGCGGTTTGAGGTCAGTTCCCTGCATCGTCCGGAACCTGTCGGAAAACGGTGCCAAGCTGGAGTTCGAGCAGGCCTATCTGCTGCCGCCGGAATTCGTACTGCAGATCGATCTGGAAGACTTTGAAGTCACCTGTGAACGCCGCTGGGAAGAAGGTCTGCGCATTGGCGTTGAGTTCGTCAGCGAGAAACGCAAGGTCAGCCAGCAGCGCGCGCAGATCCTGAAATCATCCGAAGAAGCGCTCAAGGATGACATCGACGAGGTGCGCGATTCACCGGACAATTTCTTCTCGCGCAAGCGCGTTCAGGACGAAAAGAAGAAGATGGCTGAACAGCCTGTCCGGCGTACCCGTCCGGCCGCGGTTGACAAGCCGGGCTTCGGCAGACGGCGGTAGGCCTCCGACCGCGCAGGCGCTACACGACAAGCTCATTTACCGTTTTTTCTGAAAAGCTGGCTGGGGTGGCTGGATTCGAACCAGCGCATGGCGGTACCAAAAACCGCTGCCTTACCGCTTGGCTACACCCCAATGCCGTGGGAACGCTGTATAGCGAGGTCGCCTTTGAAGCGCAAGCCTTCCCCTGCCCTAACTTATAGGGCGCAGTTGGAGTTTTCCCCAAGCCAGACAGGATATGCGGCCAAAGGCTTCAAAGAGCTTGGCTTTTTCCACTTCAAGGCGCCTGCTAAATCTTGTCTGCGGCAACAACCTGAACCCTTTCCACCCAGGTTGTTCATCGTCTCAAAAAAACGGCGCGCGGGCTTCCAAACCACTTGCGGGATCAGATGAGCTTTGCTACATGACCCTCCACGCAGCGCGGCCTTGCCCTGCTGTTCCCGATGGATCTATGCTAGATCCAAACAAGGTGTCGGAGTGTAGCGCAGCCTGGTAGCGCACCTCGTTCGGGACGAGGGGGTCGGAGGTTCGAATCCTCTCACTCCGACCATTTTTCTTTGCAACTTCAGAAATAGATTTAAACGCGTTTTCCGCGCGGATGAGCTTTGCGCCGAATTTTCCAGACTGCTGCTCTTTGTATTGTGTAGCCCACTGCCTGTTTCATAGTGCGTATTGCAAGAGCACTCCTCCGGCTATCGGCCAAGCCGCATTGATTTGATCTAGACTTCGCTCGTCCATAATCCGGTTTTGCAAAACTGCTTGAACCGCCTAATGTCTGGTTTGATTGACCAAATGGCTGCACCAGAGGCACGGAGATGTCGTTTACCTTAAAGCAGGCCCGCTACTTTGTGGGGGCCGCAGAATACGGTGCAATTAGCCGAGCAGCGGTTGAACTGTCCGTGTCACAGAGTTCCGTCACTGAAGCGATCAAGGATCTTGAGATCCGGCTAGGAGTGAAGCTGTTCGAGCGCCGCAAGCGTGGTATTGAGCTCACTCATGACGGCCATGTCTTCCTCCGCCACGCAAAGGCAATTCTGACGGAAGTCTCCAATGCAGAGATAAATCTCAGCAACCGCGAAAATGCTGTTTCTGGTGAACTCAATCTGGGTGTGACATCTCTGACCGCCGGTTATGTCCTGTCCGATCTCCTATCCCGGTTTCGCCGCGCGCAGCCCAACATTGACACCAGGGCCATCGAAGACACCGGCGAATATCTGGAGCACCTTCTTGTCGGTGGTGAACTCGATATCGGCATCATGGTTGTGACAAACCTGCGCAATCACCATGCGCTTCATTCCGAAATTCTTGTCGTATCGCCCTATCGGTTGTGGCTTCCTCTTGGTCATCGTCTGAGCAGAAAGGAAAGCATCGCTATTGAGGATCTTGCCGAAGAACGGCTAATTCTCCTGGACGTCGATGAGATGGAGGCGGAGTCCATGCGCCTGCTCGACGTTTTCGCTCAGCGACCGACAATTGCCTTTAGAACACGGTCGGTTGAGGCGGTACGTTCCCTGGTAGCGAGTGGTGCCGGTGTTGCCTTGTTACCCGATCTCATCTATCGGCCCTGGTCGCTCGATGGCGAGCGGATTGAAAGCAGGGACGTCTCCGGTCAATTGCCCGTTGTTCAAGTCGGTCTGGTCTGGCGGCGCGGAGCAAACATCTCCGCAACCGCCCGTAGTTTTATCTCGGTCGCTCAAACCTTTCACGCCCCTCGGCTGCGTTGATATCGGAAACACCGATATTAAGACGTGGAATATTGAATTTGCCAATTTACGCTTGCTGCCTCAGTTTTTACCCCAGCGAAAATAAGCCTCAGAGGGTGAACATGAGACAGTTTCTAAAGACCACAGCAATTGTGAGCCTATGCGCTCTCATCGCCACACCGTCTTTCGCCGCCAATATGGTGACAGAACTTGGTGACAGCGAAGGCGAGCTGAACATTGTGGCTTGGCCGGGCTATATTGAACGTGGTGAAACATCAGCTGATTTTGACTGGGTGACCGGCTTTGAAAAAGCCACGGGGTGCATTGTTAAAGTCAAAACCGCCAATACTTCCGATGAGATGGTGGCTTTGATGAACGAGGGCGGCTTTGACCTCGTCACGGCCTCGGGGGATGCCAGTCTTCGGATGGTCGCCGGAAAACGCGTTCAACCTATCAACACTGCATTGATCCCAAGTTGGGACAGCATAGATGACCGGCTGAAAGAGGCGCCTTGGCACTTTGTCGACCAGACGCACTACGGCACGCCATACATGTGGGGTCCAAACATCCTCATGTACAATACGAAGGTTTTTGGTGAGACACCTCCAAGTTCATGGTCGGTGGTCTTCGAAGAACAAAACCTGCCGGACGGCGAAAGTAATATTGGCCGTGTTCAAGCCTATGATGGCCCGATACACATTGCTGATGCTGCCTTGTATTTGATGACACACAAGCCGGAACTCGGGATCGTGTCCCCATACGAGCTGAATGCCGACCAATATGCAGCGGCACTGGACCTGCTGCGCGAGCAGCGGAAGCTTGTGAGCCGCTACTGGCATGACGCCTTTATTCAAATCGACGACTTTAAGAACGAAGGTATGGCTGCTTCGGGCTCATGGCCGTTCCAGCGCAACTTGTTGCAAAGTGATGGTGCGCCGATCGCTAGCGTCATTCCCCAAGAGGGAGTTACAGGTTGGGCCGATACCACGATGATGCACGTGGACAGCGCCAATCCCAATTGCGCCTACTTGTGGATGGAGCATACGCTCAGCTCGAACCTGATGTCTGACCTTTCTGTATGGTTCGGCGCAAACCCGGCTGTTCCGGCAGCATGCACCGACGGGCGCGGCATGCAGACCGCTGAAGGTTGCACCAAAAACGGCTTCGACGAGTTCGACAGGGTCAGTTTCTGGACGACACCGGTGACCAGGTGTGAAAGCCAGGATGAGTGTGTTCCCTACTACCGTTGGGTCTCGGATTACATCGGGGTCATCGGTGGACGCTAGACTCGACAGGGACTTGGTCAGCACACATGTTTTCCAACCCTTGGCACACAGCATGAAACCAGCAGTCTCGCTCCAAAACATTTCACGTCATTTTGGCCAGGTTCGGGCTGTTGACGCTGTGAACCTCGACATTGCGGAGGGCGAATTTTTCGCCCTTCTCGGTCCCTCCGGATCCGGCAAGACAACCTGTCTGCGCCTCATTGCCGGATTTGAACAACCAACAAGCGGCTCAGTTATCATTTTCGGCGAAGACGCAACCCGCGTACCGCCGTACCGCCGCCCCGTGAACACTGTTTTTCAGGACTATGCCCTGTTTCCGCATTTGAACATTCTTGACAATGTTGCTTACGGTCTGATGGTGCGCGGTGAAAAGAAAGCAGCCCGGCGCCAAGCAGCGGAAGAAGCCTTGTCCCTTGTCGCGCTCGGTGGGTTTGGTGGCCGTAAACCATCAGAGCTATCCGGTGGGCAAAGACAGCGCGTCGCACTTGCGCGCGCCTTGGTTTTGAAGCCCAAGGTTTTGCTGCTCGATGAGCCCCTTGGTGCCCTGGACCTGAAGCTCAGGGAACAAATGCAGACTGAGCTGAAAGCTCTCCAGCGGCGCCTCGGCATTACGTTCATTTTCGTAACGCACGATCAGGGCGAGGCGCTCTCAATGGCGGATCGTGTGGCAGTCTTCGATCGTGGTCACATCCAGCAAATTGGTGCGCCGCAAGATGTCTATGACAGACCTGAAACGCCTTTTGTGGCGGACTTCGTCGGATCTTCCAATGTCCTTCCGGCACATTTGGTCGCGCAACTGATTGGGGAAACGGCCCCTGGAAGCCTGCGGCCTGAACAAATCCATTTGACCAGTGCTGACGGAAAGCTGACCGGCAAAGTGATCGGTTCGGCCTTCTTGGGCGCTGCCACAAGGCTCGAGCTGGATGTCGAGGGAAACAGTCTGTCGGTGTTGCTCCCGAAGGCGGCGTCAGTTCCGGAGTTGGACAGTACCGTCCATTTGACGTGGGACAATGATGCGCTGCATGTGATGCGGGGCGCAGATGACTGATACCACATCGACTCCGTCGCGAATTTCGGATGCTTTTTGGCGGCGGCCGACGATCCTGTTGCTTCTTCTTGTGACGCCACCCTTGCTTTGGCTCGGCATTGTCTATCTGGGATCTCTATTTGCTCTTCTGGCCCAAAGCTTCTTCTCAATCGACGAGTTTACCGGCTTGGTGCGCTACGAGTTCACGCTGAAGACCTATGCGGAACTGCTGCGTGCATCAAACTTCGATATCCTCGTTCGAACAATTGTCATGGCAAGTGCGGTGACGATCGCATCTGCGATCATCGCCTTTCCCATCGCCTACTATGCCGCCAGGTATGCAAGAGGGCGATGGAAAGCCGTGTTCTACCTCGGGATCATGTTGCCGCTTTGGTCAAGCTACCTGGTCAAAGTTTATTCCTGGAAGCTGATCCTCGCCAAAGAAGGCATCCTTAACTGGTTGTTTGAAACGCTCTACTTGAGCTGGATTTTGGAAGCGTATCTGGCGATACCGGTTGTCGGGGGCAACTCCCTGTCTGTGAGTTGGACCGGCACGTTCCTGGTCTTCGTTTACGTCTGGCTGCCCTTTATGATTCTGCCGGTCCAGGCTGCGCTCGAACGCGTGCCGCCCAGCATGTTGGAGGCTTCCGGTGACCTTGGAGCCTCGTCTGGACAGACGCTGCGTCACGTGATCCTCCCCCTTGCCTTGCCCGGCATTATCGCAGGATCGATTTTCACCTTCTCGCTTACAATGGGCGACTACATCATCCCGCAGATCGTCGGCACTTCTGCAAGGATGATTGGCCAGGCCGTCTATCAGTTCCAGGGCACAGCCGGAAACATCCCGCTCGCTGCTGCATTCGCGGTCGTCCCCATCTTTGTCATGGGCATTTATCTAACGCTTGCCAAACGCGCAGGAGCGTTCGATGCACTCTAAAGCCACGCTTGGACTCAAAGTTGCTGCTATGTGCGGGCTTTTGTTCCTGCATTTGCCGATCCTGCTGATTTTCGTTTACGCGTTCACCACGGAAGACAAGTCCTATCAATGGCCGCCTCCCGGGCTAACGCTGCAATGGTTTGGCGTGACCTGGAACCGTCCGGATGTTTGGGAGGCCTTGGGGCTATCACTTCGTGTTGCTGCGATCTCCACGGTTATCGCAATGGTGCTAGGAACGTTGTGCGCCGCTGCAGTTGCGCGTTTCAGGTTCTTTGGACGAGAAACGATATCGCTTCTCGTCATTCTGCCGATTGCGCTGCCGGGCATCATCACAGGCATCTCGCTGCGATCGGCGTTCAATATCGCTGACATACCCTTCAGCTTCTGGACCATTGTTCTGGGACACGCAACCTTCTGCATTGTCGTCGTGTACAACAACGCCGTGGCCCGTTTCCGGCGAACGTCAAGTTCTCTGGTCGAAGCCTCCATGGATCTCGGCGCAACATATTTCCAGACGCTGCGCTTCGTCATCATGCCGAACATCGCAACCGCGTTGTTGGCCGGAGGGATGCTTGCCTTTGCACTGAGCTTCGACGAGGTCATCGTCACGACGTTTACCGCCGGGCAGCAACAAACGCTTCCGATCTGGATGTTGGAGGAACTGGTCCGGCCTCGCCAACGCCCGGTCACGAATGTGGTCGCGCTCCTGGTCGTGCTTGTCACGTTCGTTCCCATTCTTGCCGCCTACTACCTGACCCGCGGAACAGAAACTGTTGCCGGACAAGGCAAATAATTACAGGGAGATAGACCCATGCAAACCGAAATGCTGATTGGAAACCGATTTGAAGCGGGCACCGAAGTCGAAGAAACTGTTTTGAACCCGCGGACCGGTGAAACCCTGTTGAAAATACCGGAGGCCAACGCCGATCAGATCGACCGCGCGGTAGCGGCCGCTCGTGCGGCAGCACCCGGTTGGGCCAAGACCACACCAAGCGAGCGCTCAAGCCTGCTTCTCAAAATTGCTGATGCTGTTGAAGCCGACCTGGAAAACCTGGCCCAGCTGGAAGCACTCAATTGCGGCAAACCGATAAATGAAGTGCGAAACGAAGAAATTCCAGCCGTCGCTGACTGTTTTCGATACTTTGCAGGCGCCGTACGGAACATGCATGGACCCGTTGCTGGCGCCTATATGGCAGGACACACATCGATGATCCGGCGCGACCCAATTGGCGTGATCGCCTCGATCGCACCCTGGAACTACCCGATTATGATGATGGCTTGGAAGTTGGCGCCTGCGATTGCTGGCGGCAACACTGTCGTCATGAAACCGTCGGAACAGACACCTCTCACCGCCCTCGCCTTCGCCAAAATCCTCTCCGGAATCCTTCCGGAGGGCGTTGTAAATGTCATAGCTGGACAAGGAGGATCGGTTGGAAACGCGCTTGTCAATCACGCCGGCGTCGACATGATCTCGATTACCGGTGACGTCGCTACTGGCAAGAAGGTTCTGATGGCGGCATCGAAAGGCGTAAAACGCACCCATCTCGAGCTTGGCGGCAAAGCGCCAGTCATAGTTTATGGTGACGCAGACATAGCCCGCACGGTCGAAGGTCTCAAGGCATTCGGTTACTACAACGCAGGACAAGACTGCACCGCAGCCTGCCGGGTGTATGCGCACGCATCGGTCTACGACAATTTTGTCGCCGACTTGTCGTCTGCCGCAGCAAGTATCGTCTTCAACGACAGCGATGATGACCAGAATGAGATACCACCCCTCATTTCACCGCGTCAGCGGGACCGCGTCGCCAGCTTTGTCCAAAGAGCAACTGAACAGTCGCACATCGAAATCACGACCGGCGGGAACGTCGTGGACGGTGGAGGTTTCTACTTTCAACCAACTGTCGTGGCCGGCGCGCTTCAAACCGACGAAATCGTTCAACGTGAGGTTTTTGGACCGGTCGTATCCGTCACCCGCTTCAGCGACGAAGATCCTGTTATAGACTGGGCCAATGACAGTCCGTACGGGTTGGCATCATCTGTTTGGACGCAGGATATTGGCAAGGCTATGGAAGCTTCGGCTGCGCTGCAATACGGTTGCACCTGGGTGAATACTCATTTCATGCTGGTCAATGAAATGCCCCATGGCGGTCTCAAACAGTCCGGCTACGGCAAGGACATGTCGATGTATGCGCTCGAAGACTACACCGCGGTACGCCATGTCATGATCGCACACTGAACCCAAAGGCCTGATCAACGCGTCAACGACAGAGCATCTTTTCCGGCCTCTCGGGATCTGCGTCAGATTTCCCCGAATGCTGGGCCAATGATTGGGCCAACATTTCAGGGTGGTTTGTTGTTTGAAAGCAATGCCGCTCGGCCAGGCCATTTCAGCTCACGACAGCGATGCGCCGCCGTATAGGGCGTTCACCGCGTCAAAGCCTGCGTCCGAAAGCAGACATTCATTGGAGGCGCAGAAAATTCACAGGGTGGTCGGAAACGGACGTTCGCTGCGGGTTGAACGAATGTCTGCCGTGCGGACCTTCGAGCGAATGGTAATCACGGCCTGAGACGAGCCTTCAATCTTGCCGCGCAAAATAGCTGCTTTTGATCCCAAACGCACACGGGCCTCAGTCCTGATTGCAGCTTGATCTATGCCAAGCTGTAGATGTCTACAAGCTCGCTGATGCCCCGCACATCGACCTGGCCGACTTTTAAAAGCCCGCTCTCATTAGCCCCTTCAGCTGTTGTCCCGGAAACCAGGATCGACGTTCCTTGCTCCTTGTTCAGCGCTTCGAGGCGCGAGGCGAGATTGACCGCCTCGCCATAGACGGTATAGGCCGTCCGGCCCCCACCACCGACATTTCCAGCAATCACAGGGCCAGTGCTGACCCCCACCCGGATCTCCAATTTCTCGCCTGCAAACGTGGTGGATTGCACCAGCTTCAACAGATCGACTGCAGCATCGATTGCACGTTGTCTGTGCTTCGGATCTTCTGCGGGCACGTTGAAAGTCGCAAGCACAGCATCGCCGATAAATTGGGTCACGACCCCGTTGTGCATGCCGATCACTTCAGAGGCAGCTTCGAAGTAGGCGTTGAACGTATCAACAATCGCCTGTGCTCCTTTCGTCTCGGTCAGCGCCGTGAAATCCACCACGTCCGCAATGAGGACCGTCGCTTCCCGTTCCACCGGGGCCAGCGCTCCTTCATGCTGGATCATGGTTTCGGCAACCGCTTTGGGGACAAAGCGGCCGAACAACTGCGAAATCGACGCAACGGCCCGATCCGCCTCCAATTGGCGGAGAACAACACCACGTGCCCGTCGCATGACGATGGCAATGAGTGTTGCCACCACGAAAAAGATCGTAGCCTCTTGCAGCCGCGTGCCCGTGGCCGCGAAATCGACGTCCAGAAAGACGGCGAGAAATTGTTCCGGCGTTGGATCCGCCGGCATATCACCCCATTCCAGAACCCGCTCCATGCCCGAGCGAATGTAAAGAAATGCCGCCATCCAGCCAGCCGCGCCCGCCACACCCGACCAGAAAACAAGGCCCGGCGAGAAACTGAAGGCGGCAACGGCCAGTATGAGAAAATAGAAGGGAAACACCTGAAACCGGAAGATCATCACCTGCGGAACCTGACTGACCGGTTCGGCAGGCAGGAAGGCCACTGCCGCACTCAGCAAGAAAATGTCGATGGTGATAAAGACGTATTTCACCCAGGGCCGGTCAATGGACGATCCGATGATGCGGAAATGAAGCAGCCCGAGCGCTACGAATAGCGAACCGCCCAGGATGAAGTCCGGCGCCCGTTCAGCACCGCGGGTAAGTGCCATAAAGGCCGCGACGAACACGACCGTGATGATCCTACCCTTGATGGCCAACTTCAATCCCGCCTGCTCGGCAGCGTAGAACATCTGGCCGGAATCTGTCTTTTTGGTGGTGCTGTTCATGACCCGGAGCATGACCGTCATAAACCAAAATTCAAATCACAAAGTGACTGAGTAATTTCAGCGTATCTCGCATATTACGTGTTGGCTTCAGGCACGAAGCGAACCTTTGTTGCTGTTGTGTAGTACGTCCGCTTCCCCCCAAACCAATTTTGGAGTTCAGCGCACCGCGCCAAAGTACCTGGAAGGGCTCAAAGCAGGCTTTCGCTGCGGTTGATCCAACGGGCCGCTTTGCGCCCCCGTGTCGGACGGGTGTCGGTTTTGCCTTTGCTCCCGAATGCCGTCTATCGCGGCAGACGGACTGGATTCACAAGTTTGGCGTGAAAGAGCCGTTCGCTGTGGCTCGAATGGAGGTCTGATGTGTCGGGCGCATCAAACTTCTTCAGGTACGCCTTTTTTTGAAAAGCAAGGAGTTACCGGCAAGGCGCAGATGACATATATTGGTTTGGTAGACTGAGTGACCAAACAGAGACCGGAGACTGATGTGTCACCAAGCAAGGGCCGCGTTGAAAGACTGATTGATGCGATAGGCGCAGAGTTCCAGTCTCATCTCATCGACTTGTGGAACACCTCGACAGTCTTTGATATTCAGGACGGCGCCGTTCAGAAGATGATCTCGCGCGAGGCGCCATTTGGTGTCATTGGGATCAAGATCCTGATGCGTAATCCGGGAGACGCAGATCGTCTTTTTGAGCACCAATGGAATTTCAGCATCGGGATCACCGGATGTGAATTCAAGCTTTTGGATGTCGATTACCAGAACGACGTTTGGATCGGTGATGTGAATTCCGCCGAATTCGCCGGGCACGAACAGATTGCCTACAAATCGGTCGAGCAATTGATTGCCTTTCAAGGCGACGATTTCGGCGTCGGAAAGGTCTTTATCGAAAAAATCGGGGCTCTCTGCCCCAGCCTGCTTGAAAAGCCGCCATTGTTCTTTCGACTGCCGCGCAGGGCGCCACCCGCCTACAGATACACTGAAGCCCCGCGGACCATTCGCGAGGCGCTTGGCCTTTCACCTGTTGACCGCATGGTTCTGATTGAGGCGATGATCAAGGAACACGGGATTGACCCGTACAAGATCCTTTTGTCCTACCATTCTGATGAAAACTTCTGGCTGGTTGATCTGCCTGAAGCGATTGTGGACGATTACCAGCATGGCCTGATTGATCCAAGCCTTGGTGAACACCATTCAAATCTTGAGGTTGGGGTCTCCATTACAGCAGAGGCGCTGAGGAACAGGGTCCGGCAGAAGCCTAACAGCGCTGAGCGCGACAATGGCGTCTTCTTCTCCATGTCCGGAAGCGGGTCTGCGTCGGGATATTTGAACGGCTTGAATTGATTTCACGGTGGCTGGGGCCATCTTTTGTGCTGCGAGAGTTCGCCGAAATCCCGACAGCCTCCTCTCTGCCTCGAAACCGGCTTTCGCTGCGAGTGGTCTGAACGGCAACAATGAGCCGCCATTCCAGACGTTCACCCTGCTATCGCGTTGTTACTGTGAGCAGCCGCTCGTCACGGTCAAATGGAAAAAACGAGACTCGGACAAAGCAGCCCTCCGAGCTACAGTGCGCCGCACTCCTTCAACACGATTTCGACCCGTTCTTGAACCGGCACCTTGGGTAATTCAATTCTGATGTAACCGAGCGCGTCCAAAGCCTCCTCGATGCGGAGGTGTTCCTGCACTGCATCATCGAATGTGTGCCGTCGTTCAGCGTCATTGGCAAACAGCTCCCTCCAGGGCGGGACCACGAAAACGCGCTTCCAGTATGCCTGGGTTTCACCAAGTGTCTCCTCCATCGTTTGGCCACCAGAACGTGCCAAAGCGACCGCCGCGTCGATCAAGCCACGGTCGAAGAACACAATGCCATCAATGTGTTTCGCAGCCTGTAAGTCGGACTTGGCCATCTCAACTGCGCGCAGCGCAAACGCCTTCATGTCCACCCATGGCAAAGCCGTGCCTTGTCCGGCCAGTTCGTCTGAAACGATGCGGCGGCCGGGCTCTTCCACTGTCGGAAACCCGCGCTCTTTCAAGGCCTTCAGCAGAGTTGATTTTCCACCGCCAGAACACCCCGTCAGCAGAACAAACCTACGGCTCAAATCAATTCCCTTTCATTGGCTTGATGACCTGCAATGCAGTTGATGCTGCGATGCTGAAAACTGCAAGAAGGGCTCAATCCGACCTTCGCTGCGAGTGTTCTGAACGGCAACAATGCGCCCCCGAAATTGATAATTTCCGCGTAGAAGCCTTGGCCCGAAAGCAGCCGTGTGTTTAAGCAACGGGGCTCTGATTTGACACCTGTTTCAGCTTAGTCGGCTGACGGCGTCCGCCAGTACGCGCAGGCCGGTTATCAAGTCGGTCTCGTGCGTGTCCTCGGCAAAATCGTGGCTGATCCCGTCAATCGATGGAACAAACAACATCGCTGACGGCATCAACCGCGCCATGTTTGAAGCATCGTGCAAGGCGCCCGAAGGCATCTCGCGCCATGTACCCGGGGCCTGCGCCTCAGCTGCGGCGCTCAAGGCCGCGCGCAGGTTTGCGTCCATTGGAACCGGCTGCAGCGCCTTGATCGGCACAGTTTCAGACCGCATTCCATGGTCACCGGCAATCTCGGCAACCAGATCGCGAACAAGTGCTTCCATGCGGGCCAGCCGATCATCATCAACATCGCGCCACTGCACGTCGAACACCACTTCACCGGGCACAATGGAGGGCGCATTGGGGCGCAGTTGTATCCGGCCAATCGTCCAGACCGTGCGTGGTGTTACAATGTTTCGAAGGCGGTCGTTTAGCGCGGCGTTGAATGCCGACAGCGCCTGAAACGCATCTTTTCGCTGGTGCATCAGCGTGGTGCCGGCGTGGTTTTGCTGACCAGTCAGGGAAATCTGCAGTTGCCGGGATCCGACAATATCTGTGACAACGCCAATCGCTTCGCCCGCGTCGTGCAGTGTGCTGCCCTGTTCGATATGGAGTTCAATGAAACCCAGGAACTGGTCGTATGGCACGAACGCCCCTGCAAGATCCGCCATTGAAGACCGCGCCTCACGGAAAGAGACGCCGTTCCCGTCCGTTAATTCGTCGGCCTCGGCAAGTGTGGTCTTGCCTGAATAAAAGCTGGATCCGGTCAGCGCGCCAAACCGCCCTTCTTCATCCTGGAAGTTCACAACTGACACCGGCGGACCACCCGCCTCTTTCGCAGCTCGCGCGATCTCCAAAGCGACGATGACACCCAACGCCCCATCCAGCCAGCCCCCTTCGGGTTGGGTATCGGTGTGAGACCCCAAAAGCATGGATGGAGCATCGGTCAGGCCGAAGACGTTGCCCACAGGGTCCACATGTGGGGCCAGGCCTGCCGCCTTAAACTGTTCGATCAGCCACTTCCGGGCAGCCACGTCTGGTTCAGAAAACGCCGGACGCACCACTCCCTTGCCCACGCCACTCGCGCCGAACGAGCGGAGCATGTGAAGATCTCTCAAAAACCTGTCTGGCTGAACGTTCATCTTGACCTTTCCAAACTGCAGACACCCACAATTTGCCCGACATTCCGCAATTGCAGCGTTCTCTTTTGATGCTGCAACCGATTTGCTCACCTTTCAAGCTACCTGATCCAAGGGCTTGGTTGGCGTTGGTATTTCGCGCCAGGGAACTTCCGAAACGCGCTCCCATTTCAGACGTTCGCTGTGTACGAGGTGAGCGGCTTGCTACGCAGGCACACCAAACCGGCATGTTGGTAGGTGGTCTGATTGACCGCTTTGCGGGTCTTTCCCTTTTGCCGGCAACTTTTTTGGAAGCTGGTTGACACGCGGCGACAGGGTTTTTCTGTTCTGCAGGGAAATGGGCATGCTGCATGACGCTGTCATGGCCCGGATAGCAGACCGGAAGAAGGCGCTTTGCCAAATCGCAGCGCACTCCTATAAAGGGCGTGTTCAACGGTCGGTACTTTCGTCCCGACTCTCGGAGCTAAAATGCGCACGCCTGCCGAGTCCCGCCGCCATGACGCCGCAACCCAAAGGCTTTTACCTTCTCTTCCTCGTTGAACTGTGTGAGCGCTACGGCTTTTATACGGCGGTATTTCTCCTTGTTCCCTATGCCGTCAGCAGGATTGGCTTTTCCGAGGTCGAGGCGTCGCTGCTTTATGGCACCTATACGGCGCTGATCTATTCGACAACTTTTGCCGGCGGCATTGTCGCTGACCGGTTGCTTGGCTTCCGCGCGGCAGCACTCATCGGTCTTGCCATCATGGCCAGCGGCAGCCTGCTTCTCGCCACCGGCGTGAAGGCAGCCGCCTTTGTCGGCCTGGCCGCGCTGCTGGTCGGCAATGGCTATTACAAGCCAAGCATCTCCAGCCTTTTGGGCCTGCTTTACGAAAAGGACGATCCTCGGCGCGACAGCGGCTATACGCTTTTGTACATGGGCATCAATATCGGTGCCGGCGGCGCGGCACTTTGCGCGGGGCTTCTGGCGCGCGAATTCGGCTACCACACGGCCTTCCTCGTCGCCGGGCTCGGTAAATTGCTCGGTTTCGCTGCGCTGCTGGCGGGCGGTCGCGTGTTTCGCAGTGTCGGCGCTGCACCCGCTGACCGGCCGCTGATGCGGGCAGACTTTGCCGGACTCCCAAACCTCTTGTGGCTTGCAGTCGGTACAATCGCTCTGGTCGTGCTCAGCAACTTGCTCCTGTTTCATGCCTTCGCTGCCGGCGAGATCATCGCCGTCATCTGCGTCGCGGTTTTCGGGTTTTTCCTTTTCACGGTTCTGCGCCTGGATGCAACAAGCCGGCAGCGTGCGCTTGTCATGCTGGTGCTCTTTATCTTCGGCGTCATTTTCTGGGCGGTCTACAACCAGGATGCCGATACAATCCTGCTCTTCATAGCTCAGGGGGTCGATCGGACTGTCATGGGCTTTGAAATCCCATCGAGTTCTTTCCTGTCGCTCAATTCGCTCACCATCATCATCGGCGCACCACTGATGTCGATCTTGTGGTTCCGGCTTGCGGGGCGCGACATAACACCGTCGGAAAGCGCCAGGTTTGCCGTCGGGCTTCTGCTGCTCGGTGCAGCCTACTGCTCACTTTCGTTGGCGCCTCCGGGTGCTGACGGGCTGGTATCGCCTCTGTGGCTGATAGTATTCTTTCTGCTCTTCAGTGTTGCGGAACTATTGGTTGAGCCAATCGGACTCTCCATGGTAAGCCGCCTCGCGACCCGCGAGTTGATGGGCTTTGCCATGGGCATGTGGTTCATGACTCACGCGCTTGGAAACTACGGCAGTGGTCTTCTTGCGAGGCTCGCTGCGGTTCCCGAGGATACGGGCCCGGCCGGCGAAGTGACGACGAGCCAGGCGGCGTTTCTCGACTATGGCCTGCTTGCCCTGGGCACCGGTCTGTTGCTGGTTGCCCTGCTGCCGGTGATTGCCAGACGGCGCAATGCAACGGACGACACCGAAGGGGACGCGTGACCTGCTCCTATTCAAAGGACATCGGTCGGCTGTGTCTGCAGCGGACGGGCATTGGCGAAAACCATGACTTAACTTACACGTCCGGCGGCTGACTGCCGAAACGCCATGCCACTCGCGCTGTCAGGCGACGGACTTCATGAACGGCTGAAATTCCCTCATGCTTTGCGCCCGATCGAAACAGCCAAACGCACCGCCGTGTTTCATGTCTTCGGCAGCGGCAAACACCGCTCCGAGCGCAATGCGGGCCAAGCCTGCGCCGACCGAGACGCGCGCAACGCCCATATCGGCGAGCTCCTTGCGGGTCATCTGAAAACTCTGCCGACCAGCCAGCACATTCAAAGGCGTTTTGACCTCGGCCAGAACTTTGGAGATCTGGTCCCTTTGTTTCAGGCGGGGCGCGTAAACGCAATCTGCGCCGGCTTGTTCAAAGGCGAGCAGGCGGCGGATGGTTTCGTCCAGATCCTGCGGCGTGCTGATCGGCGCCTCGCTACGGGCCGTGAGCACAAAGTCTGGTGCGAGCCGCTTCTTCAGATCGACGGCGGCTCTGATCCGTTCCACCGCTGCTTCGTGCGAATAATAGGTATGGTGAGGATTTGTTGTTTTGTCTTCGATGGAACAGCCGGCAAGACCGATTTCGATCGCTCCCCTCACTGTTTCGACCACATCCTCGGGACTATCTCCGAAGCCGTTTTCGAGATCGCCATTTATCGGGACGCGTGTCGCTGCGATAATCTCCTGGGCATGTGCCAGGGCATCTTCGCGGCTGATCAGTCCTTCTGCATCCCGAACGCCTTTGGTCCAGGCATATCCGGCGCTCGACGTTGCCAAGGCGTCAAACCTCATTCCGTCCAGTATGCGTGCCGAACCGGCATCGAACGGGTTTGGCATCAGAAATGCCGCGCCCTTTTCGTGGAGGGCCTTAAAAGCCGCGCGTCGGTCTTTGGTGGTCTGCATGATGTTCTTCCTTGCAATGACATAGAAGCCAGATCGATCTTCTCGCCCAACATGTGTCATCTGATCGAAAAATCCCAAGAGCCGACACAGATTAAATTGAAGTAATGATTGGTCAGACTGCATGTTGCTAAAATGAACGAAGTATCGGCAGCGCCACCCATGATATATCGTGCACCGATACCGCCACTTTTTCGCTGAATCAAAATAAAATCAATTATTTATATTCCATCTCAAGTGACGAAAACTACCTTGCGCAGTATGATGGATTCGTGCGTTTTTGCGGATTGGAGCGCACGCACAAGCGGGCTTTCCAGTAATTATTTTTCCAAATTTACTTAACACTTTCATGAATTTACATATTAATCAAAGTTAATTTGAAAAACTAGGCTCGATAATTACATCACTTGCATGAAAATTCGAAGAAATGAAAGGAAATGAACATGCTGAAGAAATATGCTCAAGACCGGATGAACTATGCAACAAACGAGATCAGAGTTCTGCTGCAGGGACAGGAGATCCTGTCCTCCTCCCGCGAAGGCGAGCGTCTGCGACAACTCGATCGCTCCTATAAATTCTGGAAGCATTTTTCCTGAAGATACCGCCCTGAGCACCGCGCAGGGCGGTTCAATTTTCTTCATTACCTCGTTTTAAAACGAAAAAATGAGATTAAGTTGCAGCTCCTACGTTCACGGCAGACAATCCGACGGGTTGGTCCGGACTCAATTGGTTGGGCGGCAACCAGCGCCATTGGTAGGCGGCTTTCCAGTTGCGGCTCAGGGACAGTCAAGTGCAGCGATGCCCGGCGACGGATGCGGCACCGACATGACAGGCTTTTGCCTAAACAATCGTATTCCCTTTTTGATGAAACCACGAAGGCCAAGGTGTTTTCATGTTGTCTCAAATCATAGGGTTGGGCGAGCACCTTTCATCCATACCGTTTAAGCATCGCGACTTGGCTTTTTACGGGATCGATCCAAAGCAATCTATCAAGGCTAGAATGGCGGGTGCGACCCATGGCGACCCACAAAATGACAATCGAGTCATTGGCTTGAAGGGTCTTGTAGGCCGGGCGCACAACATGCTCTGATGCGTTGTTGCGACACAAGCGACGGAGGTCAAAAGGGGAATGCGGAAGAGACAAGCACCGGCACTGGGTGTGCTGCGGCTCGACTACGACTACCCGCCGGCACTCGGGGATGTCGATGATCCGGAGTCGTTCAATTACGACGTTCTGTACAAGGTTGTTCCGGGCCTGACCTTCTCAATGTGTCAAAGCGGTGAACTGACGGAGGACGTCACAAACGCCGTTGTCGATTCCGTTCGCTTTTTGAACAGCTACCATGTGAATGCGATCACGGGCGATTGCGGTTTCATGCTCAACATTCAGGACCTCGTGAAGGACCATTCCGACGTACCGGTGTTCATGTCCTGCCTCGTGCAACTGCCCACCATCATCAATACGATCAATTCGGAAGCTGAAATCGCTATCTTCACGGCAAACAGCACAAGCCTGGCGCAAATTGAAACAGAACTCGACAGAATGTCCGGCCTGCAAGAACACAGCCACCGCCTCCAGATCGTTGGGTGCCAGGATGTCCCGGGCTTCGAGGCCGTCGCGATGGGGCAGAGGGTCGACACCGAAAAGGTCGGCAAGGGTCTGATTGGTCTTACCAATACAGTACTGAGAAACAAGCCGAAGATTGAGTGCCTGCTACTGGAGTGCACGGAACTGCCGCCATATGCGAACCTGCTGCGATCCGTGACTGGCTTGCCCGTCTACGACGCGATAACCAATTGCGATTTCTTCATGAATGGTTTCCTGGACAACAAGAACTTCGGTGTGCACGACTGGCAAGAGTCATGGGATGGCAATCGCGAGGCGTATGAGTTTGGTGACAATCTTTCTTCTTTCGAGAGAGCTCAACTCGATGGAGGAAATAGCAAAAAATAGCGCGCGCCTTTCGCTAATCGTAATCACACCATTTGTGCCGTATGAGCAGCGGGCATTTGTTTTGCTGCAACGACTGATTTCCTCCCATCCATCCCGCAAATTTGCTGCGCATGAATTGAATTTCTACTTTCGGGCTTGAGCCTTAGTGCGTCGAATGTGCCTTCGGCGGCGCAAAGTTGGAGTTCGTCGATGAATGATTCAACCGTAGCTTCGCTCCGAATCCGGCCGCGAACCTCTGCTACATGGACTTTTCGCGCGAAACCCGACCGTCCTCTCACGGCTCCAAGCCCGAGACTTGCTTCCAGCTCCGTCGCAACCCGGGTCACACGGCTGCTTTCTGTAATTATTGCAATGCCTCAGCAATTTTGTCCGCAAGCATTTCGGGCTGATCAACGCTCTTCCAATGCGTGGCGTTTTCAAGGATGATCCGATCCATCTCGTTTTCTTCCAGCCAACGGATGGTGCTGTCCGGGCAGTTGTCGGGGTTGTAGAGGTAAGTCACGTTTGCTGCTTCTTGTAACACCACACCTGGCACGTGCTCGGCTGAAAAACGCCGTGCGTCGGTCCCAAGCTGCCAAAGCGCCAAAGTATCCGCTTTTGAGACTTCACGGCGATACCGCCTTATGACCGGCACGGTTTTCGCCATTTCGTCCAGCTGTTCGAGAAACGCTGTGCGAAAGGTTACCGGATCATCATAGTCTGCGGCAGTCCCTGAGAAATAAGCATCCTCGGCCGTGATATTTCCTTCCA
>JGI12316J15310_10000052_pt22 | contig 29512 bp, 28 predicted proteins | sample MarCyaLeptolynsp_FD_15310 | JGI IMG/M metagenome (IMG submission 15310)
CGCAGACTCGTCGCCCGCAGCCACCGCAAGCGGATCGGTGACGACGAAGGTCGGCCGAAGATCGTCGGCCCCGAACACGAGGCTCTCGCTTCCGAAGGCAAGTGCAATGCATCCCTCCGGGCACGTGTCCGACGGTCCCGAGTGCCACGCCACGAGATAGCCGGAACCGGTCCAGGCCGCGGCCGGCGCATCGCCGCTGCATCGCGAGAACGCGGGCGACAGCAGCTGGGGCCCGAGCACCGAGCCGCTGGCGTCGAACGCTCGCCAGCCGACCTTGCCCTCGTCGCAAAAGGTCAGCAGCGTCTGCTCGGGTTCGGGGTACGCCACCGGCGAGTCGGGCGAGAGGTACAGCGACCACGGCGACCCATTGGCATGACCGTCGCTACCGACCCGCAGCCCCATGGAGTCGATCGAGTCGAGCTCCGGGTTGACGAACGTGTACGTCGTGAGCAGCCCGGTCGTGCCCGCCGTGAGGCCCACGTTGGTGAACGCAGCGGGGGCGATCGTAGTCTCGACATCGACGGGACCGAACACGATCCCGAAGGCCGTGCCCCGCTCCTCGCAGCTCTGGTTCGGCGTCGCCAGATCCGGCAGCGGCGTCCACGGCAGGTCAGCTTCCACCCCGCTGCCATCCGCGGCATCGTCGTCGTCGTCACCGACCACGGCGCCGGTGGACGACGCGTCGATCACCTCGCCGGCCTGTGGATCATCTCCGCAGCCGAGCGCCAACAGCAGTGCGAGCAAACCGAACCGTTTCACGGCTGATCGGATGGTACTACCCGACGCGCGGCAGGTCTCGACTTCCCTGTGGCGCGTGGGCCGCTGCGCTCACCCGCCGCAGAAGAGCGTGGGGACAGCAGACGCGTTGAACTGGCACGTTCCGATACCGAGACCATTCATCGAGCCGCCATCGAAACCGCTTGCTTGCAGGTAGTCGAGGTTGGAGCAGCCGATCTGCTGCTCTGGGTGGTGGCCGTCGCTGCCCTGGGTGAACTCGAACTCGAAGCATCCCGGGGACAGCTCGTCCACGTCGAACAATGCCCTGGTCACGTCGGCGAAAGTCTGCGTGCTGAAGTCCTCGCCGTTGCGGCAAAACCACTCGGAGCGGTCCATGACTCCGTCGCCGTCCTCCACGAAGTGCTTTACTTCGGCCCACAGACATCCCTCCTCGCTGCTGGTCTCCGACAGCGGGCGGGGATACTCGCAGTACTCGCGGACCGTTCGCCGCGGGTCGTCGCATGGACTGGCGCACGGCTGCAAACCTTCGCCATCGAGCGCGCACACCTCCGACACCCCATAGCACTCGGCGAGCGCGCAGTAGCCGAGACTGCCGCACGTGTCCCGCGTCTGGGCGGCACACTCCGCGGCGAGGTCCTGACGCCCGCCGGTTCCACACTCGAGCGCGGCCCCCTGCGGCAAGCACGTATTGCAGCGAACCTCGCACTCGGCAGGGCAGCTCTCGACGGCGTGTTCCCAGCAGCTTCCCGGCTGCGCCTGCGTGTCCGCGTGCAACTGGTCGAACAGCGTGACGTGGCGCCACCAATTGTTGAAGTTGCCCTGCGCGTCTTTGCCAGCCACCTGCGGGAAGTGTTGAAACCACCAGATGAGGTACGGAAGCTCCGCCAGCTGACCAAGGCCCACGCCTCCCCAGTTGGCGGCGCTGACGATCTCCCCCTCCCCCGACAGCGACATCACGTCGGGATAGTTCCGGTAGAACTCCATGCACTGCGATGGCTGCGGCGTTGCGTTGCTGTAGTCGTACTCCACCGCGGCCGTGCTGTTTGGCGGCGCGTGAACCGATCCACAACGGCGTGCACGAGGTGGCTCGATGGTGATCGAGCTGGGGTTGGCGGGTAGGGCGAACTCGATGTACGGCCCCTCATCGCGGCCGTAGACGTGGGCGAACGTGCTCTCGGCACGGTGCCCCAGGTTGTGGAGCATCTGAGCCACGGTGCGTTCGCGGTTGTAGAACATCACCGGCACGTTGCGGTCGAGGCAGGTGACCTCGATCGGGGGATTGTTGATCCAGTAGCCGCTCGGTCCGACCATCGTCGACTCCGCGGCGTGCGGGTAGCCGGGCACGCCGAAGATCCAGACCTCGTCGACCTCGTTGTTGTTGATGCGCGAGCACAGGCCGAGGTTTGGGTCACTGATGATCTGCGGGTAACCGAGATAGCCGCACGGCAGGCCTTCGTTGCACATGCGCTTTTGGTTCTCGTCGGGGATTGCGGCGCATGCCTCGGCCTGGCCGCGGCAGTGGAGCCACTCAGCCGCCTCGAGGTCCGCACCGGCCGTGTTCGGCGGCCCGTAGTCGAGCTCGGCCCACCCACCGGCAAAGTTGGCGTCCGTGATGTCGGCGAGGCGGTACTCCAACGCGCCGTGGCTCGCCTCGCGGATCACCCGGATGTACTCGTTGGCGAGCTGCGCCGCGCTCTTGTACGGAATGCTCTTCGAGTTGTCTTGGACCCAGGGCGGGTTGTAGTTGACCACCGCCACTCGGCGGACCACGGAGAACGCTCCCGGTTCAGTCTCGTCGGCTTTTCCGCCCACGCCGGTTCCGTCGTCGAACCCTTCGTCGCCATCGGGCAGCCCGCCGCGCCCGGCGTCGTCGGCCGCACACGCCATCCCAATCGCCACCAGCCACGCGAGCGCCCCCAGCCTCCGTCGTTCTCGGTTCATCGTGCTCCTTCGACGGCACGTCGGCCGTCGCAGGGATGAAGAGCGTCGAGTCGGAAAAACCGGGGCGCCCGAGCCCGAAAAAAATGGTCACCCGAGCCGGAACCGCGCTACTCGGCGAAGACGCTCAGATCCCACAGCGGTCCGGCCGTGCAGCAGCCATCGACCCCCTGATCCACGCGCCCCGGGCACCAGTCTTCGTCGCCGGCATCATTGGGCGGGCCGTTTCCGCACTGGATGTCGTTGTAGACCGGGTTGCCCTCCGCCCCCGGTCCGGGCCCGATCGCTTCGCAGATCTCGAGCACGGTCATGACCCCGTATGGGGTGTCGACCTCGATCTCACCCACGGCATGGTCGAAGGTCGAGTCGCAGTAGCAGCGGCCGTCCACGGAGTAGCTGTCGCCCCAGTTGTTGCCCGGTGCGTTCTGGACCTCGTCGAGGCTGCAGCCAGGGGCCGGCCCAAGACAGCTCCCGGTCTCGCACTCGCCAGCGGGACAGTCCGCTGGTCCTTCGCAGACCGTCACGCTATCCCCGGTCTCGCCCGAGCCACTGGAGTCATTCGAGCCCGTCGATGCGCCGGATTCACCCGAGCCACTCGAGTCGGCGCTGGTGCTCGCGTCGGACGTGCTCCCCGACGTCGTATTGCCGCCACCGCCCGAGCTCGAGTCCGCGCCGGTCGATGCGACAAAGCCATCGCCCGAGCTCGATCCGAGCGCCCCGGTCGAGTCCGATCCGCCGCCGGAATCGCCCGAGTCGTCTCCGGCACAGGCAGCGAGGAAAACCAGCGCAAGCAGGCGGGTCTTCACGGCAGCGTTCCCGCCGCCCGCATCTCGTCCTCTTTGCGCAGGGCCTCCTCGTAGACGCCCTCACCGTAGAACTGCCGCGCCCACTTGCGGAACTTGAGCACGGCCCAATCGGTTTTCGTGGCGACCGGTCGCATCCGGTAGACCTTGTTCGACCAGATCTCGACGTCCTCCTCGAACGTGCCGTCGAACAGCTCGCAGTACTTGTCGAGCACGATCTTCGTGAGAGGCCGGACTGGCGTGGGTGCGATGCGGTGCCGGGCGGTCACACGGACCTCTTCGTCGTTGATCGGCGTGGTGTTGATGAACGTCTGCGAGCGCAGGCGAAAGCCGCCGGGCAGCACCGACCACTGGCGAATCAGTCCGATCGAAAAACCAGTTCGACGGACCTCGATCTCGGCCGGAATCGTGTCGGGTACGCGCAACACGTCCCACAGCCGCGGCAGCTTGGGCAGACCGAAGGCTTCACGCGAAGCGTTCATCCGCATCTTCCAGTTGCAGATCGGCCCCTCGGTTTCCATCTCGAGCTCGGGAAGATCTTTGGTGATGTAGTGCATCGCCGGCGAGTGGGAGATGTCAGCGTCGTTTTCTCCGACGTCTTGAATCCGGGCCCGGAACTCCCACGAGCGCTTGCGCCACGGTGTCCACCGTAGGTCGAAGTCCGGCTGCGGCTCGAGCTCCCACTCGGGGTCGGCTCCCTTCTCGTGAAACCAGACGAAGACCACGCCGTCGAGCTCGCAGACCGGCCAGCGCGTCAGCTGAGCTTTGGGCGGCACCGGGTCGCCGTGGGCCGCCTTGACGCACTTGCCCGACTTGCCCTCGAAGTGCCAGCCATGGAACGGGCAACGAATACAGTTGCCCTCGATCGTTCCGCCGGCCCCGAGGTGCGCACCGAGGTGCGGGCAGTAGGCGTTGGTCACGTGCGCCACGCCGTCTTCGGTGCGGAAGACGACGAGGTCGCGACCGAAAGCAGTGACGGGAACAATCTTGCCGCGCGGGAGCTCGTCGGAGTCGGCCAGCCCGTACCAGCCGCGCGGATAAGGAAGGCTCGGCGCGGCGGAACGGCTATGGAGCGGGAGCCCAACGTGCATCGAAAGTACGGTCAGCCAGGCCGTGGGCCCCGTCAAGCGTCAGTTGCGCCAGCTCGGGAGAGTTTTTCTGCCTCGGGCCACCGCGCGCATTCGCGCACGTGTTATGGTAGGAAAATGAGTTTTAAGGGGGTTCCCGTGATCGCATGTCTGGCACTACTGAGCTTGCCGCGAGACGCCGCGGCGACGACCGGCTGTGATGTACCGGCCGATTTGTGCCAAGACAGCGACCGCTTCGTCGCCTTTGAGAGCACCCACGAGCGTGCGGCTCCGGAGGGTCCGTTGGCCTTCCGTTTCCAACGCGGGCGCGGACTGCTCGACGACACCGAGGCGCTGAGCTTCGTGACGGTCGAGATCACCGAGAACGGAAACCCGATCGCAGGAGAGCTCGTCTTGACCGATGTCCTCGATGGCCGCGCGCTGTGGATCCCCGATGCCCCGATGACTGTGGGCGCCACCGTCGAGGCCTCGGTCACGGTCGACAACGACGGCGTGTCCCCCGACGGCGCCAACCAGTGCAACGTGCAATCGGACCCGAGCTTTGTGTTCGAGATCGGTGAAGAGCCGGGACCGCTCGTTGTCCCCGACGTCGATGTCGACGCCACGTACTTCACCGCCGAGCACCGAACGCTGGAGACGCTGAGGTGCTGCGATTCGAGCTTCCCCCGAGAGAACTCCTGCCTCGAGGTCGTCAGCGACGGCTCGTGCGCGAGCGAGGTGGAGATTGGATACGCGGCCGCCGAGTTCCAGTTGCGCGAAGCCCTGCCGGAGGCCTTGGCAGCTCGCGTCGCGCTGCGGTTGCTCGCTGACGGGGAGGTCGTCACGGCTCTGCCCGCCCAGGCGGGGCACATCGGGCTCTCGAGGCCCTCTCGATGGGCTGGTCAGCTAGAGCTGCTCGACCTCGTCACCGGTGAGGCGGTCACCTCGGAAGTCCACATGGTCGGGGCCGACGAGACGCGTCCGATCGGCGAGCACGAGGTCGACGCGGCGGCCAAGCTCGAGTGCTCCTCTCCTTACGTCTGCGAGATCGTCACCGGCGACGACGGCGCTCAATGGGACCCGACAGCTTGTGAACCGATGCCGGAGTCCGTCGAGGATTCGGGCTCCGACGACGGTGAGGCCGGAGGCTTCGACTCGACCGAAACACCCGAGGAAGGTGGTTGTGCGTGCCGCACGACGAGCGACTCGCCGGCGTGGCACTGGTTGTTTCTCGCTGCGCCGCTTGCCCTCTACCGGCGTCGTTACGATCAGCGCAGGCGCGCCGCGGCCTCGTGAAAGCGCGGCCGAAAGGCCTTGATCCCATCGTTGGTCCGCACCGGGTGGACGCGATTGGTCAACAGCACACACACGAGCGGACCCGCCGCGGCCGCCGGGTCAATCCACACGCTCGTTCCCGTGTATCCCGTGTGGCCAACGGCCTGCTCGGACATCGCGTGCCCTGTACTGCCGCTGCCGTCCCCAGGGGTTCCGTCCCAGCCCAGGCGGCGCGTCGACCCCGGAACGTTGCTGGGCACGAAAAAGCGATCGCGTGTCGCGGTGTCGACATCCGGCACTCGGTCTTCCGCCCACGCGATCGCGACCTCGAGCACCGCCTCGGCCGTTCCGAACAGCCCTGCGTGTCCTGCGACGCCGCCCATCACGTAGGCGTTGTCGTCGTGCACCGCCCCGTGGGCCACCTTGGCGCGCGTCGAACGAACCTCGAAGTGCGAGGGTACGCCGTCGGGATGTACCGACTCGTCGTAGACCTCGGTGGGCGCGATCATTTTCTCGAGCTCCCACTTGAGCGCCGCTTCGCTGAACAGCCGCCGGTAACCGAGCTTGGGAAGCGGACGCCCCTCGAGCGCGAGTCGGAACGCGACGCGATCGGCAAACAACAAGTCGAGCGGATCGCCGAGCTCGCGCTCGATCCAGGCCCCTAGAATGATGAAGCCGAGATCGCTGTAGACGGCCTTGCTGCGCGGCTCGTACGCAGCGGGCGTCTGCAGCACGTGGTGCATCACCTTCTCGGCGTCGAAGGGCTCGACCATCGTGAAGTACTCGCGGTGCGCTTCGAGGCCCGAGCAATGCTCGAGCAGGTCGGCGAGCGTCGCGTCGGGGCACGCTCGCCCCCACGGCGCAGGAACGGGGTCGTCGAGCGACCAGCGCCCCGAAGACACGAGCTGCGCGGCGAGAGTCGTCGTCGCGAGGACCTTGGTGAGCGACGCGAGGTCGAACACCGTGTCCCGCGCCATCACCTGCCCGAGCACCGTGCTGGCCTCGTGCGTAGCGAGCTTGCCGTGCGCTTCTTCGTAGAGGATCGAGCCCCCGCGCCAGACGGTAGCGACACATCCGGGAAACACCTCGTCGGCTACCGCGGCCTCGAGCAACTCGAACAGCTCCCCACGCGGGTCGGGCATGAGCCGCAGCTTGCCCGGAGCGCGCGCGTTTGGCTAATCGCAAAACGAGCCATCGAACCAAAGAAAAGCGCCCGGGAGTCCCCCGGGCGCATGCGTCGGTCGAGCGTCGGGCTCAGCCCGCGCAGCACAGGGTGGTGGAACCGCTCGGCGCGGCCTCGCCCTCGGGAGCGCCGCCGGAGGCAGAGCAGCCCACATCCGGACCGGTGATGTCCAGGTCGGCGCTGCGCACCGGAGTCGTCACCGCGTAGCACTCGCCAGGACCACCGCTGCCGGGCGAGCCCGCCGAGCATCCCTCGCCAGCGCGCAGCACCAGGTTGGCGTCGCACGAGCCCTGGGCCTCACCGCAGCTGCATTCGCTGCAACCGCGCGAGTCGGCCACCTCGTCGTAGATGACTTCGCGCTCGGTGAACACGTCACCGGTGCACTCGACGTCGCCCGGAGCCCAGACACACAGGCGCTGGTCGTCACCTGCGAGGTCGGGGACGCAGGTTCCCGCGTCGCAGGAGTCGAGCTCGGCTGCCGGCTCGCACGCGCCGAACTGCGTGGCCCACTGGGCCTCGGGCACGGTCTCGCTGGAGCTAGGGTTGCAGCTGACGCCCGTCAGGTCGATGTCGGGCATGTTGAGCCGAAAGCGAACGTCGTCGTAGAACGGCAAGTCGTTGCAGCCGTCCACCAGGTTGTGCAGGTTTTCCGGCTGGATGATCGAGCAGTTGAGGCCGTTGTCGGCGTACTGGCCCACGGTCACCGGCGGGCACTCGACGTCGGCCGGCGTGTCGCAGTCACACGTGCACTCGGCCGCATCGGCACTCAGCCCTTGGAACGCAACGAAGCCGTCGGTGTCGTACGCGCCGGCACAACCGGGGAGCGCCTCGCCGCCCTCGGCGGTGTCGACCGCGATCGGGCCAATGAAGCCGGCGGGGATGGCCAGGCAGCTCGAGCCCATCTCGCAGCTTGCCGGCTCGCCGGTGTCGTCGTCGTCATCGTCATCGTCATCGTCACCGGGCACGTCGTCGTCGTCGTCATCGCCGGGCACGTCGTCGTCGTCATCGTCGCCCGGCACGTCGTCGTCATCGTCATCACCCGCGGTGCCTCCCGGCGTGTCGTCGTCATCGTCGTCGCCGGCGGGGCCGCCGTCCTGGCCGTTGTCGTTGCCCTCGTCCTCGTCGGACCCAGCGTCTTCCGTCCCGGCGGCGTCGGTGTCCGCGTCCTGATGGATGTGGTCCTTCGGCGCGAAACAGGCGGTGAGCCCGAAGGAAAGGCCGAGCAGGAGGGTGAGACCGCGCGCGAAGGCGGGGGTGCGCACAGTGCGAGAATCGTTATGGGAGGGGGAGCGGTCAGGCATGGTCATCTCTCGATCAGGGCAACGCCCGCCGCGTGCTTCCGGATCACGGATTTCGCCAAACGCCTACTATCCGGCCATGTACCTCGAAGCGGAGCTCGCGCTGGCCTTCGACCGACCCACCGAGCGGGTCCGGGTCCCGGCTCCGGGCTGGGGCGGCCGCGTGATGCATCTGCTCACGCTGGGCCGGACGTCGCAGGTCTGGGAGCGGGAGTCGTTCGAGACCCCCGACATGGCCAGCGAGCTCGCCCTCGCGCTGCGCCGCGCGGGCATCGAAGACGTCGTGTCGATCTCGGCCGACGGTGAGCTCGTCTTTCTCGACGAGCGCCGTCGCGATCACGATCTCACCGAGGCGCTCAATGAGCTCGCCCATCGGGCCGAAGGGCGCCCGCAGTGGCCGGCTCGCCTCGAGCTGGTCGCCGAGCACCACGATGACGTGGCGACCTACGTCATCCAGCTCCTGGCCGATCGCGTGCACCCGCTGGATCGACCGCCCCTACGAATGCGGGCCTATGCGCTGCTCCGCCAGTTCGACTTGTCCGCGTCGGATACGGCCGGATACCGCGGCGCAGTATCTCCCGAGGCGCAGCTTCGCGACCGCATGGTCGCCGCCCTCGGCACCGAAGCCGCGCACGCGGGCGTCGTCGGTCGAGCACGCGACGCCATGATCGCCATTGCCGGCAGGCTCGAGACGTCGCTTCGTGGCGCGCTCGGCACCCACCCCAGCGAAGCCGCCGTACGCTGCTGCGTCGTACGCCCCCAGCGCTTCGTGTCCTATGCGGATGCAGCACTGCCGCTCGAGCTCGACCGCATGCCGCCGTTTCGCGGCTATCCGGGCATGCGCGAGGCCACCTACTACCTACGGCTGTGGCTGCCCCTGCTGCGAGGCGCCCGCGCAACCGTCCGTCGCACCCTATTCGTCGACGAGGGCGGTCGCCCGGTGTTCCACATTCACGATGAGCCGCTCGACGTCGCCAGCACCGAGGCCACCCGACCCGGTGGAGACATCGCGGCCTCGCTCGGGGTCGCGGACGCGGTCTTCTTCGCCGGCAACGACTACGAGAAACGCCTGCGCGTCGCCGCGGCGTTCCCCGTAGACGAACCGGCAGCCGGAGACGCCGCGTGGGAGGCGATCCGGCTACGCGAGATCGGATACGCCCACACGAAGATGGGCGCGTTCGCCAATGGGATCGACGGGGGCGGTGGGCTGACCGTGGTGGGCTACCAGGGCAACACCGGCATCGATATCGGCGGGATGATCTCCTGAGCTACAGGTCATCGGAAGGATCCGATGACCTGCTGCCGTTCTTCGAGAACCGACTTTCCCGATGTCCGGTCAGAGATAGTTCCAGGTGCAGGTGCCGGCGTTGCAGACGAAACCGTCGGCCGGAGGGCAGTCGCACGTCGAGATGCCGCCGATCTCGCAGCCGTTCTCGAACGCGTCGTCGCGAATCGACTCCCACTCGCTGATGTCGGCGTCCGTGCGCGCGACCCAGTTGTTGGTGCAGCCGCAGCTCGTGCCCGCGAGCACCTGGCCGCATTCGGCATCTTGGGTGCAGCTGCGGATCTCGGCGGTCTCGGCGAAATAGGCCTCGACGATCTCCTCGCACGCGTTGACGGGCTCGGTGCACGCCTCTGCGTAGTCGTCGCAGCAGTCTCCGTAGCCTTCGCACAGGTCGTCGCACCAGCACGCGCCATCGGACTTCCCGCCGCACGCGTCGGCACAGGATGGACCCTCGGGCTCCGGCTCCGGCTCCGGACAGTCACAGGAAGGTGTCGGGCATCCCTGAGGAAGCTCGGGCTCCGGCTCACCGTTGCAGACCGCTTCGCACACGTCCGGGCACTCCAGCGGCGGGGCCTCCTGACAGGCACCCCAGCAAACCGCGGGGCAGATGAGACCGTCCGGGCAGTTGCTCAGGCACTCGGAGTGGTCGCAGAAGTCGCCGTCGTCGCACTGGTCGTCGGTCATGCAGAAGACCGGACCGGGGTCGACGCCGTCGCAGATCGGCTGCTTGTCGCCGCAGCAGTCGCCGAACTGGGCACAGAGGTCGTCGCACCAGCACGCGCCGTCGGACTTGCCGCCGCAGTGGTCGGTGCCATCGTCGGCCAGGCACGATCCCGGCGCATCGGCCTTGCCGAGGGGACCGCGCTCTTCGGTACCCGCATCCGTCGGCTCCGCCGTCTCGGCAACGCAGCCGGTGATCGCGAACGAAAGCCCGATGGCCAACGCGATCTTGTGGGTCAGGGAAAGAGGTGACATCGGGCAGCGCCTAAGCAATTCGTGGGCCAGCCGCGAACCGCCGCCGAATGGCGTTGCGACGCCGAGCGGAATCGGACGCCGGTCGAGGGGGTGGCTACAGTAGCCACCACCCCGATTGCCGGCCGGGCGGCCGACACGTAAAAAGCCGCCTCAATGACGCCCGAACAAGCCCGCCAAGCTCTCATCGTGGCGATTGACGTGCCGACCGCGGCCGACGCGATGGCCTTGGCCGAGCGCCTCGCCGGACACGTGGGAATGCTCAAGATCGGACTGCAGCTCTTCGTGGCGGAGGGTCCCTCGATCGTGAGCCGCGTGCGCGAGCAGTTCGGGCTCGACGTCTTTCTCGACCTCAAGCTGCACGACATTCCGAACACGATGAAGGGTGCGATCGGCAGTGCGCGCTCGCTGGGCGCACGATTTCTCACCGTGCACGCGGGGAGCGGAACGGCCCACCTTCGGGCGTGCGTCGAGGAAGCCGGCGACGACCTCGGCATTCTCGCGGTCACCGTCCTCACCAGCCAGGACGACGAGGCGTGCCGCGAGGCCGGCCACACCCGCACCGCAAAAGAGCTCGTTCCGATCCGTGCTCGGTGTGCGGCAGACGCAGGATGCGCCGGCATCGTCTGTAGCGGGCAAGAGCTCGCGGGAGTCGTCGAAGCGGCGCCGAACTTGTTTCGCGTCGTCCCGGGGATCCGACCCGCTGGCGCCGATGTCGGAGATCAGAAGCGTGTGATGACCCCGGCGAAGGCGATCGCGGCCCGCGCGACCCATCTCGTGGTGGGACGACCGATTACCAAGGCGCAAGACCCAGCCGCAGCTGCCGACGCGATCGTCGCCGAAATCGCAGGGGCGTAGCGTACCGGCCCGTCGTTGTCATGGCGGGGTATGCTTTGGGCATGCGGCGCGGGTTCTGGGCGTTGCTGGCGGTGGCCGGCTGCACCTTTGGGCAGAGTGATCTTGCCGACTCGGTCGCGTCCGTCGGTGCGAACAATGAGCCGATGACCGGGACGACGTCGACCCCGAGCGACGACACCACCGGCGCCGCGTTGCCTGACCCCTCGACGACCGGCAGCAACGTCCCCGACCCGAGCGACGACGGGATGATGACGGCGTCCGACGGTGGCACCACATCCGCCGACGGCGGCAGCACGACCGACGGCGCCGAGCAGACGTCCACGTCGTCATCGAGCGGCGACGACAACTACGAGCTCATCAAGGACGGGGTGGTCGTCCGCTACTTCCTCGACGACTACGGCCCGGGCGCCCCGCCTGACAACGGAAGTGCCAAAGATGTCGGCCCCAACCCGGTCCTCGACTTGCCGTTCGTGAAGCAAGGGGGCCAGCCCTCGTACGAGACTCAAGACGGCAACAGCGGAATCGCCTGGACGAACGTCAGCAACAACGGACGCGCAGTTGCCCCAGTCGTCGACACGAAGATCATGGACCTCGATGGCGCCAGCGAGGTCACGCTCGAGTTCGTTGCCGACGTCGAGACAGCAAATGGAGCCGGGACCCGCTTCATCCACATCGGGACAGGCAGTGCTCACTCGCTCGCGTTGTCGGCCTACAATGAAACATCGATGCACCTGCGCACGCACACCTCGCTCGAAGCCGCGGTGTGGGATGCCAACCTATCCAACGGCCGCACGGTCTACACCGTGGTCGTCGATCTCTCGCTGATGGGCGAGAAGCGCTACCGACTTTTCGTCAACGGCTCCGAGGTCGCCACGACCAGCTTCCAGGACACGAGCGCGGTGCAGATCGACTCAGGCCACTCGCTGTCCATCGGCAATCGAACAGACGGCAGCCGGGCGATGATCGGCACGCTCTTCTACGCGGCGATCTACGACCGGGCGCTCAGCGAGGCCGAGGTCAAGCAAAACGCCGACGCACTCGGCGTCAGCGACGACTCGCAGTAGCTCACTCGAGCTCACACGAGCCGATCGCGTGCGTCGTCGGGTTGCCCGGTGCCTCACCGACCTACTGGAACATGCCGGCTTCTTCCATGCCGCCCTCTTGGCCGACGAACTCCATCGGTCGGCCACGGGTCCGCGCGGCTTGGATCGCGTCGCGCAGCTGCTCGAACAGCTTGCGATGGCCGGGAAGGCCGTGCATGTGCAGCTCGGGATCGGATTGGTCAGTGCCGACCAGGGTGATCGTGGCGTTGCCCGTCACGCGATCCATCAGGCTCTGGTTGTAGCGGACGTCCAGCACGCGCCACAGCTCGAGGCTGTCCACGTCCTTGCTGATCACGCCCCGCTCCCACTCCACGCGCTTGGACGTGACCTTGTACTTGGTCGTGACGTGCTTGAGGTACGCGTAGAAGATGCCGGGAATGCCGATCACCCCGAGCAGCCACAGCGGCCACTCGGAGAAGAACTCGATCTTGGTGAGGAAGGCCCCCGCCGTGGAGCCAAACGAGATCACCAAGACCCACTTGGTGTAGTCCCACCACGACGCGCTGTGCTTGCGGACGCCCTCGTACAGGGTGACCTCGCCTCCCGGGCCGACTTGCGGGGCGGCCTGAGCCGGGGCCGCGTGTTGGTGCTGAGGTTGTTGGGGAGGCTGTTGCTGCATCGGGGTACCTGCGGCGGGATTTTCCCAGGACTGTTGTTGAGGGGCGTATCCGGCGGGGCCGACCGGCGATGGAGCCGGCGCCACCGGAGGCGGATTCTGAGGTGGGTGCGGTTGCGCCATGGGTTGCGCCATGGGTTGGGCCATGGGCTGGGCCGCGGGGGGCGGCTGGACTGCGGCTTGCGGCATCGATGCCGCGGGCGGCGCGCTCCCTCCGTCCTCTTCCGGATGAAGGTGCGACCAACCGGGATGTGGCGTCCCGCTGGGTCCCGCGTTCGGACTGGTCACGTCGGCAAGTCTCTCACTGCGCTGCGCGCGGCTCAACTCGGACACCCAACCGAGGGCCCAACGATCTTATTCTGGCGTGGGGTCGCTTGTATCTCGTTCGAGCCACGCTCTGGAAAGTCGCGCCGTTTGGCGACGTCGAGGTTCCGTTCACGAACGCGCAGGACGAGCCGCGATTGATCACCGTCGTTCACGGTGGTGCCGGGGTGGGGAAGACGAGCCTGTTGACCGCCATCGCGAGCACGCGGCCGGGCCACGCGGTCGTTGCCTCATCGCTGCGACCGGTGCCGGGCGGGAAAGTTCCGGCCCATGCGTGGTGCGACTGGCAGCTCGGGGACGACGACGCCGATCGACCCCACCCGCTTCGCGTGGTCAGCCCGCACACGCCTCACGATCCGAAGGACGACGCGGCCACGCTGCGACGACGCGAGCAGGCGCTCTTCGATCGCCGCGCGAAAGAAGGAGGCTTTGTGTGCTTGGCATTCCCGAGCACGCGATGGTTCTCGCGGCAGTCGGTGTCGCTGCACGCACCGCTGCGATCGGTGGTGCGCTACGACGTCCGCTCGACCACGCCGATGGACGATGCGAACCGCTACGATCTGACACGGGAAACGAAGCTGGCGCTGGCCTACGCGGCCGTGTCCTCGGCGCTCGCTCCCAGCAGTCATCGCGAGCGCGTCCAGGCACGGCGCCGCTCTGCGGTCTGGCGCGACACGAGGCTACTCGGCACCGCCATGCACGAGACAGTCAGCGCGTTCGTCGAGCTCGCGGGGTTTCGCTACGAAGGCCTCGATGCGGTGTCCCTCGAGCCATTGTTTTCCTCCGAGGGGACGCCACGCATTCCCTTCGATGCGCTGCCGAACCGAGCACGACACCTCGTCGCCTTCGCGGCGCTGACTGTGCGCGCGCTGTGGGCTGCCTACCCCGAGACTGACCCGCGCACGGCCCAAGGCGTGGTCGTCATCGATGACGCCGAGCTTCGGCAAGACACCGAGGTTCTCTCGCGCTTGATCCAGACGTTGCGAACTGCCCTCCCCCGCGTGCAGTGGATCTTGACCACGGCGTCATCCGAGCTCGCCGCAGCCTGCGATCCCGACGAAGTCCTCGCTCTACGCCGGTTCCCCGACGAGCCGGGCGTGGAGCTCTTCGATGGCACCCAGGCACAGACGCACTAGCATCGCCTCGCGCCTCGCATGATCGACGGGACGACATGGCTGTGCATCGGGCTCGCGTGCGCGCTTGCATTCGTGCACCGCGACGCGCTGATTCGGCTGTGGGGCTCGACGGAGGATCCTCGCACGGTCGCGGCGGTCCGTATCGTCACCGCGTCGCTGCTCATCGCGAGTGTCGTGGCGATGGCTCCGGTATACGACTACGCGCTGTCGTCGGAAGGGATCTTCACCGGGTCGCAGGCGCGGGCGCGCTTCTCCGGGGGACAGCGCGTTTCACTGCTGTACTTCTACGATTCGCCGGGCTTCGTGCGGCTGTACGCGGGCGCCCTGGTCACGAGCCTGTTGCTGCTGGCCGTTGGCGCGGGCACGGCCGTGACGCGGTGGACCAGCCTGCTTTTGTTTCACGGCTGGGTGAACCGCAACGGCCTGCACCTCGGTGGCGAGCAGATGTTCGGCCCGATGCTCTTCTACCTGTGTCTCGCCCGCTGTGGTGAGGCGTGGTCGGTCGATGCGTGGGTGCGACGTCGGCGTACGGGTGAGGGAGCGCGGGCCATCCCCGCGTGGCCGCGCTTGTTGATGGTGCTGCAGTTCATCCCCATTCTCGTCGTCAACGGACTCGCCAAAGACGGCGAGATGTGGGCGCACGGGGACACGCTGTACTTTCTGTTCAACCATCCCCACTTCACGCCGCCGATCTCGTCGGCGCTGCAGTGGAAGCTCTCGTCGGCGCTGGGGACCAACCTCTTTCGGCTGATGACGTGGGTGACCCACGCCTGGGAGATTCTGTTCGTCTTCGCCGTCGTCGGCTTCTTTCGACGACGAGTACGCGTGGAGGGCAGCCGAGTGTCCCGTGCGCTCCGAGTTGCGCTCGGGTTGGGCCTCATCGCGCTGCTGTGGCAGGTCTGGGAAGGCCCGGCGCGGCAGTTCATGCCCTTCGTGCTCGGTCATGTCCTGGCGCTGGTGGTCCTCGCCTCTGGTCTCGGCCTGCTGCCGCGTCGCGGCCGATGGATCGACTTCGTGCTCGGACGGCGTCTGTGGTTGACGCTGCTCGTGCTGTTCTCGGGCAGCTTGTTCTTCGTCCTGCGGATCGGCTGGTTCACCGGCATGGTTTTGTTCGGCGCCGTCGTGTTCTTCGATGGGCACGAGCTCGGCCGATCCAAGCTCGAGCTCTCGGACCCACCGACTCCGCCGCCCTGGCGTCGACGGCTGGCAGTCGGCATCAGTGCGCTGACGGTGCTCGCGGTCGCAGCCGTAGTCTCGCCGCACGATCGCAACGCACCGGCCCCGTGGCGTCGGACGCTCGAAGCGCCCCTCCGCATCTGGATCGACTGGACGACCGGCTTTCAGACCTGGCGGATGTTCGCCCCGCAGGCGCCGACCCATCAGTTCGATCTCGAAGCCCGGGTCATCCACCCCGACGAGACGGTCCAGCCGGTCGGTGCCGGCATCGTCGACCTCGACCGCCTCGAATCGGATTGGGGCCACGAGAAGCGCCACAAGATCCGGCGGCGCCTTTCCATACCGGCGGGCAAACGCTACCTCGAGTACCACGCGGCATTCGTGTGCCGCCGCTTTGCCCAGCCCGGCGACGTCGTCGAGCTGGTCCGCGTCCGCGTCCCGACACCGCCCCCGACGGCAACCGCGGTCGACCTGGAACGTGCGCTGGCAGAGCAAGAGCGTGCAACCGTCCGGCGTGTGATTCGACGCCAGGTCTGTCTCTAGGAACATTTCTCCGCTCTGCGGGAAACATCCCCCGCGATCCCCCTCGCGCTTTGGATGGAACAGCTCTGTGGTTGTGTGGCTACTCGCGCTCGGCCTTGCCGCTGGCAACGTCGAACCGCCGGATGAATCGGTCTCGCTCGACTGGAAAGCTCCGGAGGCGGACTGCCCCTCGGCGGAGCTGGTGCGTTCCCGGATCGATGCTCTGGCGGCAGACGGAGCCCGAGGCGCGGTCGCGGCAACCGTGGTCGTGACGCGTGGCGATGCGGGTTACGTCGCGGACCTGAGCGTCATCGGGCCCGAGGGTCACACCAAGCGGCGACTCGAGGCGGCGACGTGCGATGCGGTCGCCGAAGCCGCGGCGGTGATCGTGGCGGTCCACCGCCCGCCGAGCCCCGAGGTGGAAGAGCCGCCGGAAGAGCCACCGGAGGAGCCGCCGGAGCAGCTGGTCCCATCGGCAGAAACGAGCGATGTGCCCGAGTCGACCGCCACGCAAGAGGTCACTCCGTCCCCGAATCCCCCGCCGGTCAGGGCCCCCGTCGTAGCCCCAGCCCGCTCCGTTCCACGCCTTCGCGCGGCAGTCTCGTTGGAGGGCTCAGTCGCCGCCGGCGGACTGCCCCTCGGGGTCCGCGCCGGCGTCGGCGCAGCCCTGCTGCATCCGCGCGTACGAGCCGAAGTCGTCGGGCGCTACTGGATCGCCAGCGATCCGACTCCAGGGCCCCGCGCGCGCGTCTCGTTGACGTCCGCGACCGTGCGGATCGGGCCGGTCTTCACCCTCGGCGCCGTCGAATTGATTCCGCGGGCCGTCTTCGAAGCCGGCGCGGCACGAGGCGCTGGTGCGGGCGTCACTCGGCGCAGCACCGCCTGGCGGCCGTGGATCGCCGCTGGCATCTCGCCGGCATTGCTCTGGCCGGTGCGTCCGCGCTTTGCCCTCGGTCTCGCCGGAGAGCTGCTCGGGGTCGTGCTGCGGCCGACGTTCGAGGTGGGCGGGGTCGGCACTGTGTTCTCCGCTGGAGGCGTCAGCGGCGGCGGTGGTGTGATCGCGGAGGTCCGATTTCCGTGACGGGAATCCGCTCCAGCCCGCAATTGGTGCGGATGGAATTCGCGCGCTCCAGCCCGGCCACGTTTGCCGAGCTCTTCGAAGCCCATCACGATTTCGTGTGGCGCTCGTTGTCGCGGCTGGGCGTTCCGCCCTCGTCGGTGGACGACGCCGCCCAGGACGTGTTCGTGGTGGTGCACAAGCGATTCGACTCGCTCGACCCCGACGCGCCGCTTCGGCCGTGGCTCTACGGGATCGCTCGACGGATCGGCCGGCGCTATCGCACCCGGGCTGCTCGTCGCGCGCTGCTCCGCCCCGTCCCGCCCGAGCCGCCTGCTTCGCCGGAGCGTCGCGCCGCGGTCCGCGAAGCCGAAGACTGGGTGCTCACGGTGCTCGAGTCATTCGATCCCACGCAGCGTGAGGTCTTCGTGCTTGCGGAGCTCGAAGGCATGCGCGCGCCCGAGATCGCGGTCGCTGTCGGCGCGAAGCTCAACACGGTCTACTCGCGCCTTCGATTGGCGCGAGAGCGCTTCGAACGCGCGCTGGCACGGCGACAACGCGGTGAAGAAAGGCAGGCTCCCCTTGCCCGGGCTCAGTGACGAAGCACGACGCGCGCTGCGGTCCTTCGATGCGCAGCACCAGGCCCCGGACGACGCGCGTGCGGCCAACTACGCGGCCGTCACGCGGCGACTTCCCGCGAGCGCGCCCACTCGCGTCCAGCGTGCGACGCCGTGGTGGCCCATCGCAGGGCTGGCCGCCGCTGCAGCGCTCATATTGATGGCGGCTGCCATGCTGACGGGACGCCCGACTCGACCGCGGCCTCCGGACGACAAAGCGGGATCATTGGCACCGTCGACGGCTCGCGAAGCCACCGAGCGCGACAGCCTTCAGCGTTCCCCACCCCGGAAGCGGGACCTTCGAGCGCCCGAGCCACCTCCCGTGCCCGAAGCCAAACCCTCGCCGCCTGCGCAGCCCGTGCCCGAGGCTGAGCCTTCGCCGCCCGCGCCACGCCGTCCAAGGGCATCCACACAGTCGGCCCGCCATCGAGAGCCTCCAGCCCCGGCTCCCGCGCCCGACCTCGCCCGCGAGAGCGCGCTGATCCTCCAGGCACGGACCGCCCTCGGGCAGGGCCGACTCGAAGCCGCAAAGCGCTCGTTGCTCGAACACCGCACCGAGTTCCCCCACGGCGCGCTGGTCGAGGAGCGCCAGGCCTTCGAGGCCGAGGTGGCCTGTCGCCGGGGCGAGCCCACCGCCGCGGATCGCTTCGGCGCATTCCGTCGCCAGTACCCCCAGTCGACGCTGCACGCTCGCGTCGCGGCGGCATGCGATTCCGTGACGGAAACGGCCGCGTCGTCGCAAGAGGGGTGATGGATGGACATGACGTAGGCTTTCGCCCTCTCGGGCTCGTGCTGATCGCTGGCCTGGCTGCACCGCTGGGCGGCTGCACCACCGATCCGGGCAACGTCGGCGAGGTCGATGCGACGGTCACCGGAGACGAGCCCGAGTGGGAGCTGCCGCTGGACTTTCGCGTCACCGACGTCGTCGGCGTCGAGGACGGTGTCGTCGCGGTCGGCTTCAGCCCACCGACGGACGCGGACTCGAACGCGACCTGGACGGTGGCCGCCGTGAATGCGCAGGGCAATCTCACGTGGACCCACGAGGCAGCGGGCGTTCCGAGCCGCGTGGCCTTTGGCGCGTCCGGCCTGCTCGTCGCCGGTCGCAGTCATGCCGACTGGGACCAAGCACTGATGCAGGTACAGATGCTGGACTTCGCGGGGAGCGTGCAGCTGACGCTGACGGGAGATCCCGGCGAGTTCGTCGACGTGGCGTTCGGGGCGAGCATCGAGGATGGCTCACCGCGGATCGTCGCCGCCGGCAACGCACAGGACAGCGCACCCGGAGGGAGCGGCCTACGGATCGTCAGCTGGGACCTCGACGGCAACGAGCTCGGGTTCGTCGACGAGGCGCCCATGTCTCCCGAGGGCACACCGCTCGTTCGCGCCGTCAGCCTCGTGCCGCAGCTGCACAGCGGGTGGATGCTGGTCGTGGAAGACGAGCTCGGCTCGAGCTACCGGGCGAGCTACGAGTCGTTGCCCGGTGAGCCGTATGTGTCGGCCCTCGCCCACTCCGTCCGCGACATGAGCTGGGTCCTCGCGGAGGGCGTGGTCGCGGCCGACGCCAGCGGCGACAACGAGGTCGGGGTGATGACCGTCGGTGATGGCCTTGCCCTCGACGGCGTCGAGCCCTGGACGCTGCTCGAGAACGTCTCCTACGAGGTCATCGCGTCGCGGCCAGGCGTCACCGTCGTCGGCGGTCACCAGGTCATCGGAGACGACTCGGCGAAGGCCGTTCTCCAGGTGATCGACCCGTTCAACCAGACCGAGCTCGACAGCGTCACCGTCCCCGCCGATCCGTGGTCGAGCTTCGTCGGCATCGCGATCACCGACGAGCTCATCGTCGGTGCGCTCGCGGCCGAAGACTCGGCCCTGCTCGCGATCGGTCGCTAGCCGGTCGACTCTTCCCAACCGGGGCCGGCGTAGGTCTCGCCGCCGGCGTCGTCGGTGGGATCGGGGTCGACGTCGTCGCCCGCGTCCGTGCTGTCCGAGCTGCCGGAGGTGCCCATGTCTTCACCGCCGGTCGTGGTGGCGTCCGCGGTGGTCGTGGTGGTGTCGCCGTCGTCCCACCCGTCGGTGGTCTCCCAACCGGGACCGGCGTACGTCTCGCCGCCCGCATCGTCGGTGGGATCGTCGCCCGGCGGAGGATCCGAAATCGTGTCGGACTCGGCCTGACTGTCGCTGGTCGTGCTCTCGTCCCAACCCGGACCGGCGTACGTCTCGCCGCCCGCGTCGTTGTCGGTCGTCGACATCGCGTTCATCGTCTCGGACTCTGTGTCCGACTCGCAGCCGAACATCGCAACGCCGAGCACCATGCTCAGCAGCGCCGGGCCGGTCATCGAGCGTCCGCCCCCAATGGACGCGCCGCAGAACGGGCAGTCCTTGGAGCGAGCGCGTACATGTCGTTCGCAGGTTCCGCAGGGTACGAGTCGGTTCATCTCAACAGAGCTTTCGTAAGGGGGAAGCCAAGGCCTCAACCCCGACTTGCCCCGTACCAGTGACGAGGTTCCTGCTTTCGATCTCTGGTCGAACGATTTTTTTTCGCATCCGAAATTCGGGAACGATTGCGGGCTTTCTGGGAAACTGGGCTACGACTTACGAGCCCGCCATGAGACTCAACGAAGCCCGAAAACGCCTCCCTGTCGTCGATGCCTTGCCCCAGTCGCGCAGCCGACGCTACCTGCCCGCGGAGGCCGAAGGCGTCGACGTGCCGCGTCCGAGTCTCGCGGTTTGGGAGATCACGCTGGCCTGCGATCACCGCTGTCTTCACTGCGGTCCGCGAGCGGGCGAGGCACGACCCGACGAGCTGACGACGGAAGAGGCACTCGACGTCGTCGATCAGCTGGCCGACTTGGGCGTCGGCGAGGTCGTGCTCATCGGCGGCGAGGCGTACCTTCGCAACGACTTCATCTTGATCGCGCGTGCGATTCGAGAAAAAGGAATGTCGTGCACGCTGACGACGGGTGGACTGGGTCTCACCAAGACCCGCGCCGAAGCGATGGTCGAAGCGGGCATTCAGAGCGTCAACGTCTCGATCGATGGGCTGGCCGAGACGCACGACTTCGTTCGCAACCGCCAGGGCAGCTGGAAGCGAGCATTCGAGGCACTGGGTCACGCCAAGGCAGCGGGCGCTCGCATCTGCGTCAACTCGCAGATCAATCGGCGCAGCCAGTTCGAGCTGCTCGAGCTGCTCGAGCTGTTGGCCGAGGCGGGCATCTACGCGTGGCAGCTGCAGATCACCGTGCCGCACGGCAACGCCGTCGACAACGCGGATATCGTCCTGCAGCCGTACCACTACCTCGAGCTGTTCAAGACGCTGGACAAGGTGGCCAAGCGCGCCGAAGAGCTGGGCATCGTGATCTGGCCGGGCAACAACCTGGGCTACTTCGGCCCGCTCGAGTACCGGATGCGTCGCCACCAGAAGAAGGCATCGGGCCACTTCACCGGATGCAACGCAGGCAAGCGAACGATTTCGATCGAGAGCAACGGGATGATCAAGAACTGCCCGAGCCTCGGCGGCGGCACCAACACCGGGGGCTCGGTTCGCGACCATTCGCTGAAGGATCTTTGGGCCCGCGCGCCGGAGCTTCGCTACTTCCGACACCGCACGCAGAACGAGCTGTGGGGCTACTGCCGCGAGTGTTACTACGCGGAGCAGTGCATGGGTGGCTGCACCGCCGCCAGCGAGCCGCTGCTCGGGCGCATCGGCAACAACCCGTTTTGCCACCACCGCGCAATGGAGATGGACCGCAAGGGTCTGCGCGAGCGGATCGAGCTCGTCTCCCCCGCCGAGTCCGACGCCCCGTTCTCCGCTGGCCTGTTCCGGGTGGTCCGCGAGCACAAGGACCCCGCCAAGCGAGCCGAGCACGGCGTGCTCTCGACCGACGAGCCCCGCATCAGCCGAGACGTCGAGCCGCAGGGGCCGGGACGAGCGATCTGACGGCGGTTGGGGGTTCGGGCGGGGGCGCGGGTCGAATGTCGCGCTCCGCGACGTCCAGCGCCTTTGATCTGAGATCAGCATGGCTCGATGGCGGGTGCGGCGACGTTCAGCGTGGCTGAGCCTGATTCGACTCGACTCCAAATCGCTCCGGGCGTCGTCGGCTACGCTTGGAACGGTGAGGGCCCACATCGCGCTCGGGGCGGTCGGGTTGGCGTGTGCGCCGACGGTCCCCGTGGTGCCAGAGCCGGCGCCGCCCCAGCCCGCGCCCATCGTGGAGCACGAACCCGCGGCCGAGCCGGTGCTCGCCGCCGACCGACCCGAGCCGCAACCGGGCGTCGAGTTTTGCGAGGAGCGGTATCCGGCGGACGCGCTCGAGGTGTTCTGCTCCGACAACGGCGTCGATCTCGGGCCGCTCAGTGGCCTGCCGAAGCTCCGGCACGTCAAGCTCACGGGATTCGGCGCCACCGGGGTCGAGGCCCTCGCGGGGCTGCCCGATCTCGAGCTGCTGTGGATCGATACCGCCGAAGCCGGCACGGCGTGGCTCGACGGTCTGCCCGTGAAGATCATGCGGCTGGGTTTCTCCGGCGATGAGCCACCCGAGCTGTCGGGGCTGTCGGGCATGGACCAGCTCAAAGAGCTCGAGCTTTCGTGGCTGACCGAGGTGCCCGTCGACCTCGAGCCCGTCGGAAACGTCGCGTCCCTTCGCCGCCTCGGCGTGCTCGAGTGCAAGGACCTGCGACCGCTGACGCGCCTGCCTCAGCTCGAGGCGCTCGACCTTGGCTGGGTCGATTCGCTGAAGGACTTCGGCCCGCTTGCGTCGATGCCTGCGCTTCGGGCTCTCTCGCTCGGCGGACGTTCGCTGCGAAGCGTTCGCTGGCTGAAGTACGCGCCGCTGTTGGTGACGCTACACCTCGACCACACATTCGTGCGCGACCTGGGCCCGGTCGCCAAACTCGAGCACCTGACCGTCCTGTCGATCGACAACAGCAGCTGGACCGAGGAGGCCCCCGTTCGCGATCTGCGGCCGCTCGCCAGGCTGACGAAGCTCGAGCGCTTGGTCTTGCGGCACACCAAGGTCGAGGACCTGACGCCGCTCGCCGGCATCGCGTCCCTGGACAGCGTCGACGTCCGGATGTCCCGCGACGCCAACGTCGAAGACCTGCTCGGGGTGAAGAGTCTGCGGTGTGTCGCGCTGGACGAGGACGCACTGTCGGCCGAGACGCGCGGCGCCTTCCAGCGCCGGGGTTTGCTCGACGATGCGTGCGTGGCGGTGGAGCCGTTCCGAATCGCGACGAGTCCTGGTCTGCCCTCGCCTCCGGACTTCGAGGGCTGAGGCCCGTACGAGCTGGCGATGAGCACGTCAGCCGGGAGGTGGAGCCGCAGCGGCGGGGACGAGCGATCTGACGGCGGTCGGGGCTCGGCCGGCTATATTGCCCCCGGGCATGAGCTGGATGCGGGAGCGAGGCGCCGTCGGAGCTACCGTGGCGGCGATCGTCGGTGCGGCACTCGTCGCCGGTGCGGCGCGGCTAACCTTTGCGCTGCCGGGAACCGACCTGCCGCAGAGTGGTCAAACGCTCGCGGTTCTGCTCGTTGGCGCGGCGCTCGGCTTCAGGCGCGGCGTGCTGGCGATCCTCGTGTACTTGGGCGCGGCTGCCGTGGGCATTCCGGTGCTCGCGGACGGGGCGAGCGGCGTCGATGCCATGCTCGGCCCCTCCGCGGGGTACCTGCTCGGGTTCTTGCTGGCAGCGGCGTGGGTGGGATGGGCCGCGGATCGGGATGGCTTCGTCCGGCCGTGGTGGCGCATCTTGCTGCTGATGCTCGGCGCGCACGCGTGCCTGCTGGTGCTCGGCGGGGGCATGCTCATCCCGCGGATCGGTCTCGCGCGGGCGTGGTCGGCTGGGGTTGCGCCGTTCGTTGCGGGTGGGGTGGTGAAGTCGCTGGTTGCGACCGCGGTGGTCTACGTCGCACGCGGTCGGCTGCCGGTCTTCGGGGAACCCTAGACCGTATGGAGTGACCACGACCACGAGACGCGCGCGGCGGCAAGCCGACGCCCTTCCCGGTCTTCGGCCTCAGAGCAGTGACAACCCACCTTGCCGATCGAGGCCTTCGGCGCCGGGGCCAAGACGATCACACCCGCCGCGATCAGCCGACAGCACAGCCCGGATGGTAGTCCTGGCCCTTGACCAGTCCGAGGAGGCGGAGCAGCGCGGCGCGGGTTGGCGGGGTCAAGCGGCCAGTCGGGGACTCGGTGGGAAGGGAACGCTGGAGAAGGTCGAGGTCGCCCCGGGTCGCGAAACAGCTCGAGACTTGAATGGAGAACATCGGCCCCCATTCCTTCCCCGGTCGATCGACGCGGAGGCGCCGCTTCGTCACGTGTGCCTTGAGCTCCGAAGACCAGCTGCTCAGCTCCCCCGTCAGCACCAGAGCCGAATAGATCTCAGCGTAGATCTGGGCGCGGGTTAGCGACTCGCTCTCGACGGTAGGTTCGGGCTGATTTCTCAACAGCCTCAGGACTGCCTGCCAGACTTCGTCCGGGTCCTGGATCGTGAGCTTGGAAGGCCGGCCATCCCGCAGGCCTTGGAGCAGCATGTCCAAGTCCTCTTCCGTGCCCAACCACAGCCGCACGGGGTGGAGCGAGAACATGCGTCCGGCTTACATTCGTGGCTGCAACGAGTCAACCTGACGGCTAGACACAAGGTGCAGAACGCATTCGACCAGGGCGCGGGTCGAAGCTCGTGCTCGGCGACGTCCAGCGTCTGTGATCTGAAGTCAGCATGGCCCGACGGCGGGTTCGGCGACGTTCAGCGCGGCTGAACCGATCGGCCGTGTGCGCTGCTCTAGTCCCTCACGTACACCCCGGTGGCGTCGACGTTCGCACCGAAGCCCGCGTCGCTGCACGCACCCACCTGATCGAGCTCGATGGATTTGGGGCCGACATCGACAAAGAAGATGTCGCAGTCCGAAGGAATGCCGGCCGAATACACCAGCATGCCTCCGTCGGTGGGCTCGGCGACCCCCTCGAAGATGTCGCCAATCGGGTTGCCGCCGAATCGCCCGACGACGGTGAGGGTGAAGTCGATCCGGTCTTCGGAGGCCGACAGGATTTCCAGTGTGCCGCCGAAGTCCTCGGTGTCGAGCTTGTACTCGCCCAGGGGGACGGCATCGGCAGCATCGTCCTCGTTGTTGTCCTCCTCTCTGAGGTACACGCCGGTCGCGTCGACGTTGGCGCCGAAACCGGCGTCGCTGCAGGCGCCCACCTGATCGAGCTCGATGGATCCCGGGCCGACTTCGACGAAGAAGATGTCGCAGTCCGAAGGAATGCCGGGCGAATACACCAGCATGCCTCCGTCGGTCGGCTCGGCGACCCCTTCCACGATGTCGCCGATCGGGTTGCCGCCAAACCGCCCCACGACGGTGAGGTTGAAGTCGATGCGGTCTTTCGATGCCGACAGGATCTCGAGCGTGCCGCCGAAGTCCTTGGTATCGAGTGCGTAGGTTCCGATCAGCTCATCGCCGGCGTCTTCGACATCATCGGCCTTGCCGCCAGCGCCCGGCGCCATCGACTCACCTTGCGGATCCGAGTCGGTCGCGCAGCCGCCGAGCGCGCCGATCGCAAACACGAACAGGGACACGAGAATCGTCGTTGCTCTGAACATGAACAGCCTCCGTGCCCCCAGCCGGGCATCGAGGCGTGTACGACATGGGCGCACAAGCGGATCGACCGCAGTTCACAAAATGTCGACGGCTGCGCTGGGCTGGTCGCCGCGAGCCGGATTGCTGACTCAGGTCGCGAGGATCGCCTTCGCCACGTCCTTGGCGAGTGCGAGGGCAGCCGCCTTGTCGTTGCCCATCTGCGAGATCGACACGTGGAAGAGGCGGTTGCCGGAAACGACGCTCAACTGTGCAAGCCCGGCGTACCACGATGCAGCGTCGCCGATGCCCTCCACCGCCTCGAACTCCGGCTTCTTGCCGCCGGTGGTCATCGCCTTTGCGAGCTCTTCGAGGCTCTTGTCGTAGCCGGCCTTCGCAGAGCCCGCGTCGGCAAACGAACGCTTGGGAATCGCCACGTCGACCCGACCGGAGAATCGCTTGGTCTCGTCGGGGTTCTTCCACTTGTACTGGCACAGCTGCTTGGTGAACTTGTCGACGCCGACCTCCATCGTCGCGGCCTCGGGGATCTTGGCGACTTCGCGCAGCTTGGTCTCGGCCAGCAACGCGCAGGGATCCGGGCCATCGTTTTCGGCCTTCTTCGCGTCGCCATCGTCTTTGGCATCTGCTGCCTTCGCGTCGGCGGCCGCCGCCTTGTCGTCGCCCTTGGCGTCGTCCTCGGACTTCGCGTCCTTGCCGGACTTGTCCGAGCCCTTCGCGTCTTTGTCGCCCCCGTCGTCGCAGCTCGCGGCCACAGCGGTCAGGGACAGGAGGAAAGGAACGAGCCGAACGTAGTTCCGTCGCACGGTCGGCAATCTACCCTGTCCTTCGAAGACTCGAAGACGGTTCCCCTGGTGAGTGGTGAGGCGACGGCTCACGTAGTCAAAGACGATGTCGAAGTTCGCCCTCATCGCTCTGTTGTTTGCTGCACCCACCGTTCCGGGGGGCTTGGGTCCGGCGAAGCCGACCCAAGTCAAGCCCGCGGCCCTTCCGCGCCTGGAGCTCGGTACGAAGGCTCCCGTGCAGCTGTCGTCGGCACCGGTTCCGCCCGGCGTGAGTCCTCAGCCGTTGAAGGTCAAGCTCCCGCAGCAGGACCCCAAGGCGATCGAGACCATCTTCTTCGATCTCGCCGACACAAAGGGGTCACGACTCGACGCTTCGGCCATGGCACTGCTGCGCGCCGGATTCAGAGACGACAAGCACCTGTTCTTCTCGGACCGGGGAATGCTGTATCTGCACGTGGAACACGAGTGGCTCGGCGACGACGACGTCGAGATCGCGTGCAAGGGCGATTTCGGCGGCGGGCCGATGCGCGTCGGAGTCATGTCGTTCAACCCGACCCTGGGGTATCTCAGCCACGGCCACGTGTCGTTCACGGCGAGCAAGAGCTTCCGGGTAATCGTCGAAACGAGCAAGATCGCGGCGGTGAATGGTGGCTATCGCGTGGTCGTCAACCGGGGCACCGGCGGTGCCGACCACTTCGAGATCCGCCGCTGCACCGCAACCCGCCGCCAACCGAGCTGAGACTCGCGACCTCGTCCTCGCAACGAGGTCAGCCTCTGAACGCTCAGGGCAGCGGCCAGCGTTTCAGCTCGTCATCGGCGATGTAGAAGACGTCGGTCACGTCCGGCGCCGGCCGCCCCTTGGGCCCGGCGATATGGGGCCGCGGGACCGTCGGTACGACCAGCGAGCGCACGTCGTGGTCGATCACCGTCGGCGCTTGGCCGGGCTCGGCGATCAGCAGAGCTCTCGGCGTATCGTCGTCCGGAGAGTACGTCGTGAACACGACTTGCCCCTTCGGGGTTGCGAAGAAGAACCCGATCTCCTCGTCGTAGACCTCCTGCACGGGTGGGCCTTCGGCGGGAAGAAACCTCAGCCGGCGAGGGCCAGGCTCCTCGATCGCCCCGTAGGCGTAGAGGCCGGCGTCGGTACGCACGACATCACGCCGCAGGTCTCGCGCCGGAAAATCAACGAACTCGACCTGGCCCGTCCGTGGCCACAGCACCGTTCGAATGGTTCCGCCTTCCGGGTCGTAGTGATCGATCGGGAAGTCGACGAGGAGCGCGTCGTCGGAGAGGGCCGCGACGGTCTGATACGGCACGGTGTAGACGTGCGGTTCGTGGTCCTCGGGAAAGTCCGGCTGTTCGTACTCGAGGCGATACTCGAAACCATCCTCGAGGTTGATGGCCTCGATGGCGACCACGGGCTTGCTGATATGGAAGGTGTCCTTGGCCTGCACGAGCCACGGCTCCGCAACGGTGACCCAGCCTGGCCAACCCGCCACCGGCGTCGACTCCCCCGGCTCCGGATCCCACAGGTGCATGGGAACAAAGTCCGAGTCCGGTCGCGGCATCCACAACGCCCCTTCCCGTTCCGGAAGCAGCATGAGGAACTCGACGATATCGTGATGGGTCACCCGCCGAGTGGTGGCATCCTCGAAGACCTCGTCGAGGCCTCCCGTCTCCCGAGGAACGAGAAGTCGATCGCCGAGCGTCTCGATGTGCTGGTCTTCGGAGATCGGAAACCCGTCGGAGAAGGCGCATTCGTCGTAGTGCGGCCAGCATCCGCCGACGACGACCTGTGGATCGGTTTCGCTGTAGGCAATCGTCTCATCGACCAGCGTCGTTCGATTCGGCTGTGGATCTTCGGGCGCGGCGACGAACTCCACTGTCTGTCGCTCCGGATCAGGGGCAGCAAGGCCATCACCGAGCCGCAGTAGGCGGCAGCCCAACGTGCGGTCGAAGAGACGCCGACTTGGCTGCTCGCCGCGCGAATCGACCCAATCCACCGCGCCATTGCGTGGCTGACAGGCAACGAGCTCACCGCCCGCAACCCCGAACTGTGGGGCTCCGCTCTCCTGCGCGGACGCGATCCCTAGCGTCACCACGTCACCGCCGCACGCACCGGTCGTGAGGCTCGTCAGCGAGACCTGGTCCTCGAGACGCACCAACACGCGGTCCCCGACCCACAATGCGTGCGCTTTGCGATCCGGGACGTCCAGCAACGCGATCGGGCCGTCGACGTCGCAGTCGCGGGGCGATGCAACGGGCTCCAGTCCGCACGCGCCCACCCACCCGACAATGAGCACCCACCCGAGATCACGACCAGACAACGCACCTCGACGCTACCAAACGCCGCCCCGCGCATTCGGCCCAATCTGCACCAAGAGGCATTTCCGGCCCGGGCCCGCGTGAGGCGTTCCAGGGCTACGACGGGTTGGCGGCGACGGTGCCGACGTCGAAGGTCTCGCCGGCCTTCATGTTGCCGCCCATGGTGGGAAACATGCTGACCTGCCACTTGCCGCGTCCCGTCCTGACCGCCAGGCCGTAGGTCCCCAGCGGCACCTCGGAAAACTCGAACCGCCCCTCGCCGTCGGTCTTGCTCTTGAAGTTCGGCTTTTCGTCGGTGCACGGCGTGCGCGAGAAGATTGGGGACGGCCGGGGGCAGATCTCGATCGTCGCGTCGGCCAGCGGTGCGCCATCGCGCGTCACCGCGCCGGACAACCCGCCGGTTGCAATCTCGCCCGCCTTCGGCAACGCGGGCCCCTGTCCGAGGACGACGATCGCTCCGACCTTGCCGGCGAGCTCGGGGACCGACCCCGACGGGAACGTCTCGAGTGTTCTCGCCCCATCGGGTCCGGGAACGTCGACCACGAACCCTCCATCGCCGCCGATCCAGATCCGCCCCTGCCCGTCGACGGCCGCGGCGGTCACCAGCCCGACATCCATGCCCGACTTGCGCGTAGTCTTGACGAACCTCAGCTTGTCGTCGGTTAAGAATGTCGCCGCACCCGAGCTGGCCTCGACGATGCCGTAGAGCGTCCCGTCCATCGTCGAGGAGAAGCGAGGTCGCTCGAACGAACCATTGCCGGGCGACTTGGTCTTGATTCGCCGGCCCCCGTCCGACAACTCGTACAAGGCGGTCGAGACCGGAAGGTAAACCTTGCCCGTCGGCGAGTT
>JGI12316J15310_10000040_pt82 | contig 29440 bp, 39 predicted proteins | sample MarCyaLeptolynsp_FD_15310 | JGI IMG/M metagenome (IMG submission 15310)
AACAAATTCTTTTGCCATTAATTTCAATTGTCTTGTACTGTCTTTTTCATTGTAAGGCAAAGCGAGTATAATTTTGGCTCTAGGGTATTTATTGGCCATCTCCACCCCATAATAGGTACATAACAATCCAGAAGGAGAGGGCATGCCATCACTTCCCATAACTACTATATAGTCAGGTGTCTCTGTAAGTTTATCATCCAATGCTGCCAAATGATAATAGGCCCAATAAGGTAATTCAGTAAGCGCCAACAGAATAAAAACGACAGCAAATCCACCGACATTCAATAGAAAGCACTTGAAAAATTTTTGGATGATTTTCTTCAAAACAAAATTTGCTCTAAAATATAAATTTCAGCGCTTATTTGTCTTTGTCTTTTCTTTTGAAGTCGCCATTCTTCCATGCTTGGATGAATTTGGCCCAAGCAATTGGATCAAATATTCGAATTGGTCGATATTGACCGGCGTAATAGAGTTGGTTAGCCCTCTGCTGATTCTGCCATTTAAAATTTAAACTACCATTCATCGGCATCTCTTTGGCCCTTTCAGCCATTAATTCCGGATCTAAATTTTTTCGTGCAATTTCCAAATCATCATCTGGAATATCTAAAGCCAGGAAAGCTTCTTTGAAATCTTCAGGAGTTGGCCAAGGAAAAATATTCACTACTTTAATGTCAATGGTATCTCTACTCATGCTATGAATCAAGGAATATCGATTTCCAACTAAAGTATCTGGAACAATAAATTCAGAATCTTTATAACCTATAGAAGAAAAAACCAAGGTGTCCCCATTTTTGGCAACAAAGGAGAAGTAACCATAAAAATCACTGGTAGTACCCCGGGCAGTATTTTTAACCAAAATAGTAGCAAATGGAATTGGGTTGATACTATCAAGCGATACTACCACCCCAGAAAATTGTATCAGCTCTTGATCACTCTCTTGCGCATTTGTCAAAAGACTCATCATTGAACAAAACACGATTAGTATTCCCTTTTTTACCATAATCCAAAAATAGCTAGGCAATGCCTTAAATAAGATTAAAACTTGTTAACGATTAAAACTTGCCTGATATTCTTTTTTATTGCCAACCTTATCTGTAACAACAATTCTGAAATCATGTTTTCCCTTGCCTACTCTTTCATCAAATGAATAAAACAAAAGGTCTTTTTTTGCATCGTATTCCATCAGTATCCATTTGTTATCTACCGTTGCTCTATAAGATGCTATACCAGAAAGATTGTCTGTGATTTTCAAGCTGATGGTCCATTTGCCAGACATATTCACACCAGGATATATATTGATGGGTTTAATCTTTGGTGAAATACTATCTATAGCTACAGCATAACCTCCGAAACTTCTGGTTTTTACGCCAAGATTGTCTCCATTCCATTTGCCTCCTTCCGGATAGAAGGATTTGCCATCTATGGTACTAACTATTAATGCTTTTGATTTTAATCTAGGATCAATGTCTGGCATTTTTATGGCGACATTAATGTATCGGTGCAGTGGGGTATAATGATCATGAATCTGGTATAATGGACTAATGGTATTATTAAGGGTATCCCCAATATGGAACTTAAAATACAAGTCCTTATACAAAACACCTTTGGGTAAATCTATGATGATGTTTTTGTCGGTATAGGTGTTCTTCTGATTGTATGGAAAATATTTAACGACTTTTTCTCTAACTTGGGAAATAGATTCCGCTTTTATTTTATCGCTTTGAACTTGAAATTGGATAGATGCACTATTGTCTTTTAAATCTTTCAAGATGTATTGTAAGCTATGAGATTGTCCATCATTAAAGAGAATTTCTCCTTTATTCTTAGCGTGTTTATATATGCTTAAATAATTACCATCTTCAACAAAGCTTTTTTGCACCCTTCTTTTCCTTCGAATGTAGGTTTCATAATCTATCAAGGAATTCAAATAACGATCTTCATGGAAAGCGTATTCTTTCATTTCTTGTTCAAAGATCAATTGATCATCCATCTTCAATTGAATGTTGTGTAAACCATAGGTGTTAGAAGTGCCATTCATCCGATCTATGCTTTCAATTCCGAAACCTAATAAACCATGAAGCCTTATGCTATTTCTTGTAATTAATCGATATTGACCATTTTGGTAAGTAGCTTGAAATCTTTTGGGTTTGTTCTTGCCATCCACCAAGGAAGTGTCATTCAATGGATAAATGTTTATTGCCCGAATTTCTGGGGCCCTGCTATCTTTGACATCAAATCCAAAAAATAAGGGATTGGTCGGATGTTCCGATTTTGTATATCTTGTTTCAAAGTGTAAATGTGGTCCGCCTGAGCCACCTGTATTTCCCGAATAAGCAATAATTTCTCCTTTTTTAACTGGTACCTTAAAAGGTGCTGGAAACATCTGGATGCTAAAAGCTTCCCTTCGATATTGTTCTTCTTGAACAATCTTTTCGATGCGTTCACTAAATTTCTTTAAATGGCCATAAACTGTGGTGATTCCATTTGGGTGATTGATGTAGATGGCTTTTCCATATCCAAAGGGTGAGATCTTAATCCTACTGATATATCCATCTGCTGTGGCATAAACTTTTTTGCCTTCCACACCTTCTGTTTTGATATCTATTCCTGCATGAAAGTGATTGGATCGCAATTCGCCAAAATTTCCAGATAAAAACAAAGGAATATCCAAAGGCGATCTAAAATAATCTAAATCATATTCTTGTCCATTTCCAATTAAGGAAATAATCGTTGTGACAATCAATAAAATGCAATGTTTCATCCAGTTCTTACAATCAAGCATTAGACCAAAAAGGCACAAATCTATCAAAGCAATTTAAACTGTGGATAAATTTTCTAGGATGCGTACAAAATTTGTTTAGCTTTGTTATGGGTCAAATTGTTTAGTTAGATTGAATGAGTGAGTTTAAGCATTTGGTTGAGGAGATAGAAGTAAAGGTGAAGGGCTTATTAGACCAAAGAAACAAGCTAAATCAGCAAGTTGAACAATTGGAAACCACAATGAAGGAGAGGGAAAATGAGGTGGAGCAATTGAAGACGGAGATTGAAAGTTTAAGGGATAAGAATAAGATTTTACGGATAGCCGGAAATCAGGAAGGGGACAATAAGGAAATTAAACTGAAGATCAATGAGATTGTGCGGGAAGTGGATAAGTGTATTGCTCAATTAAACCAGTAAGTAATCCGTGAAGGATCTATCCATAAAAGTGAATATTGCCGGGAGGATTTACCCGATGAAGGTAAGTCAACAAGAGGAAGAAGGTATTCGGAAGGCAGTAAAGGTGATTGATGAAATGATCAAGGATTATGAGCAGAACTATGCAGTAAGGGATAAGCAAGATTTGTTAGCCATGACTGCATTACATTATGCAACCAAAAGTGTGTCACTCGATGATAAAGTTGTAATAGGCGATCAAGAAGTGATATCAAAATTAGAAGCATTGAACGACTTAATGTCTGATAAGCTTTAGCGTTCTTTAGATATAGACCGAAAGGTCAACAAACCTGCCCGTACAGTTTGTTATGTTTGGTAAACTCAACGTTATTAAAGACATGAGTTTTGCTTAGCGTTAATAAAAACAGGCCTTACTTACCCATTTAACAATGGGGATTTTCTGATTCTCAGAAGACGTTGGAAGTTTGCTTTAACCGGAAAAGCTCAAATCCTATTTTTAGGGGTTTACTCAATCCAACAAATTGTATGGGTTTTTTTTTAAATGAATTGAGATATGGAATTAGGAATTATAATAGGTGTGATCATTGGACTGGCAGTAGGTGTAGCAGTTGCCCTATTAATTATTAAGAAGGCGAATCAAAAGAAGACTGCAGCAATTTTAGACGAAGCAAGATCCGAAGCGGAAGTCATTAAGAAGGATAAAATTTTACAGGCCAAAGAGAAGTTCTTGCAACTCAAAGAAGAACATGAGAAGACCATCGTGAAACGTGAAAAGAAGATGTCTGAAGCAGAGAATCGCATCAAACAAAAGGAAGGTTCACTAAACAATAAATTACACGAGAATAACAAGAGAGAAAAGGACCTTAAATCAATCAAGGGCAATCTAGAGAAGCAGCTTGAGATTGTGGAGAAGAAGAATAAAGATCTAGATAAGAATATTCGCAAGCAGGTAGAGGTATTGGAAAAGGCTTCAGGAGTTACAGAGAAGGAAGCCAAAGAACAACTCATGGAAGTGTTGAAAGATGAGGCCAAAACTGATGCTATGGCTTTCATCAAAGATACCGTTGAGGAAGCTAAAATTAATGCCAATAAAGAAGCAAAGAAGGTGGTGATTCAAACCATCCAGAGGGTTGCTACTGAACAAGCAATTGATAATGCCGTTTCGGTTTTCAATATAGACTCCGATGATATGAAAGGACGTATCATTGGTAGAGAGGGTAGAAACATAAGGGCTTTAGAAGCAGCAACTGGGGTAGAGATAATAGTTGATGATACACCGGAAGCAATAATACTCTCCTGTTTTGATCCAATAAGAAGAGAAACTGCTCGATTGGCCTTACACCAATTGGTTTCTGACGGAAGGATTCACCCTGCAAGGATTGAAGAGGTAGTCCGAAAAACCAGCCGACAATTGAACGAAGAAATTATCGATACTGGAAAGAAAACTTGTATCGATTTGGGAATTCATGGTTTACATCCCGAACTGATCCGTATGGTTGGTAGAATGAAGTATAGATCTTCTTACGGTCAGAATTTATTGCAGCATTCTAGAGAAGTAGCAAATTTATGTGCGACCATGGCTGCTGAGTTAGGATTGAATGCTAAACTGGCCAAAAGGGCTGGACTATTGCATGACATAGGCAAGGTGCCAGATGATGAACCAGAATTACCACATGCATTATTGGGAATGAAATTGGCAGAGAAATACAAGGAAAAAGCCGATGTCTGTAATGCGATTGGAGCACATCACGACGAGATTGAGATGACTACTTTAATTTCTCCAATTGTTCAAGTATGTGATGCCGTTTCCGGTGCAAGGCCAGGAGCCAGAAGAGAGATCGTTGAGTCATACATCAATCGAATCAAAGAACTAGAATCCTTGGGAATGTCGCATCAAGGTGTTGAAAAAGCTTTTGCAATACAAGCAGGTAGAGAATTAAGGGTAATCGTAGAAAGTGAAAGAATCTCAGATGCAGAGGCGGATCGCATCTCTTTTGACATTGCACAAAAGATTCAAACCGAAATGACCTATCCTGGTCAGGTAAAGGTTACCGTAATTCGAGAGAAGAGAGCTGTAAATATTGCCAAATAGATTTTAAGCCCTAATCAAGCTTTTCTATTGATTTTATTTTTTCTTTAATTTTTTCTGGAATAACGATGGTTTTGCCTTGCTTAACATCAAATGCTACTATGGTTTGTAAGGCGTGAGAGGCTATTCTTTCTTTACCATTTTGTGGGGTTGCCGTTATAGCACATTCAAAAACAAAGCTCTTGGTTCCCATTTTAGAGATCCTGGTATAGATTTGAATCTTTTCACCGAATCGAATAGGAGAAAGGTAATCTATCTCAATTCTGGCTACAACCACATTGAATTCTTCAATCTTATTAAACAGATCTAACTTTTCTTGCGAATAAGCTATTCTAGCTTCTTCTAGGAAATTTAAATATCTCGCATTGTTTACATGCTGCAGCGCATCTAAATCCATAAATCTCACATTCAAGGATATTTTATGGTTGAAGTCCGAAAGTTCAATCTGATTCATGCTTTTGTAATTTGTTACAAATGTAGACTTGTTATTTCAAATTAAAATGATATATTTGTGATATCAAAATAATATCAAACCAAAAAAATTATGAAGAAAGAAAAAGAAACCAAACCAACCTCTGGATATGTCATGTTGGTATTTATATTAGGTCTAATTGCAGTAGGAATAGGAATAATTGCCGCTTTTCAAAATCCATGGTCAATTGCATTTTTTGTGCTTGGCATATTCTTAAGTATAGGATTCTTCTTTGTCTATCCTAATGGATCGCGTGTTCTTACCTTATTTGGAGAGTACAAGGGAACTGTAAAAGACCATGGATTCTATTGGGTGAATCCATTTTATGTTCGCAAAAGCATTTCCTTACGTGCCCGAAACTTCGACAGTGAAAGATTGAAGGTAAATGATAAGCTAGGTAATCCTATAAACATTAGTGTAATCTTGGTGTGGCGGGTTAAGGATACCTATAAAGCTGCATTTGAAGTAGACATTTATGAAAACTTTGTACGCGTTCAAACCGATGCTGCAGTTCGAAAATTGGCAGGAATGTATGCTTATGACAATTTTGACGATGAGGAATCTGAAGTAACCCTAAGAAGTGGCATGGAAGAAGTCAATGACAATATGGAGAAGGAAGTTTCAGAAAGATTGGCAATAGCAGGTATAGAAGTATTAGAAGCGAGAATTGGTTATTTGGCATATGCTCCAGAAATTGCGAGCGCTATGTTAAGAAGACAACAAGCAACAGCAATAGTAGCTGCTAGAATGAAAATTGTAGAAGGTGCAGTTTGGATGGTAGAAGAGGCGATTACCCAATTGGGCAAAAGAAATATTATCGAATTAGATGAAGACAAGAAAGCAGCGATGGTAAGCAATTTGATGACTGTCTTATGTGCAGATAAGGATGCTTCGCCTGTGATTAATACCGGAACATTAAATCAGTAATCATGACCAGATATAGAATTGTAAAAAAGGCAATATTTGAGACTCAACAAAAGTTTGAAGAGAGATTAAATAATTTAACCTTGGAAGGCTGGTATGCCATTTCTATGAGTCATCACGGAGCGCAAATTGTAGTGCTCATGGAGAAAAAATAAAGCAATGTCCAAAAAGAAAGCATTTGCATTGCGATTAGATCCTGAAATTCTTCAAGCCGTCGAAAAATGGGCGGCTGATGAATTTCGAAGTACCAATGGACAATTGGAGTGGATTATAACCCAAGCCTTGAAAAAGGAAAGACGATTGAAGAAAAAAAAATAATAAAGAGATGAATAAAGAAGGCTTAATATACGGTTTAGCTACTCTAATAATAGTAGTAGGAGCCACCTTTCAAATCTTGCATTGGCCTGGGGCATCTTATTTGACTCTGGTCACAAAAATTACAATGTTATTGGTTGCTGCATTTGCAATCTACCAAAACGTAAAATTGAAGAAAGAGCTCAAAGTGCTTAAAGGGAAAGAGGATGTGAATAGAAAGCACTAGATATTATCCAAGCTCCACCAATTCGATCTCGAAAGTAAGGTCTTTACCTGCCAAAGGATGATTTGCATCAAGAGTAACACTATCCTCTTTAATTTCAGTTATCTCTAGGATTTGTTTTCTACCATCTGCATGAGAAGCTTCTAATTGCATGCCAACTTGTGGTTCCATGCCTTCTGGAAGTTTGTCTTTAGGCATATCTATCATGGCTTCTTCAAGCTTAGGGCCATAAGCATCAGCAGCAGGAATATTTACCGTTTTACTTTCTCCTACTGCCATACCAACTACAGCATCATCAAAACCTTTGATCATTTGACCTGAACCAACAGTAAATGCTAGTGGGTCTCTTTCTCTTGAACTATCGAATACGGTATTATCACTCAGTGTGCCTGTATAATGCACCTTTACTTCACTTCCTTTAACTGCTTTGGACATCTTTTGAATTTAGATTTAGCGGGCAAAAGTAAGCTTCTCTTTTTCGATAACCTAATGGGCACAATTGACACAAGATCTGCTTTGGGGTCTCAGGAATAATCGACCCATAGGGATGGGTTCATTGCAGCGAACACAAATGCCAAAATCTTTATCATCAATTGCTTTGGATGCATACTTAAGGGCACCTAATCTGATCTCAGCTTTTCTTAAAGCGGCTTGATTTACACTTCGATTATTGATGGCATCCATTCTGCTAATTCTCCCAATAGCATTCTCTGGAGCTATTGGTTTTACCAATTCCTTTAAATCTTTGACCTCTTGGTGCAAAGAATTGATTTCTCCCTCAATTTTTTGCCTTAATATTTCTCGATCCTCAGAATTCATCTTTCGAGCTTTGGTCAATTATAGTTAACTTTCAATGATTATCTGTTAGATAACTCTCCTTTAGGTCGAAAATACAATTTAATATGGACTTTAATCAATTGATCGAGAAAGCATCTGTTTCCAAATTTGGTATGTGGAAATTAAACTTTCTCTTGCACCGATATATTCCGTTTAACAGGCCTCATTTATTAAAGATTATCAGCATCAATAAAAATAAAGTAGAGGTAAAATTGCCTTATCAGAATAGCAATTTGAATCACCTCAAGGGATTGCATGCCTGTGCTATGGCTACGGCAGCAGAATATGCTTCAGGATTGTTGCTGCTCTATAAATTAGGCATTAAGGACTATCGAATCATTATGGATTCTATTAGAGTAAATTACTTGTATCAAGGCAAGATGGATGCCATTGCTACATTTGAAATTGGGGAAGAAGAGTTTGAGGAAAGTCTGATCAAACCTTTAGAAACAGATGCAGTTTTAAAGGAATGTAAAATCGAAGTTAAAGATGTAGAGGAGAATTTGCTTTGTGAAGTTTTTACCAATTGGCAGATAAAATCTTGGAAGGAGGTTAAAACGAAAAGATAAACCTTTAGGCCAATGTTCGTTGGAGGTGAACCATTTTTATGGCAGATATGGCCGCTTCATCACCTTTATTGCCATGCTTACCACCACTTCTATCAATACTTTGTTGCATCGTATTGTCGGTAAGTACTCCAAATATTACCGCTTTATTGTGCATTAATGACACGTCCTTAACGCCTTGAGAAACAGCTTGACATACAAAATCAAAATGCTTGGTTTCTCCTTTTATTACGCATCCAAGACAAATTACAGCCTCAATGGAATCGTCCGACTCTAAGATCATATTCGCTGCTGTAGGTAACTCAAAACTACCTGGCACATAGTTAACGGAAAGTTGATCTTCCTTCAGGCCGTGTTTTAGCAAGGTATTTCTTGCACCAGCCAATAAATTATTCGTGATAGAAGCATTCCACTCGGAAACCACAATGCTAATCTTCATATCCGAAGCATCCGGGATTTTGTTCGGATCGTATTCGGACAGGTTTTGATTAACAGTTGCCATCTAGTTTACATAAGACTCTGCTTTTGCAATATACTTGTCGATATTGCTAGCTTCCGTAGAGTTCTTAAATTCTGATTTAATGGTCTTGTAATGCTCTAAGGCATCTTTGTAATTGCCCAAGATTTCTTGAGTAGCTGCTGCCTTCATTAAATACATGGGTGAGGTGAATTCATTTTCTTTTCTTTCTGCAGCCTTTTCGTAATGATCTGCAGCTTTATTGAAGTCTCCAAGCTCCATATAAGCATCTCCCATTGCTCCTATAGCCATGGTACCCAATATCTCATCATCTCCACTAAAATCTTCCAATTCAGTAATGGCTGCTTCAAATTGACCTGTTCTCAAAAAAGCTATACCCAAATAATAATGTGCAAGATTTCCAGCTTTTGTTCCACTGTAGTTATCAGCGATTTCTAAAAATCCGGCATAAACACCATCACCGTAAATTGCCAAGTTCATAGAATCTCGGGCAAAATACTTCTCAGCCATAAACATCTCTTCTTGAGCTTCGTCCTGAAGAGGAGCCAAATAAAAATTAGTGTATGAGAAATAACCACCGATTAAAACAATTAATCCTATAGCAATACCTGAAAGCAGGTTTTTATTTTCATTGATAAAGGTTTCCGTTTTGCTGTAAACTTGTTCTACATCAACAATTACCTCTTCATCTAGCTTTGACTTTTTCGCCATTTCAATCGTTTTTTCAGAACGGCAAAAGTAAGTTTTTTTTAAATGAATATTTCATGCTAAAGAGGATATGTCTACAAGAATTCAATAGCTATTTTTGTTAGCCATGCAATTGGATCAAATACAACTATTAAATTTTAAAAACTACGGAGATATTAAATTGAATTTCTCCAAGAAAATCAATTGTTTTTTAGGAGATAATGGTGAAGGGAAAACCAATTTATTGGATGCTATTTTTTACCTTGCTTTTTGCAAAAGTTATTTCAATCCAATCGATTCTCAACTAATTAAAAAGGAGGAGGCTTTCTTCATGGTGCAAGGAGAGTTTCACATTAAGGATCGCAAGGAATCCATTAGTTGTGGATTGAAGAAAGGCCAAAAGAAACAATTCAAGAGAAATAAGAAGGAATACGAGAAGTTATCAGATCATATCGGCTTAATTCCTTTAGTAATGATTAGTCCAGCAGATGCGCAATTGATATCTGAAGGTAGTGATGTGAGAAGGAGATTTTTAGATTTGATCATTTCACAGTACGATAAGACTTATCTAGAGAATCTAATTTTATACAATAGAGCGATTTCCCAAAGAAACCGACTTCTAAAGAAATTTATGGAGATCAGACGTTTTGATGAAGATAGCCTATTGATTTGGGACGAGCAATTGATTAAATATGGGGCTCCTATAGCGGAGGCAAGACAGGATTTCATTGAGAAGTTTATTCCTTTATTCCAAAGGCAATATGATTTTATTTCGGCTAAGAAGGAAGAAGTTAATTTAAGCTATAACTCATCCATTCAGTTGGATAGCTTTAAAGAACAATTGTTGGAAGCTAGGGATAAAGACAGAAGAAATACATATACTACTGTAGGTGTTCATAAAGATGATTTAGCATTTGAGTTGGATGGAATGCCAATTAAGAAATTTGGATCACAGGGCCAGCAAAAAACTTTTTTACTTGCCTTAAAATTGGCTCAGGCTGAAATTCTCAAGAACATCAAAGAAATGACTCCTATTCTTTTGCTGGATGATATATATGATAAATTGGATGAAGGAAGAGTTACTAGTTTAATGCAAGCGGTACAGGCGGATTGGTTTGGTCAGGTATTTATTACAGATACCCATCCGAATAGACTTCCAGATATTTTTAAAGAGTTAAATGCGGATGTTAAATCCTTTCACATTAAAGCTGGACAATTAGATGAATGATCACAATCAGAAACCAATAAAGGAATTGGTTGATAAAATGTTAAGGGCATATGGGCTCGATCAAAAGTTGGATGAGATGAGTCTAATTAAAAGTTGGGAAACTGTGGTTGGAAAAATGATTTCAAGACATACAACTGACATTTTCTTTAGAGACAAAACTTTATTTATAGAGTTGGATTCTGCTCCTTTAAAACAAGAACTAAGCTACGCTAAAAGCAAGTTAATTGATAAAATTAATTCGGAGGCTGGGAAAACAATGATTGAAGATATAGTGATCAGATAATATATGAAGAGATTAGGTAAATATTATTTGAGGCAGAAGCTTAAGCGATTAAAGCGAAAGGTAGTTACACACAACTTGGAGTCAGCCAAAACAGCGCTTATTTTATATGATGCAACAGAAGCCAATGAAGATAAGCTTGCCAGGGAATTTGCTAAGCGTTTAAAAGAGGAAATGATAAAAGTTGATGGATTGGGCTTTTATAACAAAAAGGGCAAAAATGTGGAACGTCCCAAGGACGAATTGGGTTATGTATATTTTGATCCAACAATGCTTAATTGGATGAGGATTCCTTCCGACAAACAAATCATCAAAAAAATCGCGTTTGATTATGATTTGTTGATTGATCTTAATTTGGAAAACCACTTCCCTTTAGAGTATATCAGTAGTCTCTCCAAGGCTAAATTTAAGGTGGGCAGCAGTAAGTCAAATTGTGCTGAATTTTGCGACTTAACCTTAAGTTTGCAGCAAGAAGACAAACAAGAATTGATGAAACAAATCTTGGTGTATTTAAATATGATAAACCACAAATAGATGGAAAAGTTAAAGGGAACAGGAATCGCGATGGTAACACCATTCGATAAGAATTTAGAAGTGGATTATTCTGCTTTAGAAAAACTAACAGAACATCTTATACAAGGAGGAGTAGATTATTTGGTTGTAATGGGAACTACTGCAGAAAGCCCTACGCTGAATAGATCGGAAAAAGCAAAGGTTTTAGATCATATTAGAAACGTTAACAATGGCAGAATACCCTTGGTATATGGCATTGGAGGGAATTCTACTGCTTTTGTTAAAGCTGAGATAGAAGAAACAAATTTAGATGGTGTTGATGCCATCCTTTCTGCAAGCCCTTACTATAACAAACCAAGACAAGAAGGAATTATTCAACATTACCAAACCTTAGCAGACGCAAGCTCAAAACCTTTAATACTTTATAATGTTCCTGCAAGAACAGCCTCTAATATGGAAGCTTTTACCACTTTGAAGTTATCTGAACATGAAAATATTATTGCGGTTAAAGAGGCTTCAGGAAGTATAGAACAAGTAATGGAAATTATCAACAATAAGGCAGATGATTTTTTAGTGATTTCCGGAGAAGATGCTTTAACCTTATCCATTATTACTGCTGGTGGTGATGGAGTGATTTCTGTGAGTGGAAATGCATACCCCAAAATATTATCCAATATGGTTTCTATGGCTTTGAAGGAACAGACAGTCGAAGCTAGGAAACTGCATTACCAATTATTGAATATTACCAATATGATGTTTGCAGAGGGTAATCCAGCTGGCGTTAAAGCTGTTTTACAAGAAATGTCAATTTGTAATGATGAGGTCAGATTACCATTAATTCCAATTGGCGAATCTTTACGTCAAAAAATTGGAAACGAAATGGAAAATTTAAAGTCTTTGGCCTAATTGTTTTACCATGCTTTCTTTCCAACTGTGGAAAGTGCCTTCTTGAATCTTTTGTCTGGCTTCTCCTACCAACCACAGGTAAAATGCCAGATTGTGTAGGCTAGCAATTTGAGCACCCAAAATTTCTTTAGAAATTAATAAATGCCTTAAATAGGCTTTGGAATAGTAATTATCCACAAAGCTGTGTCCATCCTCATCGATAGGTGAGAAGTCATCTTTCCATTTTTCATTGCGCATATTCAAGATACCATTCTTGGTAAATAACATCCCATTTCTAGCATTTCTAGTTGGCATTACACAATCGAACATATCAATTCCTAATGCGATATTTTCCAAAAGATTTATTGGAGTACCAACGCCCATTAAGTAGCGTGGTTTGTCTTTGGGTAATATATTGCAAACTACTTCGCAATTGGCATACATCTCATCAGTTGGTTCCCCTACAGAAAGACCGCCAATGGCGTTTCCCTCACATTCAAAAGAAGCAATGACTTCAGCCGATTCCTTTCTTAAATCATGGTATACGCTTCCCTGAACAATTGGAAAAAGACTTTGATTGTAACCATAAAGGTTATCTGTCTCCTCAAACCTATCGATGCATCTCTTTAACCATCGATGTGTCATATGCATTGATCTTCGGGCATAATCCTTTTCACATGGATATGGAGTACACTCATCAAAAGCCATGATGATGTCAGCACCAATCTTCCTTTGAATATCAATTGCATATTCTGGGCTGAAAAATTGTTTAGAGCCATCAATATGAGAAGCAAATTGAACACCTTCTTCTGTAATCTTTCTTCGATGAGCTAAGGAATAAACCTGATACCCACCACTGTCAGTCAGTATAGGTTTATCCCAATTGATGAATTGGTGTAAACCTCCAGCATTTTGGATAATATTTAATCCCGGTCGAAGGTAAAGATGATAGGTGTTGCCTAAAATAATTTGAGCTTTAATATCATTGCTTAGTTCACTCTGATGAACTGCTTTAACGGTTCCAGCAGTACCTACAGGCATAAAAATGGGTGTTTGGATTTCCCCATGATCTGTGATTATTTTTCCTGCTCTAGCTTGGGTTTGCTTATCTTCGTGTTCAAGAATGAACTTCATAAATGGCCTTTTGAAAAAGAGGGACAAAGGTAGTGAATGCCTTGATATGCATATCCAAATATTAGAATGATTGATTCCCTTATTTCTTTTCAAATGAATTCTATGGAGGATATAATTCTTTTACTCTTTCTGCTTTCTCTACTAATAATCCTTTTTTATTATTTCAGATACTTTATTCGAATAAATTATTTACAGATTCATAAACCTAAGAAGACAGATACAAAAGCATCTGTAATTATTGCGGTAAGAAATGCAGCTAATCATATTGAGCAAACCATTCAAAGTATTCTAGAACAGAATCATGCCAATTTTGAACTGATAATAATCGATGATAATTCTACCGATGATACTGCAAAGTGCATACAAAAGATTAAAGATGAGAGAATATCATACCACAAACTAGAAGAACATTATGGTAAGAAAAGGGCAATTGAGATAGGGATTAAAAAGTCTACGACGAAGCTTTTGCTATTTATAGATGCAGATTGTATTGCAGAATCCAGAAATTGGTTGGGATCTATGGTATCAAGCTTTACCAATAAGAAGCGGATTATCTTGGCTTATTCCAGATTCCGACCAATTAAATACTCTTTTTTAAATAAAATCCAACGCTTCGAATGTTTGTTGAATGGTATACAGTATTTATCCTTTGCTGCTAGCGGTTATCCATATATGGGAGTAGGTAGAAATCTTGCTTACCACAAAGAGGTGTATGAAAAAGCCAATGCCTTTCAGAAACATAGTGACGTCATTGGAGGTGATGATGATTTGATAATCAATGAAATGGGAAATTCGGATAATGTTGCTGTGCTAATGGAACCTTCTACACATACCATTAGCGATGCAGAAGTATCTTGGAGGTCATACTATTATCAAAAAAGAAGACAATTGCAGGCAGGCAGTAAATACAAATCAACAGATAAGATTCGATTGGCTATATATGGAGCAGCCAATGTGATTTTTTATTTCACATACTTTTGCTTGCTATTTGGTAACGATAATCAAGCCACAATTTTGTCAATATTTGTAATCAAACAACTTATGCAAATGTTATTGTTTGATTCTATAATGAAGCGACTGAAAGACAGGGATTTGCTGATTTGGTTATTTCCGTTAGAGTCAATTTATTATGCAATAATTACTTTTATTGGGATTTCAACATGGATATGGAAGATAGATCGATGGAAGTAAATAAGAACTTTTCTCAAAAAGCGATCAAGGATTTTGAATTGGTCTCTGCTGCCTTAGATGGAGAAGAAAGTGCTTATACCGCTATCATGGTCAGGTATCGAGAGCCAATTTATTATTTGGTTCTAAAAATGATTCATAATGAGAGTGATGCGGAAGATCTTGCAATAGAGGCTTTTGAGAAAGCTTTTAACAAACTAGAGCAATACACACCGCAGTATGCATTTAGTACCTGGCTGTTTAGAATCGCAACAAATCATTGCATCGATTTTATCCGAAAGAAGAAATTAAATACTACCTCAATTGATGAAGCCATAGATGATGGAGAAGGAGGAGGTAAGAAAATTCAAGTTGGAGGCAATACCAAAGATCCAGAGGAGAAGTTTATTGAGAAGCAGAAAATAAGATTGATGCGTGAATTGGTTTCCAAGTTAGATGAACCCTATCAAACCCTTGTTAAATTAAGGTATTTCAAGGAATTGTCTTATGAAGAAATAGCCGTAAAAAAAGAGATTCCTCTTGGAACGGTCAAAGCACAATTGTTTAGAGCAAGAGCATTGTTGGCAGAATTGATTAGAAAAAGCCAAACCAATATTTGATGCATTGGAACTGATATTAGATTACTTTCCCAACTTAACATCAGATCAAAAGGAACAATTCCAAGCCATAAAATCCCTTTACTTAGAATGGAATAATAAAGTAAATGTGATTTCTAGAAAAGATATGGATTCCTTTTATGAAAGGCATGTTTTACATTCTCTATCCATTGCAAAATTCATTCAATTCAAGGCAGGTAGTAAAATTCTGGATGTAGGAACTGGAGGTGGATTTCCTGCCTTACCACTTGCGATCTATTTTCCGGAATGTCAATTCTTAGCGGTTGACTCTATTGGCAAGAAGTTAAATGTAATCAATGAGATCAGTCAAAGTATTGGGTTAAAAAATTTGGTAACCAAACATCAAAGAGTAGAATTTATTCGGGAAGAATTTGACTTTATAACTGCAAGGGCAGTAAGTAGAACAAAACAATTGCTTAATTGGGTTGGTGATAAGGTGAAATCAGAAAACAATAATGATTTACCAAATGGCATAATTCTTTTAAAAGGCGGTGATTTATTGGAGGAGTTAAAGGAAACAAATAAAAAATATGCTTTAGTAAATATTAGCGATTATTACGACCTTCCCTTTTTTGAGACAAAAAAAATTGTCTACTTGCAAACCGAATAGCATTTGGATTGTTTTTTCTATTTGGAATAAATTAAGTTTGTCCCTCAATATTAAACTGTATAAAATGATTAAAAGATTAAAACTAACTGTTGTGATGATTGCCTTGGCTTTAGGTAATTCATACGCACAAGAACTGCCTCAACCAAGTCCTTATGCAGAAGTAATGCAAAAGGTAGGTTTAACTGATGTAACGATTCAGTATTCAAGACCAGGAGTGAAAGATAGAACCATTTTTGGCGGATTGGAAGCTTATGGAGAGGTATGGCGAACAGGAGCCAATGCAGCTACAAAAATAATATTAAGCACAGATGCAAAAATTGGTGGTGTGGATGTAAAGGCAGGAACCTATTCAATATTGACCGTTCCAGGTGAATCAGAGTGGAAAGTAATGGTTAATGCGGATACTAAAGTATCTGAAGGAAGTTATGATGCTGCTAAAAATGTTGCTGAATTTAGCGTGAAAGGCATGGAGAATGATATGGTAGAATCCATGACTTTTTCCTTCGCAAATGTTAAGGTTGATGGAGTTGATTTGGTTTTCGAATGGGAAAAAACCAAGTGGATTGTTCCAATAATGGTTGACGTTCATGGTATAGCAGATAAAAATATAGAAGATGAGATAGCTGGTATTTTCAGAATATACAATAGTAGTGCTAGATATTACCTTGATAACGATAAAGATTTGGACAAGGCATTGGCTTGGTCCTTAAAATCTGTAGAATTGGATGAGAGATTCTGGAACGTATATACCCTTTCATTAATATACAATGCAAGAGGAGAAAAGGATAAGGCTATTGAAACAGCAAAAAAATCATTAACCCTATCTGAGAAAGCAGAGTACAAACCTTACATCAAATTCAATCAAGACAATATTGCGAATTGGAGTAAGTAAATAATAAACCAAAGGAGATGCAATGCATCTCCTTTTTATTTCATATCAAATGATTCATATATTATCTCCAGCCAAATCACTAGATTTTGAGAGCTCTCCTCAAAGTGAAGCACATTCCATAGCCGAATTCCAAGAGCAATCCTCTGCGCTCATAAAAAAAGCAAAGACTTTCTCCAAAAAGAAATTGGAACAATTGATGGGAATCAGCAAGAGTTTGGCAGAATTGAATCATCAACGATACATAGATTGGGTACCCATACATGAAGCTGGAAATGGCAAACAAGCATTGTTGTCTTTTACCGGGGATGTTTATCGAGGTTTGGATGTTAAGTCAATGAATGAAAAAGACCTCACCTTTGCTCAAGGACATTTGCGCATATTATCTGGCCTTTATGGCATTTTAAGACCCATGGACTTAATTCAACCTTATCGACTTGAAATGGGTACCAGGATGAATGTTGGACGTAAGAAAAATCTATATGAATTCTGGGGAGATACATTGACTAACGCTTTGAATAAAGAAATAGAGAATCATAAAGATCAGACACTAATCAATTTGGCTTCCAACGAATATTTTAAAGCAGTTAAGGTAAAAGGGTTTAAGGGAGAAATAATAAGTCCACAATTTAGGGACGCTAAAAATGGGGAATACAAATCCATCATGACCTTTGCTAAACTGGCTAGGGGCTATATGAGCAGGTTCATTATTCAAAATAAAATTGATAAAGCCGAAGATATCTTAGCATTTGATTTAAATGGCTATCGATACAATAATGAATTGTCCTCAAAAGAAGAGCCAGTATTCACAAGAGAAGAGAATCAAAGACAATTGTAAATTTCGAACCTAAAATGTCCAAAGGGGATCAATCGAAACATAATCCAATTGATGAAGATAAGGTAACAGAGAACCCACATAATCTTCCTTATGCCCACAATGTAGGCAGTGCGATTATTATGCCGGATGATAAGGATCGCATTAAAACCAATGCAATGGCTGCCATGGTGGAGCAAACCAATATGCAGATGAAGCAGATTTACGATCAGATGGAACTATTGGTTGATCAGGCGAATCATTTGAAACAAAGGGTTGAGATTTCTGAAAAAATTTACAAAGCGGAGATGGGGTTTAAACCAATTACTGGTCATACCTATCATCTGTATGAACAAAAAGATGGAAGCAATGTGCTTTCCATGATTGCACCAATGGAATGGGCTAGAGGATGTAAGTACGAGAAATTTGTTGCCTCTGTTCGCTTAATGGGAGACCATACCTGGGAAGTAAAAAGCGAAGCCTAAATGAGATTCTTGATTTGCCTTGTCATTCTTTCTCATGTAATTTCTTGCAGCCCTAAAGAAACAAAGGATGAAAAGTCAAGCCTAAATCAAATAGAAATTAATGGTATGGCTCAAGGCACAACCTATACCATTAAATATATTGCTGAAGAGATTTCGAATCTTAAGCAGGAGATGGATAGTTTGTTGGATGCAGTCGATTATTCCATGTCAACCTATAAAAAGGAGTCATTAATTAGTCAACTAAATCAAGGAGATTCGGTGCATTTGGATTCCATGTTTTATGCCGTTTTCAAAGAATCAGAAGAAATTTATGCGTTGACAAATGGAGCTTTCGATCCAACCATCGGTCCAATTATAAAAGCCTGGGGTTTTGATTATGCCGATCCTACGAAATTGGACAGCAACAAAGTTGACTCCCTCTTGGCTTATTGTGGTTTTGATAAGTTTAATTTGAAAGGATTAAGTCTATTTAAATCGGTAAAAGAGGCTCGATTAAATTTCAACGCAATTGCGCAAGGTTATACCGTAGATCTAATGGCAGACTTATTAGCGAAATATGGAGTTGATAATTATTATGTAGAGTTGGGCGGAGAGTTGATTGTAAGTGGCTTAAATGAGAGGAATGAGCTTTGGAGAATAGGGATAGATAAACCAACTCATGACAATCTACAAAGAGAGTTGAATCACATTGTACAATTGGAAGATAGGGCAATGGCAACTTCCGGAAACTATAGAACCTATATAGAGATGGATGGAGAAAAATATGCCCATTCCATAAGTCCTAAGTCAGGTTATCCGGTTAAAGATAGATTGCTTAGTGCTACAATATTTGCGGATAAGTGTTCAGCAGCCGATGCTTATGCAACTGCGTTTATGGTTATGGGATTGGAGAAATCCATGGATTTTTTAGATTCTCATAAAGAGATAGATGCCATATTAATTTACAGCAATGAGCAGAATGTAATTGAATCTTTTATTAGTCCGAGAGTAGAAGAAAGAGTAGAGGAGCTTTAATCTTCCTTTTTGCACATTTCATTAGGCTGTGCGCCACAAAAGCTGCAAGCTTCACCTTCCTCATTAAGTAAAGGGTTATTACTAGCACAAGTTCCGGCAAACTTTCCATTTTTTTTCAATAGAATTTTAACCGCTATACCTGCAAAAGCCAATCCCAATAAAACAACAGTAAGAAGTGCAACTTTCATGAACAATAATTTGATGCAAATTTACAAGATTTGACTCAATTTAAAGAAATCAAATTACCCGAAGCGTCATCAATTAATTTAATAGTGGGATTCCCAAAATATTCTATATCGCCAATTCCTCTGATTTCCGCATTAAGTTCTTGAGTAGCATGCACAGAAAGCTTTCCAGTATTTTCATTAACCGCCAAAACCTTATTCGAAATGGTATTTAATGTATTGATTCGACCATTGGCTCCCATAAAGCATATCAGCTCATTTACTATTCCTTCACTTTTTATACTTACAGAACCCGTATGACATTTTAGTTCTACATAATCAGACATCAAATTCAAATAAATGTCTCCGCTTGCATCATGGGTATTGATCAATAAGGTATCTATAACAAAAGGATTGGTAAATCGTACATCTGCAGATCCGTAATAAGTTAATTTCCGAAGATTAGGTGTCGAGACATATACGTCTATCTCCTTTTTAAAACTTCTTACCCAATTGCATTTGTTGTTGTTCTCGATAATTAAAGTATTGTCTTTTACTTCTGTATCAATTAATTGCAATAAATTTCTTCCAGCCTTGACCCTGAGGTTATAGTTTGGTGCATAGGTCAAAAACACATTTATTCTGTCGTGAATTTCAAGTCGATCAAATGGCAGAATTGCTCTATCTCTTTCCACAATCTTTCCAGTGGATTTGAAACAGTCGCCCATATTTTCTCCCTTGCAAGAAAATAGCAACAGTATTAACCCTATGTATAACCACCTATTCATTCCGTTTTGTCAAGTTATACTCAAAACCAAACATCAAATATTCAGCTTTAGACAAATGTGTTTTTAAAGCGATAAGGCCTTTCAAGGATTTGCTAAAATGGTATTTACCACCTACAATCTGGTAGTAATTCCCTTCATCTTCATTTTCTGTTTTCAGATAATAGCCGATTTGAACGATATTGCTAATTCGCCCAAATCTTAATATGTGGTGAAAGGAAAGTCCGAATTGAAGATTTTCAAAACCTTTGTCTATATAGATAGAATCCAATTCAAGGGCGCCAATCTGCGCTGGATTATAAAAAAAGTCAGGCCCTAAACCAATGATACTCTTGTGGTTGTATTGTCGTTCTGCCCGAAGTGAAAATGCATTGGCTATGTACTTTTTTGGATCGTTTGGACTAACTTCATTCCATCCAACACCATAATACAATTGCCAATTTACCTTAGGACGTTCAAAAGGGGAATCCTCTTGAATGACTCTATTTGTTTTATTACCCAATCGTTGTATTAATCCTACTTCTACTGTAGGGATATTTATTCCAAGGTTTGGTTTGGCAAAAGCGGTATTGCTAAAATGGGACAAGTTCGCTCCCAAACTTATACTTTGTCTTTCTGTGACTTTAAACTCTGCATCCAATAGGAAAGAGAAGAAAACATTCAGTTGACTACCGATGGCTATGTTTTTAAAATTATTTTCCGGATCAAATGGATTTTCAATATAGCCAAGTCCTATTCCGCCCCTAAACCAAAGGTCAAAAGGTTTTATATTTCGAAATAAGCTGAATTTGAAATAGGGAAGTATGGAAACTGCTGAGCCAAAATGATCGTTATTTAAATCAAAGTAGGATAAGGATATTCCATATCTGGGATAATTATACCGTTGGTGCCAAAGTTTTTCTCCCAAGGTATTTTTCTCCGAATAAACTTCCAGTTTGGAGATATGCTGAAAAGTGAGATAGGAGATAGTAGGGTTGTGGGCAATGATAAATCCACGGCCGCCCTTGATGCCAATCTGACCTTGAAAACTACTACTGTCTTGTGCTAGGGTAAAAAAAGAAAGGCACAATGCAATTCCTAAGAAAAGGAGTGATTTTGACATTCGGCAAAAATATTTATTTATTGACGCTGCTGATGGTGCATTAGTCTAAATTTGAAACAAAAAAAGAATGGAAGAAAAGTTGAAGGCATTTGAAAGATTACTCAATATCATGGATGAATTGAGGGAGAAGTGCCCCTGGGATAGAAAACAAACCATGGATTCATTGCGGCATTTGACCATAGAAGAAACTTATGAGTTATCAGATGCGATAGTAGAAGGTGATTTAGAGGAAGTAAAAAAGGAATTGGGCGATTTGCTATTGCATATGGTTTTTTATGCCAAGATTGGAGAAGAGAAAAATGCCTTTGATATCACGTCCGTCTTACACGGAATTTGCGATAAATTGATACATCGGCATCCGCACATTTATGGAGATGTTGATGTGGCAGACGAAGAAGAAGTAAAAGCCAATTGGGAGAAAATAAAATTAAAAGAAGGTAATGGTAAAAAGTCTGTTTTGGAAGGTGTACCCAAATCCTTACCAGCTTTAGTAAAAGCGGTTCGCATACAAGACAAAGCCAGAGGAGTAGGTTTTGATTGGGAAAAACCGGAACAAGTGTTTGAAAAGGTTCAAGAAGAATTGGAAGAGCTCAATGAAGAAGTTAAATCCAATACAGATAGAATCGAAAATGAATTTGGAGATGTCTTGTTTTCGATGATTAACTATGCAAGATTTATTGGAGTTAATCCAGAAGATGCATTGGAAAAAACCAACAAGAAATTTATCAAGCGTTTTCAATACTTAGAAAGTGAATCTAAAAAGGATGGAAAAGTGATGGGTGAAATGAGTTTGGAAGAAATGGATAAATATTGGAATGCAGCCAAGAAGCTTTAATTTCCAAATTTGCAATTCACAGATTCGTAATTCACAGATTCGTAATTCACAGATTCGTAATTCACAGATTCGTAATTCACAGATTCGTAATCAATTAGTATCCATATTTCTCCTGCCATAGCGCCTTCAGTCTCTTGCGCAATTCATTCTCTCTCGCATTTACCCCTGGATCATAAAACTTGGTGCCACTAATTTCTTCGGGTAGAAACTCTTGATGGATAAAATTATTGGCATAATCATGTGCATATTTATATTCCTTTCCGTATCCAATTTCTTTCATCAATTGGGTCGGTGCATTTCTGATGGCCAAAGGAACGGATAAGTCACCACTCTTTTTGACTTCTGCTTGGGCATCATTGATAGCCATGTATGACGCATTGCTTTTGGGAGAACTTGCTAAATAGGTGACGCATTGGGATAAAATGATCCTGGACTCAGGCCAGCCAATTACATTGATGGCTTGAAAGCAATTATTGGCAATAACCAAAGCAGTAGGATTTGCATTTCCTATGTCTTCAGAAGCAAGAATCAATAACCTTCTGGCAATAAATTTTGGATCTTCACCACCTTCAATCATTCTAGCCAACCAATATACACCGGCATTGGGGTCACTCCCATGTATGGATTTGATAAAAGCAGAAATGATGTCATAATGTTGTTCCCCATTCTTGTCGTATTTGGCAATGTTTTGCTGGGCAATTTGTTTGACGATTTCATCAGTAACCTTTACTGGCTTTTCACCAAAATTATTCACGACCAACTCCAACAAATTCAACAATTTTCTAGCATCACCACCAGAATATTGCAATAGAGCATGGCTCTCCTGAATATCGATCTTCTTGTTCTTCAGATTGGTATCTTCCTTAATGGCGGTATCCACCAATTGAAGTAACTCGTCTTTATTTAAGGGGTTTAAGGTGTATACCTGACATCTGCTGAGCAATGCAGAAATCACCTCAAAAGATGGATTCTCGGTAGTGGCACCAATCAAAGTAATGGTTCCATCTTCTACTGCACCCAATAATGAATCTTGCTGGGATTTACTGAAGCGATGAATTTCATCGATAAATAGAATGGGATTGTTGGTATTGAAAAATTGTTGTTTCTTGGCTTTATCTATGGCTTCTCTTACATCCTTCACTCCAGAATTTATTGCACTCAAGGTGAAAAAAGGTCTATCGGTAATGTTGGCTATTATTTTTGCAAGGGTGGTTTTTCCGATTCCAGGACTGCCCCAAAGAATCATGGAAGGGATCAGTCCTTTTTCTATTAAGTTTCGCAACACCCCATCTTTACCTACCAAATGACTTTGACCAATATACTGGTCTAAATTCTTTGGTCTCATTCTTTCGGCTAGGGGAGTGCTCATTAATTTTTAGTCAAAATTACTGCTAATCGGATTGTGGAAATTGAGAATCTACAGCAGATAAAATATTCGGAAAAAAAACTTCAAATTCAGATTGAAAGGACTCCATTTGACTTTCCAAGTCTTCCATGGCAGTTTCCATTTTAGAATCAAATTTGGCCCTGCTAGCAAGACCTCTAAAAGCTTTATTCATGCCTTCCATGCTGGCATATGCATTCAACCAATCTTGCTTCTCCATATAGTGCAATACCATCTGAGATCGCTCCGGCATTTGATCAAGCCTTGAATTTAAAATCTTATAGCAGGAATTGGCAAAAGAAGCCAAATTTATTGGGGAGTATACACTCCAATTTTTGGCCAAAATATGATCGTAATACATATCGATAATTACAGCTGCATATTTGCTGTATTTTGCATAAAGTCGCTGTTTGCCTTTCATGACCTCTGGATGGGAATCAGTGTAGGAGTCAATAAATCGATGCATTTGTATTCCTTTTTGAATGCCTTCCGAAAAATTCTGATAACTTTTCCCTTTGACATGATCTGCTACAAAATTGCCTACCATTAGGTCTACATTGCTTTGGGAAAGGAAGAGGTGTGCTAAATGATTCAATGCATTTGCTAAGGTCAACAAATTTAAGACAGTAATCTGTGATCTTAGATTTAACCTTCCAGATTATTGATCATTTTAGATATGCTCAATAAATCCGACACTGCTTTAGTTAATTTTACGCCATGATTGATTTTGGCAACACCATTTGTGCTTTATCTACTCCTCAAGGGTCTGGGGCTATAGGTTTAATAAGACTTAGTGGAGAAAATGCATTGAAAATTGCAAACAAGATTTTTGAAGGTAAAGATCTTGAAAGTGTTGCAACTCAAAGTCTTCATTTTGGCAAAATAATCGATGGAGAGGAAATAGTTGATGAGGTTTTGGTAAGTGTTTTTAAAGCTCCTAATTCTTACACAGGGGAAAATGTTGTAGAAATTTCAGCACATGGCTCATCTTATATACTATCGAAGATTTTGAGCCTATTGATTCAAACTGGCGCCAGAATGGCTAAAGCTGGAGAGTTTACCCAACGTGCGTATTTAAATGGCAAAATGGATTTGGTTCAGGCAGAAGCAGTAACCGATCTTATTGCTTCAGAAACCAAGGCCGCCCATGATTTGGCCATTAATCAAATGCGAGGAGGCTTTTCCAATAAGATTAATGCACTCCGAGAGGAACTCATTCATTTTGCTTCTTTGATTGAACTGGAGTTGGATTTTTCGGAAGAAGATGTAGAATTTGCGGACCGAAAAGACTTAAAAGATTTGGTTGACAAAATTCTAAAAATTATCCATCAATTGGTGGCATCTTTCAGCACAGGGAATGTATTGAAGAATGGGATACCTGTTGCAATTCTTGGTCAACCGAATGTGGGGAAATCCACTTTATTGAATCTCTTATTGAATGAGGATAAGGCCATTGTTTCTGATATTGCTGGAACTACCAGAGATAGTATTGAAGACACTGTGAATATAGAGGGAATAGCGTTTCGTTTTATCGATACCGCAGGATTAAGAGATACCGAAGATGTGGTTGAAAATATTGGCATAGAACGATCTTACCAAAAGGCGGAAAAAGCAAGTTTAATCTTGTACATGATTGATGCCTCTAAAGATTCTGTGGAAGACATAAATAACCATTTGGAAGCTTTGAAAACTAGGTTGGGTTCGAAAAAACAAATATTGGTATTGGCCAATAAAATAGATCAAAATGCAGGTGGTAGTAATTCAGAAGGATATCCTATTGAAGAAGAAACAATTTATATCAGTGCCTTAAAGGCAGAAGGAATAGATACCCTTCTACAAAAATTACAAAGCATTGCCAAGGAAAAGATGCAATTTCAAAATGAGGTAATAGTCAGTAATATTAGACACCAAGAAGCTTTGAAAAAAGCCGCAGAATCTCTAGAAAGGGTAGAGGAAGGTTTAAATACCAACATAACTGGCGACTTTCTGGCCATGGACATCCGACAAGCCTTACATCATTTAGGCGAAATTACAGGCAGCATAGAAGTAGATCGTGATATACTGGGCAATATCTTTTCGCGATTTTGTATAGGAAAGTAACACTATATCCTACCATTATCATTATTACACTTCTTGTTTTGGGCTTAAGGCCTTACCAAAATGTATACATCTTATACCAAAATGTTTAAGTAAGAAGCTTAGGAGCCGACAGACATTTGTATCGATCAATAATTAAGAAATCGATATGAAATCCATAAGAAAATCAATACTAGGTCTGTCGCTGGTAGCAGCCACAATAAACTTATCAGCAGGAAATAATAAACATTTAAAAAACACAAAAATGGAAAATTTAAAAGCAGGAAAAAATGAAGTAACCTTCAAATCTTTTGGAGTTGACTTAGCCGGTGATCTTTACCTTCCAGAAGGTTTTGATCCCAATAAAAAATACATAGCAATCGTTGGAGCCAGCCCTTTCCCACAAGTTAAGGGACAAATTCCAGCAACCTATGGTCCGGAAATGGCCAAAAGAGGTTTTATCTACTTAGGCTTTGATTATTTGGGAATGGGAGAATCTCAAGCTTTACCAGGAGAGCATATGAAATCGAGATACATGTTCCGACTTATTGAAAATACTTGGGATGCTGTTTCTTATTTAGGGACACTTCCTTTTGTTGAAGAGATTAATGGATTGGGAGTTTGCCAAGGCGGTTCCATTATTGCCTCTGCAGCAGTAACCGACCACAGAATCAAGAAAATTGCTACCGTATCTGGGATGATGGCAGCTGATGCATTCCAATGGTTAGGCAGAGAAGTAACGGATGCCCAAATTGCAGCAGCCAATGCATCCATGCAAAAGCAATACGAAACAGGAGAACCTGATTATGTAGCTCCATTTGGGCTAGATGATGAGATGACAAAAGAAGAATTTGTTGCAGAAGCGGCCTATCCGGCAATGGCTGGAGAAACTTATGATTATTATGGGAAGGATGGAGTTAAAGGACCAGGAACAGTGAAAAACGCTTCAAATATGCACATAGGCGATCAAGCCATGCAGTCTCTTTTCTCTATCGGAGAGGCCTATGCAGACAAGATTGTACAACCTACTTTGGTTATATATGGCACAACTGCTTCTACCGCTCCTTGCTCAACTCAATTCATTGAGAAGTTGACCAACAACCCTGAAGTGTTGGCGATCAATGAGTTCAGTCATGTAGATTTCTACTACAAGCCAGAAGCAGTAAAGGTATCTACAGATGCCGTAGCAGAATTCTTCAATAAATAACAAAACCCAATAGGTAGAGATCAGCTTTTGGTCTCTACCTTATTTATTTAAAGCCATGAATATTCAAGAACTAGAGAAGTCTGTAAAAGCTCATAAAGTGCATCAAATTCGAGCCGGTAAAACCCACCGTTTTGTAGACATTACCATTGTTAGCACAGAAGGTAGATTTTTTGTTCGTCAGTATAAATTCGGAAAGAAAAGCTGGTATGATGCCTTTTTAGCCAAATCCGAAGGGCAAATGAAAGTTGGGGAACTAGTTGTAGACATCAATGGAGTTGTTCCAGCTGATTTGGAGCAAGTGAACCCCAAGGTAAATAAGGCTTATCGAAAGTTGTTGGGCTTGATCTATCCAGCCATGCGATTGACCTATGACACCAAAAAACACGAAGCATCTACCTTGGAGCTAATTCCTAAATTTTAACTTTGTAGTATGAAAGAGCTCAATTTTAAATCCATCTCAGAATTACATGCATACAGTGGTATGTCAGCACCGGAAAATCCATTGTTCAGTGCTAGCCATAGTATCACTGAGCAAAAGCAACAAAGCTGTGAAGACAATATGGAACCGATTAATATGAGTTGTGATTTTTACAGCATCAGCTTAAAAAACATTATTTCCGGAGAGTTGGTGTATGGAAGAACCAAATACGATTGCACAAATGGTACCTTATTATTCACTTCCCCCAATCAAAAATTGGTATTTCAAAATTTGGTATTTAGCTCCGAAGCTTATCACATCAGCTTTCACAAAGACTTTATTCGTGGAACTGATTTATATAGAAAAATTAAGAAGTACCACTTCTTTGAATACAGAGTAAATGAAGCCCTGCATTTATCTCCTAAGGAGGAAGAACAGCTAAAAACCATTTTTAGAAACATAGAAGCGGAATACCACAACAATCAGGATGAATTTTCCAAAGAGATTGTGCTCTCGCAATTGGAGACATTGCTCAAATATTCCGATCGATATTACAAACGACAATTCCTGAATCGAAAAACCATTAACCAAACCATGCTTTCCAAATTCAGTGAGGTGTTGAATACCTATTTTGAAGAAGGATTATTACTTGAAAAAGGCATTCCCACTGTGGATTGGTTAGCAGAAAAATTAAATGTGAGCCACCGCTATATGAGTGATATGATCAAATCTGAAACAGGAAAAACTGCAGTGGATCAAATAAATCTCTTCCTTATTGAAGAAGCCAAAAGCCTTTTATTGGCACCCAATGCTTCTATCTCTGAAACAGCTTATCAATTGGGTTTTGAATACCCACAATATTTTTCAAGGTTATTCAAGAAAAAGACTGGGATGAGTCCAAAAGTTTATATTGCAGCCCAGTCGTTGAATTAGGTATCAGTAACCTTCTATTGATAAGAAGAATAATTAAGTTTTTCTATATTTTATAGCTATAAAATGTAGTTTTTACTTTTTGAATTGGACAGAATTGCCCAATCAATTGAATAAAGCCTTTCCCATAATCACCGTATCCTGCCCTTTGTATCGAAGCCTTTCTATGGACATCCAACCTGCCTTTTTATAAAGTGTTTCAGCAGTAAAAGTGTATAGATAGATTTTCTGCAGCTTTAATTTTATTGCTTCTTTTTCCAAGGCATTTAGCACTGATGTTCCAAGACCCTGCTTTCGATATTTAGGTAGGGTATACAATAAGCCAATCCAGGGGCCTAGACTTTGATATTGTGGATATACTTTTAGCAGATTGACATCCTGGTATAGCCCTGCTGTAGATACAAGCTCATTATTGAATCTAGCAACCATCTGACAATAAACATTAGGATTATTTGGATTGCTTAATCTCTGAATGGTTTTATCTAAGGGAGTCTCCCATTCATCAAAATACCACTTGGCAATTTTTTCAATGTTCAAATGATCTTTTGTGCGGAGTTTTTCTATGACAGTATTAGAGTTCAAGAATCAAAGATAATGGCTTTAATATGAACAAATAATTGTAATGAAATGAGCTTAATTTGGAAATCTGTTTTGATAAAATCACAGAAATTAGTTTAATAAAAGAACAGATACATCAATCTTGTGTTATATTTAGTTGATCTAATACTCAATCATGAAAGCAAAAGATAAACTGAAAATATTTTTAGCCGTCTTCATCGGGATAATAACCTTAGCGGCTTGTCATCCTACCATAGACCAAGCTGCAGAATTAGAACTTAATGCGAGTGCAGAAGGGCCCTTCTTTGAAGGTCCAAATAGCCTAATGGCAGAATATGAGGTGGATGTCAACAAACTATTGAAATCGGAAGAATTTCAGCTGGATGATTTCAGTGAAGTTAAAATAAAGGATGTTAGTTTATCACTTTTGGAAGAAGATAGCATGAGCATGGAATCTTTTTCTTCGGCTAGTTTATCCATTGTTAGCAAAAATGAATCCATGACCACCATAGCCATATTGAATCCAATTAATACAGCTGAAAATGAAATTACATTGTCT
>JGI12316J15310_10000026_pt29 | contig 29432 bp, 28 predicted proteins | sample MarCyaLeptolynsp_FD_15310 | JGI IMG/M metagenome (IMG submission 15310)
GGGCACGCATCAGGGGGCGATCAGCCACGAGCATCTGGATTACTACCTCGACGAATTCGTATTCCGCTTCAACCGCCGCAGCTCACGCAGCCGCGGGAAGCTGTTCTACCGCCTTGTCCAGCAGGCCGTCGCGGCCGAGCCCACGCCGTACCGCTCGATCGTGGCCGATTGGGACGCCGAACCGGACTAACGCCGACCACAAGATGTTGGGGCTACCTGAGTCAAGTGGATACCCCACTTCGTTCGTTTCTGCAGGTGTCGGGCTCTTCCTGGCTTCGTTTTCCGCCGCATCCGGTTGGGCCCAGCAGCAGGAGAGGGTCTGGGATCCGAACCTCAACGCCTGGTTTATGTACTTCGGCGACCATCCGGTGAGCGAACGCTGGGGGGTGCACCTGGAGGGGCAGTGGCGACGGCACGATGGGCCGCTCCAACCGCAGCAACTCTTCTTTCGGCCGGCAGTCAACTACAAGGTCTCCAACTCGCTAATGCTGACAGCCGGTTATGCCTTTGCGGACACGTACCGCTACGGCGAGTTCCCAGCTGCTGCGAGATTTCCCGAACACCGCCTGTTTCAGCAGGTGCTGACGCGGCAGTCCGTGGGGAAGGTGAACCTCTCGCATCGCTATCGCCTGGAGCAGCGCTACATCGGGCAGACCTTGCCGGGCGACCAGGGGGCTGAGGTCCGGGACTGGCGCTACGAGAATCGCTTTCGCTACCAACTGCGCGGGGTCATCCCTTTGCGGAGTTCGGAGTGGTATCTGGCCGGTTATGAGGAATTCTTCTTGAACTTCGGCCGCAACGTCGCGGCGAACGTTCTTGACCAAAACCGGATCTACGGGGCCCTGGGACGCAAAATGGGTCCGGCGGGCAATTTGGAACTCGGCTATCTCAATCAGATCATCCAGCAGCGCAACGGGCGGGTCTTTGAGTCGAACCATACGCTCCAAATCGGCTGGTTCTCCACCTTTGCGTTTCGCTAGTGGGCGCCCGGCGGCCCGCGCTACACTGGCATTTCTATGATCGAACTCGTTTCCGAATCCGCCTGGCGCGGCCCCTGCGAGGCCGCCATGTCCTTCGCGCAGAAGCAGGTCGCCGCCCTGGTCGAACGCGACCCGGACTTTTACCCGATGTACACCGAGGGCGGCAAGTGGCGCCACAACAAGGAGGCCTGGACGCGCTGGTGCGACGGCTTCCTGCCGGGCATGATGTGGATCTTCGCCAAGCGCACCGGCGACAAGAAGTGGTTCGAGCTGGGCGAACGCTACTCGCGGCCTCTCGAGGAGCGCAAGTTCGACCGGAACGTCCACGATCTGGGCTTCATCTTCTTCTCCACCTACCACCGCTGGCACGCGCTGACCGGCGAGCAAGAGCTCGACGACGTCGTCATCCAGGCCGGCCAAACGCTGGCGCTTCGCTTCAAGGAGAAGGGCGAGTACCTGTCGTCGTTCATGGGGCCGGAGTCGCTGTTCATCGACATCATGGCCAACGTCGGCATCATCGTCTACGCCGCGCAGAAGACCAACGACCAGGCTCTGCTCGACGTGGCCATCAAGCACTGCCTCACCAGCCGCAAGCGGCTGATCCGCGGCGACGGCAGCTCATCGCACGAGGGCATCTTTGATTTGGAAACCGGCGAGTTCCTGCGCCAGTCCACCCAGCAGGGCTACCGCTCGGACTCGTGCTGGTCGCGCGGGCTGGCCTGGGCGATCTATGGCTTCACGTCGGTCTACCAGGCGACCGGCGACGCGCGCTTTCTCGAGACGGCGCAGGCTTGCGCGGACTACTACATCCTCAACACGCCGGCGAACGGCGTGCCGCTGATGGACTACGATTTCCCGCCGGAGGTCGAGCAGCGGCCGGAATCCTCGGCTGCCGCGATCGTCGCCGCCGGCTTGCTGCGGCTGCGCGAGGCCGTTCCCGACCAGGCCAAGGCCGTGCTGTACGACAACACGGCGAAGCGGATGCTCGCGACGCTGGCGACGCCGCCCTACCTGGCGTCGGAGACGCCGGGCTGGGAGGGCATTTTGAAGGAAGGCATCTATCACCTCGACAAGAACCTCGGCGTCGCCGAGTCCGTGATGTGGGGCGAGTACTTCTTCTGCGAGGCCCTGGACCGCGCGCTGGGGTAGTGGGCGAAACAGATAGGCGGCTGAAGTCGAGGCCCAAGACCGGTGCGGCTGACTGCGGGCCGGCGAGGCCGGCTATTGCCCGGCGCGTCGCTTCCGCTTGGGCTTGTTCTTCTCCAGCCGCAGCCGGTAGGCCGTCGAAAGGGCGCCGCTGAGCGTGTCCTCGTCCGCTTCGGCCAAGCGGATGTGCGTCATCCCCATGCGGCCCCAGCCGCCTTGGATGGGGAGGAACACATCGGGCCGGTCGGCGAGGAACTCGGCCTGGATCTCCGGCGTCAGCGAGAGGTTCCCATAGCCCTGGTCCTGGGACGCCAAAGTCGCGAAGACCCGGCCGCCGACGCGAAAGTCCGCCGCCCCCATGTGAGAACTCTCCTCGGCTCCTTCGAAGCTCAGGGCGATCCTTCGAAAGTCGTCAGCTGTCATGGCGAACCTACAGGCGGGCGGGGGCGCCGCTGCGGATGAGGCTGCGCCCCTCCATCGTCTCCGGAACCGGCACGCCCAGCAGCGTCAGCACGGTCGGGCCGATGTCTTTGCCGGTAGGCTCGGCGCCTTCGATGGCGGCCGCCCGGCCCGGCGCCTGCAGCAGACAAAATCCCATCGCATCATGCCCGCCGGTGCGCAGGTCGCGGTGCGAGCCGACTACGGTTCCGTAGCCCGGCGAATGGACCTCGCTGATCCAGGCCTCGCGGCTCCACATCGCCGTCAAGTCCGGCAACAGGTCGAGATTGGGCCCTTCGTAGCGCTCGTGCAGCCGGGAGACCTTGCGGATCGCCGGCTTGCCGGTCGCCGGATTGACGAGTTGTTCCAGGCGCTCGGTCAGAAAGTCGAGCACCGCGTCATACTCCGCGCCCGGTTCGACCAGGCCGTTCGGGTCGCGGCCCTTCAGGTTGACGCGGAACGCCGGATTGAGATCGTTGTTGGGGACGTAGTTCACCCGCGCGTTCGGGTCCAGGCTCTTCGAGCCCATCACGCGCGCGACGACGGCGCTCTCGAGCCGCTTCGGCAGCAGCGACTTGACCACATACTGCAGCTGGATCGGCACAGCCTCCTTGAGCCACTGCACGAAGCCCGGCTTGACCTCCACGCGGCGCTCCGTCGACGGGTCCGGCGGCGTGTTTTCGGGCCGGTCCATGCCCCACATCGACAGCAGTTGAGCCACCAGATCTCGACCGTGGAACTGCGGAGCCATGCCGTGGCCGGAGAAGATCACCACCGGCGTCTCGCGGCCGACCAATGCGAGCAACGAGCCGATCTCTTCATCGACCGCCGCGTAGACGTCCGCCATCGCCGAACGCAGGCCATGCCGGTCGTCGGGGTCGTAGAGCGGGTGCGTCGGGTCTTGAAAGTGCCAGAACTGGTGCCCGGCGCAATGCGTTTCGGAAAAAGCGCCGAAGAACAGGTCCCACTCTTCGCGCTCGAGCATGTCGCGCAACAGAGCGCCGCGTTTGTGGACGCCGGCGATCAGGTCGTCGCGCAGCTTGCGGTAGTCGGCCGGCGAGCGGCCGTGGTTGTCGCAGGTGTGCAGCGGGTATTCGCCGTGTTTGGCCAGGATGTCGGCGATCAGCTCCGGCGGCTCGGACTGCATCTCGCAGCGGGTGGCGTGCGCGCCCCAGTTGGCCACCTGCACCCCGTTGATGCCCGGCAGCATGGCCGTCTTGGGCGGGTCGATCACCGCGCAACGCTTGCCGGCTTCGGAAGCGACGGTCCAGAACTGCTTGCCCTGGTGGTTGTCTTCAAGCAGCGCCAGATTGTTAGAATTGCGTTCGGGCTGGATGTAGTAGTACTTGCCGATCCGCGCCGCGTTACTGCTGGCGTACAGCGACGGCCAGACCTCGTCGGGAAACTCTTCGGCCGGCGAGCGCAGCGGAGTCCACGCGCCCACCGCGCGCAGCCCGGCGATCGCAGGCAGGCGACCCTCGGCAATCCAGCGCTCGACGCAAGAAGGCTCAGCCGCGTCCAGGCCAATCAGTAGCAATCGGCAACGGGCCATGGCTTTCTCCCTGATCTCAAGACGATTTGGCGACGATGGCGGCTGAGGGCTCGCGCAAGGGCCGCTCGGCCCAGGCGTACTGCGGCGCCGGCGTCCGCTCGGCCGGATAGCGCTTGGCGAGGTGCCCCAGGATGAAGCCCAACCCGGCGACGCTGAAGTGGGCCAGCAAAGTAAACGCCGAACCCGCGGCGAACAGCCATCCGTTCCGGCGGCGAATGAACCCGAGCAGCTCGCGATTCAAGTAGAAGACGCCGCACCAGCACGCCGCCGCAAACGCCAACGCCGGCGCCGGATTCGCTACGGCCGCCGCCAGAGCCAGCCACGACAAGCCGGTCAGCGCGACGCTGCGCTTGCCGCCCGGCCGCGTATTGAGCTTGCCCAGCTCCGACCGGCCGGCCGCCACCAGGCGCGTCCAAGGGATCGCGCGGCCAAACAGATCCGACTTCAGCAACTTGAGCAAGTTGTAGCGCTTGAGGTGCTCAGCTTGCATCGCCTTCAGCAGCCGCACCGTGTAGCCGTGACGGGTGAGCGCAAAGCCGAACTCGATGTCCTCGCAGGCTTGCAGACTCACATCGAAACCCTCGATGTCTTCGAACGCCCGGCGGGTGATCGCGCCGCAGCCGCTCCAGAAACTCGACTGCACGTCTTCGCCCTGCTGATGCGTGAAGTGGTGCTGCAGGTTCTTGAACCGGCTGAAAAAGCCCGGCGCACGGGTGTCGGCGATGTAGGAGCCGAAGACGACCTGTTCGCCCGCGCTCAACGCCTCAACGGCTATCGAGATCGCATCCGGCTCGAGGATGCAATCGGCGTCGACGAAGAAGAAGATCTCGCCGCGCGCGGCGACCGCGCCCACGTTGCGGGCGTAGGCGGCGCCTTGGCGGCTCTCGTTGACGATGGTCCGCACGCCGTGGTTCTGGGCGACCTGGGCGGAGTCGTCGGTGCAGGCGTCGCAGACAACGATGGCTTCGGTGTGCGGGTAGTCGGAACGGCGCACCGCTTCCAGACACAGCGGCAGCGTGTCAGCGGCGTTATAAGCGGGGATGACGATCGAAACCAGCGGCTGCCGGCCGGCCCCGCCGCCCCGCTCGCCGGCCTCGACGCCTGGTTCGGCGTCCGGGGTGCGCGACATCGACAATCAGAGGCTCGACGCCACCTTGCGCCGAGACACCTCAGTGTAACACCGCCGTTCATAATGGAAAGGAGCTTCGAGCGATGGGTTCCGCCGTCCAAACAGCCAAGCGCGGCAAGCGCCAACCGACTCCTCCGCCGTCGCCTCCACAGGCCGCCGAATCCGGCTCCGTGGCGCCCTTGCCGCTGCTGCCGGAGGCGGCGAACCAGCGCCTCATCCTGGGCGGGATCCTCATTCTGGCGGCCTTGCTGCGCACTTTCCAGCTCACGACGCTGTTCCCCATCCTGGTGGACGAGGCGATCTATCTGCGCTGGGCGGAGATCATTCAGCATCAGGGCCAGTGGTTCATCTCGCTGCTCGACGGCAAGCCGCCGCTGAGTTACTGGTTCCTTGCCGTGGGGCGCTTTTTCTCCGACGGCGACCCGCTGTTCCAGGGCCGTTTGTTCGCCGTGCTGGCGGGGCTGCTGTCGACCTTCGGCATCTTTCAGGTCGCCCGGAGGATCGCGCCGCGGCCCGAGGCCGAATCAGCGGGGCTGCTCGCCGCCGGCCTGTACGCGATCTTCTCGTGGGCGCTGCTGTATGACCGGCTGGCCTACACCGAAGCCTGGGTCAACCTGTTCGGCATCGCGATCGCCTGGACATCTCTAGTCTGCTTTGAGAAGGCCGGCCGGAACTGGTCCCGCGAGCTGGGTCCGGGTTTGGCGCTCGGGCTGGGGCTGTTTACCAAACAGACGGCCATCTTGTTCGGGCTGGTTCCGCTGGCGGCGGCGTTTTACTTCGGCCGCGGCCAGTCCCGCCACTGGATGGTGCGGGCGGCCGCCATCTACGCCATTGCGGCCGTGTTTCTGGCGGCGAACTTCATCCTCACGCCCGAGGCGCCGACGCTCGAGACGCATGACGCGGTCCTGCACCACACCGGCTTCTTCGCCGATCCGGCCGAGCTGATGGCCGACCCGTTCGTGGCGGCGCGCTCGAATTTTCCGAAGCTGCTGTCTTACATCGGGACCTACGTCACCTGGCCGCTGGCGCTGGCAGCGCTGGCTTCGGCGGTCTGGCTCGCCAGGGCGGGGAGCTTCGCCCCTTGGCTGTTCGTCGCCGGCGCGCTGGTTCCGGTGGTGGCCGAGGCGTTCCTGCTGGAGCTGATGTTTCCCTCGCGCTACCCCTTCCCGCACTTCTGGCCGTGGCTGGCGGTGGCCGCGGCGGGCGTCGCGACATTCGCCAACAAGCGCACCGCCGTGCTCGCCGGCGCTGTGGCCGTGCTGGCCGCCCCGATGCTGTGGCGCGACGCCAGGATGCTGACCGAGCCCGAACAGGGCCTGCATGCCTCCGACGCCGAGGGTTTCCTGGGCGACCACGCCCACGTCGGCTACGGCATCGCCGAAGCGGTCGACTACCTGCGCCAGGAGGCTCGCTCCGGGCCCTTTCTGCTGCTGACCGATCCGATCTGGGGACCGCCGGCCGATGCTCTGTTCCCGTTTCTCAACCAACGCGACGGCATCCGCGTCTTCGAAGCCTGGTGGACGCAGCTCAGCCCCACCCACCCCATCCTGCCGCAAGGCGAAGCCGAGGTCTTGCGCTCGCACTATGAACGCGTCTCGGCAGGCAACGTCGATTTCCGGCAGATCCCGCGCGTCTTCTACGTCACCGACACCCACTACTATTCGCGCGAGGCGGTCCGGGTCCGCCAGCCGAACGCGCAACTGGCGGCGACTTTCCCTAAACGCAACGGCCACTCGATCGACATCTACCGTTTGAAATAGGGCGCCGCCTGCGGGCAGATGCTATTTTGCGCTGCCGCTTCCACCGATAAGTCTCGGTAGGGAGCGATGCGTCGATTTTTTTTCAAAGCGCCGCAAGCGACGGCGCAGGCCAAACCGCAGCCGATGGCCAGACTGACGGCCGGGCGTGCTCCGTCCCCGGACGAACACCGCGTGGAGCTGCTTTCGGCCGTCAACAGCATCCCGCCGCTGCCATCGGCGCTGAACGACCTGATGGGGATGCTGAACAGCGAAATGGCGTCGGCGGGCCAGATCGCCGCCGTCATCGAGCGTGACAGCGTGCTGTCGGGCAGCGTGCTCAAGTGCGTGAACTCGGCCTACTACGGTCTGCCGAACCGCGTCTCCTCCATTCGCCACGCCGTTACGCTGCTGGGCTTCAAGTCAGTGCGCAACCTGGCGCTGGCGTTTTCGATGCGGCGCATGCTCTCGCAGAGCCAGACCACGCGCGCGCAATATATTTCCTACTCGCGGCACGCACTCGGCTGCGCCATCTTCTCGCAGTTCCTGGCCACCTACACCCGCTCGCACGACCCGGAAACAGGGTTCGCGGTCGGCCTGTTCCACGATGTCGGCAAGCTGCTCATCCTGACCACCGTGCCCGACACCATCCGGCCGATCAGCGAGCTTTGGAAAGCCGGGGCCGACTGGGAGCAGGCCGAGCAGGAAGTGCTGCGGATCACCCACAGCGAGTTGTCGGCGATCGTGCTCGACGCCTGGAAGCTGCCCGAGGAGACGCGCAACGCGGTGCGCTACCACCACGACCCCGACGCCTGTCCCCCGCCGCCCCCGCCCGATGACCCCAACGAAGGACCGCCGACGATCAGCCTCGCGCACTTGGTCCACGCCGCCAACGCCGCGGTCAAGTACGAAGGGTACGAAACGATCTCCTGCCCGGAGAGACCGCCGGAATCCCCCGAACCCGCCTTCGAGCGGATCGGACTTGGCCACGCATCGGAGCAGCTTCTCGAACAGTTCCGGGAAGAATTCAAGCAACTACAAGGGGTTTTCCAATAGACAGCTCTGACTATTCCTAGTGGGAGATCTAGTACCTTAGTTTTGAACCTTGCTAAGGTGATTGACTGATGCTTAACTGAGGAGGATCAAACGCCCGGGGGAGCTTTAGTCAGTGCGATTGTTGATTGAATTCACCTACCTCCAAGTCTTGGATATCCTCACTACCTTGGCCTTCCTGCTGCAGGGCGTTGCCGAAGGCAATCCGATCGTTCGATTGGCATTGCAGCACGGCCCCGGACCGGTGGAGACGCTGGTCGCGCTCAAGGCGTTCGCCGTCGTGCTGGCCGCCTACTGCATGCTGCGCTCGCGCAAGGGACTGCTGCGCGGAGTCAACGTCTTCTTTGCGTTGTTGGTCGCCTACAACCTGGTGGTCCTGATCATCACCTCGCCGGCGCTGCAGGGGTAGGCGCGCTCCGGACTTCAGTCCGGGGCAGGACGAACAAGAATGTTCGTCCCACTTGGCTAACCTTGTCTTCAGTGGGGCCGGACATTCTTGTCCGGCGCTTCTAGTTCAGAAACAGCGTGCGGTAGAGCGTGTCCCGCTGCTTGGGCGCGAACCCGGCGTCCCGAATCATGCGGCGCAGGTCTTCTTCGGTGGCCGCGTGCTGCGCGCCGGCCTGCCGCACCACATTCTCTTCGAGCATCACGCTGCCCACATCGTTGCCGCCGAAGCGCAAGCCGAGCTGGCAGACCTTCAGCCCCTGGGTGACCCAGGACGTCTGGATGTTGACGATGTTGTCCAGGTACAACCGGCAGACCGCCAGCGTCTTCAAAAACTCGACCGCGGTCGCCTCCTCGGGAACCTTCTTGCCCAGAGGATTGTTTTCCGGCTGAAACGGCCACGGGATGAAGGCCGTGAAGCCGCCGGTCTCGTCCTGCAGCTGCCGGATGGTTTCCAGGTGATTGACGCGGTGGTCGAGCGTTTCGCCGCAGCCGAACATCATCGTGGCGGTCGTGCTGACTCCCAACTGGTGGGCGGTGCGGTGCACTTCGATCCAGTCCGCCGTACGGCACTTGAGCCGCGCGATCCGGAAGCGGGCTTCGTCGTCCAGGATTTCCGCACCGGCGCCGGGGATCGAGTCCAGACCGGCGTCGCGCAGCCGCGCGATGGTGTCGCGGATGGAGAGGTTGCTGACCGTCGCGATCTCGAGAATCTCCGGCGCGGACAAGCAGTGCAGGTGGATCGTGAAGCGTTTCTTGAGCCTGGAGAACAGATCCTCGAAGTAGGCGATGTCGAGATCCGGGTTCACGCCGCCCTGCATCAGCACGCCGGTGCCGCCCAGGTCGATCGTCTCCTGGATTTTCTGGGCGATCTCCTCAAACGGCAGCACGTAGCCTTCCTTGTGGCCCATCGGGCGGTAGAAGGCGCAGAACGTGCAGTACTCGGTGCACAGGTTGGTGTGGTTGATATTGCGGTCGATGATGTAGGTCGCCACGCCCTCGGGGTGGAACTTGGCGCGCATCGCGTCGGCTTCCATGCCGATGCCGATCAGGTCGTCGCTGCGCAGCGCGTCGAGCGCCTGCGCCTGATTCATGCGGGTCTGGATGGACAATCGATCGGTCATACGGTCTCTCGCTAGCCCGCCAAAGCAGGCAGGTCGACAAAGCGCAGCGGATTGTGGGCTGGGCACAGTCCCAGCTTGGCCGCGGCTTCGAGGAAGCGCCGCAACCCCTGCGCCTCCAATTCTCCCAAATCGTAACGAATGTGCTCGCGCAGATAGACGTCGACGAGCTTGGGGGGCAGATCGAGCCGCTTCGACTCTGCTTCGACGATCTCATCCAACCGCGCCAGGCCGTAGTTCTTCGAAGCCACGAACGGCTCCTGCCCGACGCGGTCGGCGACGGCCTGCTTGACGGCCCAGACGGCGAAGACCATCGGCAGGCCTGTCGTCTCCACCCACATGCGGCCCATGTCATGCACGTCGACCGCTCGCCCTGCGCACTCGCTCATCGCCGGATCGATGCGGAGCGCCGGGTCGCCAATGATCAGCGCCGCATCCGCGTCGTCGAGCATCGCCGCCAAGTCCGGCTTCTGCGGCCGCATCACAGGCATGGCGCCGTAGCGCTGCTCGAACAGCACCTGGGTCATCGCCACCGAAGTGCGCGAGCCGGTATCGGCTGCGATCGTGCGCACCTGCTCCAGCGGCTTGGCCGAAACGAGTAGAATGCTTCGCACAGGCCCGTCGCAGGCGATCGAGCAGCCGCCCAGCGCCAGCAAGTCCGGCTGGCGGGCGAGTTCGATCACTGGAACCAGGCCGATGTCGGCTTCGCCCTGACGCAGCGCATCGGCGCACGCGGACGGCAATGAGCCCCGCAGGTCGAAAAGACCGCGCTGGGGTCCGTGCTCGAGACCCCAGATCAGCGGCGAGGTATTCAGATAACTCACCGCTCGGACACGCAGACGACTGCTCATCGGAAATCTCATGCTATCAAGCCGCCGCCGCTCGCTCCTTATTCTTGTTGCGTTTGCCGCCTTCTGGGTGGGATGCGGCGGCCCGCTGCCCTCCGGCGTGGAGTTGATCGAAGGTCCGGTCAACGGCCTGCGCATCGAGCGGGACGGCAAGACCGTGGCGGTCTACGGCGATCCGCGTCCCCAGCCGTCCCCGGCCGACGCGGTGCTGTTCACCCACCATCGCCGCGACGTCGTCTGGGCCGGACGGGCGCTGGCCGAAAGCGGCGCCGAGACGATCGCCCCGGAGGCCGAGCGCAAGCTCTTCGAGGAAGTAGACGCCTACTGGCGCGAGTACTCGACCGCCCGCTTCCATGACTACGGCCAGCAGTCGAGCAAGGTGCTCACCCAGCCGCTGCCGCTCGACCGAGGCGTCTCCGCAGGCAGGCTCCCCCTGTCTGACGCCTGGGAGATCGACGTCATCGAAACGCCCGGCTACACCCGCGGCGCGGTGAGCTACCTGTTCGAGATCGACGGCAAGAAGATCGCCGCCACCGGCGACCTGCTCTACGCAGGCGGCCGCATCCACGACCTGTTCAGCCTGCAAGACGCCATCCCCGAGGCCAACGTGCGCGGTTACCACGGCTACGCCGCCCGCGCCGCCGACGTGATCACGAGCCTGCGCAAGATCGCCGCCCTCGAACCTGACTTGATCGTCCCCGCCCGCGGCCCCGTCATCAACGACCCGCAAGTCGCCATCGGCAAGGCCATCGCGAGCCTGCAGGAGATGTTCCGCGAGTACTACAAGACCGACGCCCTGCGCTGGTACTGGGGCGACGACAACCTGCGCCTGCGGGCCGGCCGCGTGCTGTCCGACGCCTCGCTCGAGTGGATGCCGATGGCGCGCGAGCTGCGCGAGATCTCGCCGCGCTGGCTGCACAAGCTCGGCACCTCGCGGCTGGTGGTGTCTGACTCAGGCGGCGCCTTTCTGATCGACTGCGGCAGCGACCAGATCATGGAGCAGCTCGCCGAGATGAAGGCGCGCGGCGTCTACGACCGCATCGAGGGCGTCTTCGTCACCCACTACCACGACGACCACACCGACCGCGTGCAGGCCATGGCCGAGCAGTGCGACTGCCCGGTCTACGCCGGCCCGAACGTCGCCGACATCCTCCAGCGTCCCGGCGCCTACCGCATGCCCGCGATGACCGATCAGGCCGTGGCCGAGGTCCGCGTGCTCGAAGAAGGCGAGCGGCTGGAGTGGAACGAGTACCTGCTGACCTACACCTACTTTCCGGGTCAGGCGATCTACCACGGCGGCCTGCAGCTCGAGCGCAACGACGGCGAGAAGTTTTTCTTCGTGGGCGATTCGTTCAGTCCCACCGGCCTGGACGACTACTGCCTGCTCAACCGCCACTTTCTGCACGAAAATCTGGGCCACCTGCTGTGTCTGCGCAAAATCCGCGAGGCCGACCCGACTTTCTGGCTGGTCAACCAGCACATCGAGCCGGTCTTCCGCTACGCGCCGGAGCAGCTCGACTACATGGAGCGGTCGCTGGCCGCCAAGCGCGCCGTCGCCGCCAAACTGCTGCCGTGGGAGGATCCGAACTTCGGATTGGACGAGCAGTGGGTGCGCCTGTACCCCTACGGAAGCCGCGCAAAGCCCGGTGAGAAGCTCACGCTCTACGCGGTGATCTTCAACCATGCGGCCGAAGAGCGCACGTTCCACGTGGAACTCAACGGCCCCAAAAACTGGCGGACGGCGGCGGGCGACGTCACGGTTCCCCCGCGCACCGAAGGCCGTTTGGAGCTCGAGGTCGTCGTGCCGGAGAGCGCCACGGGACTCGAGATCCTCACCGCCGACATCGCCTGGGGAGACCGCGAATTGCGCGAATGGTCCGAGGCGCTGATCGAAGTGGCCCGGTAGCGGGCCCGCCGCCTTATAATGGCGGTTTCGGCCATGTCCATCCAAAAGCTCGTCCGCGTGAGACAGAATTTTCCCGAGCGCAAGCTCGCTGATGTGGCCGCGGGCGTCCGCCAGACGCTCGAAGCCGCCGAGTGGACGCGATCGGTGCAGCCCGGCGCGCGCATCGCCGTCGGCGCCGGCAGCCGCGGCATCGCCAACATCGACGTCATCGTCAAAGCGGTCTGCGATTTCTGGAAGTCGCGCGACGTGAAGCCCTTCATCATCCCGGTGATGGGCAGCCACGGCGCCGCCACCGCCGCCGGACAGGCCGAGGTGCTGCACCACTACGGCATCACCGAAGAGAAGATGGGCGCGCCGATCGTCAGCTCGCTCGACGTCGTCTCGCTCGGTGAGACGTCCGAGGGCATTGAGGTCTCGATGGACCGCAACGCCTTCGAGGCCGACGGCGTGATGCTGTGCAGCCGCGTCAAGTGGCACACCGACTTCGAGGGCGGCCTCGAGTCCGGCGTGCACAAGATGATGGCGATCGGTCTGGGCAAGTGGGAAGGCGCCAAGCGCTACCACACCTGGGCGCTGCGGCTGGGCATGGAGAAGGTGATCCGTTCCGTCGGCGCCAAAGTGCTCTCCACCGGCAAGATGCTCGGCGGTTTGGCGATTCTCGAAGACGCCTGGCACAACACCGCCGAAGTGCACGCGCTGGGCGTGGACGGCATGGTCGAGCGCGAGGAAGAGCTGCTCGAGCGCACCAAGAACTGGAAAGCCAACATCCCGGTCAAGGAAGTCGACCTGCTCATCGTCGACGAGATGGGCAAGAATTACTCCGGCGCGGGCATGGATACGAAAGTCGTCAACCGCTCGGTTGACGGGCCCAACACCTGGTCCGGCGTGCCGTTCATTCGGCGCATCTTCGTGCGGGATCTTTCTTCGATGAGCTACGGCAACGCGATCGGCGTCGGCTTCGCCGACATCGTCGCCGACCGATTGGTCGAAAAGATCGACCTCAACGCCACCTGGATCAACGGCTTGACGTCGTCGACCACGCAGCCCGGCGCGGTGCCGATGCATTTCCCCACCGACCGCGACTGTATCGAAAAAATCCTGCCGACCTGCGGGCGTTTGGACATCTCCGACTGCACCATCGCCTGGATCGCCAACTCGATGGATCTGTCGGACTGCCTGATCAGCGAGAACCTGCTCGACGAAGTGCGGTCCAACCCCGAGATCGAAGTGACGGGCGAAGCGGCCGAGCTGCCGTTTGATCAGGCGGGCAATCTGGTTTCGCCGTTCGAGGCGTCGGCGGGCCACTAGTCCGCGATGTCGATCTTCCACGCCATCGTCCTGGCGCTGGTCCAGGCGGCCACGGAGTTTCTGCCGGTCTCCTCCACCGCGCACCTGATCCTGGTCCCGTGGCTGCTGGGCTGGGAAGACCACGGCCTGCTGTTTGACATCGCGCTGCATCTGGGCACGCTCGCGGCGGTCATCGTCTACTTCTTCAAGACCTGGGTGCGGCTGGCGTTCCTGGCGATCGGCAAGGAAGTCTGGAAGCCGCCGCCGGGCGCGCCGGACTCCGACCTGTACGAGAATCCCAAACTCTTTCTCTATCTCGTCGGCGCGACTTTTCCTGCCGGCATTGCGGGCCTCGCGCTCAAGGATTTTGTCGAATCGACCCTGCGCAGCCCGGTAGTGATCGGCGTGATGCTGATCGCCGTGGGCTTGTTGATCTGGGCGGCGGAGAAGACCGGCGTGTTTCGGCGCGATCTGGGCAGCCTGGGCTTTCGAGACGCCATGCTGATCGGCTGCGCGCAGGCGCTGGCGCTGGTCCCGGGGACTTCGCGCTCGGGCATCACCATGGCGACGGCGATGTTTTTGGGCGTGACGCGGCACTCGGCGGCGCGGTTTTCGTTTCTGCTGTCGACGCCGATCATCCTGGGGGCGGGGCTGAAGGCTTCGCTTGACGCCTTGGGCGAAGGCGGCATTCCGGCGGAAGATCAGAGGGCGTTTCTCGTCGGCGTGATCGCGGCGGCGGTGTTCGGCTACATCGTCATCGCCGGCTTTCTACGCTTCCTGCAGAAAGCCACGATGCGGGTTTTCGTGATCTATCGCATCGTGTTTGGCATAATCGTATTGGCTCTTGCGTTGTTCTTCCGCTTCCCTGCGGGCGCCTGATACGCGTCCACACCTTTCCACGTCCCTCTCGAGAGAGAGACACTAAGGAAGGTTAGAGCGGAATGAGAATTTCACCGACCACGAATCCCAGGCTCAACGAGCCGGTGGGGTTCATTCTGCTGACGATCGCCGTTGCTGCGATACTCGGCCTGATCTCTTACCATCCTCAAGACCCGTCCTGGAACGCGGCCAACGCCGAAGGGTCGTCGATCAATTTGATCGGCGGGCCCGGCGCCTGGTTCGCCGATCTGACGTTCCAGTGGCTGGGGCTGGCGGCGTGGCTGATCCCGCTCTACGTGGCCGGCTTGGGTTGGATCTGGATCCGCTCGGCCGACCGCCCGCAGCCGTACGTGCGGATTCTCGGCGCCGCGCTGTTTCTGGTGGTGCTGTGCGCGGCGCTGGGCCTGCAGTCGGACTGGATGCTGTGGCGCGGCGCGATCCACCCCGGCGGCGTGATGGGCATGCTGCTGGGGCAGGTGCTGGTGGGCGCGCTCAACTTGACCGGCGCGGCCCTGCTGCTGTTCGCCTGCGCGGTGGTATCGCTTTACCTGATGACTTCGTTCCGTCTGGCGCATTTGACCGGAATGAAGCAGGGTTCCGACGAGAAGGCGTCGAAGCAAAGCGGCGCCGGCCTGCGCGGCCGCTGGGACGCCTGGGTGGCGGCGCAACGCGAGAAGGCCAACCTGCGCAAGGGCGGCAAGCGCAAGAAGAAAGCCGACCCGGACGTTCCCGCCGAGGCCGACGATGCAGAGCCTTGGGAAGAAGACCGCGTCGACAGCCGCGCGCCCGACCCCTTGGACGACGAGGATCTCGACGAAGCGCCGGGGCCGCGCGGCGGGCCGCCGATCATTCCCTACGAGACCGACACCGAGCAGTTGCCGCTCGACATCGAGGACGCCTCCTTTGAAAAACCTCCGGAGGCGGTCGACGCCGGCGATGACGACGCGCCCTGGGACGAGTTCGACGACGAGGAGTTCGAGGAAGAGGAGATCGACTACCGCGTCCCCACGACCTCGCTGCTCAACCCGCCGCGCGGCCGGACCGCTTACGACCAGGGCGAGCTGCACGCGATCGCGCAGCGCATCCAGCAGAAGTTCGAGGAGTTCAAGGTCGGCGGCGAGGTCTCGCTGATCACGCCCGGACCGGTGGTCACCACGTTCGAGTTCAAGCCCAGCCCGGGCGTCAAATACTCGAAGATCATCAACCTCTCCGAGGACCTGTGCCTGGCGCTCGAGACCGAATCGATCCTGGTCGAGCGCATCCCCGGCAAGTCGACCGTCGGCATCGAGGTGCCCAATACGAAGCGCGAGGTGATCAGCCTGCGCGAGATTCTCGAGTCGCGGGAGTTCCGCGAGGCGCGTTCGCCGCTGATGGTGGCGCTGGGCAAGGACATCTCGGGCCGCATCAAAATCGCCGACCTGTCGAGCATGCCGCACCTGCTGGTGGCCGGCTCGACCGGTTCGGGCAAGTCGGTGATGGTCAACGCCTTCATCATGTCGATCCTGCTGCGGGCGACGCCGTCGGAAGTGCGCTTCATCATGGTCGACCCGAAAACGGTCGAGCTGGGCCTCTACCATGAGATCCCGCACCTGCTCACGCCGGTCATCACCGACATGAAGAAGGCGGCCAACGCGCTCAAGAACGCCGTCTCGGAGATGGAGCGCCGGCTGAAGCTGCTGGCCGAGCACGGCGTGCGCAACATCGACCAGTTCAACGCCAAGATGGGCAAGCGGCGGGAGATGCTCGAGCGCGAGGGCAACGCTGATCTGGCCAAGGCGCTCAAGAACCTGCCCTACATCCTGATCATCATCGACGAGCTTGCGGATTTGATGATCCAGGAGGGTCGGCAGATCGAAGAGTCCGTCACGCGGCTGGCGCAGATGGCGCGCGCGGTGGGCATCCACCTGGTGCTGGCCACGCAGCGGCCGTCAGTGGACGTCATTACCGGCCTGATCAAGGCCAACGTGCCGGCGCGCATCAGCTTCCGGCTGGCGACGCGCATCGACTCACGCACGATTTTGGACAGCATGGGCGCGGAGGCGTTGCTGGGCAAGGGCGACATGCTGTTTCTGCCGCCGGGCACCGCGCGGATGGTGCGCGTGCACGGTCCTTTCGTCACCGAAGAGGAGATCGAAGCGGTGGTGCAGCGCTGGAAGGCGCAGGGGCTGCCGCGCTACGAGAACGCCTACCTCGCCGCACCGCCCGACGAGAGCGAAAGCGGCGACGACGACGAGAACCTGCCCGGCTTCGACGACCCGATGTACCGCGACGCCGTGCGGGTGGTCTGCGAGATGGGCAAGGCTTCCACCTCGACGCTGCAGCGCCGGCTGCGGCTGGGCTACAGCCGCGCGGCCAGCATCCTCGACGCCATGGAGAAGGACGGCATCATCGGTCCCCCCAACGGCAGCCGGCCGCGCGAACTGCTCAAGCCGCCGGACTGGCTCGACAACGTTCCCGACGACTAGACCGAGACCCCGCTCAAGCGGCGGAGGTCATCAGCTCGCGCAGCAGCGTCGCGTTCTGCGGCGTGCGCAACGCCTCGAGCGCCTTGGTCTCGATCTGTCGGATGCGCTCTCGCGTCAGCCGAAACTCGCGACCGATCTCCTGCAAGGTGTGCTCGCGATCGCAGCCGATGCCGAAGCGCATCTGCAGGATCCGCGCTTCGGTGGGAGACAAGGACGCCAGGGCTGAGGCCGTGGCGGCCCGCGTCTGCCGCTCGGCCAGCAGGAACGAGGGAGAGGCTTCCGACTTGTCCGTCAACACGTCGCCGATCGTCGACTCGCCGTCCTTGCCCACCGGCAGATCGAGCGAGACCGGGTCGCGCATCACCGCGCGCAGTTCGCGCACCAGCTCCAGCGGGAAGTCCAGGAAGTCGCTCAACTCGGCGTCCGTCGCCGGCCGCTCGAGTTCGGTTTCGAGCTGGCGGTAGGCGCGCCTGAGCTTGAGCAACTGCTCGTTGGTGTGGACCGGGATGCGCACCGTGCGGGCCTTGTCAGTCAGCGCACGCGTCACCGACTGCTTGATCCACCAGTGCGCGTAGGTGGAAAACTTGAAGCCGCGCATGTAGTCAAACTTGTCGACGGCGTGCATCAGCCCCATGTTGCCCTCTTGGATCAGGTCCAGGATCGGCAGGCCGCGGTTGACGTAGCGCTTGGCGACCGAAACCACCAGCCGCAGGTTCGACTCGATCAACCGCGCCTTGGCAGCCTCGGCTCGGCGGCGGGCGCGTAAGACCGTCCCGTGTAGCCGCCGCTGCGACTCCTCGCTGACTCCGTAAGCGGAACGGGGAGAACTGGCGGTCTTGACGAACTGATCCGCCCAGCTCTGCCACAACTCCAGCCGCAGCGGCATCGCGTGGATCGTGCGGGTGAGCGCGACGATCGCGCGCCCCAGCGTCCATCCGCCGGCCTGGGACGCGGCTTCGACCCGCGCCAGCGCCTCTTGGAAGGCGTCGAAGCGCTGCAGGCCCGCCGCCATCCGGCGCGCGCGGGTGAGTTGGCGGCCGCCGCTGACGGACTCGAAGGCCGTCCGGATCTTCGAGCGGCGCGCGGCGATGTCCTGCCGCAACTCGACCAGCTTCGCCCACATCCACGGGCTGCGCGCCATCTGACGCCGAATGACGGCGTCGCCCTGCGCCATCTGTCGCGCCAGCCGCACCTCGTCCTCGCGGGTCAGCAGCGGATAGCGGCCCATCTCGCCCAGGTATTGGCGGACGGCGTCTTCGGCCGGAGAGGCGGCCAGCAAGCGGGAGCTCTGGTCGTCGTCAGCGTTCGAATCGTCGTCGAGGTCGGCGGTTTCAGGATCGAACTCAAGCAGATTGGAGTCTTTGTTGGCGTTCATGGTGGGAGCGTCCTCAGCGCTTGTTTATATTTTGTTCGCATGTTCATATTCTGGTCAATCGAACGCGAACAAGCCCGTCACGACATCCGAGGAACTTGCTCAAACCGCACACCTTTCGCCGCACATTCGGCGGCTTCGCTCAAAAGATATTCGCCGAACAGCGCCATCAGCGCATCCGCCTCGGCGGCCGGCCGCTTCCAGTTCTCGCAGGAAAATGCGAACAGGGTGAGCCAGGGAAGGTCGAGCTCGAGCGCGACCTGCACCGTGCGGCGCACCGCTTCGGCGCCGGCCGGATGTCCTTGGAGCCGGATGCGGCCGCGTCGGACCGCCCAGCGACCGTTGCCGTCCATGATGACGGCGGCGTGCAGGCAATGCTGAGTACTTGGAATTACAAAGTAAACGTCCAAAAAAATTTCCCCTATTCCGGACGCGCGGCTTGAATCAGCGCCTCCATGTGGTCCAGATAGCGGGTCAGCGCCTGGCGGCCCTCGGCGGTCAGGCGGTACTCGGTGCGCGGCATGCGCTTGGCGAAGGTTTTTGTGCACTCGAGGTAGCCGGCGTCCTCGAGTTTTCGGGCGTGGACGCTGAGGTTGCCGTCGGTGACGTCGAGGAGTTTCTTGAGTTCGGCGAAGCTCAGCGCCTCGTTCACCGCCAGGGCGCTGACGATGGCCAGCCGCGTACGCTCGTGGATCAGGCGATCCAGATGCAGCGCCTGCGCGCCCGCCTGGACGTCCAGAGTCGGTTCTTGCCCGTCGGGAGCTTCGATCTTGGCCGCTTGCGTTCTACCCGCCATATTTCCTCGCAATGATCAGTCCGAACACGATGTGCAAGCCGCCGAAGCCCAGCGCCATTGCGGCGTCATGCCAAACCGCAGGGGCCAGCAGCGTCGCCGCGCCCAAGGCCATGAAGCAGACGCCCATCACCGGCACCACGCGAATCGCAAAGGTTCCCGCCGAGACGATGCCGGCGCCGTAGAGCAGCAGCCAGACCCCGGGGATCATGGCGTACGCTTCGGCTCGCCACAACACCAGCGTCATGACCGCCCCGGCGGCCAGCGGCGGCGCCAAGCCGAGCGCAAAATTGCGAAACGGCCGGTAGGAGCCCGACGGCGCCACGCGCAGCTTGCGGGTCGTCTGCCAAAGCGTCATGCCGATCGCCGCTACGGCCGCCAAAAACCAGATCAGCAGCCATTCGATGCGGCCTTCGCGGGTAGACGCCGCCGCGGTCGCCGCCAGCGCCGTCACGCCGACCGCCACCGTGCCCCAGCCCGGCACCGCCGTAAAGACCGCCGAGCGCTCCATGGTGTCGCGGATGAAGCGCAGGTTGTCCATCGCCCGCGAGTCGAGGGCGACCGGCCGCGGCTTGGGCGCGGGAAAAGGGCTCGGTGAAGCCATTCGAGCTTAGAGTAGACAATTCCCGGCCGGATGACAAGTACTCTGCGTGGTAAAGACATTCCGAGCCGGATCTCTTCAGGAAAGGCGGGCCCCGACAGCGGACCCCCAACCTGAAGGTTGGGGCACGGAAGGATCAGAGATCCGGGCCTGCGATCAAGCTTCCGGATATTCCATCGTCAGCGGGTCCGGCAGCGGCAGGCGCTGGATTCCGGCGTCGCCGGCCACCTTCTCGAAGCTGAACTCCGGCTTGTCGGGATTGCCCGCCAGCATCGCATCCACGTCGCCGACGCCCAGGATGACCAGCCTGTCCGGATGCAGATATTCCTTGGCTACGCGCAGCACGTCGTCAGCGGTGACGGCGGCGACGCGCGCGCGGTAGTTCTGCCAGTAGTCCTTCTCGCGCCCCGTGTACTCGTCGCCCGCGAAGGTGCCGGCCACCTGGCCCGCGGTGGCGAAGTAGCGCGGGAAGATTTCCGTCATGTAGCTCTTGGCCATCGCCATATCGGCGTCGGAGACTTTCTGCTCGCGGATGCGTGCGATTTCTCCGATCACCAGCGTAGCCGCCTGCGCGCAGCGCGGGTTCTGCGACTGGAAGTAGGCCACGAACGTGCCGGGATAGTACGTCCCGGCCGGGAACATCGAGCCGGCGCTGTAAGCCAGACCCTCATCGGAGCGCACCCGCGACATGATGCGCGAGGAGAAGCCGCCGCCGCCGAGGATGTAGTTCATCACGCTGACGGCGATGTGGTCCGGGTTCGAGCGCTCGATGCCCAGATGCCCGATGCGGATCTGCGACTGGTTGTTGTCCGCCTTCTCGATCATGTAGACGCCCGGAACCGGCTGGTGCGAGGGCTTGGGCACCTCAGGCACATTCGGCTTCTCGTCCGCCGGCCAGCCGTCGGCCAGGGCCTTGTTGAGCCGTTTGATCATGTCGTCGGTCTCGAAATCGCCGGCGACGGCAAAAATCAGCGACGACGGGTGGTAGTAGCGCTGGTGGAACGAGCGCATGCCGTCGATCGTGATCGCTTCGAGCGACGCCTTGGTGGTCTGCGCGGTGGAGAAAAAGTTATCCCCGCGCAGCAACCGCCGGAACTCGCGGTCGATGATGGCGCCGGTGTCGTCGTTACGGCGCTCCATCGCCTGTAGGGCGGCGGCTTTCGAGATCTGGAAGCGCTGCTCGTCGAACCCGGGGTTCTTCAGCATGTCGAAGAACAGCTCGAGGGAGCGGTCGAGATTGATCTTCAGGCAGTCGAGCGAAGCGCTGCCGGAGGTGTCGCCGATGCCGGAGCCGATGTTCGTGGCCAAGAAGGCCGCTTCCTCGTCGTACTCCCGCGCCGACAACGACGTCGTGCCGCCCGAGCGTATCTGCGAACCGGTCATCGAGGCCAGCCCTGTGAGTTCCTCGGGTTCGAGGTACTGGCCGGTCTTGACCGTGACGCCGACCGTCACCAGCGGCAATTGATGATCCTCGACCAGATAAGCGACCGCGCCGAAGTCGAGCTCATGGCGGTAGGCAGCCGGGTCCGGCGGCTCGAACTGGAGCGGGTCGAAGGAGAGCATCCGCGGGTGCGCGGGGATCTCGTCGGCCGCATGCAGCCAGCCGGCGGAGAGCGCTCCTCCGGCGGCGAGCTTGAGCCAGTCGCGTCTGTTGAGGCGGCGGTTCATTGTTGACCTCCCGTCGGGGCGGCGGCGCCGGCCCCTTCCTTGGTGTAGTAGTGCAGCACGTTGCGGTTCTCTTCAGTGAAATAGGTGCGCACCACGCGGCGGATGTCTTCCGGGGTGACGGCCTGGATGCGGGTGGAAAACTCGTTGATGTTCGACCAGTCGCCCAGCGCGTCGTAGGAGAGCAGCTGGATCATCAGGCTGAACTTCGAGCGCAGCTTGCGGAAGTCGCCGGCCAACTGCTGGTTTTTGACCTTCTGTAGCTCTTTCTCGCCGACGAGTTCGTCACGGAGCACGTCGATCTCCTTGTACAGCGCCTTCTCCACGTCCTCGGGCGTGTGCGGAGGCCGCGCCACGCCGCTGAGTTCGAAATAGCCGTCATACTTCAATCCGTTGACGCTGGCCCCGGCGCCCACCGCCACCTGCTGCTCGAGCACGAGCGACTTGTACAGCCGGCCGGTGCGCCCGTTGAGGATGTTGGCCAGCACCAGCAGCGGCGGCTCATCGGCATGCGCGTCGGGCACGGTGTGGTAGCGGATGCTGGCCTGCGGCTGGGTCTCGGCGGTGGCGATCATACGCTTTTCCGCCAACTGTTTGATCTCGCGGGTGCGCACCGGCTCGGGCTGCTGCGGGTTGCGCTCGAGGCGCCCGAAGTATTTCTCTGCCAGGGCGATCGCCTCGTCCGGATCGAAGTCGCCCACCAGGCTGGCGGTGATGTTGTTGGGCGCGTAGTAGAGGTCAAAAAACTCGAGCGCCTCCTCGCGGGTCAGGCCCTCGAGGTCGGTCGTCCAGCCGATGACGGGCCAGTTGTAGGGCGATGCCATCCAGAACATCGAGTCGAACTGCTCGTCGATCCGTCCGGTCGGCGTGGAGTCGACGCGCAGGCGGCGCTCCTCGTGCACCACGTCGCGTTCGGAATAGAACTCGCGAAAGACGGGATTGAGCAGGCGGTCGGACTCGATCCAGAACCACAGCTCGAGTTTGTTCGCCGGGACGTTGATGAAGTAGATGGTGAGGTCGTTGCTGGTGCCGGCGTTCATGCCCGAGGCGCCCGCGCTCGAGTAGAGGCGGTCAATCTCGTCCTTGACGATGAGCTTGCGCTGGGCCTCGATCAGCTCGCCGAATTTGCCCAGCAGCTCCAGATGGCGCGGGCTGCGGTTGGCCGGATCCTTGGGATCTTCGATCAGTCCGCGGCGGTATTTTTCAAGCAGAGCCTGCTCTTCCTTGCGGATCTCGCCGCGCACCTCGTCGAGCTGGTCGATGATCGACAGGTCCTGGTCGATGTCGGAGGTGCCGATGGTGCGGGTGCCCTTGAACATCATGTGCTCGAACAGGTGCGCCACGCCGGTGACGCCGGGGCGCTCGTTGACTGAGCCGACCTTGGCCACCCACCCGGCGGCCACATTCGGGTCGCCCTTCTCGGGCACGAGCAAGAACTTCATGCCGTTCGAGAGAGTGTGGATGATCGGTTTGACTTCCTGAGCCGATCCGGGCGCGATGCTCAGCATCGCCGCCAACAAGAGCAAGATGGTTCGCTGCATAAGCTGGTTGCCTTCGATTATGACGAATGAAACCGCCGGAAGGTCTCTCTCGGTGTGAAATGTCGGCGCCCGATCGTCCCTGTCCGGCAATTGGTATCGTTAATCATTCAAACCGCCATGTCGACCCGTCGCCGTGATTTCTTGAAAGCTTCCGCCGCCCTCGCCGCCGCTTCCGCTCTGCCCGCCGCCTCGACTTCGCCGTCGGGCTGGGCCTCGTATGGCGGCGACCAGACCAACGCGCGCTTCTCGCCGCTCGATCAGATCGACGCCTCGAACGTCAGTGACCTCGAGGTCGCCTGGGAGCTCGAGACGCTGCCGGCGAACTCGCGGCCGATCGGTATGATCGAGTGCACGCCGATCGTGGTGGACGACATCATGTACGTCTCCGGCTACGGGCTCCACACCCACGCCGTGGAGGCGGCGACCGGCAAGGTCGTCTGGACCAATGAAGGCTTTGCAGAAGGCGGACGCCGCACCCGCGCCGCCGGCGTCTCGCGCGGCGTCGTCAATTGGGAAGACGGCAAGACGAAGCGCATCTTTGCGCCGGTGCGCGAGCACATCCTGTCGATCGACCGCGAGACCGGCCTGCTCGACGACTCGTTCGGTACAGGCGGCGGCATCGATCTGAATCTCAACATCGACCGCGAGCTGGGGCCGGGCGAGTCGGTGGTTTCGACCACGCCGGGCGTCGTTTTCGAGGACCTGCTGATCGTGCCCACCCGCAACGGCGAGGGTCCGTCGAAGCAGGCGCCGGGACACATCCGCGCCTTCGACTGCCGCACCGGCAAGCGGCGCTGGATTTTTCACACCATCCCGCACCCGGGCGAGTTCGGCTACGACACCTGGTCGGAGAACTCCTGGAAGGAGTCGGGCGGAGCGAACTGCTGGGGCGGCATGGCCGTCGACCAAGAGCGCGGGCTGGTTTTCGTGGCGACCGGCTCGCCGACGTTTGATTTCTGGGGCGGGCGGCGCAAGGGCGACAACCTGTTCGGCAACTGCGTGCTCTGTCTCGACGCCCGTACCGGCGAGCGCAAGTGGCATTTCCAGACCGTGCACCACGACCTGTGGGACTACGATCTGCCGTGTCCGCCGAATCTGGTGACGGTGCTGCACAACGGCCGTCCGCGCGACGCCGTGGCGCAGGTCGGCAAGACGGGCTGGGTGTATCTGCTGGACCGCGTCAGCGGCGAGCCGCTGTACCCGATCGAGGAGCGGCCCGTGCCGCCGTCGACGGTTCCGGGCGAATTTGCCGCGCCGACGCAGCCGTTCCCGACTAATCCGCCGGCGTTTTCGCGACAGTATTTCGGGCCGAGCGAGATCGCGAACATCTCGCCCGAGTCGCACAAGTATTTGACCGAAGAGCGCCTGAAGGACATCGTCTTCGCGCGCATGTTCACCCCGCCGCGGCTGAACGAAGAGGTCATCTGCTTCCCCGGCTACCACGGCGGCGGGCTGTGGGGCGGCGCCAGCTGGCGGCAAGACCAGGGCGTGCTCTACGTGAACCACAACGAGATTCCGTGGAGCCTCAAGCTCGTCCCCGCCAAGGAGGGCGCCGACTACCCCTACGAGCACACCGGCTACCTGCGTCCGGGCGACCAGGACGACTACCCGGCGATCACGCCGCCGTGGGCGCGCATCTCGGCCATCGATCTGAACAACTGCAAGATCCTGTGGCAGGCGCCGCTGGGCGAGTACAAGGAGCTGACCGCCAAGGGCATTCCTCCGACCGGCACCTACATGCGCGGCGGCAACATCGCCACCGGCGGAGGGCTGCTGTTCACCTCGGGCACGCTCGACAACGTCTTTCGCGCCTATGATCAGCGCAACGGCAAGGTGCTGTGGGAGCACGACCTCGGCGGCGGCGGTTACGCCACCCCGTGCACCTATGAGTCCGGCGGCCGCCAATACGTCGTCATCGCCTCGAGCCCGCGCTCGGACGCGACCGGCTCAGGACCCAAGGCCGGGTTCACGGCGTTCGCTTTGCCAAAATAGAGGGGATGACCACGCCGCAGAGATTCAGAGCCGCCCAGCTTTCGCTCGCGGTCTTCGCCGCTGCGTTGGCCTGCGCGCCCCTGGTGTGGGCGCAGGTGTCCAGCACGCCGCCCGCCGGATCCGCGTTCCAGCCGGGCGAGCCGGTGGAGCAGCCGCTGCCCTACAGCCACAAGCTGCACGTGGGCCTGGGGCTGAAATGCCGCGAGTGCCATACCATTCCCGATCCGGGCGATTTTGCCACGTATCCGCCGGAGTCGAAGTGCGCAACGTGCCACGTGGCGATCAAGACCGATAGCCCGCACATCCAGAAGCTGATGGCCGCCGCCGAAGCCGGCAATCCGATCGAGTGGAACCGGGTTTATCAACTGCCCGAATACGTCTACTTCTCGCACGCGGTCCATGTGATGGACGCCGAGTTCGAGTGCGCCGAGTGCCATGGAGATGTGGGCTCACGGGAAGTGCTCTTCCAAGAAAAGCCGATCTCGATGTATTCCTGTATGGGCTGCCACACCAAGCACGACGCGCCCAACGACTGCGAACTCTGCCACGACACGCATTAGAGGCCGGTATTGCGCCTGGCGGTGCGGTTTCGCACCAACGCTCTGTCGTCAACGCCGGCCCTATTGCGCCTGACTGAATTGGGGGAGCGCTCGGACGCGCCTCCTCCAAGCTCCAGGAGGGAGCATTCGAATCCTATGAGGCTTACGCTTCTTTTCTTGATGACTCTCTTCGTCTCCGGCCCATCGATGCGGGCGGCGGAGATGTTTCCATTGAATCCGGGCGCAATCTGGGAGTACCGCGCCGAGGGCGTCGCCGAACCGCTGATCATCCGCGTCGGCTACAACCAGCTCTATGCCGGAGGTCAGGTCTACAGCCGTCTGTTCGGCTACGTCTCCCAGCCCGTGTGGGCGCGGCTCGACGAGGCGGGCGATTTGTACTATCTCGACGAGGAGAGCGGGCGGGATCGCCTGCTCACCATGCTCGACGTCGACAACTCGGTCTGGTTCGAAGCGCCGCTGCGCGACTGCGAGCAAGAGGGCCAGGCTCATGCTGACCGCGTGCCCTATCCCGGCCCCACCGGCGCCATCGCCGACACGCTGGCGGTGCGCTACCGCACGTTCTCCTGCGCGGACGCCGGGGTCGAGGCCGAGCTGTTCGCCGCCAACATCGGCATGGTGCTGCGCTCGGTCTCGACAATCGCGGGCCCCGTCTCTTACTTTCTGACCTACGCGGACACCGGTGCGGTGCAGCTCGCCCCGCGCAACGGCGCCGCGTTGCGGCTGTCCCTCGAGCAGCAGGGCGCCGAATCGGTGACGGCCCGGCTGCGGCTGACCGCCGACCCCGGCGCGGCTTCAACGATCGTCTTCCCTACGGGCCAGGAGTTCGATTTCGTGCTGCGAGACGAACGCGGCCAGAAGGTGTGGCAATGGTCCGACGGGCGGGTCTTCACGCAGGCCTTCCATGAAAAGCCGTCGGACAACCTGGCCTACGAGGTCGAGATCCCGCTGCCGGCGGTTCAGCAGCCGCTGCCCAACAGCCACTACACGGTTGAGGCGTGGCTGACGACGGTGGAGCGGGAGCGCTCCCCGCGCATCAGCGCTGTATTGCGCATGGAACCGCAGCCGGAGCCGAACCCTCGAAAGGTCCAGCCGCTGCGGGCCCGGTAAGTCGCCGGGATCAAGCCGACCAGGGCGGCGGGGGGGAACCCTCCCGCCGCCCGATCATCCGCCCCCGGAAGCGGGCGTAGCCTTGCGTGAACTGAGCGCCAAACAGCAACAGCGCCGCCACAAAGTAAAACCAGAACAGCAGCAGCGCCAGCGAGCCAGCCGGGCCGTACACGCCTCCGACCGGCACGTAGTGGAAGTAGACGCCGACGGCGCGATTGCCCAGCGTGAAAAGCACGGCGGTGAAGGCGCCGCCCGCCAGCGCATCCCGCCAAAGCACGGTGGCGTCGGGCACGGCGCGATAGATTCCCGCAAACAGCAGCGCCGTCACCGCCAGTGAGACGACGACTTCGGCAACCAAGACGCCGGTCGAGCTCAACACCCCGCCTCCGACGAACTGCTGGACCGCCGACAGCGCCGCGCGCGCCGTCATCGACAGGACCAGCAGAAGCCCGCCGCCGAGAATCATCACGAACGACACGGCCCGACGGATCAGGAAACCCATGACGGCCGACGATTGCTCATCGGCTTCCACGCGCCAGACCCGGTTCAGCGCCGCCTGGACCTGCGCAAACGCCGTCGTAGCGGAAAACACCAGCGTGCTGGCGGCGATCACGGCCGCCACGTTGAACTTCCACATCTCCCCGGCGCCGCGGCCGACGAGTTCGGCCAGAAGATCGGCGGCCTGCTCGCCGATGCGGGTCGCCAGCAGGCTCATGATGCGCTCCTGCACGCGCAGGTCGCCCAACCAGAAACCCACCAGCCGCACGATCACCACCAGCACGCCGGGCAGCGAAAACACAGCGTAATAGGCGATCGCCGCCGCCAACGCCGTACAGTCGTCGGCGATGAAACGAGCCGCCGCGCCCTTGATCAGGCGCCAAAGCACACGCAGGACTCGCAATGGCCACGGCAAATCGATCCTTATTGTGTCTGATCGCTTGACAGGCCATTTGTTACTGTACAATAATAATTATTGTTTAGGAGTTGATCTTGTCCGCCTCGCCTGAAGCGATTTCCCAGGAGCTAGCCGATTTCCGTTGCCGCTGCGCCGCAGCCGGCCTGGCGGCGACGCACCAACGCTTCATGATCTACAAGGTCTTGCTCGAGAGCATGGATCACCCCAGCCCGGAGGCGGTTGTGGAGCGAGTGCGCAGCCAGATCCCTTCGATCTCGCACGCCACCGTTTACAAGAACATTCACACCTTCGTCGAGATTGGATTGATTCGCGAGGTCAATCTGTTGCACCAGACCAGCCGGCTCGATGCAAATCTCGACCGGCACCATCACCTGGTGTGTGAGAGCTGCCGCAAGGTGGTCGACTTCTACGACGAGAATTTAGACCGCGCCCAGGCCGCCGATCCGGCGCCGCACGGCTTTGAGGTCCGGCGCTACCAGGTGGAGGCCCACGGCCTGTGCCCGGAGTGCCGCCAGGCGGGAGGGTCGCCGAGCGACTAGCCCGCCGGATTCATTGAGATTGAGCCGCGCCTGCCGGCGGCTCATGGCCCCATCCATCACAAACGAGAGGAGAAACACAAATCATCATGCTTGGAGTAGGACAGAAGTTCCCCGAATTTTCGCTTTCCGCCTGCGTCGACACGACCCGGGACATGGACAAGGCTTTCACGACCATTACCGACAAGGATTATTCCGGTAAGTGGAAGGTTGTCTTTTTCTGGCCCATGGACTTCACCTTCGTGTGCCCGACCGAGATCGCCGCGTTCGGCAAGCTCAACAGCGAATTCGCCGACCGCGACACGCAGCTGCTGGGCGGTTCGACCGATTCGCAGTTCGTGCACCGCGCCTGGCGCGTGGACCACGAGGACCTGCACGACTTGCCGTTCCCGATGCTCGCCGACGTGAAGCGCGAGTTGTCCGAAGCGTTGGGCATCCTCGACGTCAACGCCGGCGTCTGCCAGCGCGCCACGTTCATCGTCGACCCTGAGGGCATCATCCGCCACGTCTCGGTCAACGATCTCTCCGTCGGCCGCAACCCGCACGAAGTGCTGCGCGTGCTCGACGCCCTGCAGACCGATGAGCTGTGCCCCTGCAACTGGGAGAAGGGCCAGGAAACCCTGCACGTCTAAGGCAACCCGCCAAGCCGCGGGCGCGGCGCTTCCCCCCGGCGCCGCGCCCGCACCAATCAGGAGAACCTCTATGACTCTCGACGAATTGCGCGAGTCCCTGCCGGACTACGCCAAGGACCTCAAGCTGAACCTTTCGAGCGTGCTGCGCCAGCCCGAGCTCACCCCGCGCCAGACGTGGGGTACGGCCTTGGCCTGCGCGGCGGCCTGCCAGAACGACGAACTGCTCGACATAATCGCCGGCGAAGCCGCAAACCACCTCGATGAGACCGAGCGCAACGCCGCCCTGGGCGCGGCCGCGGTGATGGGGATGAACAACATCTACTACCGCTTCCTGCACCTGGCCTCGAACAAGAAATACGCGACCATGCGCGCCGGCCTGCGCATGAACATCATCCGCACGCACGGCTCCGATCCGGTGGATTTCGAGCTCTGGTGCCTGGCCGTGTCGGCGATCAACGGCTGTGGTTCGTGCGTCGATTCCCACGAGAAGGTTGTGCGGGACAAGGGCGTCAGCGAAGAGCAAGTGCTCGCCGCGGTCCGCATCGCCTCGGTGCTGCACGAAGCCGCACGCGTGCTCGAGACCGAAGCCGTGCTCGCCGGCTGAGGCGAAGGCGGCGCGCCGGACCGGAGTTCACGAAAACGCACGATGAGCCGCCGCCGTTTACGGCGCGGGTGGGCACGAAGGCCGGAGCCGGCCTGGACCCAGCGCCAGCTCGCCCGACGGCAACGCCGG
>JGI12316J15310_10000105_pt25 | contig 29383 bp, 29 predicted proteins | sample MarCyaLeptolynsp_FD_15310 | JGI IMG/M metagenome (IMG submission 15310)
GTACTCCTGGCCCTGGCCGATGAGGGTGAAGCGTAGCCCCTGGCGTTCACGCAGCAGGTCGGCGGCATCGAGGATCGTCTGGATTCCGTGCAGCGGAATGTACGTGCCGTAAAACAGCACCTCGAAGTCGTCCTCGCGCGCCAGCGTCACGGGGCCGGGGCAAAAGACCTCTTCGTCGACGCCGACCTCGAGCACCGTCGCCAATGCAGACGGTCGATAGTTGTCGCGGAAGTACTCCAGGTGCTCGTGCGTGTCGAACACGAGATAGTCGGCGGCCGCAACCGACGACCAATCCTGCCACTTGGCGATCCACGCCTGCAGGCTGCCGGGTCGATACCAACCTCGGTCGTTGACGCGCGTGTCGTAGCGCGAGATGAACGGGTCGAAGATCAGCCGGCGCCGGCTCAGCCGCGTGAAGAGCTTGATGAACGGCACGAGTCGGTGCCCCCCCTCGGCCACCCACACGGCGTCCACCGTTCGCCGCACCCGCAGATACTTCGCCGCGAGCACCAGGTGCCGCCACGGGAACGCGGTGGTGCTGTGGCATTGGACGACCTCGTAGCCGAGCTCCTCCAGCCAACGTCGCACCATGACGTTGCGCGGGTAGTCGAGCTCGTAGTGCCCGAGCACACAAACCGCCGGCATCGGCTCGCGACGCTACACCAAGCCAACGTGCTGGCCGACCCCGCCCCGGACAGGTAGGCTGCCTCGAATGCCCCTCGGTTTCATTCCCGGCGACGTCGCCATGCCCGCCGAGCAGCTGCGGCTCGCGGTGCCGGGTTTGGCGGGCATCGCCGGGCTGCTGCTGCTGCCGATGGTCGGCGCGTGGCTGCGGCTGGCGCTCGAGTACATCGAGTGGGACCGAACCGGCATCTCGCGGCCGAGGCGAATCTCGGGGATCACGGTGGTGCGAGCGATCGGCCTCACCTCGCTGCTCACCTTCTTCACGCTGACGATGATCCGTGCCGGAGGCGATCTGCGGGAGCTCCAGGCGGAGGCGCCAGTGGTGAGCCCTGCGCTTCAAGGCGCCGCCGTCGGGCTGGCGTTCTGGGCGCTGTACGCCCTGTGCATCTCGGCGCTGCGTCGTGACATTCGCCGCCGCACCAACGAGCACCGGATGGGTGGCGTGCTGAAGCTCTGAGCAGTTTTCGCCACAAAAATCCGGCGGTGTTCCGTTTGTTTCGTGACACTGCTGTCATATTGGCGTTACTCTGACGCCTCGTTGGGGAAACTCACAGACTTGCCGCACGGCCTCGTCCTCGCCACCGCCCTCCTCAGCATGGGCTGCGGCCTGGATGACGTTCCGGAGCTCGAGCCGGACGCCGCGGTGCAGGCTCCAGAGATCCCGCCGCCCGAAGATCCTCAGCTGCGCGCGCCCGGACCCGATCTCGACCCGATGGCGCGCTGCGCCGTGGCTCGCGAGCGGGCGACCGAAGTGCTCGTGGCCGACCGAGCCCGCCACGCGATCGTCGCGGTGGACGTTGCCAGTGGCCGAGTCCTGGGCGACCTCGTTGGGCCCGACGCTGGTGGCCCCGCCTCGCACGACCGGCTCGATCGCCCCGTCGACGCCACGTTGCTTTCCGATGGTTCGTTGGTCGTCGCCAACTTCGGGCCGGGCTCGGTCCTGCACTTCGACGGCGAGACCGGCGAATACCTCGACACCTTGTTCTACGACACGCGGGTCCTCGAGGAGCCCACCGCGGTGCGCTGGACCGGCGAGCATCTGCTCGTACTCGGCAACGACTCCGGCAACCTCCTCGTGCTCGACGAATCCGGGACCGCCACCTCGACGATGGGGGATCCGGGTCTGCGCTTCCCTCTCGACCTCGCGCTGGGTCCCGAGCCCGGCACCGTGTTCCTCACCGGTGCGCGCAACACCTCGATCGACGCCACCGTGCAGCTTTGGGACTACGTCGACGGCGAGCGACTCGCATGGTTTTCGAATCCCGATCCATCGCGTCCGTCGGTCGGCGTGGTGGTCGACTGCCACGACGCGGTCCTGCTCTCCGATCCCGCGGGCGTGACGCGCTTGCGCCCCGCCGGCCAACCCGATCGCTGGGTCCGCGATCGCGAGCTTCCCGTCGATGCACCCTCGCGCCTGCGCACGGCTCCTGATGGGCAGGTTTGGGTCAGCAGCAAACACGGCCTGTCGCGCCTCGACACCGACGACGGCGGCTTCATCCTCGAGATCGGCACCGAGCCCGAGCTGCTCGAGGACCCGCGCGGCTTCGCGTTCCGCTGAGCCGCTGCTACTGCAGACAGTAGTTGTTCATGTTCTGCTCGGTGCAGCACTCCGCGCCGTCACCGACGAACGAGAACAGGCACATGCCCGTACCGGCGTCGCAAGGTGCCGGCTCCTCGCCGCATCCGTTGTGATGCTCGTTGACGGCACTCGCGGCTGCCCAGGCTAGATCCTCGCCAAGTCGGCTCACGCCACCTTCGGTCACGAAGAACAAGCCTTCTGCGTCGCCGCGGCCCGCGAACGTACCGGCGTAGCAGTCGGTGGTCAGTGCCATGTCACAGCGCGGCAGGGCTGCGTTGGACGGCAGATCGTCGACCTCCGCCGAGGGCCAAAGTGTCCAGCCGCCGCCCGCGGTATCCATGTCGCACCGCACGTCGAAGGGTTCTTCGCCCCCGGGCCCATCGAGGTCCACGGCGTACACCCCCGTGGGGACCGTCTCGTCGAGCGCGAGAATCTCCGCGCAGTCCGCCGCCGGCAGGCAGTTGCCGGCGTCGTCGCAGAACATCGCCAGGTCGCAGATCTTGTCCTGCGCCGCGGGGCCGGTATCCATGCACTGGGGCTGGCCGCCGCCACACGCGATCAGTCCGACCCGGCATGGGTCGGGCTCGCACGGCAACCCGTCCATGCACTCGACGCAGTTGCCATCGATGTCGCAGACCTGGTTGTCGCCGCAGCTGACGCCGGGCGGAGCCGGACCTGCGATCGCGCACTCGGGCTCTCCGTCGACGCAGGCGTAGGCACCCGCGCGACAGACGGCCATCGGATCGCACGGCTCGCCCTTGGGGCACGGATCACCGATGCACAAGCCGCCGACGCAAGAGTCTCCCGGCGGGCATTCCTCGTCGCCCTGACAGCCCACGGGAGGATCGCCCGTGTCGTCCATCGGCCCGCCCGTGTCGAACGAGTTGTCGTCATCGTCGTCGTCGTCGTCGTCGCCGCCGCTGTCGTCGATCACGCCGGTGGTCGGCTGACCGCCGTCGCCGGAGGTCGCGTCGTCCATGCCGAGCGTGGCAAGCCCTCCGTCGGCCTGCTGCAACGGCGAGCAAGCGAGCGAAAACGTCAGCAACGCAGTCAGACTGGCAAACGAACGAACCAATGCAGCCCAACGATTATCGGACGAGCGCGCACGAAACGACAGCGGCTTCCGGCGCCGTCGGACGACAACGGGCAAGGGATGGGATCACGAGCGCAACGGCGATCACCGACGTTTCAGCGAACGAGGATCGCGATCGGCTCACCCGCCCGAGCGACGCCAAGTGCAACCAGATGGGGCTTCGGTTTAAGGAAACGGTGAAAAAAGAACTCGAGAGCCGTGACGCAATCGTTCGCCGTTTCGTCGGCACTTCCGGGTCATGAACCGAGCCGTTGGAGTTGCCCTCTCGTGCCTGCTCTCCCTCATCGGCGGGTGCGACAACGTCCAGGAGTGCCCCGACTTCCAAGACCGGGACTTCGAGGACGTCGACGCCAAAGAGGCCCCCGACCCCTACCGGTCGATCGCGTCGTATCGCCGGGACGTCGAGTTCGACTTGGCGGACGACGAGGGCGCCATCGAGCTGGCGGGCAGCTTCGAGGTCACGGGGGTGCAGGCAAGATTCGTGGTCACCTGCGACTCGAGAAGGCCGGACGGCTACGTGGTGGACGCCATCGCAGAGTTCGCGGATGACGACGGGGCTCTGGCGTTCGAAGTCCCGGTCAGCCTCTCCCTCTCCGAAGACGAGACGTCCGATCCGAGGCTCGCCGTCTTCTCGGATCTCTATCTGGCCTCGGAGTACCCAATGACGCTGCCGTTGACCCCCGAGGACGGCTGGAAGCTGGCCGGAATTCGGACCACGCACGAGTCAGACGGCCCTGGTGAAATGCGCATGCTCCTCGAGGCCTGGTGGGTCGCGGCCGAGTGCGAAAACCCGAACACGTGCCCGACCGAGGACTTCGAAGTGGTCGGCTCCATGCCCGTGGACGCGTTCGCATTCGAAAACGCGCCGTGATGCCTCAAGGCGTCCGCGATCCGGCCGATGCGTCGAAACATGGTCCCAGCAGATTCTCGCGAGCCGGTTGCAGAGCCCGCCCCCGCGCCGCCCGACCGCCCCGCGCGCACGCGGCCGCGCTGGTCGGACATCCTGCTCGGGGTTCTCGTCGGCATCGCGGGCACGGTCGTCGGCGTCACCAACCTGCCCGCGGAGGAGGACCAAGGGCGCCGGATGGAGCACGTCGAGAAAGTGCACTGGAACGTCTTCGCGGACGGAGAAGGGGCGCGAGAGGTCGAACCGCCCGTCCCGCCGCGCCAGAGCTAACGCCCCCAAACGCCTCGAGCCCAACGCTGGGGGCGCAACGTCTCGCCACGCTCACAACCGGAACGTGGCGCGAAGCTCTGGATCCTCGAGCAACTCGTTCAGTCGGCCTTGCTCAGCGCCCGATCCAGCGGCGCGGGCAGCTCGGGTTGGACGCAGCATCGCCGCTGCACGGTCTCGCCGGGTGGCCGCAGTGACCGCCACCAAAAACTTGGGCGTTCCGTACCGGTCCGAAAAGCGCTTGGGCGGTCGGTCGAGCTCGACGAGCTCGGCGGGCGCGAGCAGGTCCGGGCTCTACGAGCGTCGAGCCCAGACCAGCGTGTGCTTCGGCGCGGCCACGGTCTCCACCTTGGCACCGAGCTCCCCGACGATCCCGAGCAGCGTCCCGGGTCGCGACACCACGAACAGCGCACGCCCGCCCTCGGCCATCCACGACCACAGCCCGCGCAGCAGCACCCGCAGCACGTCGGCGTCTGCGTGCGTGGGTGGGTTGACCAACGCCAGATCCACAGGCGGCCGCTCCCCTCGGTCGGGCAGCCCATCTGCCGTCAGCACCTCGACGCGATCCGACACCCCGGACTCGTCCGTATTGTGTCGTGCCAGCGCCGACGCGATCAGGTTGCTGTCCACGGCCGTCACCCTCGCCTCAACGAACCGTCGCGCGGCCGCGATCGCGATCGGCCCGATCCCGCAGCACAGATCGACGATGTGCCGCGGCACGGTGTCCACGCGCTCGGCCATCTGCCGCAGCAGGGCTTCGGTGCCTGCATCCAACGCGCGCCGCGAGAACACCCCCGGCGCCGACGCGAGCGTGACGTCGCCGATCGCCGAGTGCTGGATCGCGTAGCGCTGCTCGAGAGCGTCGCGCCGAGCCTGCACTCGAGCGTCGACGTCCGCCCCACGTTCGGCTCGCAGCAGTCGGTAGCCCTTGCTCCGCTCGACCACGTCGACCGGACCGACCATCGTGCGCAACGCGTCTGCGATGCTGTCGGCGCCCTTGCTCTTGCGGACGGTGCACCAGACGGCGCCGCCCTCGCCCACCCCATCCACCGCCCGGGCGATCGACCAGCGCGTGAAGTCCTTGCCAAGGTGGGCTCGCGGCCACACGATGCCGTGGCGGGCCCGACCGGACAGCGGCACGGGGCCCAGCTGCTCGTCGACACACGTCGCGATCGCGCGTTGGCGCTCCCGCACGTCGAGGATGAGCCGCTCGGCCCCGGGACCCAGGCCCGGCAGGTCGCCACAGTGGACGAGCAAGACCTCCGACGGGGACGCGCCGCGAATCGCCTCGGCGAGCAGCGCGATACCCGGATCGTCGGCGTTGAGCCCGTCTACGCTCATCAGGCGCAGGGTCGCTCGTTTGCCCCCAAAGCGGTGCTCCGGGCCCATGAGCAATTCCTCACGGATCCCGCGCTGTGCCGCTGGACCCCTGCCTTCATGTCGTGCTAACTCCCCCTTCGCCGCGCGGATCTCGCTGGTCCCTCTTTCGGACAACGAGATGCGCTGCGAGGGCCAAACCTACGTGTTCGTAGCTGGTCTGCGGTCGCTGAGAGGCGATTTGTGCAGGCCGCCCCCGGTGCCAATGTGTCCAATCTAGAAGCGTTTCTCCCCCTCGTGGAGCCCGATGCGCTGGTTCGTGCAGCCAGCCCTAAAGCCGTCATGGCCGGGCAGGAACTGTTCAAGAACAAGGCGGTCACCGACATCGTCTTTTCCGGCGACACGGTGCACGGCAAGGTCAAGGGCTCGTCCGCCGTTCCTCACTCGACTCAGATCCGGCTCAAGGCCGGCAAGCTTGAGGCCGAGTGCAGCTGCCCGACGTTCACCGACGGCTGGGAAAAGGTCTGCCATCACGCGGTCGCCCTCGGACTCGCGCTGCGCCAGCAGTATCAAAGCGGCGCCGAGATCACGACGACGCAAAACCCCTGGGTGGCCGACGTCGGCGATGGGGCCGGGGCCAGCACGCGGCGTTACCAGATCCAGCAGCGCGCCGGCAGCTGGTACGTGACCGTGTTCGCGGCGGGCTCGGCCAAGGCCGCGGCGAAGCGAAGCACCGCCGGTCGCGAGGTCATCCCGCCCGCCGACCGCCAGATGAACTACTACCTCGAGCAGGAGGTCGATCGCGACGACGACGGCGCGCACGAGCTCGAGGATCAATCCCTCGCCGGCCTGCTGTACTTCGCCCGCCACTCGCAGGTGAGTCTCAAGGGTGTCGGCAAGCTCAAGTTCGTGCTCGAGCCGCTGGTCCTGCGCGTGCAGGCCGAGACGCGCAAGGACGGCAAGATCGATCTGCACGCGTTCCTCGAGCACGAGTCCACGCGCCGCGTCTTCGAGGTGGACCAGGGCCGCATCATCTGCGGTGCGCCCACGTGGTTCATTTGGCCCGAGACGTGCGAGACGTTCATGGTGCTCGATACCCCGCCGTGGGTGCTCGAGTCGATCGCCGCCCAGCCGCACATCTTGATGGACAGCCGCGTCGGTGCGGACCAGATGGATACGCTGTCGGACGCGCTGCAGACCGTCGGCGTGCCCCAGGGCGACCTGTTCGCGCTGGCCAGTGATGCGCGCGAGGTCGAAAAGATCGTCGCGACGATCGAGGGCGAGGGCGAGCGCGTGAAGGTCCAGCTCGCCGCCGTGTACGGCAACGTCACGATCGGCATCAACGGCGAGGACCCGGAGTCGGCGCGCTACCTCGTCGACATGGGCGACCAGCAGATTTCGTTCTACCGCGACCTCGAGCGCGAGCGAGCGGCCCGCAAGGTCATCATCGACCTCAAGCTCGATTGGTCGGACATCGAGCAGGCGTTCACCGCGATCAAGGACACCGCGATCGAGTTCCTCGTCGCGGGCGTTCCGCTGTTGCCGGAGGACTGGGAGAAGCGCATTCCGAAGCTGCCCAAGATCCGGTCCAAGTCGCCCTCACCGCGCGTGTCGGTTTCGGCGGGCGACGGCTCGGTGCTCGACGTCGAGGCCGTCGTCGACATCGAGGGCGAAGACGACCTCATCAGCTTTCGCGACCTTCTGCGGTGGCTGCACGACGGTCGCCGCTGGATCACGCTGTCGGACGGCAGTGTGGTCAAGCTCGACCCGAAGATCCTCGAGCCGGTGGCCGAGGCCGCGGGCGACATTCAGTTCGACAAGCACGGGCACGCCGAGGTCTCGACGCTCGAGCTCGGCAACCTCTCGCGCCTGCTGTCCGAGGTGCCCACGCCGAAGGTCGCCAAGGAGGTCAAAAAGCTCCTGCAGACCATGACCGGCGAAAAGGCGGCTCGGGCTCCGCGCAAGGCCAAGGCGCTCACCGCCAAGCTGCGCGAGTACCAGCGCTCTGGTTTCGCGTGGCTGTGGCAGCTGCACGAAAACCGCATGACCGGAATCCTCGCCGACGACATGGGTCTCGGCAAAACGGTCCAGGCCTTGGCGCTGATGACCAAGGCCAAAGAGGAAGAGGGCCAGGCGCCTTCGCTCATCGTGTGCCCGACGTCGGTGCTCTCGGTGTGGAAGCAGGAGGTCGGCAAGTGGGCACCGTCGCTGTCGGTGCTGGTGTGGCACGGGCAGGACCGGGCGGAAAACCGCCGCCTGCTCAAGAAGACCGACGTCGTCGTCACCTCGTACTCGATCCTGCGCCGCGACATCGAGGAGCTGGTCAAGATCCGGTTCCGCTACGTCATTCTCGACGAGGCGCAGTACATCAAGAACTGGACGACGAGCACGGCCAAGAGCGCCAAGAAGCTCAAGGCCGACCATCGCCTCGCGCTTTCGGGTACGCCGGTGGAAAACCACCTGCTCGACCTGTGGGCGATCTTCGACTTTCTCGCGCCGGGCTTTCTCGGCAAGCTCACCGAGTTTCAGAAGAACTTCGTCAAGCCGATCGAGGACGGCGACCAGCGCACGCTGGAGCAGCTGCGCGTTCGGGTGCGGCCGTTCATCATGCGGCGCAAGAAGGAAGACGTCGCGTCGGAGCTGCCGCCCAAGACCGAGCAAACGCTCTTCGTCCACTTCAACAAGTCGCAGCTGGGTCTGTACAACCGGATCCTCAAGGCGGCGAAGAACGAGATCACCGGGCGCATCGACGAGGTCGGCGTCGACAAGTCGCAGATGACGATCCTCGCCGCGCTCACCCGGCTCCGGCAGGTGTGCTGCGATCCGAAGCTGCTCGGCTTGCCCGAGGGCTCGGCGGTGCCGGCTTCGGCCAAGGTCGAGGCGTTCAAGGAGCTCATGGCCGACTGCATCGGCTCGGGGCGCAAGGTGCTGGTGTTCTCGCAGTTCGTCGAGATGCAGAAGATCCTCGCGGCCGAGCTCGACGCGATGGGCATCGACCACCTGTGGCTGCACGGCGGCACCAAAAACCGCGAGGAGCTCGTCGCCCAGTTTCAGACCCCGACCGGTCCGCCCGTGTTCCTCATCTCGCTCAAGGCGGGCGGCAGCGGTCTGACCCTGACCGAGGCGGACACGGTCGTGCACTTCGACCCGTGGTGGAACCCCGCCGTCGAGGACCAGGCCACCGACCGCGCCCACCGCATCGGCCAGGAAAAGCCCGTGATGGTCTACCGCCTCGTCGTCGAGGACACCGTCGAACAGAAGATGGTCGAGCTCGGCCGCCGCAAGCGCGAAGTCGCCGAAGGCGCCCTGGGCCGAGACACCACCGGCGGCAAAAAGCTCACGATGGAAGACATCGAAGAGCTGCTCATGACGCCGTCCGCCAATCCCTGGGACAACGCCTGAGGCTCGGCGGGGCTCGGAACTTCCGCTTTGCGGAAGTTGTTCGCTTCGGTGCGAGTGGAGAGGCGCCCCACTTCCCCAAAGCGGAAGTGAGGGTCACTCGGCCGTCGACAGCCAGAGACCAAGGTGACCCTCCTCGGTACCGACTCGTACCGCGAGGTCCGTCGCGCCATCGCCATCGAAATCGCCATGGCCAGCGAGCATGCCGAGGATCTCGATCTCGTCGTAGGTCGCGCTCGACCAGTCGTCGTTCGGGCGCCAGATCCAGGTCTGCCTCGAATCGTGCCAGTAGCTGTGCCGCCCGGGCTGAAGGACGAGCGCTAGGTTCCCGTCACCAGTGGTGAGTGGAACCAGTCGCTGAACGAAAGCGATATGAGGCCACGGCGTCAGCCTCGGCTCGTCAAAGAGCCCGCCGCCGTCGTTGACCAGCGATGCGATTCCGTCGCTCGCGCACGTCACGATGTCGAGATCGTCGTCACCGTCGATGTCGACGAGTTGCACGTCGCAGAAGTCGAGCGAGTAGCCCAACTCCGGTGCGAACCCCTGGCTCAAGGCCAGGTCCGTACCGCGCGACAGAGACACAGCCAGTGGCAAGTACGCACGCGGGCTGTTGCAGCTGCCGATGACCACGAGGTCATCTCGACCATCGGAGTCGAGGTCGCCGGCGGCGGCGTTGGTCACGAAGCATGCAGCGCCAATCGCTCCTGAAGCGAGGGGCTCGAACACGTGGTTGGAACCGAGCCGGTCGATCCGCCCCCCGACGTCGTAGCCGCCGCTGAGGTAGAGATCCGCTCGCGGGCGGTCCAGTTGAATCGGGAGCATCGTCATGACGACGTACTCGGTGTCGGGTGTCGTCACGGGAGCTGAAAGGTGCCCGTACCCGTCGTTCGCGAAGAAGTAGCGTCCTCCCGAGCCCGACTCTCGGAGCAGCACATCGAAGTCTCCGTCTCCGTCGAAGTCTGCAACGAATGGCTCCTCGCCCCGCTGCGGAATCGTCAAGCTCGTGTGCCGACGCAGCTCGCCAGCACAGTCCTGCAAGTAGATGCCTCCTGCTCCATCGGATCCCCCGAGGTCGAGCAGCGCGAGCAGGTCTTTGTGACCATCGCCATCGAAGTCCTCGAACCGGAACACGTCACCGTCGATCTCGGGAAACTCGACGTAGCCGAATCCGAACGGGGCCAAACCATCGGGCGGTGGCTGGTCGAATCGGCGCTCGCATGGGTTCACACTTGTGGTGGCAGTCGCTTCCGTCGTGGCTTCGTCGCTGACTCCGTCGGCGCCCGTCGAGCTATCGCCGGCTGACTCGGTTGCCTGATCGGTTTGGCGCGCGACGCATGCGCTCACGGCCAAGCCGCATGCGGCAACCGAAACGAGGACAGGACATCGGACCACGACACCCGAACAATAACCCACAAAACTAACGCCAAGGCGGCCTAAACTGGCATTCGTACTCGCTATCGGCGGCAGTTGCCCACTGGCTAGCCCTCATCCGAGGTCGGGCTGGTGTCCTCGGCTGGAATGCCAAACGGCTGCGACCTGAACGAGGTCTCCCACGATGCGGAAGTAGACGTAGTAGCGAACGCGAGGGAGCAACACGCGACGAACACCTGGCATGTTTCTCGCGCGGGTCCCCACATGCTGAGCCCCGGTTTCGAGCCGCTCGACTAGCTCGAGCAAATCGTCGTCGACCGCGTTGGGTGCCTTGTCGCGATTCTCCCGCCACCAAGAGCGAACGGCGTCGATTTCGGCGATGGCCTTCGGGCTGATCTCAACGACGCGCCGCTCGTTCATCCTGCTCGCGCAACCTCTGGAGAAATGCGCGGGCTTCTGTCCCCCGACCCTCGTCGCAGGCGGCGAATCGGCTCTCGAGCTCCCGTCGCTCATCCTCCGTGACGACGAAGCCGCGGCGGATGACCTCGAGGGCTTCCTGGGCCAGAGGAAGATCTTCGTCCTCGATCTCGTCCACGAGGGCGTGAATGGCGTCGCGCTGACCCATAGCTTCGGATTCAGAGTAGCACCCGCCCCGCGCGAAGACTGCGCGAAGGTCCTCAGACCGAGACCGCTTCGCGCGCCCCGGGCCAGCGCGGGATGGTGGCGAGCAGGAGCTCGAGGTCGTGGTCCGGGTCGGCCTTGAACTGGAAGCTGACGCCGACGGGGATGACCAAAGAGTCGCCTCGCTTCACGGGATCGGTTCGCGGTGGTTCGCCGTCGCGCTCTCGCCAGATCGAGCCTTTGCCGTCGAGCACGTACCAGAGCTCCTCGACGGTTCGGTGACGTACGGGCGCGGAGGCCTTGCCCGCGGGCAGGCGGCAGTGGGCGAGGCCACCCTCGGTGCCTTCGGCGAGCAGTCGAATCTCCGAACCGTCGGGGGCGAGGTAGTCGTACGGCTCTCGGAGCGCGACGACGTTCTCGGAGGCGAGCGGGCGGGACTCGACGCCCTGCTGACGGGCAAGGCGCCGCCGGCACTCCGCACGTGAGGCACGCGCTTCGTACTGGACGGACTCGAACGCGGTCGGGTCGTCGTGCTCGGGCGGGACGGCGTCCCAGGTTTCGGCGACCAGGATGGTGTCGTCGTGCCGCGGCGGCTTGCCTTCTTCGCCGTCGAAGCAGTACGGCGGGCTGACGATGTAGAGCACTTCCGCGGTTTCCGTGCCCGCATTGCCCAGCTGAAACAACACCCCGGGCTCGGTGACGACGGCCTGCCCCGCATCAACAACGAGGGCATACGGCTCGGACGCGCCCCGATCCTTCATCCGCACGTGGACGCGCCCCTTGGTGACGTAGGTGATCTGCGCAACCGCAGGGAAGGTGTGCACGTGCGAGTACACGCCGGGCTCGAGTCGACCCGCCGCGACGCTGACGTCCTGCAGCAGTCCCCAGGGCAAGTCGTCCTGGAGCGTGTCGCTCGCATTGAGAAAGGGACTGAGTTTCGTCCCGTCGGGGATGGTGAAGAAGCCGCGTGGCTCGAATATCCGTTCCATGGATCCTCGGTCGCAAGCCTACACACAACGGTGTGCGGCGATCTGGAGAACGAAAACCGACGGCGATTGAGCCACGCGAAAGTCGGCGTAGACTCGCCGGCGATGATCGTCGTCACCAACCGGATCCCGGTCGCGCAGGGGCACGAGATCGACTTTGAGGACCGCTTTCGCAAGCGCGTCCATCTCGTCGACCAGCATCCGGGGTTCGTTCGCAACGAAGTCCATCGCCCCAAGCCGATGAAGTTCGACCGGGAGTCCGGGACGTGGTCACCGGACTCCCAGGCGCAGGGCTACTACGAGGTCAAGACGTGGTGGCGCACGCTCGAGGACTTCGTCGCCTGGACCAAGAGCGAGTCGTTTCGGGAGGCGCACCGCGACCGCCCGCCGAAAGACATGTTTGCGGCGCCCAACGTGCTCGAGATTCACGAAGTCTTCACGAGCACCGACCTCGACCTCTGACTCGAGCACGGCGTCGCAGAGGGGCGAGCACCAGCAAGCTGGCGGCCCAGAGCGGCAAGCGATCGGCCGGCGCGCCCACGCGACAGCCGAGGCCGTCGCACGCATCGGAGTTGTCTTGCCAGTCGACGTCCGCACGCACTTCGCCGCTCGTGTCGCCGACCGACCACGTCAGGGTGGGGCTCGACGCTTGCTCGCGATTTTCGACCACCATCGTCGCCGTCTCACCGGGCTCGACGGTGAGCGTCTCTCCGCAGCCGGCGCAGTCCCCAGGCTCCAGGGTGAGCGCTTCTTCGCACTGGTTGTCGACGCGAAGCGCTCCTTCTCCGTAGGCGAAGGCATCGTCGATCGTGGCGCAGTCGGGCGAGTCGTCCTCGACCACTTCCACCGAGTGATTCGGCGCGGGTTCACATGCGGATGCCGAGCCGGGCACGAAAACCAGAGCCGCGAGCAAGCTCGATCCAGCGACCAATCCAAAGCGCACCATTGATGAGGTATAGCAGGGCCGCCTCGACGCGCCGGTACGCGGTGTGGGCCACGGCACGCAGCGTCGCGCGCTGGCTGTTGGTGGGACCTGGGAATACCGCACACCGGTGCAACGTCCGATCCCAGGTGCGCACCGGCTGGATCTACGCAGGCGCTCTGCTCGGTTGCACCCCACACCCGCAGGAGCTCGCCGATCCGGAGTTGGCCCCAGCCACGCCCACTCCCGAGGTCCCCACTCCGCTCGTCAGCGAAGCACCGGTCGACCTCGAGCCCGAGATCCCTCCGCCGCCCAACGACGAGCTCGAACCGCCGACGATCAACCAGCCCTTTCCCGAGGTCTTCTGCGCCTACCCGGACGAGGACACCGGGCGGTGGCGCATCCACATCGACCCGACGGAGCGCGGCGATCAGCGCAGCGCCGAGCGCTTGGCAGAGCGCTATCCGAATGCCAACGGCATCGACGGTGCACTTGCCCGGACCAACCTTCCGACGCGCTGGCGCGACGTCGATGAGGTCACCCTCGTTCGTACCGACGCAGTGGAGAAGACCAGCGTTCGCGTGGCGGGCGTGGTTCCGTCGGCCTCGGGGGGCGCGTTCACGTTCGTGCTTCGTAGCTCGGTGTCGGGAACAGCATCGGGACGCGCCTTGGCGCTCGACGGACACGTCTCACCGACTCCCGATCGCTTGCGATCGGTGTCCCCCACCCGCATCGATGAAGCGCGCTGGAGCACGGTGGGCCGCTCCGTTCGCGATCACGCCCGTCGGGGCCTGGGCTCGAGCACGCGGCCAGGCATCTTAGCTCGGCACGTCCGCTGGATCGCGGCCGATCTCGGCGGCGGGATCGAAGGCCTGATGTTTCACACCGCCCGTCGCCGCCCCGGTGAGTTCCCCACGTTCGCCGTCATCGCCGCGAGCGATGGCTCCGCTGACGCGGTCCCGGTCCCGATCTACGCAGGCGGAACAAGCTCCGGCGCCCACGGAGTGACCGACGAGGCGTACTACGAGCCGCTGGCGTTGTCCGACCTCGATCGCGACGGCCACGACGAGGTCCTTGTGCGCGAGAACTGGTACGAGGGTTCGTACGACTGGCTCGTTCGGTACGACGCCGACGAGGGGCTCGTGGCCACGCTCCTGTGCGGCGACGCCTACTGACGTCGTTACGATAAGCTGCCGTCCGTGCTTGCCGGACACTTCGCGCCCGCGTTTGCGCTGCATCGCGTCCGCCCGTCGGTGCCGTTGTGGCTGTTGTTGCTCGGCACGCAAGCCGTGGACGTCGTGTTCATGGTCAACGTCCTGCTCGGGATCGAAAGCGCCGAGCTGCGCCCCGACCAGCTGCCGCGTCTGCTGGTGACCGACGGGGTATGGACCCACTCCGTGGTCATGACCGCCGTGTATGCGGCCGCGATCGTCGGGATCGGTGCCCTCTTCGGACGAGCGCGTGCCGCGGCCGTGGTGGCCGCCGCCGTGGCGTCGCATTGGGTCGGCGATCTGCTCGTACACGGCCCCGATCTCCCGCTCGGCCTCGAACAGGAGCCCGCGCTGGGCTTGGCCCTCTGGCGCTGGCCGGTGCTGGCCTGGGGGCTCGAGGTTGCGCTCGTCGTCGGCGCCGGCACGTGGTGGCTCGGGTCGCTCGAAGGTCGGACCAAGAAGCGGGGGATCGGATTGCTCGTGATCCTGTGCGTGTTCCAGACCCTCGCCGACTTCGTCATCCCGATCCCGCCGAGCGACATCGAGCTTGCCTTCTCCGCACTGCCCCTGTTCTTCGTCGTAGCGCTGGCCGGGGCGTGGGTCGAGCGAGACAAGCCCGACCGCGTCACGCGCTGAGCTCGCCATCGCGTGCAGCAGCACCGACGTTGCGCAAACAAGGTTCGCGCAGGGCCAAAGTGACGGTAAGCTCTGTCTCGTGCGAATTGTGTTGGGTAGCTGCCTGGTGCTCAGTGGTTGTTTCGCGCAGTCGGGGGAGGTGCCCGAGAGCGGGACCGAAGCAACCACCTCCGACGAGACCGGTCTCGACACCGGTCTCGACACCGGTGGTTCTGCACCGATGACCGAGAGCGACGGCACCACCGATTCAGCGGAGTCGACAGGACCCGACAGTGCGGACACGACGACGGGGTGCGAGCCCGGAACCGTCGACTGTTCCTGCTTGGACGATGCCTGCGAAGGCGATGCAGTGTGCGCGATGGGGATGTGCGTGCCGCTGCCTGCTGCGTGTGGCAACGGAGAGCTCGACGACCGCGAGGAGTGCGACGATGGCAACAACGCCGCGCAGGACGGTTGCTCGGCGACCTGTACGTGGGAGCCGCAGTGCTTCGTCGGCCACGTCGGCGGAGGCGGACCGATGGTGCAGGTGCGAACGGTTCGCATCGCGCCCGACGGCACGATGTCCAACCTCGGCTCGACCGACATTCCGGGCGCGCACCAAGTTCCCGAGCACCCGGCGGGGCATTGGTCGGGTGCCGCCGTTGGCTGTGGCGGGTTCGGATACCTCGCCATGGCCGACTCCGGCTCGATCGTCACCGTCGGCGTCGACGGTGATGAGACCGAGGTCATCGCCGAGACCCCGGTCGACTCGTTCGTTGGCGTCCGCGAGCTGGCGTGCGACCCCATGCTCGGGGTTGTCCTTGCGGCTGCGGTCGAAGGCGCGGGTGTTTCCGTCGCACGCTTCGAGATGCAAGAGGACGGCAGTCTCATGCCGGCGGGTGTTCCGTGGGAGTTCGAGGACGCTGACTTTCTCGCGGCCGAGTCGGTTCACCTCGCGCTCGACCGCAGCTCCCAGCGCGCACACGTCGTCTTCACCGAAGCCGGCGTGAGCCAGATTCCCACGTCGCACGCGAGACTCGACTACGCGGTCGCGCTCGACCCGGTCCCACCACCGGGGAGCGGGTTGGTGCTCAACAACTTCGTCTACGACGCAACGTTCTTCCCCGCCTCGTCGCAGCTCCTCGTCGCGGGTCGGCGCGCGGGTTCGGACTACGCCGTCGGTGTCATCGACCTCGACGGGGAGGGAGCCTGGGACTCGTTCGAGACCCTCCTTCGGCCGCCGTGGTCCACGCGCGCAAACGTGACGGCGCTTCGTCTTCCCGGTGGCGCCACGGGAAGCGCGATGGGCGGAACCACGGGCGTGGTGCTCGCCCGTTTCACCGCCGGCCAACCCGAGCAAGTTGGGCTGCCCGTCGCCGAGAGCCTGGACGACACGTTGGCGCGGCCCCTGTTCGAGGGGCGCGTGCTGTTGGTCGCATCGCCGATGGGATTCGAGACCTACGACCTTCGACAGGAGCCCGACGATGGCGTCTGGCCTCAACTGTCGTCCCTGGGTGTCGGCGCACCGCCGACCTTTCAAGCGGGCGCACTCGTCCCCTGCCCGTAGTCACTCGGAGCCGACGGGCACGCCACACTGAAGGGCGAATACGTCGACGTCCGGACAGACCTCCGCTTCGGCGCTGCCCTCCACGACCACGCGCGCAGCCGCCCACGGATGATTGTCCTTGGGCGCGAGACCGGGCGACTCGAATCCAACGAAGACGTTTTCGCCCCCGGTGTCGGCGATGACCGGGACGGCCCCTTCCGCCCACGACTCGCACGCATCGTCGGGGCCCCAAAGCGAAACCGAGCCGGTGTCCGGGGACTCCTCCCGCAGCACGACGAACGCAAAGTGCTCCTCCCCGCGCAAAAAGCCCATCTGCAGGGTCGAGCAGACGTCCGGGGACTCGGCCGCGTAAACGATCGTGCCACCGGGGAGAGTCGCGCCCGGGACCTCGCGCGGTCCAAAGTGAACCGCCGCGGCATGTTCGAGCGCGATCACCTCAACGGCGTCCAGTCCGGGGTCGTCGACGAGGAAACGAAGATCGCTCGGCGGGGCACCGCAACCAGCGAGCAAACAGGCGGTCGCAACAGTCAAAAGACGCATCGCTTTCGCGCAGCTGCAACGCACGGACCAACCAAGCTCCTCGAGCAAAATCGGGCGCACCATCGCTCGAGCGCAGGGACTGTGGCACAAAACCCGTTGCGTCCACGCGACGCTGGCGCGTTCTTGCGACAGGGAATGCCCCGCACGACCCTCCCGGGGATCCCCTCGTGATCCGAGGGAGCGTTCATCACTGGATTCGCGCCACCGAGAGGGGCATATCTGTTGTGCAGCCCATGGCGAGCCGGACTGACGTGTACATCGAGCAGCTGCCCGACGGCCTGGCGTCGTATCCCGGCTGCACGGCGCGGTTGGAAGTGTTCATGGTGCTGCTCGAGCGGGTCCCGAAAGAGCGCTGGGATGCACGCTTCGCCTCGGCGATCGAGCCGCACCTCGCCGACATCCGTCGGGCGTGGGTTCCCGAGGTGCTGTGTTCGACAATCACGACCATGCTTCGCGACCAGCTCGGAAGTGACGAAGAGCTGCGCACCGTCGCCTACGCGGAGAGCCTCGCGCTCTACAAGCGGCCGCTGTATCGCGCGCTGATGATGGTGCTGTCCCCCACCCTGCTCGCGATGGGAACGGCACGGCGCTGGGGCGCGTCACATCGCGGCTCGGAGCTGCAAACGATGAAGTGGGAGCACAACGGCGACGAGACGGTCGCCCACCTCGAGCTTCGGCATCCCAGCGGTTTGTTTCAAAGGGTGCACCACCTCGCGTACGGCGAGGCGCTCCGGGCCGCGGCGGACGTGACCCGAGCCAAGTCCGTCGTGGTCGACGTGGAGTCGAACGAGACGGTCGGTCGATACCGAGTCGCTTGGCGGCGCTGATAGAATGCACTGCAGCGACGGTGCCGACCCCAGACCCCCAGACCGACGCGCGCGGAAGCATTCGCGCCCGAGGCCAAGCCGCGCGCACCGAGGCCGCGCTCTTCGACCGTCCCGTGCCACCGGTGACCGCGGGCCGCTTCATCGTCATCGAGAAGATCGGCGCGGGCGGGATGGGCGTCGTCTACCGAGCCTTCGACCCCGAGCTCGAGCGCGTCGTGGCGCTGAAGGTCCTCGATCGTGTGCTGCGTTCGGACGCCACCCGGATTCAGAAAGAAGCTCGCGCCCTCGCGCGGCTCAACCATCCCAACGTCGTCGCCGTATACGAAATCGGCCGCGACGGTGCGGAGACCTTTCTCGCCATGGAGCACGTCCAGGGTGGCTCGCTGCGCGACTGGTGCGAGCGCAACCCGGAGATGAGTGGTGCGCGTACGCGTACGCTCTGGGACATGCTGCGCCAGGCGGCTCGAGGACTGGCCGCGGCCCACCGAACGGGCATCGTCCACCGTGACCTCAAGCCCGGCAACATTCTGGTCGGGCGCGACGATCGGGTGCGTATCGCCGACTTCGGTCTCGCTACGCTGAGTGGACCGGCCCCCGCGCTCGTCGATGCCGCGCCGCTCGACGATGACGACGCTCGCACCGACGGTGTGGCGGGTACGCCCGCGTACATGGCTCCCGAGCAGTTCGAAGGCGACGTCGGGCCCAAGAGCGACCAGTTCAGCCTTTGCGTCACGTTCTTCGAGGCGATCAGCGGACGGCATCCTTTCGAGCGTAAAGGGGCGTCGCTCATGGAGTCGATCCGGTCGGGCCAGCCGCGGATCGAGCGGACGATTCCCGGCCGGCTGCGCGACGTCCTGCTCCGCGGCATGGCTCGCGACCCGTCCGCACGCTTCGACGATCTGGACCAGCTGCTCGACGCGAGTCGCGACCGGCGTTGGCCCCGGGCTGCGTTGATCGGGGCGGTGGGCGTGACCGCACTCGCCGTCGTCGCCAGCGAGTCCGATCGACCGCCGCCCTGCGAAGTCGACGAAACACTGCTGGGAAATGCCTGGACCATCGAACGCCAGCAAGCGCTCGAGCTGGCGTTCCTGAACGCATCTCCCAAGGACGGCCGGACCGCGTGGATTCGCGTGCACCACCAGCTGTCCCAGGCGGTCGCAAAGTGGCGCGAGCAGAACCTCGATGCGTGCCTGCAGTCACGCGAAACAGAGCCGGGGCTGGCGGAGCGAGGACGGCGGGCCCTGACGTGCTCGCGTCGGGCCGCTCGGGCCCTCGTCCACGTCAGCGACGCCCTGCTCGATGCGGACCAGCGTCGGGTTGCCCGCTCGGCAACGGCGAGCGGTGTCGTCATCGGGCTCGTCGACTGCGACGAGGACCAAGGTCCGCAATCCGAACGCGCCCTCGAGCTCGCGTCCCATCTCGACCGGGCAATCGTGCACCAGACGCTCGGCGAGTACGAACAACTGATCGACAACGCCCAGCGAGTGCTCGACGAAACCGAGCCCGGCGAGCTCCCGGCACTGCGGGCGACGGCACACGCGTACCTCGCAACGCACTACGGTTCGAAGGAGGACTACACCCGCGAACGCGAGCACCTCGACGCGTCGCTCCTCGAAGCCGAGCTCGCCGACGACGCCGACCGCATCGCACAACTGTGGGGCAGCCTGGCCAGGTCGGTGGCGCGCGAGCAGCAGTTCGAGCTGGCCGAGTTCTACCTCTCGCGGGGCCGGGCGCTGGAGCTGCAGGGTCGGCTCTCGCCCGGCCGGCTCGCGGCCCTCGCGATCATCAAGGGAGAGCTGCTGTCCCGCCAGGGCAAGTACGCCGAGGCTGCCGACGCCTACGCCCGCGCCGTGGAGGCGTGCCGCGAGACTCGTCCGGGCAGCGTGCTGCTCGCCTGGGCGCTGTCGGACCACGCGATGGCGCTGCACGCCGCCGGCTCGGTCGACGCGGCGCTTGCCGTGGCCGAGGAATCGGAGACGGTGATGCAAGCATCGGCGGGAGAGCACCACGCCGACACTGCCGTCATGCGGGCGCGGCTGGGTCGACTCTATCTCGCCGCGAAGCGCCCGCTCGATGCCCACCGTGCCTTGGCCCAGGCGCTCGAGATCCTCGACGCGCGACCCGACCTGTTTGCCCTCGAGGCCGACAAAGCGCGCCAGGCCATCGCCCAGCTCGACCCGTGAGCCGCGCGAAGCACGGGCTGGTAGGAAACGGGCCATCGGACGCTTCCGATCGCTTGCTAGACTCGAGTCGATGTTCGCCGGTTGTCGATGCCCACGAGAACCCGATCGCGTGCTGAAGGCCACGAAGGTCGGCGATCGTGACGTACTCGGCTGTCGACACTGCGGGGGCGTATTCGTGGACGCGACACTCGGGCTGCGGCTGCTCGCGGTGCTCGATCCCGACGTCCCCCCGCACGACGAGCAGTCCGTCCATCCTCCCTGCCCCGTATGCCGAGCCGACATGAAGCGGGCCCGGCCGGCCAAGGTCAGCGTCGACGTGGATGTGTGTCATCGCCACGGCGTGTGGCTCGATGCCGCCGACCTGGCCCTGGTACTGCGCGCTGCCGCGAAAGCGCTCGGCAAGCCCGTGCCGTCGACGATCGAAACGCTCGAACGGGAGCGCGCAAAAGCTGCGGCCGTCGCCACGGCGCCCGATGACGATTGGTCCAGTCTCCAGACCAACCATCAGCCGCCGACCCCCAACAAACCGCCTCCAACGCCGTCTACCTATTCGCGTGGCTCCGCGTATGGCTACGGCCCGATGGATGTGGCGCTCGGTCTGGTGGCGCTGCCGATCGAGGTTTCGCTCGTTGCGGTCGAGGCGATTGGAAGCCTGTTCGATTGACTCGCCCGAACGCGTGACGAGAGCCGGATGCCCTCCTAGCATCCGGCGCGATGCGTGCTTTCGGAGACTTGTGGCGCACGACCACCGCGGTCTTGTTCGGACTGGTCGCGACGATGCCCTCGACCGGCACGGCGGCTCCTCCCGAACCCGAGCCGTCCGAATCCGGTGAACCCGCGCGCGACCCGGAGCTGGACGCACTGCGATCCGAGCTCGAGACGATGCGCCAGCGCCTCGACGACATGGCCGAGGAGCAGCGCAGACGCGACGCGGAGGCGGACAAACGCGAGCAGAAGAGGCAAGCCGACGCGGCCGAGGCCGAGCGGACCGCAGAGCAGGCCAAGGCCGAGCGCGCGCGGCTGCAGGTCGAGCTGGGGCGGATTTCCGAAGCCCAGGGTCAGCAACAGGCCGAGAACGAGCTGCATTGGCACGAGCTCGACCGGTTTCGCCTGAGCGGCGACTTTCGCTTTCGGACCGAGCACGACTGGGACTCCCGCTTCGACGACGGCTCCTTTCGCCGCGACCGCTTCCGCTTTCGCTACCGCCTCCGGCTCGGGCTCGAGTTCGCCGCCACCAAGACGCTTTCGTTCGGCGTCGTCGCTCGGACCGGCGTCCCCACCAACATGCAGTCGCCGCACGTCAACGTCGGCTACAACGGCTACGGCATGGCGCCGCTCAATCTGGGCCGCGCCTACGCTCGCGGCGACTACCGCTACCTGTGGTGGTGGGTCGGCAAGAACACGTTCCCGGGGTTTCGGCAGGACGAGATGTTCTGGGACGACGACGTCACGCCCGAAGGGGTGGCGATGGGCGGCGACGTGAAGGTCAACGATGCGCTGGCGATTCGGCCGACGGTGGCCTACTTCGTGCCCGACCACGAGCAGATCCTCGACTACCCGGACTCGCGCATGGTCTTTGCGCAGCTATGGCTGCCGATCCACGCCGGGCGCCACCTCGATCTCGATCTGGCCGGTTCGTACATGTACACCCAGCGGATCTTCCTGACGCCGCAGCACCTGGGCCGCGACCTGTGGGACCAGGGGGGCCCGGCCGGACTACGCATCGACCACGACTTCATCTACAGCCAGGCGCGGCTCACCGCCAAGACGAAGGTCAAGAACTATGCGCTCCCGGTCGTCGTGGGGTTCGACCACGTGCGCAACGTGGAGGACTACGCCAACGTCGATGCGGTCCCCGACCACTACAAAGACCAGAAGAACATGTACGTCGCCAATGCCCGGATCGGCCACGCGGCGGCGATTGGAGGCAGCTCCAAGCGCGGGGACTGGTACGCCGGCTACACCTTCGCCTGGAAGGAGCACCACTCGGTGGTGAGCTACTTTGGCGAAGACGACTGGGTGCGCTGGGGCAACATTCACCGCAACCGCAACACCAACTATCGGGGCCACGAAGCACGCGGCGTGCTCGCCCTCGGCCCGCACATCAACCTGATGCTGCGCCTGTACTTCGTTCGCGGCCTCGTCCGTCGGCTCGAGAACGACGCGACGACGACCGAGACCGGCAGCCGCGTCCGCCTGGATCTCAACGTGCGGTTCTAGCGGGAGCCCCAACAGCGGTGAGCGAGTAATCGCTGCGATCCAACTCACCGTCCGAGCAACTCCGCACCTTTGCCGAGAAATTCTTCATCGGTTGTCGCGGCCTCGGTGCCACGGAGTGTTCGAGGTGCGAAGACCGATGACGAACCGGGGGCGGCGGCGGTTTCTCAAGGGCGCGGGATCGGCGGGCTTGCTCGCACCGTTCCTGTCGCTGGTGCAGCGCAACGACGCACATGCCGCGGCCGGAAGCGCCCGCTACCTGCTGATCGTGCACACGACCGGCACCGCGCTGGACCTGTGGCATCCGGCCGGTTCGACCAGCGAAGCGCTCGTCTTGTCGGAGATGCTGGAGCCGCTCGCGCCACTGACGGAGGACCTCGTGATCATCGAGGGCCTCGACAGCATGGGCACCGCGAACAACCACGCCGCGCCCGGAGGGCTGACCGGTCAGGGGTACAGCGGAAACTCGAGAATCTCCCTGGAGCAGTTCGTTGGTGACAAGCTTGCGGAGCAAGGGGTCGACACTGCGTTCAGCTCGCTGATCCTCGGCGGGGTCAGCTCGCAATCGCAGAGCACCTTCTACCGCGACAACCAAGTGCTCTCCCCACTCTTCCTGCCGAGCACCGCATTCAGCACCGTATTCGCGGGACTGGGCGGCGGGGACGGACAAGACGCAGAGCTCCGGCTGGAGCGCAGGCAGAGCATCCTCGATCTGGTGCACGACCAGCTCGACACCCTGTCGGGGGAGCTGGGCGCGGCGGAACGCCAGAAGCTCGAGCTGCACACCAACTCGATTCGCGAGCTGGAGGATCGCCTGACCATGGCCAGCGGCGACGGGGCATGTCCGGAGGTCGGCGCCGTCGTCGACTCGGTCGAGGACCTGGAGAACAGTGCGCTGCATCTGGAGCTCGCGACGACCGCGTTCGGCTGCGATCTGACCCGCGTCGTGGCCGTCGAGTTCGGACACCACCAGGCAACCCAAGTCGGTCTTCCCGACCTCGGCCCCGGCGACTGGCACCAGTTCCTGCACGGCGGCCAGCTCGACAAGATCGTGGCGATCGAGCGTTGGATCGCCGAGCAGTTCGTCGCGGCCGCCGACCGCCTCAAGGCAACGCCGGCGCCGGATGGCGACGGCACCCTGTACGACCAGACCCTGATGATCTGGACGCGCGGGATGGGCGATGCGATCGCCCACAGTGGCACGGACATGCGCTTCGTGTTGGCCGGGGGCGCCGGCGGGTATCTCAATCAGACCGCCAACGGGCGCTACATCCGGTCCGAGGGCGAGGCACACCAGCGGGTGCTGCTCAACTGCTGCGAGGCCATGGGCATCACGGACTTCACCGGCTTCGGGTCGACCGAAGCCAACGCGGGCGCCCGCGAACCCCTCACCAGCGTCGGGTCCTGACCGTCGGCAAGATCAGGTGGAGCAGCAATGACCGTCAACGACAGACCTTTTGCTCGGTGGCTGACCCTGGCTGGCCTGGCGGTGCTGACCGCGGCCTGCTACGGCGGCAAGTCGTCCGCAAACTTCGGAATGGACGCCGGGGAGGACGGCGGCGACGATGACGACGACGATGACTCTGGGGGCAGCGACGGCGACGACGGCGACGGCGGCGACGACAGCGACGCAGACATTCCCGAGCCCCCGGACTGCAGCGACGTCGGCCCCCGGATGGTGCGCCGCCTGACCTCGGCGCAGCTACACCGGTCTCTGCAGGTGATCTTCGAAGACGTCGCCGTGCCCGAGGGACAGCTGCTCAACGATCCGGTGGTGCACGGCTTTCGGGTGGACGCGACGCAGGCGGTGATTCGTGATCTCGATGCACAGCAGGTGATGCAGTACGCCGAAACCATCGCCGATTGGGCGATCGCCGAGAAGCTCGCACTGGTGACCCCCTGCCAGCAAAACGACGCGGCCTGCCGCACGCAGATCGTCGAACACCTCGGCGAGCGCTTCCACCGTGAGCCCCTGAGTGCCGACATGGTCTCTGCCTACGCCGACCTGATGGCGCAGGAGGACACCATCGAAGACGGCGTACACGAGCTCGTCGCGGCGCTGGTGCAGTCCCCCTACTTCTTGTATCGGCGCGAGCTCGGGGAACCGAGCGCAGACGACCCCGACCGCTTCGTGCTGACCGACTACGAGCTGGCGAGCAACCTGGCCTACTCGTTGACCGGTGCGCCCCCCGATGCGTCGCTGCTGCAGCTGGCGCGTGACGGCGCGCTGCAAGAGACCGACGCGCTGATCGCCGAGGTCGAGCGCCTGACCGCGAGCGAAGCCGGCCAAGCCCATCTGGTCGAGTTCTTGGACAGCTGGCTCGAGATCGAGGACTTGCCCAGCCGGGCCAAGGCCGAGGAGCCCGGGGTGGTCTTCGACGACGCCCTGCGGCACGACATGCTCGCCGAGACCCACGCGCTGTTTCTCGATGTCTTCAACACCGGCGGCGACGTGGCGACACTGCTGACCGCGGACTACACGTTCGTCAATCAGCGGCTCGGGCACTTCTATCGCATGTGGGAGGCCAACACCGAGGATCACCAGCGCATGGAAATCCCGACGATGGGTGAAGGTGTGCGCGCGCCGGGACTGCTCGGACACGGCAGCGTACTGGCCCGTCACGCTGCCGCGGACAACTCGTCGCCGGTCGCCCGCGGGGTGCTGGTACGCCGACGGCTGCTGTGCCAGGACCTGCCCGACCCCCCCGCGGACGTCGAGACCACGCTCGACCCGATCCCCGAGGGCGTCACCAACCGCGAGCGCTATGAAGCGCACACGTCCGATCCGGCATGCGCCGGGTGCCACTCGGTCATCGACCCCGTGGGCTTCGCGTTCGAGCACTACGACCACTTCGGCCGCTACCGCGAGCAAGAGAGCAACCAGCCGGTGGACGCAACCGGCGAGCTATCAGGCGTTTCGACGGGCACGACCCCGCTGGATGGCGTCGACAGCCTCGCCGAGGCACTCGCCGACACCGACGATGCGCGCACGTGCTTCGCCGACTACCTGGCCTACTACACGTACGGACTGGACGAGTGCAATCCGGACGCGATCGCCGAGGGCTCCGGCGGAGTCGACGCGACACTCGCCTCGACGCTCGAAGCGATCGTCACCGCGCCACACTTTCGCGAACGTGGACTGTGACGCCGGCTCGGGGGACGGCGACCGCCCCTGCTTGGGCGACGCCAGCGTTTCCCACCTCAGCGACGAGGAACGGCGACGCACTGGCCTTCGCGGCAGCGTGCCAGCGAACGCGGAGGCTCACTCGGCATGCAGTCGACACATGCCATGTCCCAGCCTTCGAGCTTCACGAAACACGCCTGATGGCGCACGTTGACGCTGGTCACGCCGCCGCAGGGGCCCTCGATCAGGCTGCAGTCGCGATGCTCGGTACACGCCCCCATCAGCTCCCGGTTTTCGTTCCTCAGCGCCGCGGCGTCGCTGCAGCCGAGCTGTTCCTCGATGCCGTCGCAGGGTCCGGGATCTTGGGGAACCGAGGCAGGCTCGCTTGGCTCGCTGGGCTCGCTTGGCTCGCTGGGCGTGGCCGACACCGGCGCCGAAGCATCTGGCTTTTTCGCGCATCCGGCCAGCACAGGACCGCACAACAGCACGACGACCGCGGCTCGGAGCATCGTTGGAGGCTACGAGCCCCGACTGTTTCTATTCAAGAGTCTTTCGTCAGGGCGGAACGACCAGCAGGCTGGAGCTGCTGAGCTTGAAGGTCGGCTCGAGCATCGCGAACTCCTCCGGCGTGGACTCGTAGACGACGATGAAGACGTTGTCGACGGCACCGACCGGCGGCACGGTGGCGCCCTTGAGGCGTCGCGCGGCCACGTAGAGCGAGGACGCCGGCTGGCCCCCGGCTGCGGGAAACTCATACGCGACGTGGCGCTCGACCGCGGTGTGGTGCATCGGCTTACTGGTGCCGCCGGTGTAGCCACTGCTCGCAAGTAACGCCTTGAAGTCCTGGTGGTAGTCCTCCAGGGTCTTGGCCGGGTCGTTCGCGAACACGAACACCTGCACACGCTTGATGGTCGCGTCGCACGCCGAGACGAAGCCGCCCGACATCGCAGCCTGGGCATGCGTGGGATTGTCGCCGGGCATGAACTCCACCCCGACCGGCGGCCGCATCAGGATCGACTCGCTGAACAGCAAGGTCGGGTCCGCAACCTCGCCCGCGCACTCGGGCTCGGGGGGTTGCTCGGGCTCGGTCTGCCGGGCCTTGACCTCGGCCACCGTGCGCGCGGCGACGCTCGCCACGCCCCGAGCATCCGCAGCGGCCTCCGGCTCGTCCTGCGGCGCCTCGGGCTCGACTTGCTCCGGTTCCTCCGGATGCTGAGGAGACTCCGGCTCGATCGCGGTGCATGCCGCACCAAGCACAATCAGGATGGGGAGTGCAGTCCGCATGCTCGGTCGTTCCACGAACGAAACGACCGAGAGTTCCTGACTAGAGTTCCGGCTAGAACCGGGAGAAGAACTCCCAGATCGCGGGGCCGGCGAAGGCGGGCCAGCTGTGCGGGCCGAACATGCTGTCGTCCATGTGCTCGCACCAGACGACCTCGTAGCCCTCGTTGCAGCCCTGGTACTCCACGCACGGATCGGGGTCGACGGGCGAGGTCTCCTCACCACAGCCGTTGGTCTCGAGCCAGTGGTCCCGCGAGACTTGCCCCAGCACGAGCGGCACGACGTCGTCGTCGGGATGGTGCGCGAGCCAGGCCGCGACCTCACCCTCACACCCCTGGCCCGGCCCACCGCCGGCCACCGGTGCAATCGCCCGAAACACGTCGCCGCGCGAGCAGCCCAGCGCGTTGCTGAAGAAGCCACCGTGGCTGTGCCCGGTTGCGAAGATGCGCTCCTCGTCGATGCACAGGTTCGTGGTGAAGTCCTCGATCAGCTTGTCGACGAGCGCGACGTCGATCCCATTGGTCGTCAGATCCCAGCCGGTCTGCCCCATCTGGATCGCGTTGGGCAGCGCGTCCGGGTACACGAAGATCGCATCCGAGGTGCCGAGCTCCTCGACCCCGTTGTACTGGCGGAACTGCTCGCCGTTGCTGCCGCGCCCGTGGAACATGAAGAAGAGCGGGTACTGACGGTTGGGGTCGTAATCCTCGGGTACCACGAGCAGGAAGCGACGCGGCTCGCCGTCGATCTCGACCTGTCCCGAAACGTCACCCGACAGGCCCGGGTCGACACCACAGCCACCCATTGCGGACCCGCCCGAGTCCTCGCTGCCGCCTTCCATCCCGTCCTCGGACCCACCGTCGGTGGCGCCCTCTTCTTCGCCGCCGGTATCGGGCGTGTCACCGGTCGTCGTCGCGACGGTCCCGGTCGAGCTCTCGTCGCCGGCCGCGTCGTCACCGGAGTCTTCCGGCGCTGGGCACGCGGCGATCGAGGCGCAAAGCAGGAACAATTCGGTCCGGCGCATGCGCGTGACTGTACCGCCTTCGCTCTTTCGCCCGCCCCCGCGCGACGCCAAGAAGTGACATGCAACGCCGGGCTGCGGCGTGAGGACGACCCCAAACATGCTCTTCTTCCTAGGGCTCATGGCGGGCGGAACCGCCGGTTTCTTTTTCGCGCTCTTGGCGGTCGCCGCCTCGCGCGATGCCTCGGTCCGCGAAGCGCAGTTCTTCGGGCAAAACCTCGACCAGGCCTTCGACCAGGCCCCGTTGATCCCGACCGATCTCCAGGAGGCCGCGGTGAACTCCGGCCGCTACGCGATCGTCAACGAGGCGGCGACGTCCCGGAACCGAATGGACGTTCGGACCGGGACGGACGACTGAACCGAGCTCACGCGGGGGCGGCCGAGAGCACGCCCGCCGACGCGCGGTTGAACGCCGACTGCACGATCGCGGCGCCGATCCCCGGCAGCAGCATCGACAGCACGAAGGTGCCGGCCTGGCTCCACTGCCCGCCGGTCACCCGCTGCACGCCGCCGGCCCACTTCCACAGCCACCAGATCTGCACGATCGGCACGAGGCTGAGCACCGGGTGCGGGATTTCGGCGTCGCTGCGGTTCATCTCGTTGGCGGTCACCCACAGCCAGTAGACGAGATAGATGCCGACGGTGACGACCATCAGAAGGAAAACGACGACGGGGGATCGTTGGGTCATGTCCCCCGGACACCGGCAGCGTCCGGGTTGTCGCATTCGATCGCGCGGCTCTTGTCAGCCCTGCTGACCGCGCAACTGGGCCGCCTTGGCCACGAGCTCGATGAACTCCTTGCGCGTGCCGTCCTTGTCCTGGCCCATCGCCCCGCGTGCGAGCTTGGACACGCCCCCGAAGGTCGCGCTGCCGCGGTGGTCGCTGTCGCGCAGCAACATGCCGAATGCAGCCACGGCGGCCGAGAACCGGAAGTCGTTGCTGGTCTTGGCCATCGGCTGCATCTGCGCGCCGACGGGAAACTCGAGCAGCTGACTCTGGTCCCCGTCCGGCGCCTTGTAGCGGATCTTGACGTGCATCGTCTCGTCCAGGGTCGGCTGCGCCTTGGGCTGCGCGTCGTCCTGGTACTTGAGCTCGTCGACCTTGGCGCCGAACTTGCCGGTGCCCGCCGGCACGATCTCGTAGAGCGCGGTGACGGTGTGCCCGGCTCCGATCTCGCCCGCGTCCTTTTCATCGTCGTTGAAGTCCTCGTCGTCGAGCAGGCGGTTCTCGTAGCCGACGAGGCGATACGCCTCGACCACCGACGGATTGAACTCCACCTGCAGCTTGACGTCCTTGGCGATCGGCACGAGCGTCGAGCTCGCCTGCTCCACCAGCACGCGATGCGCCTCCTTCTTGCTGTCGATGTAGCTGTAGTTGCCGTTCCCGTGGTCGGCGATCTGCTCCATCATCGCGTCGTTGAGATTGCCGGTACCAAACCCGAGCACCGACAGGAACACGCCGGATTTGCGCTTGTCTTCGATCATGTCGACGAGCTCGCCCTGGCTGCTCGGGCCGACGTTGAAGTCACCGTCGCTGGCCAGGATCACGCGGTTGACCGCGCCCTTGACGAAGTGCTTGTTGGCCACCTGGTAGGCGAGCTCGAGCCCGGCCGCACCGGCCGTCGATCCGCCGGCATCGAGCCGACGCAGGGCCT
>JGI12316J15310_10000093_pt11 | contig 29321 bp, 26 predicted proteins | sample MarCyaLeptolynsp_FD_15310 | JGI IMG/M metagenome (IMG submission 15310)
AAGTCTGCCGGCGCTCGAGTGTGGTTCCTGCCACCCTACTCTCCCGACTTAAATCCCATCGAGCAGACCTTTGCCAAAATCAAACACTGGATGCGCATGGCACAGAAAAGAACCATCGATGAAGCATGGCAATACATCGGTAAACTGGTAGGGATAATCAGCCCAAACGAGTGTCAAAACTATCTCAAAAACGCTGGATATGCTTCCGTCTAAATGTGAAAGACTCTAGGGGTCGTATTGGGGCTGTGAGTGCAATTCGCAGTTCAGCTGGTTGTCGTTGGTGCGCTGGGTTTGGAATTGGCTTGTCTGTCGGTCGCAGGCCTGCGACCGGGCATTTTGAGGGGAATGGGGTTGACATGGCAAGCGTGCCGCCTGCCATCCCGCAGCGCGGCCATCCCCCCAGACGTCATTCCCGCGCAGGCGGAAACCACCCCGACGCGGCCCGCGGTCCCGGAAGCGGCGGCCCGGTGGGCCCGGTTCACCCTTCGGCGCGCTTGATTTTCTGGTGTTCGTCTTCGACCAGTCCGATTTTCCAGTAACCGGAAATATAGGTGTCCGCGCGCGGCACGTTTTTCTCCTGGTGCAGGAAGGTCCTGAGAGCCCGGATCACGCCGCTTTCCCCGGCAATGCAGGTCTGGACGCGCCCGGCGGGCCAGTCCAGCCCGCGAATGAAGTCTTCCTGGGCGCCGGAGGGTTCGTGCGGGTCCGGATGGACGAGCCAGTGCATGGCGACGCCCTCGGGGGCGGCGATCTCCTGGCGGTCTTCGGGCGCGGTGATCTCAAACAGGGCAATTCCCTTCGCGTCGCGCGGCATCGCCTCCAGCGTGACCGCGGCGACCGGGATCGCGGAAGGGTCTGCGGCAACGAGGTACCAGTCGGCATCGAAGCGGGTGACCTTCGGCGCGCTCGGTCCTGCGAAACCGAGAAAAGAGCCCGGCTTTGCCTGTCCGGCCCAGCGCGACGCCGGTCCGTCGTCGCCGTGGGCGACAAAGTCGATGGTCAGCTCCTGCGTCTGTGGGCGATAGCGCCGCACCGTGTAGGTCCGTCTGACCGGTCGCGGACCGTCGACAAGGCGTTTTGCGAACACATCGCGGCTCTCGTTCGCCTCCGGCAGCATCAGCTTGCAATTGCCGCCCTCGCGGCCCTCGGGAAACCCCTCGAGCTCCGGCCCGGCAAAGGTCACCCGGATCATGTTCGGCGTCAGATGCCTGGCCTGCGAGACCGTCAACAGCCGCGGCGGCGGCCGCCCCGTTACGGTTCGAACCGCCTGTTTCAACCCTGAAAGAACGCTCACTTTCGCCTGTCTCCCGTTCGCCTCGAATACCTGAACTTTCTTGTCATAAATAGGTGCGGCGCGCCGGCGGGCAAGGGGCGGCCCAACGGTCATCGGCCGGAACAATTGTTGCACGCACCCTATGTCACGTCACGATCAGCTGTCCGGTTCGAAAACCGGCGGTCATGGAGTGATCGACAAACCGGCTTGGAAACGAGCGTTACTGAATTCCTTTGACGCTCCCCGGTAATGCTCGCTATGAAGCCGGCGGGAACGTCCATTCCGATGACAATAAAGAATGGTCCGCTGCTCTCCCGAGGCAATTCCGCGACAGGGTTCGTTGGCGGTAAAGTGGACCCGGCCCTCGGTGATGAAACCTGCCGCACGGCGACTGGTGATGGTTCTTTCTATAGCTTTTCCTGTTCAGACGGAATCGTCTGGACAGATAAGAAATGCGGAATACAGGGACTTTGAGTTTTTCACTGTTTCCGTGAAACTGTGAAAAACTCTAGGCCCTGTTTCGGAGGTGAACCCTATTGCACGAACTCAGCTTCAGCGACGTTGTTCGAAATCTCGAAAGCCGGGAAAACGCCGCTGACCTTATCTCGGCATATCAAGGTGTCATCGCGTCCGCGGGGTGTGTCGGATTTGTCGCCGCGGATTTTTCGACGGAGGATCGTGCGCGACTTCTGCTTTATTCGTCAATGCCGGACGTGTTCAGCATTACCGATGCCGCCAGTCCCTGGTGGTCGGACGATCCCGCCGCCGCGCGTCTCGCGGCCGGAGAAGCGCTTCCGTTCCGGATTGAAGATGCTTATGACGAGCGCCTGCCGTCGGCGTCCGCCCGGTGGGAATATTTCGAGACGATGAACCTGACAACGGGATGGGTTTTTCCGACCTCGCGGCCCGGTTCTATTGGAGGCGTGCTCACACTATACAGGCGTTCGGAAGCAATGATCAGTGCCATGGATGAGCAATTGGCGCTGATGCACAGTATCGCAATCTACTTTCACAGCTATATGACTGCGCTCAATCCGTCAGCCGACGGTCATCACATCATTCGCAATACACTCATCCCAGCGGCACGGGAAGGTCGCCGGCGATCGCTCCTGACCCCGCGCGAAGTCGATTGCCTTCACCATTGCAGTCGCGGCAAGACCGCCGTGGAAATCGCGACACTTGAGGGCATCAGCGTTCACACCGTTCGCGACCATATCCGCAACGCCATGATGAAACTCGATGCCCGTACGCAGGCGCAGGGGGTTTCAAAGGCAATCCGATACGGATTCTTCAAAGCGTGACAATTTTCAGATTGAACCGGAACCGGCCGGCGCTTCAGGTGTTTGATCCCGGGATCCGGTAAATTGACTGCCCGCAGATTCGGATTCGGTCTCCCGAATTCGACTTTTGTGACGCATTGGAGCCGGTCAGGTTTGCGGGGGGTTGCCGCTTTGACGTCGCTTCCGAACAGACAGACCTGGCTGACCTTGCCGGCGCAATTGTCCCTTCCTGCGGACATCATGATGGGAATTTGTGACCCGACGTCAGGTCGCCCCCCACAATCGCGGGATTGTTCGATCCGGCCAAGTCGAGGCATCACAGTAAACTGTCAGGTGTCAGCATGGGGCTGGCCCAAACAGGGTGTGGGGCCGTGCTGTTGTCATCTCTTTTTGTTCGCAATTTCCCAAGCGTATCGGTTTTTTCGTTCCAGGGTGCCGTGGCTGCATGTCTGACCGCGGGGATATTGATGCTGTCTGATCACTCCGCGCTGGCCGCTTCGGTCAGCGCCAGCACTTGCAGGCTGGGCGTGCCGCCTGCCAGTCGGAATTTCGTAACCGGTTGCTCCTGCAGTGGCACAACACTTGTCGCGACCTTTACGGCGGGTCCCGCCTTCTCGTTACCAAATCACGCCGCCTGCATGTCGGCGGTGCCGCCGCCGGCATCGCAAGCGTCTTCAAACCCGAACCGGGATGCGGCCAGGTCGTCGGCGGCGGAGGCGGCGCGCTATCAGACCCTTGACATGCGCAATTCAAGCACAGGCCGGTGGACCGAGACGGTACCGGACTGGGAATACAACAATCAAACCGGACGCTTTAACCAAAAATGGCAGCGATACAAAAACCGCAGGCCTGTTCGTCGATTGCAAAACAGACTCTCCGAACTTGAAGCCAAACTCGCAAGCCAAAATCGGGAACTGCAACAACTGGTATCGGAAAGAGAAAAAACGAAAAAATATGTGAATATTCTCGGTGATCTGATAGCGCGATTTGATGAAACGGCTGACAAAAAGGTGCGTGAAAAGCAGGCAGAAGTGCAGAGGACCAAGGTAGAGATTTTCCGGACGAAGCAAAAAATTCGTGAATTGGAAATCCAACTTGAAAACGGTTTGAGTTTCCGGCCTGTCAACACCGCGCAAATCGATCGGGCCTTCGTTGCATTGCAGGATAACCGAACATTGAAAGATGGCGCCCAAGCGGACGCAATTTCGGTTTCCCTTGCCTATTTGCGCGGGAGACGAGCGCGAGTGGCACCGGAAAAAGGCGGATTTGACCCGGTGGCGCAAGGCGACGGGCTGGGCGGACTGTTGCTGGACCCCCGTTTCAATCTCTGGCTCGACGGCCGCTTCAGTTTCAACCGCGATGACCGGCGCGGCGGTGAAAGCGATGGTACGGGGTATCGCCTGACGGCCGGCGCCAGCTACCGGGTGCACCATCGGGTCAATCTGGGCCTGCAGGGCCGGTTTGAAGAAACCGGTTCCGACAGGGACAATGGCACATCGTCCTTTGACACCGAAGCCTTTGGCGGGTCGGTTTTTGCGCAAGTCCGCCTTCTGGATGGCCTCACATTGACGCCGCTTTTCGCCTTCCGTCGTGCGAATTCTTTGCTTGTGGAAACAAGCAATGGCCGAATGGCAACGAGCAGATTTAACAGCCACACTTGGACGTTGGGCGGCGAAGTGTCGAAGAGGTTTACCTTTGACGGTCCGGGGCAAGCCGGGCGGTTATGGGTCGAGCCGGCGCTTTCCGTGTCCCATGTATTTTCCGATCGGGGATCCTACATTCGCTCCGACGGCGTGTCCGTACCCGGCGCGGGCCTTGAAACCGGGTCGGTAAGCTTCGGTCCGACAATCGGCATGAATCTGGCCGATCCGTTCCCCAATATCAGCCGGATCGCACCGTCCCTTTCCGTCAACGGGACCTGGACCTATCTCACCACGGGCGAACAAATCCTTGCGAACGGAGCCAGATTGGAAACGCAAGGGGCTTGGGCCGGTATAACGGGCGATTTGTCGATAAGGCTGCAAAACGGCGTTTCCTCCCGATTGTCGGCCGGTGTCGACGGCCTTGGATCGGACGTTCTGTCCGGACGAATTGGCGGCCGCCTGACAATCCCGCTTGGCGGTTCCTGATCGTTTGGACAAAAGGGCGGCGGCCGGCCCGTGACCGTTCGAACCGCCTGGTTCAACCCGGAAACAACGCTCACCTTCGCCTGTCTCCCGTTCGTTCCGAATACCTGATTTTTTGTCAAGAATATGGGCGCCGCGCCGGCGGGCAGGGGGCGGGGCTGATCATTGGCCGGTCATGGCCTCGGCCGCTGCATGATATCGAGTGTCAGCTGCCATCCCGGGCCCTTGATCGCAAACAGCGACAAGGGACAGGCGAGAAGTTCGGCACATTCACTGCCGGTTTCAAACCGGCCTTTTTCGGGATTGAATTCACAAAATGAAAGGCTGCCTCCGGCAAGCCTGGTGAGCTTGCTTTTTGTCTCCGCACCCGCCGAGGGGTTTCCTTTCGCATCGAGCGGCGTGCAGGTCTCGACATTGTCGGCATCGACGAGGCATCGGGAATAGGTCGGCGGGTTGAAATAGGGCTTGCCGAAATCAAGGCTGAAATCCGACTTGCGCCGCGTCCACAAAACCAGCAGTCCGTCGCGATGGGTGACCGCCGTTTCCTGCAAACAGGTCAGCGCCCGTTCCTTGTCTGTTATCGGGCCTGTCGAATTGCGAAAGGACCAGATGCCGGGAAGGGGATGGACGCCGGATTGCGCCTGCGCCTGTCCGGCCACCGCAAGCGTCGCGAGACCGATTGCGGCAGCCAGGACGACGGCAAGTGCGCCGCGCCGGGCCAATGGGATTGCGACGTTTGACGCATAAGAACGCATAAGCATGGACCAAAGCAATTTCACAGAACCTGGAGGGTGACGTGTTACGGGCCGGACAGGGTCCCACAGCGCAGACGGTTCAACAAGCCCGGGTCCCGAGCCTCGGGGATGGACCCGCCAATTGTATCCTGTATTCTGGATCTTGCGCGAATTGCTTCTTTTCAAATCAGACACCTGCTCCCATATCCGCTCCATGCCCATTCTTGTCATCATCGCCGGTCTGCTGTTTGCCGTCATCGTGCTGGGGCCTTCGTTCTGGGTCAACCGCACGATGAAGCGTCACAGCGGCAAACGCGCCGATTTTCCCGGAACCGGCGGCGAACTGGCACAGCATCTGATCGACCATTACAAGATCAGCGATGTGCGGGTGGAGGTGACCGACAAGGGCGACCATTACGATCCCGACGACCGCGTCGTGCGCCTGTCCAAGGAAAACTTCCACACACCCAGTGTGACGGCGATCGCCGTTGCCGCCCACGAGGTCGGCCATGCGCTTCAGGACCATCTCGGGGAATCCGGATTGCAGCTGCGCCAGTCCCTGGCGCGTGTGGCCGTGGTCACGGACCGAATCGCATCGGTTTTCTTCCTGCTTGCGCCGGTTCTGTTCATCTTTGCCCGCACGCCCGTCGCGCTTGTCGCCATGGTGGGTTTTGGCATTGCGCTGTTGGGGGTCCGGGTGCTGGTTCATCTGTGCACATTGCCGGTGGAATACGATGCCAGTTTCAACAAGGCTTTGCCCATCCTGCGCCAGGGCGGCTATCTCAAGGAGCGTGACATGCACGGAGCCCGCGACGTGTTGCAGGCGGCCGCCTTCACCTATGTCGCCGGCGCCCTGGTGTCGCTGATCGATCTGGCGCGCTGGATCCGGATCCTGCGTTAGAGCCGTCCGAGTAAACCTGAACGGCTCTAGCTTGACCGCGTCACAAATCCGGGACCTTGCTTTCGCAATTCGTGACCGGGTCACACGGCACGAAAACCGCGAAACCGAACAGATTTGACGGCTCTCTTTGCTCAACCCGGAATGTGAAATCCAATAGCCTCATCCCGAAGCATATCAAACAAGGGCACACCCGCTTCAGAATGCTTTGACATTCTCCAGAATGGACACTGCGAAGCCGGCGTGGCGTCCATCCCAACACCGTAATCGAGAAAGTTCTACCCGGCACGGGACGCGGGACAAAAAATTCATTCCAGATCCTCGGGGGACACTTTCTCTTGAGATGCAGTTCGAATGAATGGCTCGATCTGCTTGTCGAAAGTGGCAGTTTCCCAACCGGCCGACCCGGCAATAGAGGGCGGGTCGGAGCTCTGTCCCACTCCGTCGGAGAACCTCTTCATATTCTCTCCATCGCCGTCCCCGACCAGCAACGCCACAATTGATCTGTGCGCGCTTGTATTTCCAAATTCCGCTCTCGTGAAGTCCGCCCCGTCTACGGTCGCGCCGTTCAAATTCGCACCGCTCAGCTTGCAGCCGACCAAGGAGCAGTTTTTCAAAGACGCACCGCTGAGGTTCGCTTTGATCAAGTTGGCGCTGTCGAGCTGCAGTCCGCCCAGGTCAGCTCCCACGAGATATGTTCTTGACAGATCGATGTCCTTCTCACCGAGGCGATTCAATCGCTTGATGTTTCCAATGATCCGGTAAGTTGCTTCCTTCTCGTTCCATCCCCGGAAATCATCAATTTCCTCTTTGTGCCGTTTGATTTGTTCCCGTTCGCTCTCTCTCAGTTCAAACGCCATAATCACGACGCCGAACAACAGGATGTCGAATAGAAGACCGTGAGACTCAACCAGAATATTGACGAGAAACTCTCCAAGCGGTCCAGGCTCCTCGGCACCTGTTGCAGTTTCGCCGGAGAACAGTCCCGATTGCGCAAGATGCATGATGTCCAGTGAAATGACGAAAAGAAAAACACCAACCAGCGCCCAAACGCCGACCCGGAATTTAAAGTGCCCCCACAGCTTGGTCATCGCTTTGGTTCCGTATTATTCACGTGAATCCGCGGCCTGAAGGTCTTCTTCATCTTCGGCTGACATTTGGACGTTTCCCACGTCCAATCTCAATTTGCTGTGGACCACGATCATCTTCGCTTTTTCGATCGGCTCTGACCATTGGCCGCCCGATTCCTTGTCGGCCTCTGCGAGCTCAAATATTCTCGGTTCAAGCTGCAGAACCTCATCATACCGTTCGGCCTGAAAGGCTGCCGCCACCTCAAGGTGGCGAAGGCAAGGCTCGTGGTAAGCGAACTGAGCGGAACCCTCGAGCGTATCGATGAGCGCGGAGACAGCTTTTTGGGCTCGATCGGCTTCGGTGCCGATCTTCAGCAGGTAGGCCGCATATTGATAGCCGGCATTATAGGCAAGCTCTGGTGTTTCAAAGCACGAAGCTCGTTTTGCGGCATGTTCAAAGTGATCGGCGGCGGCGGCCGAATCTCCCTTTACGGCGTCGATCTGAGCAAGCAGGCAGCCAACCACACTGTTTTCAAGCATCAAGCCGGCGTCAATCGCGGGGGTGCTCAATGCAACCTCTTCTGCCTCCTCGAACTTGCCCAGGTCGGCAAGAAGTTCCGGCAACTGCAACTGAATCTGCAGCTTGAGTTTTGGTCCTATATATTTCGCGGTCATAAGCTTTTTCAGCGCGCGGCACGAAGCCTCGATATCGCCGGCCTCGATCGCCTTCACAATACGTTCGTACTTTGGATGAGTTTCCTGGTCTGCAAGATTTTTGTTAGCAATCGAGGCGGGCAGAATGACATAGAGCCAATCAGGCAAAGACATTTCATAGACCTCCCATTTACGGGAACAATCTGAAACAAATATCATCATTGAACCAGATGCAAAAGATAGCATCAAAGCAAAGATTGCACCATAAGTCGCAAACAGTTGATTCCAGTATCGGAGATGAAAAACGGCAAGTGGAGACTGGAACGCAAATGGGTCAATTTGCTCCACCACGCCTACGGGGTCGAGCGAAGTCTTGGCGGGTGTTCTTGAAGTTCCGAACAGGACGCTCATTCCCGGACCTTCGACTTCGGCCAGCGCTTTTGCGGAAACAGGCTTTGCTTTCTTCGCATGTCCAGTCCGGAAAGGAAATCGACGTTGCCGATCGGACGCCCGGCACAGCGGCGCGCGCAGACCATTGTCGCTGACCTTGGCAACGCCGGAAAATCTCCCCTAAGCGGCCGGTCCGGTTCAGCCCGCCGGTTCGTTCCAGCCTCCATGAGAATTCGCCGTGCAGGCGCGATGCAAGGCCCGATCCGTATCGTGCGGCAATCCCACCCCTGCCGAAACGTCCTTTTGCATCCGTGCCACCGGGATGACCACGCCGCCCGGCGCTTCCAGTTCGACGGTTTCCACGCACTCATAACCACAGGCGCGGTACAGCAGTTCGCCGACCGGGGTGGCGACAAGTTCCAGCCGGCGCATCCCCGCCATGCGGGCGGAAAGTTCGCAGACGGACAGGATGGTCCGGCCCAGTCCCATGCGCGCATGGTCCGGATCGGTGTACATTGCCCGTATGCGTGCGGCGCCTTCGGCCAGGCTTTCGGGAGCTTGAGAGTGCGCGTTCGGATCGTGGATCATGGGGGAGCGCCAACTCCACCCGCCGGAAGCGCGGATTTCGCCGTCGATTTCGGCGACATAATAAGTCCCGTCCGCGATCAGCCAAGGGTCCAGCGGCGTGAACGCGGAGGTTACCGCGCGCTGTTCGGCCGACAGGAACGGCCCCAGCAGGTCGCGGGTCGCCAGGCCCGCGAGATTTTCCAGGGCAGGGCGGTCGGCGCCCGTCGCCGGTCTGATGTGAAGCGGCGCCGGACCTTGTGCGAGGCGCCGAAGACGTTTGCCGATAGTCATGTTTTCCCTTTGCGAAGTCGGGGTTTGGCACGGGGCCTGAATTGCGCGGCCGATCACCCGGCCAGGCCGGTCGGCCGCGGCGCGATCTGCAACCGCCGATTTAAGCGACCTGGAGCGCGCGTGCTTGCAGGGTTTCTGCAGAAATTCGGGAGATTTCGGGGGAGGATTGTCCGGCGGTGATGTCCCCGACCTGACTCTCGGGTGCCGAACCGGGCGGTGGCAACGGCGTTGCGCGCACTGTTCAGTGGCCGTGCGGGCCGTGTGCAAAGCAAAGAGCCTGTGATATTGGGAACCGGGGTCCCGGGTCGTTGCGCGCAGAGCGCCAGCGGACCTGTATTGCGGGGCGGAAGGGCCGGAGCCCGATTGTGGCGGCGGCCACGCAGGGAGCATGTCATGATCTACAGATTTGACGCGTTCGAATGCGATACGGAAAAATTCGAACTGCGCAGGAACGGCGCCAGGGTCGCGGTCGAGCCCCAGGTCTTTTCCATCATCCGGTTTCTGATCGAGAGCCGGGAGCGCATGGTCTCCAGATCGGAACTGATCGATGTCGTCTGGGAGGGACGCATCGTCTCCGACGCCGCTGTCAGCAGCTGCATTCGATCGGCGCGGCGCGCCCTGGACGATGGCGTTCCCCGGCGCATGATCCAGACCGTCCACGGCCGGGGGGTTCGCTTTATCGCTGAGGTGACCGAGGAACCGAGCCCGGGCGCGGATGCCGGCGGGGATGCGGTTTCAGATCCGCCGGAGCCGCCGACGCGGCGCAGCGATGGCCTGGCCCTACCCGAACGCAGGGGCCGCCCGTCGATCGCCGTTCTGCCCTTCGACAATTTCGGGGCCAGCCGGGAAGACGGCTTCTTTGCGGCCGGGCTGACCGAGGAGGTGATTGCGAACCTTTCCCGGTTTCACGACCTGTTTGTCTTTGCCCGTTCAACCACGGCGGCACTGACCGGCACCGAGGCCACAAGCGGCGCGTTGCGCGAGCGGTTCGGCGCGGATTTTGTGATTGAGGGAAGCGTAAGGAAGTCCGAAACCCATGTGCGCGTCACGTTTCAACTGATCGATACCGCGACTGACGGTCCCGTCCTGGTGGAGCGGTTTGACCGCGAATGCGCGCTTGCAAATGTGTTCGACATCCAGGACAGGATCGCCCTGCTGATCGCGGCGCGGGTGGCCAACCGGCGCGACCTCATGGACGATCTTCCGCGGCCTTCGGCCCGCCCGGGCCGGCCGGCCCTGTGGGAGACCTACCGGGCTGTCGCCCGCTATTACGAATATATCAGAATTCGGGATCCCGGCCTGCACGCCTGCCTGCGCGACGATTTGCGTCAAACGGTTGAAAGGGATCCCGACGCGTCCGATGCCTGGGCCGCGCTCGCCGTGGTTCTGCTCGACCAATACCGGTTCCCCGTGAGAGCGCGCGGCAACCGGGACGCTCTGAACGAGGCGCATCGCCACGCCCGGCGCGCCGTTTCTCTCGACCCGGACAATGCGTTTGCCTATCAGGCGCTTGCCATGGTTCAGTTCTATCGTGGCGAGTTCGAGAACTTTCTCGGCTCGGTCGGGACATCCATTGCCCGCAATCCCGGCAAGGCGGATGCGCTGGCCGAATTCGGATATTGTTTCTACATGGCCGGCCAAATCGAACGGGCGCTGTCCTTTCTTGACCGCTCTTTCGAGCTCAACCCGCTGGAAGACGGCATCCCCCGCCTGTTCCGCGCAGGCTGCTTTTTCATGCAGGACCGGATCGACGACGCCATGCGGGAAATCGGCAAATCGCCGATGCCGGGAGCCTACTGGTATCATGCCTATCTGATCGCCATTTGCCATGCCGCCGGCAAGGTGGAAAAGGCCGAAAAGGAAGCGGCCGGAATGCGCAAGCGGTTCCCGAATTTCATGACCGATCGTCTGGCCATGAATGAAATCCTGTGCGTCTCGCCTGAGGTCGATGCGAAATTTGCGAAAATCTGGGCGCTTTATCTTTCCTGACCCCGTGTACAATGCCGACGCGGGGAGCGATTGCTGGAAAAACTCGACATCCGCCCCCGGTGCGCGCCATCGAAACGGTGACGCCGCAATTCGATAAATTCACGTCCTGATATTGGCTGCGATTTTCCGCATGTGCCGGACGTCGGCGCCGCAGCACCCGCCAACGACCGAGATTTCGGGGTAGGTGTGCACGAGCCGTGCAACCTGTGCGGCCAGTTCCTCCGGGTCGCCGTCGTCCAGCTCGGTCGCCTCGTCGAGTTCGGCATGACTGCAGCGCGAGGCATTGACGGCAATCCCCTTCAGCCGGCTGTGGCCCGACAGCACATGACTGAAATGGTCGGGATGCGCGCAGTTCACCATGAAATAGGCGGCGGTTCCGTCAGTGAGTGCATCGACCCGGTCAATCGCCTCCTCCAGCCCGGTCCCGTTGTCCAGGCATCCATCGGTTTCCACGACGAACGAGACGGCGATCGGCACGCCGCAATCCCGGGCCGCCAGAACGGCTCCCGCCGCCTCCTCGACCTGATTGAATGTGTAGGCGTTGACCAGATCGATCCCGGCATCGGCCACCGAGCCGATTTGAATGGCGTGATAGGCGCGGGCGTCCGCCACATTCATCGGCGGGAGTTTTGCATAGGCATCACGGGATGGCCCGATGCACAGCGCCACCAGCACGTCGTCGCGCGGCGCCTCCGCCCTGAGCTCACACATCAGCGACACGGCCTTGCGATTCAGGGCCGCCAGACGGTCGGCATCATAGCCCAGCGGCGCCGCCCGGTCTCGGTTCGCCATCCAGGTCAGGGTATCGACGATGCAGCCCAGACCGGCCTCGGCGGCCACCTTCATCAGATCACGCATCTGATCGACGACAATCGGTTGCGCCTTCGGGTCTTCGACCAGGGGGAAAGACGCGAACCCCGGCAGTTCGAGACCGCGGCCGAAAATCAGATCCGTTCCGGTCGCCGCAAAGACGAGGAATCGCTGATCGGAATCTTGAGGGAGAAGCCGTTTCATCTGTTGGATCCCCATATCTGACGGCACCAGTGCGCAAGCTTACCAAACACGACAAAAGGAACACAAGAAAAGGCGAAAACGCTTTCACCGGCAATGAATGTATGCGTTTCTCCAAATCCAAAGCGGTTGCCGGGACGCGAATCGACGAATTCATCGCCCGTGCCTTCGAGATGTGACGTGACGGTGAAACCATCGATTGCTGAACAAGCGGCACGTGCATGCCGGGAATGAAGTGGCCGCCCATTCAGAATGGCGGGCGGCACAGGGGTTATATCGCACCGCCGCTCTGCCATGGGCGTCGCCGGGCCTGATCCGGCGTCCAGGAGATCGTAGGGCGCCCCGGCCGGACAATCTCAATCTGACGCACCCGTCATCTGGATGCCGGACCAATTCGGCAAGGCAGTTTGGGCCAGAGCCCAATTGCCCGTCATGGCATAGTCCACATTTCCCGTTTCTGCTCCGCCCAAGGCCCCACCCACGTCATCGGCGCACTTGATGCGGCGATCCACCAGGCCGCTTCCCCCGGGACCGTGATTGGTCGCGTCGGAATGTGGCCCCGCGTTCGCAGGCATGACGTGCGGGATGGATGTCTGGCGGAACATGGCGGGCCGCAGGTTTGCCATTGCAAACCACTACTCCCCAAAGGTGCCGCGCCGGGCCTGACCCCGCATCCACAGGACGGACAATTTTCAAAAAGCCCGCGTTTGCAAGGGCCTGCCCGCAGCCGGGACACGGCTTCGATACGGCGCACCATCGGCGGCCGGGATGATTGACAGGACCGTCGGCGTGTGCACGAATTTGGGGGGTATGCGTTCCAAGACAGGCCCCGGTTGACACATCCCTATGAGTGACTCTGAAGATCAGGCGCTTCCTGAAAATCTCCCCAAAGTGTTTCTGTCCTATTCCCGCAAGGACCGGGAACGGGCGCAGCGTCTGGCTGACGTCCTGCGCGACCGCGCGTTCGGGGTGTTCCGCGACACCGACGACATTCTGCCGACGGAGGAGTGGCGCGGCCGGCTTGAAGAACTGATCGAGGAAGCCGACACCATCGTCTTTCTGCTCAGTCCCCACTCGGCCGTTTCCGAAGTGTGCGCCTGGGAGGTGGAATATGCGGTTTCGCTGAACAAGCGCATTGCGCCGATCGTGATCGACGATGTGGAATCGGCCGACATCCCGCCGCTCCTGGCCAGGCTGAACTTCATTTTTGCGACCGAGAGGGACCCGTTCGAGAACGCGGTGAACACGCTGGTCTCTGCCCTCAATACGGATATCGAATGGATCCGGGAGCACACCCGGCTAACCGGACTGGCAAGACGCTGGCATCTGGCCGACAGGCCGGCCCGGCTTTTGCTGCGCGGTCAGGACATAGCGGACGCCGAGGCCTGGCGCGACACGCGGCCCGACGACGGCCCGGCGGTCGGCAGCCATCAGGCGGCCTTCATCGGCGAAAGCCGCAGCGGCGCCACGCGCAGGCAGCGGATTACGGTTTTTGCGTCCCTCGTCGCCCTCCTCGTCGCGGTCTCGCTGACGGGCCTCGCCGTCTGGCAACGCCAGGTGGCGGTGGACAACGAGACGCGCGCGCTCGCCAATGAAAAACGCGCCGTCGCCAACGAGGAGCGCGCCAATGCCGAGCGCAACCGCGCCGTCGCCGCCGAGACGCTCGCCGAGGAAAGGCGCGAAACCGCACAGAGACAGCGCGACGACGCCCTGCGCACCCAGTCGCTCTATCTTGTCGATCTGGCAGCCACCCAGACGGCATCCGGCGATGCGGTGAACGGAATGCTCAGCGCCCTTGCGGCCCTGACCGACGAGGCCTCCGACAGTGAAACGCAGCGCACGAGACCCTATGTGCCGGAGGCGGAACGCCAACTCGGTGCAAGCCAGTGGCTGAGGCGGGAAAAACGGATCTTCGACGGCCGGGACGCCGATGCGAAGACGGACGAATTTCCGGCCTCAGACAGGTTCCATTTCAGTTCCCGCGTAATGGTGTTTCGCGCGCTGATCGCCGCGCATGCACCCGGCGAACGCCTTGCCGCAACCGCCTCCCTGTCCGGCGCGGTGCGCCTGTGGAACACCGGGACCGGCGCGCAGACGGCAGTGCTGTCCGGCCACGAGGGACAGGTCCTCGACCTTGCCTTCTCCGCGGACGGCAGCCGCCTTGCAACCGCGTCGCGGGACATGACGGCGCGGATATGGGACACGCAAACGGGCGCCGGGATCGCCGTCTTGCGCGGCCACGAGGACGCACTGACCGCCGTGGCGTTTTCCCCGGACGGCAAACGGGTCGCAACGGCGTCCGGTGACGATGTCGCCAGGATCTGGGACGCGGACAGCGGCGCCGAAATCGCCGTGCTGCGCGGTCATTCCGGTGTGTTGTTCGACGTCGCCTTCTCCCCCGACGGCACAAGAATAGCGACAACGGGCAACAACGACGCGCGGTTGTGGGATGCCGCAACCGGGGCCGAGGTCGCGGTGCTGCCGCACGACAGCAGTTTTGTGTTGCAGGCCGGTTTTTCCTCCGACGGCACCCGGCTTGTCACGGCATCCTATGACGGAGCGGCCAGGCTTTGGGACGTCGGGACCGGCGCGCCGTTGCGCGTAATGCGGCGGCGCGGCGCGGAGCGACGCGGTGAACAGGCGGTTGTCAGCGCCGGGTTCTCCGCCGATGACAGATATATTGTGACCGCCTCCATCGACAATGACGCCGTCGTTTGGGATGCGGAAACCGGCGAAAACCTTGCGGTGCTGGACGGGCACGAAGACGGTGTCCTCTCGGCCGAGTTTTCGCCCGACGGAAAGCATGTGGTGACGGCCTCGTGGGACGACACGGCGCGGATCTGGAATGCGCAGACCGGCGCGCAGATCGCCGTGCTGCGCGGGCACCTGCACAATGTCAACACGGCAGGCTTTACCCCGGACGGGCGGCATGTGCTGACCGCCTCCAACGATTTCACGGCCCGCCTGTGGCAGGTTGAGCCGGGGGCCGATGTCGCCGTGCTGCGCGGTCACGATTATTGGGTCAACAACGCGACATGGTCGCGTGACGGCAAGCGCATCGTCACCACATCCAGCGACGGTACGGCCCGGGTCTGGGATGGCGCGATCGGCGGGGCGATTGCGGTGCTCAGCGGGCACGAAAAGGACGTGAGACATGCCGGCTTTTCACCGGACGGCAGCCGGGTGGTGACGGCCTCCGGCGACGGCACGGCGCGCATCTGGGACGCTGAAACCGGCGCCATGATACACACGCTCGAAGGCCACGGGGGCGTGGTCGCCTCGGCGGTATATTCGCCGGACGGCAGCCGCATAGCGACGGCGTCGTGGGACAAGACGGCGCGCGTGTGGGATGCGGCGACGGGCGCGGAACTGACTGTGATGCGCAAGCACACGGGCAACATCGCGTCGGCCCGCTTCTCGCCGGACGGCAAGCACGTCGTGACCGCATCGTCCGACACGCGGGCGCGCATCTGGGATGCGGAATCCGGCGCCGGGACCGCCGTGCTGCGGGGGCATATGTCATCGGTGAGAAACGCCGAGTTTTCCCCGGACGGGAAATCTGTCGTCACGGCCTCCTGGGACAATACGGCAATGATCTGGGACGCGGAGACCGGCGACAGGATTGCTGTGCTCGACAAGCATATCAGCACGGTCGGGCACGCCGAGTTTTCTCCCGACGGCGGCAAGGTCATAACGGCGTCGGAGGAGGGGTCGGCACGGGTCTGGAACGCCGGGACCGGCGAGCATCTGTCTGTCCTGTCGGTCTACAATTGGGTGACCGATGCCTCTTTTTCGCCCGACGGCAAGCGCGCCCTGACCGCCGCTTTGGGCCGCGAAGCCCGCATCTGGGACGCGGAAACTGGCGCGGTCATCAACATCCTCCGCCTGCACGGGGACGACGTTCTGACGGCACGGTTTTCCCCCGACGGCCGCCGGGTGGTGACGGCGTCGAGGGACAGAACGGCCCGGATCTGGCCGGCCTTTTCGACCTCCGCCGCTCTGATCGCGCATGTGAAGGAGACGCTGCCCCGCTGCCTGACCAGCGGCCAGCGCAAGGCGTTTCACCTCCCGGCCCAGCCGCCCGCCTGGTGTATAGAAAACGGCAAATGGCCCTACAACACGGCGGCGTGGCGAGCCTGGCTGGTGAAGAAGAGGGCTGGTGGGGATGTGGCGTTTCCGGAGTAGGTGGCAGAGGAATAGATCCTGAACCTGCAACCGGTTTGGGATTTGGAATAGAAACGCTTTTGGATTTCGGTAATCGCAACCGTATTAGAGCAGGAAAAAGGTACGCAGAAATCAGTTGCTGGGTAACATAATAGACTGCTTAGGTTACTGCCTTCGAAATTCACAATTAATAGCAGTTCTCAATCTAAATAGTATGTCGCTTGCATGTCGCACGCCATAACGTATTGACGTTTTCTACAAGCGCGAGCAATATCATCGTAAAGTAGAATTCTAGGCATTTTGGGGAAATTCATATGGATTCTTGGACCAAATTCCTTCGCGAAGTTTCTGATGCAAAGGCAGAATTAGGGAACCCTGAAACGGTTTGGTATCGAGGGCATACAGATGCTCGATATTACCTTTTGTCGTCACTGTTAAGATTTAAAAACGGCCTCGAAAAAGAACAATATCTGTTTGATACATTTAAGAAATTTTCGAATAGGATCTTCGAAAGGCGGAAGAGTGACTGGGAAACCCTGTTCGAGATGCAGCACTACGGCGTACCTACTCGGCTACTCGATTGGTCAGAAACGTTTGGCATTGCGCTCTTTTTTGCCTGTGGTCCTTACTACAGGTCCGGTCGGGACGCTGCAATGTATCTGCTGAATCCTGCGCAGTTGAACAAAGAGAGTGGCGTTAACAAAATATATCAAATCCCGGACGATGAGGAGGAATTCGAGTACAAGGAAATTTATTGGCACAAAAAGCCGTTTGCACCTCGCGCACCCATTTCCATGGAACCGCATCTGATTAATGATCGGATGAAAGCGCAGCGCGGCATGTTCACGGTAGATGACGATTCAATCGACCCAATTGAAGAGAAGTTTCCTCTTGCTGTTAGGAAAGTGACACTCGAGAGCGACGCGGTTCCAAATGCAAGAGAATTTATGAATCTGGCTAATCTGAATCCTCTGACTGTTTATCCTGATCAAGCTGGTCTGGCGGAATTTCTTCGTGACAACTCGGGCTTACAAAATCGATGGAGTTGACATTGTGCACGGATGGCTTTGGCGGTGTCATTCTGAAACGCAGCACTGTTAAAAAGTAGCCACTGACGGACTCTGCTCCGACTAATCTGGTTTCCACTCCCGAGCCATTCGTTGGGCTTCAGCGATCTGCTCCGGGGTCATTTCCTTTTCAACCATTTCTCGTTCGTCGAGGGCAGCGTCGTGACCCCGAGAAGTGCAAAGGCTCAACCACATGTGCGCCGCAATGACGTCCTTTGGGACAAGGTAGCCCGTGGCGTATTTTTGCCCAAGAGAGCACTGCGCCGGCGCGTAGCCCTGGTCTGCTGCCTTCCGGTTCCATCTGACGGCCTCGGTTCTATTCTGAGGGACTCCAGCCCCCATTTGGTACAAGGCCCCCAGAAAGTTCTGCGCCCGCGCAACGTCTTGATCAGCAGCCTTGCGGAACCATTTCGCCGCCTCGGTGAGCTTGTCCGCTCCACCTAGACCTGAGAGGTATATGATGCCGAGTTGGGTCTGCGCCGACGCGCTGCCCTGTCCGGCCAACGGATGCAACAACCGAAGCGCTTCCTCATGCTCGTCACGCGGACGTAACAACCGAAACCCTTCTTTGAAATCGCCCCGCTCAAACGCCGCATTGGCATCATCCACCACTGCAAGGACATCTTCCACCGGGCCGGCACCAGCAGGATAGATCGGTGCAGACGACAGCTGGGCTACGACAAGAAACATCCCAAAAGCAGATCGCATCCACTCTACTCCAAACGTCTGGAGAGCAGTTTTATAAACTATCTGGTCTTCAGAATGTCGAACCTATCAAAAAAATGCGAATTCCGCTTACACTGCGCTTGTGGATTGTCTCACTGAGCCTGGAGCAGGATTTCCATCCCAGCACTCGATGGCCCTGATACCAGGCATCAGATCCTTGCCGATCTTGCTTTGGATTACAGGGATATCAATATAAATAAGTCCCCAATTTACTGTCACCGCACCTCGGGATGTACTGCCCTGCGGTCAAGGGGATACACATCCAGCGGGGTCCGCATCTCGCCCGGCACGTCTTCAGTGCGGATTTTGTAAATCTCAAGCATGACTTTTCGCCTCTTTCGAGGGGCCGTGATGCAGTCGCCAGGGCGTTTGCCGTTTCCCCGTCAAATATGTCCGTTCACTTCCAGGCCGAATGCGAAAGAGGTGTTGTGGCGCAGGGCTGAAGTGTGAGTGTCCGCCAGCGATGCTCGGAACTGAAGGTTCGATCCGACTCCTGCCCGCCCGCAAGACAAAGGCCGGTGCCGACCAGACGCAGTCGGTTTTCGCGCGTTCGCTCGAACTTCTGAAACCTGTCCGCCTGCAGGAAACTCTCATTGGTTCCGCATTTTCGCAAAATAACCGGAACACCCGGCAATACGTTCATGACGCCGAACGCGGTGACACAGGCATCATAGGCCGGCATATGGATCCTGCCGTCGCGTTCTTCCGCCATGCGGTCCGCGCTCTTGCGCGAGGGCAGGCAATTGTGAAGAACCAGTGGCAGGTCGGTGCGGGCTGATTGACCCACGCCGGGAACATCGATGCAATAGCCCTCTCCGGGATAATCGAGATCATCCAGCAGACGCATCTGCGTGGCGCTTGCGCCCGTCACCGGAAATGAAGCGAGCGCGAGGGCTGCACCAATTGCAAGAGCCTTGAGTTTCACGATTGTCTCTCCTTCATGGGCCAATTCGGCTTTACCGCAGGTCGTGTTTGATCCGCCCCGGATCAAGCGAAAACGATTTTTGCGAAAAAAGGTCCACACCTTGTTGCGTGAATCCGATTTCGGGCGACACGCTGTAGGGTGGAGGCTTCGGGTGCGAACAGGAGTGGCAATCCCGTTCCGGTGTCATTGCGCTGCCGCCGATCCCGATTGTTTGGTTTATGAAATGTCGACCCAGTTTTTCTCGATGCCATCGAAAATCATTTCGGGATGAAGGACCGACCGGCCTTCCTTGTCCCGTTGGCTGCGATTGAAGACGATCACAGATCCCTTTTCATTGAATTGCTCTGCCCAGTAATCCTTGACCCGTTCTCGGATGGCGGGATCCGCATATTTCCCGAGCGCCGGGATGTCCGGGGCCTCCTTGGCTTCAAGATGGTCATAGAAGCCCTCGATCAGAATACTGGCGAGTTCAAAGCCGCGTGATGTGAGAATGTAACGATCGATCGGCGTGTCCTTGCGCAGGTCTCGCATGTCGTGCTCGCCTCTGGTAATGTCCTTGATGAGTGGAATGACATAGTCGCGGTCGTTCGGGTTGTTCCACTCGGTTTTCACAGCCCCGTTTTGAGCGCTGCTCTCAAGTGCCGCAATGGGGTTCCAGAAGCTGAAAGTGAATCCGGCGAAGCCCAGGCCTGCTTCCTTTTCCTGAATGCGTTTCAAAAAGCCGATATCTTCAAGTGCGAGACTCTCGAGCGCATTGACGTTGAATGCAATATCCGGATCCCCGTGCGGATCGACATCCATGATCTGCCCCATGACGATTAGGATCTGAATGGCCCGTTCGAAATTTGCGGCCTGATTCGGTTCGAGGAGCCGCATCGCGTCGAGTGTGGCCCTTGAAATCACCGGCTGCCCTTCGGTGGCCTGTTTGGCCAGGATCCGAGACCACAAATGGCGAACACCCTCTGCAGAAATGTTTTGAGCGCACTGGATAAAAGCTTCCATCCAGTCGTCTTCGATGTCGCGGGCATTGCCGGAGCCGGATGCAGCAAGCGCGTCGTGGACAATCAATTCAAGGTTTTCCTGACGCTTGATCTCCTGGGTGATAAGCCGCTGACCTGCCCGTCCCCGCAGAAGTTCCGGGTCTGGGGTGCTTGTGTCCAACTTTGCCTGGTGGCGGCGACGCATGTCTTCTGCTTCGAGCTCTGCCGCCGTGTTCTTGAGGATCCGTTCGGCGTCGACCTCGGCTTGAGCGCGGCCAAGTCTGCGAACCTTTGTCGGTTCATAGAGCGTGCCGGTGACAGCCGCGATCTTGTCGAGGATCGCTTCCGCGATTTTTCCGAGGCCGGCAAGATCTTCCATTGTTCGCTCCTCTCTGCCGGCCTGTTCACGTATATGGTTTCTCTCAACGTGAAACGGCGACGAACGATCCTTGGATAATGGTCATTGGCCGCGTGCCAAATTGCTCCCATGAGGTTGAGAAATAATCAGGACACGGAGAGTGGGTCAATTGGGCGGTGTCAATCTGAAGCGCAACACTGTTGATCAGCAACGGTTGCTTCGGCCACCAGTTTCGTGAAGACCTCGTTGGGTGTTTCGAAGTCGAGGATTTTGCGCGGCCGGTTGTTGAGGCGTTCGGCGATTTCGTTCAGTTCGTGCTGTGTGTGGCCGCCAAGGTCGGTTCCCTTGGGTAGATATTGCCGGATCAGGCCATTGGCGTTCTCGCTGCTGGGGCGCTGCCAGGGACTGAAGGGATCGGCGAAGGTGACCTTGATGCCGGTGTTGGCGGTGCACTTGGCGTTACGAGCCATTTCGGTGCCGCGATCGTAGGTGAGGGTCTTGCGCAAGGGTTGTGGCACGGTGTCGAAGGCGCCTTCGAAGGCGTGAGCAGTCGTGGCTGCATCGAGCGCCGGCATGCGGGCCAGCAGTACGAGGCGGCTGGTGCGTTCGAGCAGAGTGCCGACGGCGGAGCGGTTGGCCGCGCCCTTGATCAAATCGCCTTCCCAGTGTCTTGGTAGGTGTCCGGAGATCAGCCGACCGGCGACATCCTCGGGTCTTTGCGCGATTTTGACTTCATCGGTGACGAAGCCGCGCCGGTCGGTTCCGCGCGAGCGAGGCCTGCGATTCTGCCGTCCCCGACGCAGCGCGGCGAGCAGTCCCCGGCGCAGCGCGCCACGCGGCAGGGCGTAGAGCGCGGTGTAAATGGTCTCGTGGCTCACGGTTCCGGGGCTTGTCGCAGGATCCATGCGGCGCAGTCTGCCGGCGATTTGCAGCGGTGACCAGCCTTGGCGCAACTGGCTGGCAACGTGGGCGAACAAGGGACTGCCCGGGAGGAGCTTGCATCTGCCACGGCGGCATTGCGAGCGGCGATGGAGTGCGGCGAAAAGGGCGGGCGGGGCGTTGTAGCGCGGCCGGTATTCGCCCATTCGCCGGATGTTCCGGCTCACCGTCGATGGCTCAACCCCGCACGCCGGCCTTCATCGATCGACAACCGCTCGACATAGCTCAGATGTTCGTAACACTTCCCCAGCGCATCGCTCCTGTTTCAGCCAACAGGATCGTGCCCTGTTGCACTTGCTTTTGGAACGCGCTCCGTAACCCGAGAGATTCGTTTACTGTCACTGGAATTCACCGGAATTCTCATTTCAAAACCGGCTCAGTCCTCCCTCAGATGCCAAGACAGAGCTATGCAGTTAGTTTATCCATCAGCACATTCAGCTCTTGATGCTGTTCCTCAATTATTTCAGCGCCTTCTTGCATCAGCGCCATGATATTGGAGGATGAGGCTGCATCCAGGTCATCGAGTGCAATGTCTAAATTGGTATCGAACCGAAAGTATCTTTGTTCGGCTTCCGCTCCAACACCGGGCAGGATTTGGCGTAGTTGATAGTCTGTGGCGTCGGCGGTCCCATCGAACACGACGCTCAGTATCGGCCGTACCCAGCCCAGGGCACCCCAGCCTTTTGCATCCTTATATTCGATTTTTCGCGTGGCAATTCCTGTGCCGAATGAAGCTAACAAGATGTCTTCTGTTTTTTTGCCCATAGAAATTGCTTCTGCGAAAGCGCACATGGCGGGGTTATTTACAAAAACACCGCCGTCAACCAGAACTCGGCGGGTTGATCGGTTTGCAAAGCTCTTAACTCGTTCAGGTTCGAAATAAGTAGGCGCAGCCGACGAGGCGCGAACAGCATCACGGAGATAGTGATTTCTGTTCTTTCTCGATTTCGCTTTTTCCGTCTTACAAGAAATATGGCTGCCGGCGTTCGATGTCGTAACTTGTGATGACCACTGGTACGATGCAATCGGCGAGCGTGGCGTTGCCGAGCAGTTCGTGCAGAATTCTTTCAAGGGGGCGATGATCATATTGTTCGTCCACCGCGCCACCGAGCGATGTAATCCCTCGCCAAAATGAGCGTGAAAAAATCTCCTGGCCGCGATCGGCATAAAGGTTGAGAATTGATTCGGCTGCATAGCGGGGCGCCCCGCTTCCTTCTGGCGTCGTCAGGCCTGCTGCAAGAATGCTGCCGGTCGACGTGCCCACCACCAAATCGAAAAGATCCGAAATTGGTCTCCCCGTTTCCTGCTCTATATGAGTTAGGATTGACGCAGTGATCGTGCCACGAATTCCACCGCCATCCATTGATAGTATTCTGAACATCGTTCCCTCCAAACGTTAAAAGAAATGTGCTTCCGCCTCCATAAACGTTCGACACCGGTAGTATTTCTTCGTCGGACAGGATCGCCCAACTCTACGCGGTCTAGGTTAAGGCAGATCCTTGGTTCCGTTCGCAGGGGTCAAAGGACTTTGTCCTGCAGCCAAGCCTGCAGGGCGTCTCGAGTTGTGGGGCAATCAGAAGACCCAGTGGCTCCGTAGTCCTGGAAGAGGTCACCAGGGCAACTTGTGGCTCTCGGCGCGCACTTGTGTGCAATTATTCGTGCTGAGGATATACCGTACTCGGCCATCAGCCATTGGATCAGGGCAACGGATGATCGCTCCTGCTTCTGGGTCATTTTGTCTCCGACAGCGGCCGAATGCTCAATGCCAATTGATCTGCGATTTTGGCTATTGCCGTGGGTACAGGCATCTCGGTCCTTCACCATCTGGACGATCTTGCCGCTTCTGCCGATGACGTAGTGGGCAGCCGTTTTCTTTGTATTGTTGGGGTTTTTGAACCAATCAACCGTGCCCGACAAGCTTCTTGACGTGGTGTAGTGAATGACGACCGTGTCGATATCAGTTCCGCCGCGTGACCAATTGAATGGCGAGGGGTCCCAGGTCACATCCGGCTTGCCTGGTGCAGATTCTTCCTCCTCGTCGTCGTCCATTCCATCGCAACACGGTGTATCGCTCTCATGATCCTGCCCGGGACCGTTTTGACTCGGTCCGTATTTCGAAATGAGAGAATCCGCTTCGCCAAGGAGATCTTTCAACTTCTCGGAATAAGCGGGGTCAGTGGCCCAGATTGGAGCAACAAAATCGATAAACGAATACGGATCGTCCGAGTGTTCCTCCCAACCGTCGTAAGGAGAACGATCAAGAAATCTCCAGTAGCCTTCGACAAATTTTCCAATCGAGCTGAAGCTGCAAAAGTACGCCGTTTCGGACGGTGCCTCGACAAGCGCCTTAGTTGCGACGCCCTGCATTTCAGGGCGCCATTTCAAACCGGCAAAATTGTTGTGTCGCTGTGCAAGTTTGGACGACCCACGACCGCTTTCCAATATGAACTGGGCTACGCTTGCTGGAAAGATATCCTCATAGCCACTTTCGTTCCTCAAAAATGTTTTGATTAATTTCTTAAATTTTCCAGAATAGTCCATGTCTGACTCCGAGGGTAAAATTTATTTGTTAAAGAAATGAGTGTGCATCAAAAATATGTCGCATGCAATGGTTGGGTATTGAGGTTTATTTGGCGGTTTCAATCTGAAGCGCAACACTGTCGATAAATGCTGATTGCTTCAGTTACGAGTTACGGTGACAGTATTATTAATAAGAACCTTGAGGGAAATTGGTGTAAGGATGCGCCCATGGCTCGTCTTGCACGCATTGTCGTTTCCGGTCTTGTCGCGCACCGGGGATTTCGCGGCTTTCCTGGCCGAAGACCGCGATGACGGCTTGTACGATCCGCTGCGCCGGGCCGAGGCTGTCGGGCGTCCGATCGGCAGCGTCGATTTCATTGCCGGGCTGGAAAAACGGCTGAAGCGCCGACTGCTTCCACAAAGGCGCGGGCCGAAGCCCAGGGCCGCGGGTTAAACCGTCTGGTCTGGAGGTTACAAACACCCCGGGCAATCCTTTTCGACCAGCAAGGTGCTGTAGAACAGACACTATTGTTTATGCTGCTGTCATCGTAATTGCGGTAAGCAACGCAAAAGCGATCACCGCCCTGTCGTGCTTCTGGATCTCTGTTTTGAAAGGCATGGTTGCAATGGCGTGCCGGATTTGTTTCAGGGTCGCGACGTTCTTTTGGCGGACGGCGCGGGCAGTTCCCGCATCGTTGCCGGCCGATTCAGAATTGTCTCTTATTTCTTCTCAAGCTTCAAATAACCAATGCAGCTGAGTTTGTGTGATTTTTCAATCTCACCGGGATGCGTGCTCGCTAAACTATTTCCATACTCGTTCGAATTCCCTCGAGTTAAAGGAACGCCGGCAGTCTGATAGGCTAACGCAACGAGCTCCGAACAATAAAAGCTAGCCTCAGCCCACATACGATTTTGAAGGTCATCTCTATTAGCCGCATTCAGAGTTTCGGGCAGAAAAAATCCGACCTTTCTTGCGAAATTGGTATCTGCAGCCGATCCGATTGCGCCATCTAGGTCATAAGGCCTGCCGAGGAAATGTTTACCGTAGCGGCTGATCATGTCCATCTGCTCTATTGTCAATCCTCGGTACCGAAATACGAAAGCTGCGTTTGTTCCTGATATGGCAGTGTCCAATGTTCGCTCTACAACACCACCATCACCAATGGATTCGATAACCATACTTCCGCCGATGTACAGAATAGAATGGCTGAAGTTTGAGTCTATGGAGTTACGGATAAATTTTGATTTCATCGTTGGCGCCTGTGTGAGGATTATGTCTGCCAACTTCAAATCTTCCACTTCAATTTTTCTCAACGCTAACCTCCGTCCCTGTGAAAGTGAATTTCAAAACTGTCGCTCAACGAGCGGCATTGACTACGCAACGCCAGGCTAATTCCAATTCTGATCGACCAATGTCGGTGGCGACGACAGTGATAGAAAGAAAATCGACTCTTGTCTTGGTTTTGCACAACTTTTAAATGATTTATTTATCCAAAAATTTGTTCTTTAATAATGTTAGAAATTTTTGCTCTGGATATAAAGCCTGAAATTGACACATAGTTGGAGACCAGCATGAATTGTCAGGACAGTTCAAAAGCTAGCGCGGTTCGACCTGCTGGTCTAAAGAAAATTTGTCTGGGATGGTTTGCCGCGACGGTGCTATTTAGTCTTTCCTGCCAAAATGCGTCGTCAACCAAAAGCACCAGTTCTCAACAGATCCCAGCCATTGTTGCCTCAGATTGGCTTATCCCTCAAACTGGCAGAGGGCCAAAATCTTCCAACAAGGACGCATGGAATCCAAGCGAACCACATAAAATCCAGATTGCGCATAACAATGTCGACACAAATGAGTTCATTCGTAAAATCGATAGAGTGGAGAGAGCCTGCAGCACATTGGAAATCGAATATCGATTCGATTGCGTCGGACAAGGGTTCATTTGGGCCTCAGAGAACTTTCGACAGAATAGCCATTATGATGCGGCCCGGGATGTATTACGCGAATCTGGCAATCGTCTAATCAGACTTGTAAGAGAAAATCGTGATGCCGGACGTCCCGTTGCTGGGGTCCGGAAGGGTCACGGTTGGGCTCGTCGCAGAACTTTTTCAGCAGTTCAAAAATCAAACTTGTCGGTTGTTGTTGCTCGCGCAGACAGGATTATCCAAGAAGGTGCAACACAGCTTTTGCGATCAGGTGAAAGTTCGAAGCGACGACGCGTTCACTACTCACGGATGGCAAAGGTGTTCGGGTCCAAAAAACGGATTTTTCGGTCGTGATTTCAGTCCTTGGATGTGCTGCTCCAGTGCGCAGAACCGTTCAACTAGGTTTCAGACCCACAAAATAGCTACGCAAATCAGTTGGTGTTTATTCAAGCTTCTGAACAGGAGTTTGGCGATGTCTGATAGGTTTTTCAGGCGCAGCGATAAACAATTTTCGAAGTTGCAGCCGCTTTTTTGAATACGCTGACAGTAAAATAATTCAGTATTTAATTTCCCTTCACCGTAATTCCTGGTCCCGAAATTTCTGGCCGATCTTCGCGCCGATCTGGGGCTCACCTGTCTTTTTGTCAGCCGCGATCTGCATGTCGTCCGCCTGCTGTGCGCCAGGGACATGGTGATGCGGAAAGAAAAGATCGTTGAGGAGGGCGAGACGGAGGCCGACATGGCCCGGCCGCTGGACGCCTATACCCGCACGCTTGTCGAGGCGCCCCCGGTGTTGATCAGTTGAGGTCGTCAGGGGCCGTTCTGGTCCGAAGCCCCGCAAACAGGTCAAAGTGAATCCGAGCAGGAATGACACGCTGCGGAGCTTTTCCCGTTCAGACGGAACTGTCTGAACGGATGAGAAATGCGGGAAACAGGGACCTTGAGTCGTTCACTGTTTCCATGAAACCATGAAGGACTCTAGCGCCGGGCGACGCGCAGGGCTTGCCTCGCAAGTTTCATGCACCGTCTGCCGTTGCCTTTCGCCGCTGCACTCAGGGCTTGATGCTGGAGGCTCGTCACATGCTGGATTTTCCCCTCGTCGAAATACATTTGGTCAAGCCTGTCGATTTCCGCTTCGACTTGCCGCGTTATGACCCGGCACTGGCTGACGGTCTGTCCCCATACAGATGTCGTGGCGAACATCGTGACGCAGAAAAAGCTCAGCACTGTTACCAGCGCGCTGCTGTTGGGAACAGTTTTGCGCCTGCCGGACTTCGCAACGTAACCTGGCGAGGCACTTGCTTTGGATGAAGAGCAATTCACAGGTGCGGCTTTGGTCTCTTCTGCCACGCGGCGAACAATTGTACGATCGAAAACCGGCCTGAATTTCATTTAAGTCTCCATGATTTCAAGTCCCGAATAAGTAAAATTCCTGTTCGGTGAATATGTGTTCTAACCACGTCGCGGCTGGTTTTCAATTCGCGAGGAGACTCCCCGGCTGACGTCTTGACGGCCGACGCACCCGTTACTGATAAACAGTGTTGCGCTTCAGATTGACATCGCTCCGTCGAGGCGCTGGTCTCGCATCTCGAGAACCGCGCCCGATCCTCACCGGCGTGATCACCCGAGAGAACATTGTCAGTGCGACCTTTGCTTAACGATCGGGCGCAGCGAAAAATCTCTCGGTCTCGTGTGTGCTCTTTTCGGTCGACTTCTGCAGCGTGGCTGTCGGTCCGGTTCAAATTGGCGGACAGCTTACAGCGTGTCGCGTGAAATCGGGTTCACGCGACATGCTGCTGACTTTTGTTGCGCAAATCGTTTTCGTTTGATCTGAGGCAGATCAAACGCGACATGCGTCAGGCCGTCCGCCAACATCGTTCGGAGGTCGATCTTTTCAGCAATGCGCAACGCATCTTCCAACGCGGCGCCGGGGCAAACGGATCTAAAACGCGATCTTCAGCCCGCCCCGGATCGAATTGTCGAACGTGTTTTCGGAAAACCGTGCCTGATAGTCGATGAAACTGGTCACAGTGTCGGAGGCGACAAGCGAGGCGCCGACGCCGAGCGTGAAGGCATCGCGGCCGCGTCCCGTGGAGACGATGTTGGTGGTGCCTCCTCCCGCGAGCGTGAAGTCGGCATCGCTGCGGATGGAACCGAAGGAATGTGTGTAAAGGGCCTTGACCTGCGGGACCAGCGTCACGCCGCCAAGCTCGAAACTGGCCGCAAGCCGCGCGCCGAGTGTGGTCTCGAAGCGTGTTTCGTCTTTCGACCCGGCGCCCAATGTAAGCGAGCCGGCCCCTGTCTCCCGAAACGAGTCGCGGCGGGAATGGCTGACACGGGCTGCCGCAATGGGTTGCAGCCACGCCCGATCAAGGCCCAGCGTGTACCCGATTTCGGAATAGAAAGATCCCTGATGCGCGCCGTACCCGGCGCCGGCCCGGCGTGTCAGGCCGCCGAACGTTATGGTGCGTTCGGTGTCGATGAAGCCGTAGCCGTAGGATGCGGCTCCGAAGGCGTGGAAATCGCCGCGCTGGAACGCGGCGTAGAGGGCGGCGTTGGCGGCGTCGATGGCGGCTGAAGACAAGCGCGCGCCGATATCGTTGTGCAGGCTGGTATACCCTGCCGCGAAGCCGACCCGTGTGCCCGTGGCGACGGCAAAGTCCGCACCGCCGGCCAGGCCCCACACACTTTCGCTTTGCCCCGCCGCATTTGCGGAGGAATCGATGCGTGAGGTTCTGCCAAAGCCGCCGGCCCATGTGTTGAAGCGATTGCCCACGGTCTGACGGCCTGCTCCGGATGTGCCCGTTGCAGACTTCGATTGCTTTTTGACAAGGCGGCCCATGGCGGCGACATCTTCGGCGTTGTTACCGAGCGCTGCGTAGCCAAGGTGCGGGCCGTTGGCCCCGGAACGCATGGAGGTGCCCCGGTCGACAAGCGTGTTGGTGAAATCGCGGCCGACTGCGAGATGGGCATCGGACGCTGCGGCATGGATCTCTCCGGAAAGCAGATCATAAGCCGTTCGGGAACCGTTTGCCGAAAGCAGCAGCAAGGCATTCATGACTTCGGTTTCGTCGCTGTTCGCCGCGCCGCCGACAAAGAAACTATTGTCCAGGGCGCCTGCGACCGACCTTTGGTTTCTCGTCTCGGCGGTGCCGGAAAAGGTTGTCGTTCCGGAAGCACCGGCCGCAGCCATCACGGTCGGCGTGAACGTGATCACAACATCGTTGCCGTCGCCGCCGGTGGCGGTCACGGCCACGGCGGTAAACGGGGTCTGGTTGTTGACCGTGGCAAAGCCCGCACCCTGAACGGCGCCCGCGCCCTGATTGTCGATGATTGTGAAGGTGGGGCCTTTGCTGACGTCGAGTGTAACACCGGCATCGGGCGTCAGAATCAGCGTCGCGCCATTGATGGTCACCGTACCACCCGTCACAACGACCTT